>Ga0099364_10013235_pt1 | contig 11086 bp, 6 predicted proteins | sample TergutTh196P3_FD_73070 | JGI IMG/M metagenome (GOLD analysis project Ga0099364, IMG submission 73070) | Microcerotermes parvus P3 segment gut microbial communities from Pointe-Noire, Republic of the Congo - Th196 P3 | ecosystem: Host-associated > Arthropoda: Insects > Digestive system > Gut ... | reverse complement strand
AAATAGCTAGGCACTACACTTCTCTTCTTGGGGTGTAGTGCTTTGGTTTACGATTTAAAAAGATAGCGGGTTTTCAGATTGGACACTATATGTGTGTCGCTCTATTGTCACGCTGCCGCGAAGAACTGCAAATTGTTCGGGATGACCGGCTACAAACGACTCAATCGAAATAATGTTAAAATAGGCACGTACGTTGCGTCCTTATCGGCTGCGGTAAGGGCCTGTTCATTTTGCGGATCACATGCTTCGGAGGGCGCTTTTATATGACGGAGGAAGTCAAGGGCGGAGAACTGTTCAGCAAAGTCGTTTCTTTGCCGCTGGTCGAGGAAATAAAGAAAAGTTATCTGAACTATGCCATGAGCGTTATTGTGGGGCGCGCGCTCCCGGACGTCCGCGACGGCCTGAAGCCGGTGCAGCGGCGCATCCTGTACGCCATGATGGAGGTTGGGCTCCGGCACAACTCCGCGTACAAAAAGTCGGCCACGGTGGTCGGCGACACGATGGGTAAATACCACCCCCACGGCGACAGCGCAATCTACGACACTATGGTGCGCATGGCGCAGCCGTGGAGTTTGCGCTACTGCCTGATAGACGGGCAGGGGAACTTCGGGTCTATAGACGGGGACAACGCGGCGGCCATGCGGTACACGGAGGCGCGTTTCTTCGAGCTGGGCGAGCTGATGCTGGCGGACATCGAAGAGGACACCGTGAACTGGGGGCCGAATTACGACGAATCGCGCCAGGAGCCTCTGACTCTGCCGTCCGCCGTGCCCAACCTGCTGATAAACGGCGCAACCGGGATAGCGGTGGGCATGGCGACCAACATCCCGCCGCACAACCTGCGGGAAATCGTGGACGCCCTGTGTTACATGCTCGACACGCCGGACGGGGAGGCCGACCTGCTGGAGGTGATGAAGCTCCTGCCGGGCCCGGACTTCCCCACGGGAGGAATTATCATGGGGCGCGAAGGCATACGCGACGCCTACCGCACCGGGCGGGGCCGCGTCGTGGTGCGCGGGCGGATGCACACGGAAGAGGGCAAACGCGGGCGCGTCTCGGTGATAGTGACCGAAATACCCTACATGGTGAACAAGACGACCCTGATAGAGACGATGGCGGCCGCAGTCCATGAAAAATACATCGACGGAGTGTCGGAGATAAGGGACGAATCCGACCGGGAGGGGATGAGAATCGTTCTCGACCTCACGCGGGACGGAGACCCCGACCTGGTCATGCGCCAGCTCTACAAACGCACACAGCTCCAGTCCACTTTCGGCGTCATAAATCTGGCGCTCAACAAGGGTTATCCCAGGGAGATGCCGATAATCGACATGCTCTCGTTCTTTTTGTCGCACCGGCGCGAGGTAATCCGGCGGCGCACCCAGTTCAGGCTGAACAAAGCCCTGGCCAGGGCGCACATCATAGAGGGACTGGTAAAAGCTCTTGACATTATAGATGAAGTCATAGCGCTTATCCGCGCTGCCAAAAACGCGCCTGAGGCCAGGGAAGGGCTTGTGGAGCGCCTCGGTTTCTCGGAGGCGCAGGCGCAGGCCATTCTCGAAATGCGCCTGCAGCGCCTGACCGGTCTGGAGCGCGACAAATTGCGCGAGGAACTGAACCAGCTTCTCGCGGACATAGAGGGCTACAGAAAAATCCTTGGAGACGCGAAAATCCTCGACAACGTAATCCGGGGCGAGCTTACCGACATAGCCTCCAGGTTTGGGGACGCCCGCCGCACCGAGATAGCTGACGACTTCGAGAAAGCCTCCGACGAAGACCTGATCCCCGAAAGCGATATCGTCGTCGTTCTGTCGAAGGACGGTTTTCTGAGGCGGCAGGATCTTGAAAGCTACACGCTCCAGGGAAGGGGAGGCAAGGGGCGCAAGGGCGCCTTTGTCCACGAGGAGGACGCCATCGCCAACGTGGGCGTCACCCACACTCACAGGGAGCTTTACTTCTTCACCACCAAGGGACGGGTGCTGACGCTCAGGGGACACATGGTTCCCGAGACGAAGACCGGCAAGGGCAAGCAAATAGCGAAGCTGCTGCCGCTCGAGCCGGAAGAGCAGGTAGTGACGCTCTACGGCGGGGAGCTGGCGGGCGTGAGCTACGTTTTCTTCATAACGAAGCGCGGGATTGCCAAGCGCATCGAGCTTTCGGAGCTTGCGGACTCCAACAGGCCGAGGCGCGTAATCACCTTAGACGATGGGGACGAGATCGCGCAGGTGCGGCTGACCACCGGCGAGGACGACCTGCTTTTGATGACGGCGGACGCCAAGGCCCTCCGCGTTTCGGAAGAGGAGTTCCGCGCTATGGGGCGCGGCGCGCGGGGGGTGAAGGGGATGAATCTGGCCTCCGGCGACTTCATCATAAGCTGTGACGTCATTTCTAAAAAAACCGACCAGGACTCGGCCGACGGGACGTTGTTTGAAGCCGGGGGGGACATGAGCCACATCTTCATCCTGAGCGAGCGGGGAGTGGGCAAACGCTCCCGCTTCGACGATTTCACCCCGCACCACAGGGGAACGTCGGGAGTGCGGGCGATGAACCTCGGCCCGAAGACCGGCAGGCTGGTAGGCTGCCGGACGGTCAGGGAGCAGGACGAGATAATAGCCATAACGACGCGCGGCAGAATGATCCGCGTCGCGGTCGGAGAAACCCCGCTTCTGAGCCGCACCGCTATGGGCAACATAACGGTGCGCCTGGACGAAGGCGACCTGGTGGCGGACTACAGCGTGGTTCATATGGATGAACCGGCGGAAGGCGCCGCGCCCGCGTCCGAGCCCGTAACGGATAAGGAGTGAGGGGATTGAAGCCGGCAAAAGACGGGCTGCCGACTATCGTAACCTTTGCCGCTCTGTCCGCGCTTTTTACGTTTCTGTCGTGGTGTTGGCCCGGCGCGGGGGTCTTCGCTATTTTAACCTTCGCCCTTTTGGGTTTGGCGCTGTGGTTTTACCGCGACCCGGAGCGCGTTTTCCCGGAGGGGGAGAACGTCTTCGCCTCCCCGGCGGACGGCAGGGTAGTGGAGATAGAGCCGGCAACGCATCCGTTCACCGGCGCTTCCGTTAAGGTCGGAATCTTCATGAACCCGTTCAGCGTGCACGTCAATCGAGCGCCCTGCGAGGGCGCGGTCGAGTATATAGAGTACGTGCCCGGTAAAAAGCTCGCCGCCTTCGCCCCCAAAGCCTCCGAGGTGAACGAACGGCATTACGTGGGGCTGAACACTTCGTACGGGCCGGTTCTGCTCGTTCAGATAGCCGGTTTGCTGGCCAGGCGCATAGTCTGCCGCGTCAGGCGCGGGGACGTTCTTTCCGCCGGAGAGCGCTACGGAATGATAAAACTGGGTTCAAAAGTTGACATTTATCTTCCCGCGGGGGTAGAATTAACAGTTAAGGTCGGCGACAAAGTTTACGCCGGTAAATCTTCTTTGGGGGTAGTTGGCAGGTGAGATTTTTGAGGGCAAGGCAAAGAAAGAAAACCAGGAAGCCGATTCCTTTCAAGCAAATAATTCCGAACATGGTTACGAGCGGGAACCTGTTGTGCGGGATGCTTTCTTTGATATTGGCGTTTAACGGGCGCATTGTCCCGGCGGCGTGGATGGTTTTTTTCGCGGTGATTTTCGACGGTTTGGACGGAAAAGTGGCGCGCATCCTTGGAGGCAGCACGCAATTCGGGTTGGAGTACGACAGTCTGGCGGACGTGGTCAGTTTCGGAGTCGCGCCGGCTATGCTGATGTATGCCGCGGTGTTGAAGGACTTCGGCGGCATTGTTGGCGCTATTATCGTATCCTTTTTCGCTTTGTGCGTCGCGCTGCGTCTGGCGCGTTTCAACGTGGTGCACGTCCCCGGCCCCTTTCAAGGGCTACCTAGCCCGGCAGGCGGGCTTTTTGTGGCGTCGTTCGCCATGGCGGGACTGCCTCTGGACGCCATTCCCGGCATGATGGCCGCCGTTGTGCTTGCGACCGGATTTTTAATGATTTCGAGCGTGCCTTACGCAAACCTCAAAAAACTGACAAAGAAAAGCGCGGACAGGAAAAAGTGTTTTCTGGTTCTTGTCGCGGTGTCGCTCAGTTTCATCCTGCTGCACGGAGCTGCGCCTCTGGCGTTTTTCACGGTTTACATAATAAGCGGGCTTCTGCGTTTCGACTGGGAAGATTGGCTGCTCCTGCATACCGCGGAAGATATGGAGAAACTGGGAGAACCGTAGGTTTTGCGCGGCAGCCGGCACTCCGCCATCTTTAATCACAAACAAACCAAAACCCTTCGCCGCTGCGGGGGGTTTTACGTTTTTACATAACGCTTAAGTGCTTGTCAAAACTGTCTTTAGCTATTCTAACTTTAGGCCTTTTATTTCAATCTAGTATCAGAAGGCTTGTGAACGCCGTTGTATTTGTCGAACTGGTCCGACACCTGCTCGAATACGTCCACCAGGACGGGGTCGAAATGGCTGCCTTTTCCTTCCAGTATGACGCGAACCGCCTCTTCGTGAGATGACGGTTTTTTGTAGGGCCGGTATGAAACGAGCGCGTCGTATACGTCGGCTATGGCCATGAGCCGTCCGGGCAGGGGGATGTCCTCTCCGGCCAGGCCGTTTGGGTAGCCGCTGCCGTCCCATTTCTCCTGGTGAGTCCCGGCGAAAATTTTCGCGTACTTCAAAAAATCATCGTCCGGCATTTCGGCTTCGATCCGCTCTATGATTCTTACGCCCAGCGCGGCGTGTTTTTTCATTTCCTCGAACTCTTCCTCGGTGAGGCGCGCCGGCTTGTTCAGGATATTGTCCGCGATGGCTATCTTGCCAACGTCGTGAAGCTGCGACGACTGGAGCATCAGTTCTATGTCCCAGCCCTCCATCTGGTCCCTGTAGAGTCCAAAGTCCTTGAGACCATCTATCAACATTTTGAGGCCGTACTGCGTGCGTTCGGTGTGCCCGCCGGTGGTGTCGTCCCGGCTTTCCACCATGTCGGCCATGGTTCTGAGGACAGCGTTTTTCAGCATGACTACCTTCCTGGATTTTTCCTCAACCATTCTTTGAAGGTTTTCGTTGAAATGTTTCAGTTCTTCTTTCTGAATCTCCAGTTTTTTCGCCTGTTCCTCCAAGCGGAGTTTTTGTGACTCCACCGTCAGGTGCAGCTCCGTTCTCTTGCGCAAAAGCTGAGGCATGAAGGGCTTGGATATGTAGTCAACAGCCCCCAGGGACAGCCCTTCCAGTTCGTTTTCCGGGGCGTTCATGCTGGTGAGGAAGATCACGGGAATGTCGCTCGTGGCCGGGTTGGTTTTGAGAAGTTTTATCGCCTCGTAGCCGTCCATACCAGGCATGTCTACGTCGAGAAGTATAAGTTTCGGCTTGTTGCGCTCCAGCAGGTCAAACATCTTCGCCGCCGACGGGACGGTGAACACCTCGTGAGACTCCGCCAGAGCGTTTTTGGCGACCTTGAGGTTGGCGACGTTGTCGTCTACAACCATTATCATTGCTCGCTCGCTGTCCATACGCTACCCCTCCGTTGATACTGTAAGTAAGCCGCCGATGACTTTCGCGGCGTCGGCGAATTCCGAGAACAAAACCATATCGGCGGCGCTCGATACAGCCTCGCCGGTTTCGTCGTCCAGCGGCATCGCCGAGAGTTCGGCCAGAAGCCCGTCAGCCGTTCCCACATCTTCCGTTTCCAGAGCTTTTTTCAGCTTTGTAAGGATCGGATATATTTCCGCGTTTGACAGTTTTTCGCCTGTTTTTGCGCCTTTACCGGCGTCAAGGACCGCTCCGATACGTTTGGCCATATCGGCGAGCCGGCTTCGGAACTCGCCGGCATGTTCGCGGATAAACGCAATGTCCCCGCGCCTCCCGGCCTCCTCCAGCGTACGCGCGCTCTCGGACAATCCGCTGGCCCCTATGTTTGCCGAGGCGCTTTTTAGCGCGTGCGCGTGCGTGACAAAATCTTTAAGGTTTTTCTCGGCGTGCGCGGCGTTCAAAAATTCGATTCTTACGTTCACGTCGCGGCGGTAAAGTTCGAGAACATCCCTGTAAAGAGCCTCGGTGCCGCCGCTGGTCGCCATGCCTTTCGCCGTGTCCAGCCCTTCGATCTCGAACGGCGCTTCCGCCAAGGCGGCGGTCTCTCGCGTGTCGGCCTGCCGCGGGGCGGCGCGCCGTCCTTTGGGAACCCAGCGTTCGACCAGTTTGTTCAGCCTCGGTATCTCTATGGGCTTGGACAGGAAGTCGTCGAAGCCGTTTGCCAGAAACATTTCCTTCATGCCGGTGACTGCGTTCGCGGTGAGCGCGGCTATGGGCAGCTTCTCAAAATTTCCGCCGAGCGCGCGAATTGCCGCCGTCGTTTCCACTCCGTCCATGCCGGACATCATGTGATCCATCAGCACGAGGTCATAGTCATTTTCCCGCACCAGTGACAAAGCCTCATTCCCGCTGAGGCAGGTGTCAATCGTCATTTCGTAAGGGGCCAGCAGCCCCTCCGCGACCTTCAGGTTGCTTGCCACGTCGTCCACAATCAGCACGCGAAATCCCGGCGCGGTGAAACGGACGCCGCCCGCTTCGGCGCGGATCTGGATTTTGGCGCTCAGCTCTCCCATCGGCCTGTTGTCCGATATCACCTGCGGTATGGTGGCCGTGAACGTCGAACCCTTGCCATATTCGCTCTTCACAGTGATGTCGCCCCCCATGGCGCGGCACAGGCTGCGCGCTATGGACAGCCCCAGGCCCGTGCCCTCGATGGCGCTGTTGCTCTTTTCGTCAATACGCCTGAAATCGTCGAACAGTTTCGGCATGTCCTCCGGCTTTATGCCGATGCCGCTGTCTTCGACAACGAAGGTCAGGCATACCGTGTTTTCCGTCATCGGCTCCGCGGAGGCGGTGAAGCGTACGAATCCATCGCGGGTGTATTTCACGGCATTGCTCAGAAGATTGATCAGGATTTGTTTGATACAGCCCGCGTCACCGGTCATACAGCATGGAATGGCGGGGTCTATGTTCACGATAAATTCAATCGGCTTTTCCGCTGTTTGAACGTGGATGATGGTCAGCGCGTCATTGAGCGTGGAGGCCGTTTCATAGCCCGCGGTGGTGAGTTCCAGCCGCCCGGACGCGATTTTGGAAAAATCGAGGATATCGTTGATAATGCTCAGGAGAGAATTCCCGGCGTTTTTGATGCCCGAAATATATTCCAGCCCTTTGGGCGTGCCGTAATCCTGCCGCGCCAGCTCGCTCATGCCGATGACGGCGTTCATGGGCGTACGAATCTCATGGCTCACGCGGGCGATAAAGTAGTCCTTTTCCCTGGTGAGCCGTTCCGCCGTAAGCTTGTCCCTGCTCTCGCGGCGTGTGATGATCATCAGGCTGATAAGGACGATCAGGAGCATGAAAAAGCTGATCGTCATAGGGGGCAGAAACAATTCGGCTATGCGGTTGTTTACAAAGGAAAAAATTTGCTCAGTTGGGATCACGGATACCACAAACCACCCGGCGGCGGCTATTGGCGAGGAATACACCGCCATGCCTTTGTCCGTGGCGGAAAAAGGGTCGGCGGACAGAATTTCGTTACGGTATTTTTCAAGCCCGGTTTCGTGGAAGAAATTCCCCAGCGCTATCATATCTTTGTCGGGATGGGCGACAAAGACCCCGCCGGCGTCTATAAGAAACACCTGCTGCCCTTCCAGTAAAGCGGCCCCGCGGAGCATGGAGTTAAGCGTTTCAATGGCGATGGACTCCGAAACCACGCCTATGTCTTTTCCGTTTTTATCATATATGTTTGTGGACATATTCAGGACGACGTCGCCCGTGATCACATCAATGTACGGATTGGAATAGGCCACGCCCCCCTGCGCTTTTTTGGCGGCGGTGAACCACAGTCTTTCCGTGTTGTTCCAGTCCCGCGGAATGTCCCAGGGGCGGCTGAACACGGCGTAACCGCCCGGCTGGTTCCATACCTCGTTTGTCACGCAGTATAGAGTGGACACGTCATCCAGGACGTGTGAGACGTCCTCCAGGTACCGGCGGAGATTTTCCAGATCAATGGGGTTTTGGGACATAAAATGGGAAGCCCCTACCTTGATGCTCAAGAGCAGGTTCTCATGCTCGCGCAGATACGCGAGGACGCTGTCGCGCAAGTGGAAATTACTTTCGTTTATGCTCATTTCGACATAACCGTACGATATAAAATGAGATTTTCTGAAAAAGGTTACAGTGACGGACACGGCGCACAGCAGGATCAGAACCACGCAAAAACTCGTCAGGCGTCCCACGAAGGACAGCCTGTGTTTTGTTTTTTGGGCCTTGGGCGCGGCAACGGAATCTTCGCTGTTTTTAAAGGCCGAAATGAGCATAGCGCAGGCGCTGTAGAGCAGAAAGGCCGCGATGAGCCATTTCACCGGGGAAATATCCATATCCCTAACCGCGAAAACGGCGGCCAGAACGCCCAGAGTACCGCTAATCGCGCTGATTACGGTTACTTTGCGCGAATAACAGCCACTCTTGATGAATTGTATGCCTGCCACGGGAATTGAAAAAGTCGCGCCCACCGTCATGACGGTAAAAGCAACTTCCGGGGTCAGGCCAAGGTAATGAGCGACCGTCGCTGTCATGGGAAAAGAACCAACTCCCAGGTTATTAAGCACTCCGAACAGCAGGCACAGGCCTCCAAGAAGAATCAGCTTGCCTGTATCCAGCTCTGCCACGGTTTCAGGGGGCGGGGAAAAGCCGAAGCTTTCGGTAACAACGCGCAGCACCGCGACAATCATTCCACAGGCCAGAACCACTCTTATGGGGCGCGCCGGTATTTTCATGACGAAACGGGAGGATATGTACGCTCCCGCCACTTGGGCGGCTACGGGGACGAGCACTGTGGCAAGGTCTATTTCGGTGTAGTTAATGTAAATAAACGCTATTACGGACATCGGAATGACGGCGAAGGAGTTGAGCGTTCCCGGCAGATTCTTCGCCGACACCCATTTCAATTTGGAGTATACGGCGGCCCCGACGGGAAAAGCGGGAGCTCCAAACACCCAGCAGGCACTTATGAAAAAGGAAATGACACCGATCCACAATACGTCCCCCGGCTCGTGTTCGGCGCGCGTTGAATTGGCCGCCACGTCGGAGATCAAATAACCCACGAAACAGCAATTTACCGCCACAATCAGGACAAGAACAACTAATGCCAGCGTCATGCTACGTTCTATTCATCACTTCATGGTTTAATTTGTCTCGAAAGCGGCTATGACTTCTTTCAATTTTTCCCGGATGGGAATGTTTTGCGGGCACATGGGTTCGCAAATGCCGCATTCCACGCACTCTCCGGCTTTTTCCTCCGGACGGTCGGGGCCCAGGAGGTAGTTGTAACTGGCCTTATACCTCTCCCAGTCTCCGGATATAGCGGCGTTGTTGAGGCTGCCGAAACACTGGGGGATTTCAACGCCGCGCGGACATGGCTTGCAGTAGCCGCAGCCCGTGCAGGGAACCTTCATCCGGGCTGCAAAAAATGTTTTGGCCGCCCGGACCAGCTCCAGTTCCTTTTCGGTCAGGCTGCCGGGGAAACCGTTCGCGGCGCTGGCTATGTTCCGCTCCATCTGCTCCATATCGGAGGCTCCGCTCAGGAGCAGCCCCACTTCCGGCTGATTCCACACCCAACGGAGTCCAAGGTCGGCCAGCGTAGGCTTGCCGTATCCAGCGGCCCGGGCCGGGGATTCGAGTTCCTTCGGCATGGGAAGGGCCAGGCTGCCGCCTTTCAGGGGTTCCATAACCATAACTCCGATATCTTTGGCGCGCGCGTACCTCAAACCCTCAAGCCCCGCCTGAAACGCGTCGTCCAGGAAGTTTAGCTGTATCAGGCACGCGTCCCACCCGTACGCGTCCGCTATCTTTTTGAACGTATCCAGCCCGTCATGGAACGAAAAACAGATGTAGCGTATTTTTCCGGCGGCGCGGGCCTTTTCCATGAAGCCCATAACGTCGAGCCGCAGGAGTTTCTCCCACCTGGGGGCGGACAGCGCGTGCAGGAAGTAAAAGTCTACGCAGTCGGTCTGAAGCTGTTCGAGTTGTTCATTCAGGTGAAAGTCCATATCCTCGCGCCTGTCAATCAGCCAGCTCGGCAGCTTGGTGGCAAGCAGTACCCTGTCCCTCGCCCCTTTGAGCGCGCGCCCGACGAAAGGCTCGCTCGTGCCGCCGTGGTAGGGGCGCGCCGTGTCTATGTAGTTGACTCCATTTTCCAGCGCGGTTTCAATCATGGCCTGTGCCCCGGCTTCGTCTATTTTCCCGTCCAGCGTGGGCAGCCTCATACACCCAAAGCCCAGAACCGACAGCTTCTCCTTGACGCGCGGTAATTTTCTGTATAACATTTCCAGCAAGCCTCCGTATCTTCTTTTTGGAAATCGGACAATTTCAAGCTCATTATACACGGCGGGAACAATCCGAGGTCATTCTATAAACGTCAGATGTTAAAATATAGCGAACATTTTATTTCCCCCGGCGAGGTAACGTTCATGTTCATGAAATTGAAATCGAAACTGAAACTTTTGATGGGTAAAATCACAAAATCCGAGCGTAACGATACGATTTTCACCGCCGTAGCGCTTGTGATCCTGGTAACGCTTATCGCCGTCACATGGAGAATTTTCTTTTACAAAGCGCCTTTCAACCCGTGGGAACACGAAGAACCTCAATTGGCGCGTCTCACCGGCGCGGATACGGCTCTCTTTCGGGCCGTGAGGGGCGGCGGCATGAAGGATATCCTCCGCAGCCTGCTTGAAGGGGGCAGTCCCGACGCGGTTAACGAAAATGGTGTGACGCCGTTCAAGGCAGCCATCGCGCTCAGCCGGTTGGACGCCGTTCGGGAGTTTATCGAAACCGGACGCGGCGACATCGACAGCTACAAAACCGCCGGCAAGTGGGACACCCTCCTTGTCTACGCCGTAGTCCACAACAGGCCGCCTATAGTCAAAGAGCTGGCGAAATTATCGCCCAACGTCAACGCGCTCGACAGAAACGGATACACCCCTTTGCTGTACGCCGTAAATTATAACAATGTAAACGCGGCAAAGGAGCTGCTTAACGCTGGCGCCGACGTGAACGCGCCCGGCAGGGAAGGAGT
>Ga0099364_10013234_pt1 | contig 11086 bp, 12 predicted proteins | sample TergutTh196P3_FD_73070 | JGI IMG/M metagenome (GOLD analysis project Ga0099364, IMG submission 73070) | Microcerotermes parvus P3 segment gut microbial communities from Pointe-Noire, Republic of the Congo - Th196 P3 | ecosystem: Host-associated > Arthropoda: Insects > Digestive system > Gut ... | reverse complement strand
TATGTTTCCATACTCATAACAAGAAGATCCCCTTTCCCGTTTTTAGTAATAAATACAGGTTCAGTATACTCATGACAAAAGTCAGAAATTTTATTATATTTATTTCGTAAATCAGCACTGGGTCTAATAGCTGGCATAAAATCCTCCACAAATAATTATACCAATATTATATCATAATTTTTATATAGTCAAATTAAAATGTGCAGAGTACCGACATCTGTGGGAACTCGAATGGATCTGTTGGAATGAGTTTCAATCCATGCTCTTGTGTAGAGTGGGAAATAACCATTGCCTTTTTGTTAAATAATACTTATATTTATTCCATAACAGACCAGATAAGCGAAAAATTGGACACTATAAGCAAAACACTTGGAAATATGGGGCTGTCTCTTGAAAAAATTTCCCGCTCGGTAGAAAAACCGAAGGAAAATAAATTTTTAAGGATACTTGAACTGCTAGTACTTGTTGGCAGTGCATCTGCTATAATAGGTGGTATTGATATTATTAGGAATTGGTTTTAGGAGGCTCATATGGTTTTTCAATTAGTAATGCTTTCTATAATTGCGGTTGTCTGTTTTACCGCTTTTTTCATACTCAGGCACATAAGAAAAAACAGTGGTATTTAGGCCATTTAAAGGTAAAAGGAGTGGTTTTATGATAAACTTGGCTCCGGAGAAGCCAAAGCTGTGATTATTGATATAAAGAGTTTTCAAAAGACAATCAATTTAGCAAAATTATTGAGTTTTGGTGAAAAAGATATTAAGAACGGAAATTTGTTGACTCATGCAAAAGCAAAAAACATATTCGAAAGGACCCTGGGCAGAAAGAAAAAATGAGGAAAGATACCACTATTCCTTAACCTCCTTTTCTAATGATATAATCACTAACAAGAAGATCGAAGAAGACACTAGCACCCCCGAGGAACTAATTGCCCTAATCGAAGCCAAGCAGAAAGAAATTGATATAGCCATAAGGGAACTGAAAAAGTGAACAGGTTGATTTTAATTGGGAATGGTTTTTCGCTTTCTCATAATGCTGTGTAAAAAAGGAGTTTTTATGTCTGATGATGATTTTGAAGATGATTATGATGGCTGGATTGAACCTGACATAACTCTCTGTCACGAGTGTGACAGGCAAATAGACCTTCCCAAGAAGGATGGTCCTTATGAATACTATGAGGATGATGATAGTCTACATGGCTTAGTATGTCGTGAATGTGGCAGGCAGCTATGTGATGATTGTGGTAATTGGCAGCGAAGTGAGCAAAGTTCATCAACTATTTGTTTTAAGTGTTTTGATGAGGAAAGGCATAATAGGTTTGATATGACCTTCCATAATGCTATTAGATTTGCCGCCCGAAAACACAAAGACGGTCTAAGGAAAGGAACTGACATTCCCTATTTAGCACACATAATGGAAGTAATGCAGATCCTAATAGAAAATAACTGCCAGGAAGATGTAATAATTGCCGGAATTTTACATGATACTCTGGAGGATACAAACACCAGTCCGGAAGAAATACAAAAAAATTTTGGCAAACATATTTTGACATTAGTGCAATCTGAAACTGAAGATAAAACAAAATCATGGCATGATAGAAAAGGAGAAACCATACGCCAATTACGTTTTGCTTCCGGCGATACTTTGCTTGTCTGCTGTGCTGACAAACTCTCTAATATCAGAAGTATGTATGCTGATCTAAAAGAAGTAGGCGATAAATTATGGGAACGCTTCAATGCAAGTAAAAAAGATATAAAGTGGTATTACGAAAGTATTGTAGAAGTACTATCAGATTTATCAGATACAGAAATGTATCTTGAATTAAAAGATATGGTTAACGATGTATTTCTTCTAGATTGGAGCGAATGGGGTAATTCGGTTGAAAACGATTAAAGCAGTGATATAAGAATACTATAATTCTTGACTTTTTTGCTAATATATTTTACATAATCATAAGGAGATTATATGAAAAAATATATTTTATCATTTTTATATATAGTTTTTTTATATATATTTTGGATTGGATTTATTTCAAATATAATTGGATTTGGGAATGATGGTATAAATTATATTGGTTCAGCAGGGTTTGCATTTGGTTTATGTTTTGCTTATCCAATTGCAAATTTAGCAGAAAGAAAAGGATACTCATGGTGGAAATATTTTATTATTTATGGGTTTTTATCTACGGGAATTCCAATAATTGGATTAATTAAACATATCCGTTTTAATAAAATGCCAGATAATACTAAAAATCATACTACATATACTAATACAAAAGAGGTTAAAATAATGAACAATATTACTAAAAAACAAGACCTAAATATTAAATCAATCACAGAACTAAACTATAAAGATATTTTCATTAAGAATAATTTAGAAAGTTATGTGGAATTATTTGAAAGAAACAAGTTAGTTGACATATCAATCATTACAGAATTGAATGAAGACGATCTAGAAAAATTAGGAATTGATATTATGGGAGATAGAAAAAAAATATTAAAAATATTTAGAGAAAAGGAATTAATAGACTATTTGGATAATTTAAATAAATTAAACATGGAAAAAAAATTACTAGAAACAGAAAAACAAAAAACTCGAGAATGGGTATGCAAAAGATGTCAATATGTTAATCCCATTTATAGAATTTCTTGTAGTAGTTGTGGGGAATATAAATAAACTAACCCCTCTCCTACCCCATCATCCCCCGCATGTCAGGCATTCCTGCCATTCCCTGTCCGCCCTTCATTTTAGACATCTTCTTCATCATGCCGCGCATTTTCTCGAACTTCTTTATAAGGCGGGCGACTTCGGCGACAGAGGTGCCTGAGCCGCGGGCTATGCGGGAGCGGCGGGAGGGGCCTATGATTAAATGGTTGGCTCTTTCCTTGCGGGTCATGGATGAGAGTATTGCCTCCTGGTTTTTTAGTTCTGCCTTGTTGATATCATCTTCGCTCACCTGCCCCGCAAGGCCGGGTATCATGTTGAGCATGTTTTTTAGTGAACCCATTTTTTTCACAGCGCGGAGCTGATCAAGCCAGTCTTCCATAGTAAGGGTTTCTTTCTCTATCTTCTTCTGCAGCTCCAGGGCTTCTTTCTCGTCTATTACTTCCTGGGCTTTTTCTACAAGGCTTACAACATCGCCCATTCCAAGTATGCGGCCGGCTGCCCTGTCCGGGTAAAAAGGTTCAAAGTCTTCGGGTTTCTCGCCTATGCCGACGAACTTTAAAGGCTTGCCTGTTATGGTTTTTAGGGAGAGCGCTGCACCGCCTCTTGTATCACTGTCGAACTTGGTAAGTACAACTCCTGTAAGACCTATCTTCTCGTCGAAGGTTTTGGCTATGTCGACGGCGGTCTGCCCCGTCATGGCGTCGGCAACAAGGAGGAGTTCGTCGGGTTTTGCTTCGTCTTTAAGTCGGGAGAGCTCCGCCATCATAACATCGTCGAGCTGCATGCGGCCTGTTGTATCAACAATGAGGGTGTCTATTAAATTCTTTTTTGCATAATCCATAGCGCCGCGGAAAACCTTAACGGTGTCGGTAGCGCCGTCCTCCCTATAAATGGGAACATCAATCTGATTGGCCAGAACAGAGAGCTGCTCAATGGCGGCAGGACGAATAAGGTCGCAGGCGACAAGCAGGGGTTTTCTTCCATCTTTTTTAAGACGCAAAGCAAACTTTGCAGAGAGGGTTGTTTTACCTGCACCCTGTAAACCCAGCAGCAAGATTACTGAAATGGTGTCCGGTCCCTTAAGCTGCAGTTCCTGATTTGGACGGCCTGTGGGTCCTGTCTCTGTATCACCTAAAAACGAAACCAGTTTATCGTGAACTATCTTTATAAACTGTTGACCGGGATCTACGGAGCGGAGTACCTTCTCTCCCTTTGCTTCCTCTATCGTAGAATTGACAAAGCGGCGTACTACCCTAAGGTTTACATCTGCTTCTAGCAGTGCCATTTTAATAGCTTCTACTGCATCGTCTATGTTCTTTTCTGTGATATTTGACTTTCCGGAAACAAAGCGGAAAGCATCTGAAATTTTTTCGGTAAGTTTATCAAACATGGCAACATCATAACACAAGAATAATAAAAAATACTACTTCACTTTTAACGTAAAATAAGTTTTAATTATAGTATGGATGATACTCAAGATCGTTTTACATTAAACTGGTATTCAGAATTCCGAAACAGGGAGGTGGAAACTGAATACAGGGAATTTGAAAAAACAACCAATCTAAAAACAGTCAGAGCTCTCATTCTTTTATATGGTATTATTTATGCACTTTTTGCCATCTCAGACTATGTTTACTACGTTCAGGACAGCCCTTTTCTAACACTGCTGGCTTTCCGGGGTCTTGCACTCCTTGTTACCCTTACAGGATATTACTTCGCAGGAAAGATACAAAGTTACTCCCGCATCCTTTTGATGATCACCCTAATAGAAATTCTTATATGTGTGATCATCCTTTTCCATTTATACATACAGGGAAACAGTGATTCTGCCATGCAGTTTAAGTCAATAATGCTGCTTATTCTGGCAGTCTTTTTGATCCCCAATCTATGGAAGAACAGCATGGCTGCTTCCATAATCATCCTTACAGCTTACATTCTTTTTAGCTTGATATTTATTGAGCAGCCCCAAAGCCCTCCAATTAACCAGATGGCAAATTTTTTAGGTATAGGCCTTGCATTTTGTGCCTTCGCAATTTACGGCAGGGAGCGTTCTCAGCGCAGACACTACGCTGCCGAAAAGCTAATGGAACACATGATCATCACAGACAGACTTACGGGCATATACAACAGGGGACGCTTTGAATACATACTGGATCTCTGGATAAAGAATATGCGGCACTATCCATTCTGCCTGATTTTTTATGACATAGATAACTTCAAAAAAGTTAATGATGTATACGGACACAGTGTAGGTGATCAGGTATTAATTGAATGTGCCAATATTGTAAAAACACATATAAGAGACACTGACATTTTTGCGCGCTGGGGAGGCGAGGAATTTGTTGTCCTTTTTAGCGGTGTAAAAATAGACATGGGCTTTGATCTTGCAGAAAGGCTTCGCGCAGCAGTTGAGGCTCATGAATTCGATAAGGCAGGCAGGGTAACAATAAGCATAGGCGTTGTAGAGTACCGCAAGGGCGAGACCATACTTGATCTTGTAGAAAGGGCAGATACCAAAATGTACGAAGCCAAAAGAGCCGGTAGAAACATAGTCATTGGCGATTACGATAATCCCCCCGAAGAAAACTAAATAATACTTTACCTTATATATTCGCGGGGAACCCTCTTGTTAATATTACAGGTGATCTCGTAGGGGATGGTGCCCAGTTTTTCCGCTATGTCTTTTGCGTTAATAAAAGAAGGGCCAAAAATTACAGCCTCATCCCAGCGCTCGGCTTCGACATTGGGACCTAGATCAATTATAGACATGTCCATACATATCCTGCCCACTATGGGATAGGCTTTACCTCTGATCAGAACAGAGTGATTATTGGAGAGTCCCCTTGGAAAACCATCAGCATAGCCTGTGGGGATTATTCCTATGTGGGTGTCCCTGTCTGCAATCCAGCTGCGGCCGTAGGAGACAGCATCTCCTTGTTCGATTTTTTTAATTGCAACGAGTATGCTTTTTAGTTCCATTATTGGAGTTACTTCCGGAGCAGCTTCCGCCTGTTTCACTTCGGGCAGGTAACCATAGAGGTAAAGCCCGGGACGCACCATGTCATAATATGAATCATCATGATAGATAAGAGCTCCTGTGTTTGCTGCATGTACTATACCGGGATCTATACCCGCATTTTTGATGATGGAGATCATACTATTGAACTCCCCAATCTGCGCTTTTGTATATCCAACATCATTCTCTTTTAGAGAATCGGAAACAGCAAAATGAGTTACAAGCCCGCCTAGCTTAAGATTCTTTGACGAGGTAATTTTGGCGGCAAGTTTAACACAATCATCAGTGCTGCAGCCCAGTCTTCCCATACCTGTGTCTACTTTCAGGTGAACACAGAGCTGCCTGCCTGCCTTGTCTGCGGCTCTTGCAGCTTCATCAATAAAATCTTCGTCCGATACAATGGGTATGAGATCCTGATCAACAATATCAGGCAGCTCCTCGGGCAGGGTTTGGGAAAGCAAGAGCAGTGGAGCAGATATCCCGGCTTTACGCAGCTCACTCCCTTCGTAGAGCCCGGACACAGCAAGGTACTCAACTCCTGCATCCAGTGCCGCTAGTGAGACGGGAACTGCACCATGGCCATAAGCGTCTGCCTTTACGGGAAGACAAATTTTTCGCTTTGAACCTATTCTTTTTCTTGCAGCCATAATATTATTCTTTAAATTTTCCAGATGGATAACTGCTGTAGTTGCCATAAATAGATAATAAGATATACTGTATTGACGGACAAGATAGCATGAAAATAAATTCCGCTCCGGGTGCCTTTATATTAATTTTGTTGATCTCACTTTATTTTTCATGCGTAAATGAACCTGATGTATTGACCCTGATCACTCCCGATCAAACTCCTATGCCCCAAAGACAGATCTATTATTCAATAGAGGATTATAAAGGCAGAGATGTAGGGGAGGAAAAACCGGATTGGGTTACAATCTATTTATCTGAAGGCCTTCATGGAATTGAGTCTATGGAAATTTATCAGTATGATTATGTTTTTATAAGCAGAAACGAGGGCAGCAATTTTACAGCCTTGAATCAGTGGCGAGAAAATTTCTCTCCCGAGCTGGACTTCCCGCACCTTGCTGCAAGCCGCATAGAGGAGCGTTTTCTTATGGAGTTCCCCCTGCCCGATTTTGAGTTAGGTTCATTTTACATGGCGCTAATACGCTCTGCCTCCGACTCCGAGTGGCCAAGGTCTACACGCGAGGACGATTTCTGGATGCTTATAAAAAGCAGTCCTGATGCAGAAGCAAGATGGGAATTCCTTATCCTCTCTGCCATACCAAGAAATGATTTTAGAAATCATTTTCTCTATCTATACAACAATGTTAATCCACGCGTAGCTCCAAACTGGGAGCAGCAAAGAGCTATAAACCGTTTTCGCCAGTCTTTCTTTATGGGTTTTTAGAGCCTCCTATATATGCTATAATCCTCTATGGGAAAAGTACTGGCAGTCTGCATAAGCAGGGAAAAGGGAACGCCAAAAAGAGACATAGGAAGTGCCGAATTAATAGTTGAGCATGGTTTAAAAAACGATGCCCATGCAGGTCCCTCCCTCAGGCAGGTTAGCCTTCTCTCACATGAGATAATAGAAAAGTTTAAAAAGCAGGCTGCCACACAGGCTTCATGTATAAAATCGGCAAACATAGAGCACGGCGACTTTGGTGAAAACCTTGTCGTACAGGGCATACAGCTTTCTTCCCTCCCCATAGGCACTATATTAAGATGTGGAAAAGTGATTTTGGAGATTACCCAAATTGGCAAGGAATGCCACAAGCACTGTGCAATATTTGATGCAATGGGTGACTGCATCATGCCAAGAGAGGGGATCTTTGCGAAGGTGATCAAGGGCGGCATTATATCTAATGGTGATGAAATTACAACTGTTGCTGCTGAAGTGCAAGCCGGTAACACAGCGCAGCCAAACAGTGCAGTGCATGGCGCAGTTGCGGCAATAAACCCTTACCGCTTTTGGATCATCATTGCCAGCGACAGATGCTCCAAAGGAGAGCAGGAAGACAAAAGCACTCCCGTAATACGTGATCTCGCCGGTGCCGCCGGTTTTACCGAAGCCGGTTTTTCTCTGCTCTCAGACGACCAGGACGGACTTGAAGCTGAAATTAAAAGAATATGCGACAATGGACTTGCTGATTTAATTCTTACAAGCGGCGGCACAGGTTTTTCTCCAAGAGACAGAATGCCGGAAGCTACCCTCTCTGTTTCAGAGCGCCTTGTACCGGGCATAGCGGAAGCCATGCGTGCCGGGAGCATGAACATAACAAAGAGGACCATGCTAAGTCGTGCAGTTTCCGTTATACGCAAGAAGACCTTGATAATTAACCTGCCGGGGAGTCCAAAAGCAGTACTGGAAAATTTATCTATAGTGATGCCGGAACTGCATCATGGTCTTGATATTCTTACAGAAAAGGATATTAAAAAAGGACATTATTAATGATATATGTGCAGTTTTACATACGCTTTAACCAACAGTTTCGGCGTACCAAAGCGGAACTTTTAACATATTTGGATAAAAACATAGTAGAGGCGGCTCTTAATGCAGGAGGCAGGGTAGAAAGCGGCAGGCTTGCTGCAAGCGGTAAAGGTATTATGGTCCTGCTTGATGAACAAAAAATTGGCTTCTCTTTAAACACAGTCATTTTTCTTGAAAAAACATACAGGCTCTTAAACAGGGTATCTTCTGAACTCTTTGGTTATGCGATTGTACTTGGACGTAACATTGATGAAGCGAGCAATCCTAAACTATGTCTTTCTTTTTCGGTAAAAAGCGACAGGAACAATACCGGCATTTGGTTCTCCAAAGAAATAAAAAACGATCTTGATTTTTACACTCTAAACATACAGGCAGAGAACAGCTACTTTCTTGTAAAATCCTTTAATATTTATGAAATAGATAAAAGGGATAAATGCAAAGAAATAATTGCGTCTAACCTGGAAAACAGAAAAAGCCGCTTTAACCTTTTTCAGGTAAAATCAGGCGAACCCTTCCTCCTGGATATAAAATACGGTATATATTCTTATGTAAGTGATTTTTTAGGTAATATAGCACCCATCATAATACACATAGGAGCAGACAGTCCGCTTTGCTTTATCGATTCTTATACAACTGAGCTTAGGACTTTTATGAAAGATTCATTGGGGGAAAGTGTAGTCATAAAACTGGATGAGATTTACAATACTATTTCCATAGAGAGATTAAGGGACGAATGGTCTTCCTACATAAACGAGCAGAGCCGTAATTTTTTTAATCTGCTTTTACTGTCCTATACTGATGCGGTTTCTTCGCATAACTCTAACGGTGTCTTGATAATTGACGGTCTACATAAAACATCAAGCGATTCTGCAAAGCTTTTTAAGACATCCATTATTAACCTGGAAAAAAATATATTTGTCTATGCATGCAGCTCAGGAGATGCCGCTCCTGTCTGGAAAGACATGTTTACACGGGTTTTGACCTTTGATAATGAAAACAGCAGCAGTACTGCTGTCGCAAACTCAGGCGAAAGAAAGTTAAAGGAAAAGCTCCCACTTGATATCTGGGAACTTGCGTATAACATAAAACTATTGTCAAAATATTTTCCGGTACATATATTTCCGGAACTCTTTAACGAAGAAGGTTTAAACAGCGAACTATATTACCGCACGATAGAAATTCTATCTTCCTATAATATGGCAATGCCAAATGATCCCCGCCCAGATATTAATGAAAGTATTACAGAAAATTTACTTGGAAACAGAATTGATAAAATAAGGGGATCTGTCCGGGATCTAATATTATCAAGGCTGCCGGAGGGCAAACTAAGGCCCTGCTTTAACCTGCTTAGAATACTTAACGAACTGGGTTTTAAAGCAGAAAATGAACTTATATTAAGGTCATTAAGGAGTGATGTGCTTAACGGTACCTGGCAGGGTATAGAAGAAGCTATAGAGAAAGGTTATTTTTCTAAATTGGTGGATGAAAAAAATACAGAAGCAATGAAGTATATTTATAAAACACTTAAAGCTCTTGTATGGGGAGGGACTGAAACCGATGATATAGAAAAAGCTTTTCATGATGCTATTCCGGCTATGACATGTTATGAAGGCTGTCAGGTGCAAATACATTTAAATCTTGCGTCCTACTACCTAGGAAGCGGGAATAGTGATACTGCATCCGAAGAAATACGTAAAGCAATGCATATAAACAGGAATCTTGGGAATAACGGAATTCCGGCATTCAGATTTTTTTCTCTTGCAAATTTATCAAAACAAAAAATTGATGATGCACTTGAGTACATAGGCTTTGCACTGGAACAGGCGGAAAAAAGCAATCAGTACGAAGAGCTCTTTTTAAGCAGTTATTACGGTGCATCCATAAATTTTATTTACGGCAACTTTTCAAAAGCAGAAAGGTTAATAGAAAAAGCGGAAGAAACAGCAATTTTACTGGGATCTTATGACTGGTATAACAGAGCAAAATTTTTTAAAGGCAGAATATTTTTTGAAAACGGCTTATACAGGGAAGCACTTGACATATTCCGGTCAATAGAAACAAATATCACTACACCGCGTGCACCTCATTTTGAAGCAATTACAAAAACAGTTTATGCATGGATTTACAGAACAAATAATTTTTTGGATCATTTTACTTCAGCATCGGTAAAAAACACAAGCGCTGATCTGGACAGCCTTGACGGCAGGATTTTTGAGATAGAGGCTGCTTATTACACAGGAGACTATCAAAGGGCAGCCTTACTCTCTGATCATTTTATATCCTCCCCCGATGCCGTTAAGGGAAATTTTTTGTTTACAGAGCAGCCGGACTGGAGGAGCGGATACTCACAGTGCGAATATCTTCTGCAGCCGGATAAAATCCCGGGAACAAGGCTTGCGTGGGTTTACAGGCTTATGGCGCAATGTGCACTGCATGAGAGCAGGGATGGAAAGGCAGTTACGCTTAACAACATGCAGCGTTTTATGAGGGACGAACTTCTTCCGGAAACTGATCCCTTTGACAGTTTTTACTTTAATGCATGGTACTGTATGCTAAATGATCTAATGAAGGACAATGGGGAGCCGGGTTCTGCGGAAAAAACACAGTCAGAGATGGAGAACATGCTTAGCATAGCAATAAGGCGGCTAAGGCGAAGAAGAGACAGAATAGACCTCCGCGAACTAATGATGAAATATTTTTCTGATTCTTTCTGGAATCGTAATTTGTATCTTGCGGGAAAAGAATTTAGGGTTATATAATGGACTTGAGAATGAACAAGGAGTGATAATATGCCAAAAGCGGAAAAGGTAAAAACTGCAGTAATAGGCTGCGGAATGATAAGCGAAATCTACCTGGAAAACATGACAAAAAAATTCGAGATCCTTGATGTAGTTGCATGCAGTGATGTAGTC
>Ga0099364_10013233_pt1 | contig 11087 bp, 8 predicted proteins | sample TergutTh196P3_FD_73070 | JGI IMG/M metagenome (GOLD analysis project Ga0099364, IMG submission 73070) | Microcerotermes parvus P3 segment gut microbial communities from Pointe-Noire, Republic of the Congo - Th196 P3 | ecosystem: Host-associated > Arthropoda: Insects > Digestive system > Gut ... | reverse complement strand
GATTTTGACCCCGTTGTTCGGGATTTTGAGTTGAAGTTTCGAGATTTTGAGTCGAAAATCCATGTTTTCGTGTCGAACATTCGACTGGAAAACTCCGCAATCGGGGATAAAATCTCCTTCATTGATACTTTGCGCACGGCTTTTTGTACACATATCGCGTTATTTCACAGGTCATACAGCATGTTATAATGTTCCAGCGGATTATTCCGGCAGATTATTGCTTACGATTGATACAAAAACACCTGTTGAGGAGTGTGCAGTGAGGTGTCAGGGAAGAGAAGTATAGGAGTCGGGAGACAGAAGTTCGGAGTTTGGAGTTAAAACAAAAGTCGGAATGCAGCGTAGCGCAATGACGGGATTGATTCATGCCGTTGCCGCCACAGTCGAGATCAGTATAAAGATACAAGAGGATAGTATGGGATTGGATTTAGGAGATTTCTTGTTTGCGATTGAAGAACAGTTTTGTGTTGATCTTATGAAAGATGAAGATGAACAAACCAACGGTTCACTTGATGAACTCGTTTCGTATCTCGAAAAGCATACGGAAAAAATGCCGCATTCTCAAGAGGAAGCTGATCAAGTATTTCAAAGTGGAATCATGACACTTCGGACTTTTTTCGCAAAAGAACTTGCTATGGATGTTTCAAGTTTGAATTCGACAACCGAGACCGAATCTCTTTTCAAATCAAATGCAGTACGGCGCCGGGTTTGGAAAAAATTACGCCAGGAAATATCAGATAACATTCCACCGCTGGTGAGTATAACATATCGACTGATTGGTGGCGGGATTGCTTTTTGCGTCGGAGTCATTGTTGTATTTTCTGTTATATTTGGTCAAAGTGAAACGAACCCGAATCCATTGCCCATCGCAATACTGCTTGGAGCAGTCGCAGGATTTATTATGGCTTTAGCACTTTATCAGGCAGGAGTAATAGTGTTGGCGTCAATTTTTTCGACCATTCCAACGCAATGTCGAACATTAGAAGAGATTATCCGGTATGTAGTACCGACACAAATCTGTCTTGATCCCGATGGTCAGATATGGACTCGTGAATCAATTGAAAAAGCAGTTTTGTCTATTACAAGTAAAGCATCAGGTATTCCCGTCGAAAAAATTTCCTTGTCTATGAAACCTTTGGAAATGTGATTCATCGCGGTTCACCATCACAGATACGATTAACTTAAACTCCCACACTGGCGTTCAAGACGCACGGCTAAACGTCAATCCTCCGTGATCGCAGATCACGGCTCGTCAACTGAAAACTAACAACTCATAACTGACAACTACTATGGACGTTTACATCGTTGATTTGGTGCGGCAATTCGGCAAGACGAACGCGGTCGATCATGTGAGCTTTTCGTTCGGCGGCGGCCAGATATTCGGCTTTGTCGGACCCAACGGGGCGGGCAAGACGACCACCATGCGCATCCTTGCGACGCTCGACGAGCCGACCTCGGGCGATATTTTCGTCGGCGGACGCAGCGTGACGCAATACCCGGACGAAGTGCGGCGGCTGGTCGGCTTCATGCCCGACTCGCTGCCGGAGTATCGTGACATCACGGTGCATGAATACCTCGATTTTTTCGCACGGGCGTTCAAAATCCGGCAGCCGCACCGCCGTCGCATCGTCGAACAGGTCGAGGAATTTGTCGGCTTGGTTGATTTCCGTGAAAAAACGCTCATGCAAATCTCCAAGGGCATGAAACAACGGGTCAGTCTCGCACGGGCGATTGTGCATGAACCGGAGGTGCTGGTCCTCGACGAACCGGCCAACGGGCTTGACCCGCGGGCACGCATCGAACTGCGCGAACTGCTCAAGGCACTCCGCGAGCAGGGCAAGGCGATCCTCATCAGCTCGCACATCCTCACCGAGCTGGGCGAAATGTGCGACGGCGTCGTGTTCATCGAACGCGGCCAAATGCTGCACGCGGGCAACCTCAGCAGCATCATCAATTCGGTCGATACGGAACTGGTTTACATGATCCGCGCGAGGGACATGCAGCCGGACGAACTGCAAAAATACCTGCTCGAAGTGCCGTTCGTCACGAAAACGCGGATCATCGACAGCGAAGTCGCCATTTCGCTCAGCGGCACCGAAGACACCGCCGTGCAACTATTCCGCCACCTCTATGACCGCCAACTGCCCATCGTCGAATTCCGCCAGCACAAAACGCAACTCGAAGACCTCTTCATGCGCATCACAAAGGGGAATTTACAGTAGTGGTTTTCACCGCGAAGGAATTTGTGGTAGGAGGATGGCCACGCCGTGGCCGCCAATGGCCCGTTATCATAACAAAGAACAAAGCCGTAATGGGACCACAAAACGGGGGGCTTGCAAATTACCCGGAATCGCGTAAATTTTTATTGTTATGCGTACAAGACAGGGCAGTCACGGCGTGACCGTCTGCAATTCATCGAAACATCCGATGAAGCCCCGGAGGATACGCGAATGGTTAGCAGGCTGACTCGAAATCAGTTGCCGGGTAACCGGTTGAGGGTTCGACTCCCTTGTCCTCCGCTTGGAAAAAGTCGAATAAAACCCCGTGTTTCAGTCCGAACGCGGGGTTTTTTGGTGAATGCCGGTGACCAAAGGGAAGACTCGTTGAATGTTGAATATTGAGTGATCACACCGTGATTGTCGCGTTTTGCTTGGGTAGCTTGACTTTGGGGAGAAACAACATGCCGCGAATTTTAATCACCGCTGGTCCGACACGGGAATATTTGGACCCTGTCCGTTACCTCTCCAACGCTTCCAGTGGCAAAATGGGAGCCGCACTTGCCAAAGCCGCCCTGAATGCCGGTTTTGAGGTCACTATCGTCTCCGGCCCGGTCGGTTGTCACTACCCGCAGGAATTGAGAGTCATTCGCGTCACGACGACCGACGAGATGCTACAAGCCTGTTTGCAGGTTTTTCCCGATTGCGTCGGGGCCATTGGGGCAGCCGCTCCTTGTGATTTTCGACCCAAAGCGGTTTCCGTCGAGAAAATCAAAAAAACCGGCGATGACACGATGACCGTGGAATTTGTTGCGACGCCGGACATTTTCGCGGAACTTGGCAAAATCAAACAGCCAAACCAGTGGCTGGTGCCTTTTGCACTGGAGACGTGCGAGAACGGAAAAGAACACGCTCTCGAAAAATTACGCCAAAAAAACGGCGATTGGATAATCTTAAATGGCCCCAAAACGATATTGGGCGGCTATGCGGAAGTCGAAATTCTCGACCGTACCGGCACAACACTCGCAACACTCAGCGGCACAAAAGAAAGCGTTGCGACACAAATCATCGGCACTATTAATGCAGAATTAAGAATGCAGTATGCAGAATGATTTTATTAGAATCAAGCACACGAAGGGACGGGCTATTCTGCATTCAAACTTTCAGTACACGGCATTCAATTCATGCTGACCTTGTTGGGATCGTGTTCAACGATGTTGACGCGGCGGCCGTTTCTGTCGAACTGGACGTAACCCTCGCTCAGAGCGTAAAGCGTGTAATCGGTGCCAACGCCGACACCGCGACCGGCATGAAACTTGGTGCCGACCTGTCGTACAATAATATTGCCGGGAATCACCCGTTCACCGCCATATTTTTTGATGCCGCGCCGCTGGCCGTTGGAATCGCGACCGTTCCGGCTGGAACCTTGACCTTTTTTATGTGCCATGGGAAGACCTCATGATACTCAATTCACTGGAATTAACGTGTCAATGCACTTTGAGAATCGGATATCTTAACGGTAAACCCACTCAAAGTCAACGGGGGGCTTTTCATCGGCTTTCCGGCCGGCTAACCGATTGCCGTATTGAATTTCCTTACTGAGAAGATGGTCGGCGGCACCAGGTGCCCAGAAATTCAGCTTGAGCGTCTTGCGGCTCATGGAATACCCCGAACCAACAACACCGGGCTGGTGCTTTTCTTTGTCAATTTCCCAATGATACGCGTTGGAAAGTCCGGAAATGTAAATGGAGAAATCTTTGACGTTCGGGTCAATGTCCTTCCACATGGCGACGCCCCAGGCAGTCTCGCCCGGCTCAATTTTCCGGTCGGCCATGCTGACGGTCGTTTCAAACGTCCGGTTGGCGTCTTCCTGCTGGATGATCGCCGGAAGTGCAAGCGGAATCACCTGTTCGGGAACCACATACTGTTTCGTCTTGGGAAACAACAGCGATTCGGACGCGAAAATGAATTGCGGCACAAATTCAATCGTCGATTCTCCGGCTTTGGCATTAAAACGGCCAGGTGTGAACTCATCTGGCCCCGGCTCAAATTCTTCAACCAAAAGCGTCGAACCAAAGTCGAGGTTGGCGTCCAATGGTTCCAGTTCATTACCACTGGACAGGTTGACTTGCAAGGCATCAAGTTTTTGCGATTCTTCGGCCGCCCATTTTTTATTCGTCACACTGTAAATGATGTACCAAACAGGGGTTTTGACGATTTGGCTGTCTTTGGTGGGAAGATCAACCTCAATGATACGCGGAATCTTGAATTGAAACTCAAGGCAAGTGACCGGGTTATCTTTTGTGTACTCTTTGGTCGGAAAACGAAGTTTCGCCCAATGGTACTCCGGTCCGAGTGCCGTCACTTCAACAATTTCGCCTTCCGTAAAAGTTTCATAAAACTTAAAATCCGGCTGAATCGTTTTCATGACGCCGGGAGCCAGCAGACGCGGCATTTTCCTGATTTCCTGGCCAAAACCCTGGAGGCAAAGGGTAGTGTGCAAGAAAAAAGCACAAAAAACAACTGCAATCGTGCCTTGAACGAGCGATGTGGGAACCGTATTTTTGATTTTCATAGCGATATTTCCTCAACATGTTGTGTCCGCAGAAATGCAAACAACCAATATCCAGTATAATTACCCCGATACGGCCAAGTCAATAAAAAACTTGAAATTCCCTGCTTTGAGCTGGCAAATAGGATACAATGGTCGGCATGAGACATGACATTCTTGGAACGGACGAAGCGGGTTACGGTCCGAATTTGGGGCCGCTTGTGGTTTGTTGTGTTGTTTGGAAAATGACAACCGGCAATGCGCCAGGTGTACAACCTGTCGATGATCCTCTTGCAGAATTGGAGCGACGGCTTGGCCCGATTGTTACGGACACGCCTTCGCAGTGGGGGAAAAATGGGAAATTGTTGCTGATTGGCGACTCCAAAAAGCTGTACCCATCGGGCAAGTTGCAGATTCTGGCAGATGCTGTACTTGAATCAATTTATTTGACCGGAAAAAAACCGGAACATTTATCAAAATTCTTGTCGCAAATGGACAACGATAATCATCGTTCGGCGGCGGGACGCATCAAAGAATCGCTCAACCCGCTTGGTATTTCGCTTTGCGATATTAAGGCCGACATGATTTTTCCGCGAGAATTCAACCAGAAACTCGAGCAAATGGGGAATAAATCAACCCTGCTGACCGAAACGACGCTTTCACTGGTCAAAAACACAATCCAATCGTTGCCGGATTGCGGCAACGTGACCGTTTTGTGCGACAAGCATGGCGGAAGAAACCGTTATGCTGACATGCTTTATCAATTTTTCTCATGTGACGGCTGGATCGAAACTCTCACTGAAGGCACAGCACAGAGCGTTTATCGGCTCAACAGCCAGGGACGCAAAATCGAGTTTCGCTTTCAGGCCAAGGCAGATCGGCATATTCCTGCGGCTTTGGCGTCGATGACCGCAAAACTGTTGCGCGAAATGGCCATGCTTGAGTTCAATCAATTCTGGCAACAACATCTTCCCGGCCTGCAACCGACCGCCGGTTATCCGGTCGATGCGTTGCGGTTCTTTGGGCAAATTGAGGAAACCAGTCAAAAATTGGGTATCCCAAAAAGTGACATCTGGCGCGAAAAATAGCTCTTTTTTGGCAATTCGCCTTGTTTTTGTTCAAGTTTTTTCGTATCGTACCACCGCACACCTTTTATTGAAAAGTGAACAAAACAGCAACCGGGAACGAAGTGCGCGTTAACAAACGGAGTGACCGGAAATAACAGTTTTCAATCTGGTCACTTCACTTCGTTGCGTTCCCGGTTGTTGTTTCGGCAAAAATACTTTCTGAGATTATCACTGCGGTGGCTCATGACCCCAAAATGCAATCATTCCATTGATTTCCAAAACGGAAATGACAGACATTTCCCGGTTTTCGTCACAAACAACGCCTGGTTGTTATTGGTGATTGCAATTTTCCTGGCACTCCAAACAGTATCCTGTACCACACCGGGGGAAAATTACCCGTCTCCGGATTTTACATCCATCGCCCCCGTCCAAGGCGATTATTCCCCGTATTCACAGCAACCTCCGCAAACTTTAGCCTATCCAACCGAGACGCATCCTCAATCCCGGCAATTTCCTGCATACCAGCCGCTACCCACAACAGAATTGACACAAAATCCGGGAATTGAACGGGAGCAGATGGGACTGACCGAGAGCAATCCGATCTTCGACAGCGAAATCGATCAGATGCTGAACGGGATGCAAAGCACGGATCCTTCGTTGGGAATGCAAACATTCAGCAACGGCAGTTCAGAAATAATCCCGAGCGGAATCGGAAACCTGCAACCGATCGAATCGGAACGTGACGCTTCGCAACTGCAATCGCAAATGGGGCTGATGCCCATGCCAGGAAGCGGCAATGCCCCGCTCTTCGGTGCCGGAGAGCAACCCCTAGCCGACTCGCACGACGAACCGCTTGACTTCAGTGCCATCATGCAGACGCAACAACGGCTCGACAGTTTTTCCCAAAGTCCGGGCAGCATCGGGCCGGGTTACGAACCTCCGCAAGACAGCCGTGTCCATGCCAGGTTTGTTGACGTCTATGACAAACAAGCCGTTGATACGGAAGTGGAAAACATGGAGGTTGCCGAAGTCATCATCGAAGGCAATGGCAAAGTGCCTGAACACAAAATTCGCAACATGATCCGAACGGTGAAAGGGGAACCGTTTCGGTTGCAGACCGTGCAGGAAGACACCCGGACGCTGAATCAGACGGGCTTTTTCTTTTCCGTGACGCCTCGCTACCAGCGCAAGCCCGAAGGCGTGGTCGTGCGTTTCGATCTGGTCGAGCGGCCGATTTTTCATACGGTCCAGTTTGTCGGTAACCGGAAAATTCACAAGAAAAAGCTTGCCGAAGAATCCGGCATCAAGGCGGGCGATCCGGTCGATGTGCAACTCGTTCTGCACGCCAGAGAGAAACTCAAGGAATATTACCGCTCGGAAGGTTTTGAGCGTGCCAGTGTGGTCATCGCGTCGGGTGACCGCGTCACCGACCGTAACGTTGTGTTCATCATCAACGAAGGTGTCAAGCAACGTGTCCTGACCACCGCCGTGGAAGGGGGCAGGTTCCTTTCCAATACGCGATTGAAGACCTACATTGATTCCAAGCCGGGCGTGTTGTACTATGTCGGCGGAGAGTTCAGCCGCGAAAAACTTGACGCCGACGTCGAAAAACTGCTTGAACTTTACCAACGATATGGGTTTTTCAATGTCCAGATCGACCGTGTGTTCGAGGAAACCACCGGCTATTTCCGCCTCGGTGAGCCGGGCAGTTGGATCAAGGTCAAGTTCATCATCTCGGAAGGTCCCCGTTTCAAAATCAACAATATCATATTCGTCGGTAACGAGAAGTTTACCGACGCGGAATTGTCGAAGGAATTCAAACTCAAGCCGGGAGCATATTACCTGCAAGGGGCGATGAAGCTGGACGAAGCGTCTGTCGGACGGAAATACAGCGACCAGGGGCGTCTGCTGACGAAGGTTCAGGGCAACGTCCGTATGCTTGCGGACAAGCCCGGCATGGTGGACGTCACGTATGCCATTCGTGAAAGCGATCCGGTTGCCATCACGGGCATTGCCGTGGAATTCGCCGGCACGGAAGCCCACACGAAAACCACGACACTTTTGAAGCACCTCGCCATAGCAAATATCAAACCGGGGCGTGTTGCCCAGGGTAGCATGATCCGAAGAGCGGAAACCTCAGTTTCACGTCCGGGGTTCGTCAACGTCAATCCTGCCGAAGGAGTAACACCGCGAATTCATATCGTGCCCGAAGATGGTGAAATGGACATGGACGACGAAGATTTTCTCGACATGGATTTGCAGGAAATCGACGACATCATCATGCGCGGCCAGAATCCCGGCGACAATATGCAGTCCGCTTTGGACCTGAATGACTGGCGGCAGATTCAAGTCGGCGTACATCCGGCGTTCCCGGACGCCGGACCGCTGGCTTACCACGTTGCTTACCCCCAGACGCAGGACGGCTACGGGACGCAGAACACTCCCCAGGACGCGCCGCTTTACAGCAGTAACCCGTACAACACTTCCCCGGTTGGCGTACAGCAGGGCGGTCACACGGTTCCGCCGCAATACCAGACCGCACCTTCGACAGTGCAAGCGGGTGTGATGCCGAGTTTGTCGGTCAACACGAACGCCTCTGCCACCACACCGATTGACAACGGTTTGTTGACTCCCAGCTCGCCTTATGGGAGCGGAAGCGGATACAACAGTTTCGCCGCACAAGACAGTGCGTTTCCCATCGCGCCAATCGGGACAACCACGACAACAACGGCGATGCTGGACAATCCGGTCATTCCGGCCACGACCGACCCCTACAATTACTTTGGCAACAACGGTTACGGCTCGATCACGCAAGCGTCGGGAACATTTCCCTCGACGGGAAGCTACAATGACTTCGGCGCACCAGGCAGTATTACGAGAAATTACGATGATCCGTTTACGGGTTACGCCCGGGCGACGGCAAAACTCCGCGTCCAGGAAGGCAAGACCGGCAATCTGACCATGAGCGTCGGCATCAACTCCGACAGCGGGCTGGTCGGACGATTTGCCATTGAAGAACGCAATTTCGACTGGCGCAAGCTGCCGACCAATCCCTTCCGGCTGGCCGGATGGCGCAACGCCTTTCGCGGTGCCGGCCAGAAGTTCCTGATCGAAGCCATGCCGGGTGAAAATTACCAGCGGTACATGGTTTCATTTCAGGAGCCGTTGCTGGGCAACACACGGTTTTCCCTCGGGCTGAACGGTTTTTATTACACGCGCTATTACGACGAATGGCGTGAAAACCGCGCGGGCGGCGGCGTGACGTTGGGTCGTGCCTGGACGGATCGTTTTTCAACCAGCGTGTCGTTCAACGGAGCCAACGTCAAGGTTTATGACCCGCGTGCCCCGATCCCCGACCTGTTTGCGGTGCTGGGAAATAATGCCCAATACGCGTTCGGTCTCAGCGGCTCTTATGATACGCGGGACAACACGATCATGCCGACCGAAGGCGGCACCCTGACGGTCAGTGCCGAACAAGTTCTCGGAACCGCCAGGTTCGTTCGCGGGGGCTATGACGTCCGGCGTTATCATGCCCTGTGGCGTCGCGCGGATCACTCCGGTGCCTGGGTCCTCGGCCTGCGCAGCGCGGCGAATATCACGGAAAAATCCACCCCGATTTACGAGCGTTACTATGCAGGCGGTTTCTCGACGATTCGCGGGTTCGAATACCGCGGCGTAACCCCGCGATGGAGCGGTTACGGCGTTGGCGGCAACTTCGAGTTCTACAACTCCGTCGAATTGTGCTTCCCCATCTCGGCGGACGATAATTTCCGCGGCGTCTTTTTCGTCGATAGCGGAACGGTCGAAACCTCGGTCTCGAAATGGGAAAGCGATTACCGCGTCGCACCGGGCTTCGGCATCCGGCTCACGATCCCCATGATGGGACCTGTCCCTATCGCGTTCGATTTCGCCTTCCCGATCAACAAGAACACCGGCGACGTCTCACAAATGTTCTCGTTCAACATGGGATTCACGAGGTAGTGCTTCACAAGACCTCATCTTGGAGTTTCCCAGTAGCAACCGGGAGCGCAACGAAGTGAAGCGGCCGGATCATAGTGGGCGGACGATCTCCAAGCGGTCACGTATCCGGTCACTGTGCCGTTTGCCGTGACCGGAGGGGGAATTCGGCATAAACACGATATCAGAACGGATTGCGTTTTTTCGGCATTCCATAATTCTTGGGCAGATCAGGACTTTCAGGCGGATCGACATGACACTCCAACGACGCCTTTTGGCCATCAGTGACCACGATTTCATACGGCGTTTCATCTTCATCTTCATATTTCAGGTCGATCACAACGGTCTGTTTTTTTGGCGGAAGTTTTGCCTCTTCAATGAATCCTTTGTATTCCCGATGCTCGGTGTCGATTCGTGTCAGGAGAACTTTGTAATTGCCCGCCGGAATGCCCTGGTACTTGCCGTCCGTCACCAGGGACGCTTTTCCTGAAGAATTGGTGATGCCGGAACATCCCCAATGAATCTGTTGTCCCGAAACCAGGCGAACCGTAACGTTTGCCACCGGTTTCCCGTCCATGCTGACCGTAATCATACAGGGATTCAATTGGGGCATTCCAGGAGGAAGTTTTTGACCGCAACCGGAGAAAGCGGCAATTCCGGTTACGAACATAAGACAACAAATCCCATTGAAAGTTCCGGTGTTTTTCATCATGACAACCTTGTTTCCTGTCGTTGTTCAAGCGCGTCACAGGGCAACGCGGCTTGTTTTCGCGGCGGGTTCTGATTGGAGCGGCGTCTGTGTATTACGGAAACGCGACGCTTTCGCCGCAATTCTTTGTTCCCAGTGCCCCCCAAACTCCATGTGGACTCGGTCTGGACGCTGGATCGGCATAGGCATTTTTGAGTTCGGTAATCAAACGAACGTTTCGGCCTTCACAATTGATGGTATCGCTGATAAAGGTGCATGACCCATCCATCACCCCGACATTGACACCGCCGGTGTGAAAACTCTGTGCCGCAAAATATCCAGTCATTCCGGAACCACAGTTGGGGGAGTTCGGTGGGTAGGACGTAATAAAACCTGTCCATCCCGCCCGGCCATCGCTCCAATAACCGCCTCGCTGCGGTTCGGCCACGATATCGTCCAATGTTCCTGCCAATTGTTTGGGATTCGCGGAGTCAATTCGAGCCAGGCATTCGGCGGGTGTCGCGAAGTGAGCATTGTCAGGCTTGTTGGAAATACCGCCTTTGATACTCCGGGACTTCAAGGTACCGGAAACCACGGCTTCACTGATT
>Ga0099364_10013232_pt1 | contig 11087 bp, 26 predicted proteins | sample TergutTh196P3_FD_73070 | JGI IMG/M metagenome (GOLD analysis project Ga0099364, IMG submission 73070) | Microcerotermes parvus P3 segment gut microbial communities from Pointe-Noire, Republic of the Congo - Th196 P3 | ecosystem: Host-associated > Arthropoda: Insects > Digestive system > Gut ... | reverse complement strand
CAGCGATAAAAAAACCGCCCCGAAAAATAACCCAACCCCGCCTCGTGCGGGGTTATTTTTTTGCCCAAAAACAGCGCGGCGAGATAGTCTCCCTATCCCGCCGCCGTGCCTGGATTTATGCGATGCTATTAAAATATCACGTATTTTGAACTATTTACACCGATTTTAAGGTACTAAAATCGCACCTTTTAACGAAGTAATTCCTCACTTTATTTTTTCACGCAGCATTTTCTGAGTCGTCATTTTCGAACCGACCATTACAAATTTCATCCGCCAACTGCAAAATAAGTTTCTCCCGCCAATTTCTCAAAGTCGTTTCCGACACATGATACCGCTGCACCAGCCGCCACATATCACCCTTGCCGCCACCCGGAGGACGCCCAACCTTAACCCACTTATACCAATCTACAAGTGACCGCCACTGATTCGACGATTCACGCTGACAGTCACGAAAGACTTCATTGAAACGTTCAATCCCCCCTGCGTCTCTTATTATCTTTTCTATTACCTCAGCGCTCTCAACAATACCCTGCTCACGCAGAATGAGCCCGCTTGTCTGGATATGTATTCCGAGTTCATCCAGGCTCGGATTACCGCCCCGTATCCAATCAAGCATCATCGACAGTTCTTCCGTATCGGGAAACGGAAACTTGCCGAGCATTATTTCCAATCCGCGAGCATGACAACCGAGGAACAGGTATATCACCGCGCCGGTTTGTTGCACTTTCACAGGGAAAAATTTTCTTTTTGTCGGACGCCATCGTTTCGGCATTTACACCCCTCCCCCAAAAAAATAGACAACTGCCGCAAATGCGGCTATAATCAACGCTGTCAATGAATTTCGGGGTTTTGGGACGCGCATCGGTTCGGGGGAGCCGGTGCGCTTATTTATTTAAATATTGCTAACTCGCCTTCACGTACAACCTATTCCGCTTCCGCACGATCTCTAATTCCCCAAGACTCACCAGGTCCTCGCAGTAATGCCGCACGGTACTCGCGGCTATTCCAAGCACACTTGCAATATCTTCCGCCGTCATAGGTACGTTATTCTCTTCAAAAAAACGCATGATTCTTTCCGGTGCGTCGCTGCCTCTCGTCCCAGTTTTCGTTCCCATGTTTGTAATCCTCCCTCACACAGTACGCATTAACTGTTCCACCGTTCTTGTCCTGTCTTTAAAAACGGTTTCTTCTTTACCCCGTTCCCGCGCCTCCCGTGCTTTTTTCAGCGCATCTGGATTCCCGGATCGTCCGGCCATTTTATTTCTGTTCTTGTTGTACGGGTGATACTGGTACAGCGGGCACAGTTTGGACTCGCATTCCACCACGCCGTCTGTGTAATACCCCTGGCAGTCGTAACATGCCGCGATTATGGCCTCCTTCTGAGTCAGGCGCTTGCCCTGGAGAAACTTAATCATCTCTTTTTGGCCCCGTGCAAATTTCCCGGTTTTCTCGATTGCTTGAATGTGTTTTTCAATATCCATTAGGAAGCCTCCCTTATGCGAAGCGCTTTCTCAAGCGTGTCGTAAACCTCTCCGCCTTCCAGTTGCCGAGGCACAAATCTGAATACCCGCCAACCGAGCAGCGCTGCGTTATTCATTTTTTCGCAGTCCTTCATAAAACCTGCACCCCGCGTATGCCGCCCTTCGACAAATATCCCGCCATCAATCTCAACCGCAATCTTGCGCTCCGGAAACGCAGCGTCGAACCGCCATCTGCGCGTCGGATGAAATCGATACTCCATCTCCGCAGATGTTCCGGCTTTTTGAGCCAAGGCATTGCAGTTTATTCTTAATAACGCTTTCAGTTCTACCGCCTTCTTACGCGCCACCCCTACCATCACCTCTGTCATCCCATTCATCCGGCAATGCCATAATCATCGCCATATTCGCCCTAACGTGAGCAAGGTGATGTAACCCGCTCTCCTGGTCGATATCCTCACCGCACCACCACGCGTGAAGGTGCCTCCGAGCCGCTGCGTACAACCTCGAAAAACGAATACCCTGCTCCCAATTACGGTCGCCGTATTTTCCCGCGCCATAAGTGAACACCTCGGCATCGCTCTGATCTGCTTCCACCGGCACGAGGTCATACCGCAGCTTTTTCGAGTCGAATTTCTGTCCGCCGCCGTCCATCAGAATAGGTCCCTCTGTCCCGGCGCACCTTGCTTCCGATCCTTCCGGTTTCCCGGCAAGCTGTAAATCCCGAATTCCTCCAGCTTGCCCATTCTTCCGCACCTCTCACAATGGTAAAATCCATCGCGACGCAAAGTGAAGCGCTTTATCACAATGCAACGGGGACATGGCGCGAGGATTTCAGGCGGGGTTTCGGTCATTGGTTTTCAGCTTCCTCAAGCTCATCTATAACCAATCTTATTGAGTTAATTATTTCCTTGTAGTCAGCCATCTTTTCCATTGCCTTATCCCTTTCTCCTGCAAATTCCCAAGCCAATTTCGCAAGACGCCTTATCATCTCGTGCGAGTTCGCTTTGTTGTAAATATCCTTGCAAAGCTCCGCTCGCAATTCGTCGTCCGACATGGTTATTAAACAAATTGCGTTTGGTAATATTTTGTTGCTCACGCAACCCCACCTCCATCTTGATACTCAGTGTATACCGCCGCTACGCCAAATCCATAAGCGGCTTGTTGGTTACCAATAGGGCAATCAAGACCGGGATGTTTATAGCATTCCATCGGCCTATCCCTGTATATCGCACATACGGCGATGCTACCGTCATACGATAAATACTGGCACAAGCCGCCATTCAGCGGTGACATATTTTTACAACACCATCCGCAACGAAGGCATATCACGCATTCCCACCTCCTGCATTATCTATTTCTTCCATAGTGAGACGTAGCCAGGAATTCGCCGAACATACCGAAAGGCGGACGGAAGGACATTCAGGATGTCTTTTGAGGATATCAAGATTCAATTTAAGCAGCCCATAAGCCTTTTCAATGTCGTACACGATTTCCTCAATAGGTCGATTTTCCATCGTCATAACAGAATCATTTCCGACAAAGACCTGGTACGTTTCGCCGGGTTTGACGATTACCAGCGGACAGAAAGAAACCCGCTCGGTCTCTCTCTCCGGGTAAAAACAAGATTCAATAAGACGACCATTACCAAAACACCCACCGGTCCATTCGTCAAATAAATCACACTTTGTACACGACTCCGGCGCGTCGAATACCAGCACGGCCTTCATCGAAATTTCCTCCTATACCAGTTCGATTTTCCGTCAGTATCAAAATACAGATACGGAACCGCCGTAGCGTAAGGCGCAAGTGTAGGCGGCCTTTCACCACGCGCCCATTTCTCCAGCTCTGCTTCGCACAACTCATATATCTCAGGCCATACAGGATTCCCGCGCCGGTAGCCCTTAAACTGATTTGGCTTTGTCACCACCGCCGCAATCGTGTCGCCGTATCCGTCCGCCTCTACGCGCTGTAGTGCCGTCCATACAATGAGCCGCTGTTCATCAGGTGTGAGGCCCCTGCCTTCGCCATATACGACTTTTGCGAGCATCTCTACCTCCTGCTCCGTGTAAGCGCGGTGATATACCTGCGGCGTCCTTGTGATTACCGACACTACGGCGGGTGGTATATGGGCGGTTGCTATATCGGGTATCGATCCCAGCAGGAGGGAAAGAGACACCACGATCAGTATCCTCTTACATTTCATCATCATTTCCCTCTACTTCCTGCACATCTACCTCGTTCGGGTATACGTGCGTACACATGCCCTCGCCAAGAGACTCGTACATCTCCCATTCCCCATCGAAATCGCTCATGGGGTCATTACTCGCGGCGACTGCTTCATAGCATTTTTCTATTGCGTCCCGCTCGTTCTCGGCCTCTACATCCTGAAAATGCAAGGCCCCAGCTATCGGGAAAGTTATGTTGAATTTCATCAGCTCGCCTCCTTCTTGGTCATTGGATTGCTCCTAACAAAATAACGATCACAGCCATAAGTGTAGAAAGCCACCCAAAGACGGCTCCAAGATTATGGTAACTGGCGGCAAAAATGACATTTACTACAGCCACTACGGCCCATGCAACAGTTAGAATCAATCTGGGAGTACTCATTCAGCTCGCCTCCGTTCCGGTTCTGGCAAAACTCTCACTCGTGTGCCAGTCCACAGCGTAAATACTTGTCCCCTGGTTCATCTGTTCGATTGCCGATAGCACCTCTTGTACATTTACATATGACGAGTGTTGAAAAACCCGCTCTCTGAGCAAATACAAAAGGTCTCGCCGGTCTTCGTTAGACAGCCTCATGTAATCAGCCGCTTTAATAGCGTCACCACATAAGTCGGCGAATACGAATGTCCTGGCATCTTCGTTCCAGAGGGGATCGGTTTGCCATAAGCGCAAGACCGGCTCCAAATTTCCGTCAAAGTTACGGACGATCTGCCTGTGCATCGGTAACGCTCTCAGCCTGCATAGATGGTTGCTGTTTCGTCCATATCGGTCTTTCCTTCGGTGAGCGATTCCTGTAAATTCGCGTCGCCTCCCCGGTGAAGCTGTAACTCATGTAATCAACGCCCAGGCTGAATGAAACCTTGCTTGGTCCACGCCGATTCTTGTTAACCGTCACAATAAGTTCAGGATTATTTGGGTTGTCAGAGAAATCTTTCATAAGCTCAATCTCAGCTTGCGGTAGTTCCTCTACGATTCCGCCGCCCTTAGAGTGTCCGCCCGTTATTCCGCTTGCCTGTTCCCGTTTCGAGGCTCGCGACATCTGAGAAAGTAAAACTGTGCGGCATCCCGTTTTTTGCGTAAAGCTCAGTATTTCCGGCATTACCTCATTTACGCAGCTCAAATCATCCTGGCCTTTTCGTGCTAACCTTGTCAGGTAGTCAATTACTAAAACATTTGGTCGCTGAGTTAAAACCGCTTCCCTCACTTCGTCAACGGTGGTTGCGTAAACATCCTCTTTGCCGTAGAGAAAGAATTTTCCCCGGTCAAGCTCATTTACTTCTTCTCTTGCTTTGTCGATACAGCGCATGTCCCCTGACTGGATCAGGTAAATGTAAAAATCCTGCGAGTAATTCAAGCGGGTCAATAACCTGCGTTCTTGAATTTCCCCGGCGTCCATATCCAGCGAATAGAACATAACTGACAAGCCTTTTTTGAGCGAATTTTCCACGCCGCGCAGGGCTAAAGATGTCTTCATGCTTCCCTCGCCGCCGGCTATCACCAATATCTCACCGGCTTGGATACCCTTAATCAGCGAGTCAATCTCGTCTATCCCAAACTCAAAAGCTGTCTGACGGGACCACGTGGCGACAGTTTTCATTCGCCGGTCAAGATATTTTTCCGACGCCTGTGCTCGTCTCGACGAAACATTACCGCCGTCATACGTTATTTCCGGGATGTAGGCGGCTTGCTTTCTCGCAGTTTGAATCAAACGCTGCATGATGTCCTCAGTCAGGCCAACTCCCATTTTTTCGCACACTTTCGAGCAGGCGTCGATTATTTCCCTGTCTCCATATGCCGTCATTCCAGCAACAACCCGTTGGAGTCCCGTAACCAGCATTGCCTCCATGACGGCTTTTCTGGTATTTTCGTCAACTTTGTTCTCGTTCCAGCTTTTCAACGTCTGGCTTGCGATTACGCCAATATCCTCCCGTATCGTGCTGACAATTTCAGCCACTCTACCCATAAGCCGTCTCACCTCCTCCGGGTTGTAATCCCATCAAAATCTTCAATTCCTCGATTCTCGCCATTTTTGCGGAATCCTGCGAATCCCTCGATGCCATTAGCTCTTTCATCAAGCTTGCCTTCTCGTCCCGCAGTTGCTTGAATTTCGCGTTACGCTCCGCGTCTTCCAACGAGCCGTAGTAGAATTCACCATGGCTGCCATCCTCACCCTTGACGCACCAGAGCCGGTCGTCGATTACGGGATTGTCGGGGTTGCTGTCATATTTGCCCTCAAGTATCTTGGTCAGATTTGACGGATTAATAACCCAGTCAAAATCAAGCCAATTTACTTTTTTGCGCGCTTGATCCACCAGCCAAGAGCTATTCGCGATTTGAGTCAGCAATTCTAACCACCAGCTAAGTGACCGCCTCTCTGGTCCTTCTCGAATTCGTGCGTTAAAGTGCCTGGTGCGTGCAGGTGACGGCTTTTTTAGGGATCGGAATCCAAGCGGGACAAGCGTCTCATTCCATAGCTCGGTGACCTGAGATACGGTCGCTGCATCACGGCCCAACGGCTTGTCATCCATCGATTCCTCGGAGGGAGGTAAATCTTCGGAAGGTTCATCCGGTGGTTTTTCATCCTCGACGGTTCGTAACGGCTCCTCGTTACGGACCGAAGAAGATTCTAAATCTTTTTTGGGTTCGGTATCGGTATCGGTATCGGTATCGGAGGCTTGTTTGGGTTGTTTTAACCCATCATGGCTTGTTTGGGTTGTTTGGGTTGTTTTTTCATGTTTCGCTTGTTTGGGTTGTTTTTTTGCATTTTGATTCCCCTTGGGAGCTCCGCCTTTTCCTCCGTTTTCAGCTTGTTTCTTTGAGAATCTGTCATTACGCCCATGAATCACCGTATAAACTATCATGGCTTGCGGAGACAAATCGACTTCGTCCTCTGATAATAGAGCAAGAAAAACTTGTTTCGCATCTTCTGGAGTCAACATTTCGATTATTGCTTTATCGTCAGGAAGGATAATCATTATTTTCCCTCCTGACTATGTAGTTCTATGTGACACCTTTCACATAGCGTCATGCCATTATCTATGTCAGTTCTTCCACCTATATCATTTCTGAATCTTTTAATGTGGTGAGCGTTCAATTTTGCTTTCGTAATTCCACATGACTGGCACATGAAGTTGTCTCTGGCTAAAACCGAAGCACGCCATTCTTTGTATTCTTCAGTACTTCTACCAGATTTCGCTTTTGCAATGCTTACGTCCAATGAGAGTTTGATAAGCGTAAAGCACGTTTTCACAAGCCCGTTCAATTCAGGCACTTGATTGTCAAAAGCGTACCGCAAAATAGCGTCATAGAGAGCGAGCCTTTGTTCATCTGGTAATTCCTGCGCTGCCTCGTAATAGCTCCTAAAAAAAGCGAAGCTTTTTAGTTCGTCGCCCAACATGTTCGCCTCCTTTTCTCTCTCGCGTTCGCCATCCTAAAACCCCTCCGCGTCCATCAAAGTAAATCGCATATACATATCCCCGCACACCAAAACATGCTTCCTATCAATAAGCTCGCTCAACGCCACCGCAAACAGCAGCAGATTATCGCCGGACACACCTACTTCCCTGACGAGCTGCGGAAGGGTCAGTGTTTTATATGGCCTCAAGAGCGCCTTCATAATCTCCTGACGCAGAGCGCTCTCTCTCCACAGAATGTCCTTCTTCACTCAAACCACCTCCGACCGCTGCCGTTCTATTAGCCCGTGTCTCATAGGCACACAAGGCGCCTTACAATTTGGACAAACACCGCTGTCATACGAAACTTCTTTTGCGTTCACTTCCCATACACATCCGCAACGATGGCACGTGTATCTGATCGTCGGAGCCCCTTCTTTGATAATCATCACGTGACTCACCACCCATACCCATCCGGGACAGCTTCCCTCGCATCCCGAAGCATCTTCATAGCAAAATTAATCTCGCCTTGTTTCCTCAGCGCGTCATATTCCATGCGGTCGGTCTTTTCCAGTTTGTACAGGTATAGAACGCTGTCCACCGCTTCAATTAGGCGGTTCATTTTGATTGATTTCATTGCTCTACCTCCTCCGATTTCCATGGATCAACCGATCACAACGTCAATTCAGGACCGCTCCAATCCCAAAGCCCCTGAGCGCCTCGTGCCAGGATAGGTTCTCCGAGCTTTTCAACGTTGACGATTCCCCAAGCGAAGCGGCCGTGTGCCCAGTGTCCAAATTCCTTCTCTGTTTCGGGCGGGTGATACCACGCAATATCCGGTCCCATCGCACCCGGTTCCGGCAACGGAACGTGCGTGCGGTAGATTTTCAAATCTCCCCTCTCACGGTAGATTTGATAACATCCGACAAGCTCCCCGGTAGCTATGACTGCGCCTCGCGGCAGAGTATCCATATATGCGACTACCTTTTTGAAATTGTCGGAATCGTCTAAACCGAAAGCTTGTCCAATCTTTTTTATGATCCCTATGTCCATGCCGCATAACACATCTGACGGCTTTTTCTTCGACGCATGTATTGCCAACGGCCCCCTGTATAGGGTTCCCCAAATTCGCGTCTCGTACTTTTTCGCTCCAACCGCGATAAGCGACGCCCAAGGTTGCCAAAGTGTAATAACTTTCATCCCTCTTTCACCTCCGCAGGAACAAAACAACGCACGGGAAGATAGATGATGTCGTAATCTCCGTCATAGGTTTCGCATGTACCCAATTCCGCGCACATGTGACACTCGTTGCGATAGCCAAACTCGCATTCAGTTAAGTTACCGCTATCAAGCGGACAAAGATCATCGTCGATATCACATCCGCAGCCGTCGCCAACAATCCCGGTGTATCCGTGCTCTTGCGCGTACTGCGCGATCAATTCCCTAACTTTCATTGGCGGCCTCCTTTGCCTTCCCTTCCAGCTCAGCTTCGGCGGGTTGTGAATCGGTGAAGCGTGCTACGTCGAATTCCCACATAGATGAGTTATCACACCGACCAGGGTTATTACAGAAAGGAATGTCGTCGTCGCCGATTTCAACACTTTTACACATTTCGCAAAGTTCGCCAGCAGGCAGAAATGCTTTCATTGCCTTCACTAGAGCATCGTTCCTCGTCTTGTAGTTGTCCCGCTTGCTTTCAAGATCAGCAATCAGCGCATTTTTCAGCGAGTGTGACGACTCGCTACGCTCCAGGTCGTCTTTCAGTTCTTCCGCATGAGCCTTCCAGTAATCGCGACTTGGCCAGTAATTATTTGTCGCGTGGACTTTCCCGGTGTTGTAACCGTCTGTGTAGGCTCTGTCGCACCTGCTTTCAGATTCTTCCACCACATCAAGCAGCGCAAACATGTCGTCAAGGACAACGTTTTTCGTGTATTCAGCCGCTGCGAGGCAGCGTGTCCGTATGGCTTCGATTTCGGTTTGGGATAGGGTTTTAGTTGTCATTGGCGGCCTCCTTTACACAGGCAGTTGAGCCTTTACGCGCCAATATTTCGTATGCGCGTTTGAGCATCGGCATGTCGAAATATCCAAAGTGGCAATCGATCTGATTAATTCCGAGTTCTCCCGCTAACCATCCGTACCACTTAGTCCTCGATTTGCGGTCACCTTTCCATAGCCTGTCGAATAGGTCGTGGCACTTGATTTTCCACTTCCTCATTTCCGTGTCTGATAGGATTCCAAGAGCATTTCGCGGTTGAGTCTTATGCGTGCCGACGTATGAGCGACAATCAGTGCATAGATAGCACTTCCCGCTCCCGTATTCCCTTCCATAAATCGTGGCGTTCGATACGTACTCAACGCTACCGCCACAGATATTGCACTCAGTAGGATGTAGGTTTATCATCATTCGCATCCACCCAGCCGTTGTGTTTTCTCCACGGCTAGTTGATACAAACGCTCATTCTGCCTATTGCGCCAATCGATGAGTTTGTCAAATCCAACAACCCGCTGAAAACGAGAGTTAGGATCATCAAAAATTTCCATGATTTCCGCAACTCTGTCGCACATTGGTTCGTCAACCATCGCGAGATACCGCATATGATCGGTGAGATACAGACACGTCCAATAAAGTTCCGATGGGGTTAGGATTTCTACGCACGTACAATACTTTCCGTCAACACTGAATGCTGTATCGGCATAGTCGATTATCCATAACTCACTATCTCGGTAATAGCAAGTTATGATGAAATTGTGTAGCACCGGAGCGATTGCTGAATTGCCGATATTTTCGGCATAAATAAATTGTTTCATCACGCATCCTTCCCCGGCGGCTCTGGAAGCGGCATCCAGTGCGTGACACCATCGTAAGGACCACAATTCCAGGAATTTTCGTCATGGGTCCCATAGCCGGTTATCTGGATCCTACCGTCTGGATCGTATGTCAGGTAATAACCCTTACTATCCGGTCGCTGCTTCCATGCATCCACCCAGCCACTCGTCCGATTCTTTTCCATTGCTTCGTACAGACGGAATTCGATGTCGGTATACTCTGCCTCGAACATGTTCCACACGTGATTCAACTGCTTTTCGATTTCCGGCGTGAGGGTAAGCATTTCCCTTAATTGCATAAGGGCAGCCGAAGTGTCGGAAGCGGCATAGGTGTGTTTCGGTGTTACGCGCTGGTTCCATGCTGCTATACACTCGTCCCTTGTGTAAGAGCGGGCTGTTTCCATACCACAGCCATTACACCGAAGTGAAAATAACTCGGGACTTCCGCAAAAACTGTTTACGAATTCGGCATTTCCACCGCAATGTGCGCATGGTTTTAGCGTTGGTACGCTCATTATTATTGCCTCCCCCATCTATCCCAAAAATCCATAATGCTTGAAAACAATCCCTTCCAAATTTCGAGTAGCCCAATTGCCATAAGGGAAATTAAGCCAAGCATTACCATTAGTCCCAGAACCACCGAGAGAGCTATGAAAATAAAAGACAACACAGATTCCGCGCTCATAGCCGTCATCCTCTATTTCGCCTTCTGTATGCTATCCAAATATCGATTGCGAGTACCACGAGAAAGCACAGGAATCCGAGCAGTATCAGTGCATATATCAGAATCATCCCGACACCTCCTCCGGCGGAGGAGCCGCTGCATCGTGAATATTGCCGATGATTTCAAGTTTGTGCGGCGCATTCATTCCCCACATGAAAGGGAAATCATTTTTAACCAATCGGCGCAATTCAAATCCACGTGTTATCCATTCAATTACTGCCTTGCCTCGGTTGTCCGGCATTTGTAAGACATCACTTTCAAAAATCAGCGTCCCGTACTTATCGCGCAGGCCAGTACATTGTTCAACGGGTTCGTCATATACGTGATAACAACCTTCCGACGTGAAAATGAAGGATTTGCCTTCTCCGAAGATTACCAGGCTGCCATAAACCCACTTATCGTCATCTTCACGTTTTCCACGAAATACGAAACGCTCATTCA
>Ga0099364_10013231_pt1 | contig 11088 bp, 8 predicted proteins | sample TergutTh196P3_FD_73070 | JGI IMG/M metagenome (GOLD analysis project Ga0099364, IMG submission 73070) | Microcerotermes parvus P3 segment gut microbial communities from Pointe-Noire, Republic of the Congo - Th196 P3 | ecosystem: Host-associated > Arthropoda: Insects > Digestive system > Gut ... | reverse complement strand
AAATAAATTCAAAAAAGGCATTGTACTATACACAGGAGAAGATTTAGTGCCTTATGGAAATAAATTATGGGCTGTTCCTGTAAATTACCTTTGGGAAGGGTAATAGTCTGACACACAGACTCTATTAATCCGCCGCTTTAAAGTTGTAAACCGGTTTTAGGCGCTGCTGCACTTCTACTGTGTCTTCTATATAATCAAGCACATCCTTGGGCTTTTTGTATGCCATGGGGCTTTCTTCTAATGTATCTTTACCCACAACGCTTGACCAGATGCCGCGCATCTCCTTGCGATACTCGTCAAGCGAAAGGCTGCGTGCATCTGTGCGGGCTTTTTTTCGGCCTGAACCGTGAGGGGCGGAATAATTCCACTCGGCATTTCCTTTGCCTATACCCAGTACGGCTCCTTCGGACATGGAAAATGGTATAACCACCTTTTCACCTTTTTTTGCAGAGATTGCACCTTTACGAATTATTTTGTCGTTAACATCGATGTAATTGTGAACGCAGTCGCAGTATTCTGTTTCTTTTATGTCTAACTTAAAAAACTTTTCTACGATTGTATACGCCATTAAAGCACGGTTTAAACTTGCATAGTGCTGCACTATTTGTAAGTCCGAAAGGTAATCTTGTGCGGCATCTCCCGAAAGATATTTTATATAACTTTCTGCAGGTGTTTCTTTTAAAGCAATAATTTCGTGATATTCTGCGGTACGGGCTCCAAATATTCTTGAGCCTGAATGTATAAGAAGCCTGCGGTTGTGGTTTTCGTCTATATCTATTTCAATAAAATGATTACCACCGCCAAGCGTACCCAGCGAATTTAAAATTCGATCGGGACTGTTTTTTTGTTTTTCACAAATTTTGCGGACTTCTTTTAGAAAAAATTTTGTGTCAGAAAAAATTGAATTTACTGCTTCTAAATCAGGATGCAATGCAGAGCGTACATCCTTGCCGGACGGAATGTTCTTGCGGATAAACTTATCCAGTTTATCAAAAGACAGTTTCCCTCGTCCAAGATTACAGACACACACTCCGCAGCCAATGTCTAATCCTATTACAGAAGGACAAATAAGCGAACCATAAGTTGCTGTCCAGCCAATAACAGTGGTTTTTCCCAAATGGACATCCGGCATAACCCTAACCTTTGTATCCGAAAAAGACGGATGATCAAGATATTGCAGTATTTTATTTTCGCATACGGTTTCCAGCGCTTTGGCATATACTAATGCTTCGTTATATTTACCTTTTACAATAATTGGTTTAATGGGATTTTCAGACACTTTGCGTTTCTCCTTTTTTTGTAAAATTATTTTTAATCAATTTTAATGTTTCTCCATCGTAAACACGAATTGGATTTCCTCTTTCCAGTTCCCAATGACTATGTCTAATTTTAGATCTTGACTGTGCTTCCATATCGGTTTTTTCGTTTTGAAATATAGCGGCAAGACGGACAATGGCGATTTTTTTGTTCATCAACTGCGAACGCTCTCCCTTGGCAACAACACTCTTACCGCTTGGAATATGCACTGCCCTTACCGCCGTTTCGGTTTTATTTACATGCTGCCCGCCGGGACCGCCGGAACGCGCTGTTTCAAAACGAACTTCCGAAAGAGAAAATACGCCATCGGTCTGCGGATCTAAAAAAGGTTTTACGCTGACAAACCAATTTTTTCTTTTATGATGCGGGCGATATTTACTCTGCCAAATCCACTGGATAATTCCGGTCCATGAGTCTATAAAAGTGCTTACATTTTTACCTTCGAGCAAAATTAAGACCGATCTAAAATTGCCCTTAATGCGAGATTCTTCTGTTTCGATAATTTGCAAAGTAATATCTTTGTGCATCTCGGCTTCTTTTTTTATAACTTGAAGCGTAAGAGCCGCAGCATGAGCACATTCTTCCGGTCCGCTTCCAGCAGAGGTATTTAACCAAATTGTTTCCATAAATAAATTTTATGAAATCGTACCATCTTTTTACAAAACTTGTCAAGCATTTTCACATTATTTTTTATTATTTTCACACTATCACTATATGACAGTGTGAGCATGCTATTATATATATATGATGGCATATTATGAATATAAAGACGGCACATTCTGGGCAATCCGCACTAAAGATAATGCTTATTTTACCTGCCACGGTAATAAATATGACGGATTCTATCCCGATAAAGAAGACAAATGGACACCCAATGGGAAAAAAATGTCTTTTTCAAACTCTATAATAGCGGAAGCAAAAGCAGAAAAACTATCATTAAAAAAAAGCAAAGGAGCCATAAAACAAGATAAAAACTTTTGGCGTACTGCCATAGAAATCAATACAAATGTACTCTTTTTTGTACCAGATAAATATAAAACAAAAGAATTATGCCTATTGGCGGTATGCAAGGACGGCAGTTCACTGCAATATGTACCTTGGGAAATGCGAAGCATTGATATCTGCATTAAAGCGATTAAAAATTATCCTTGCGCTCTTGAGTATATGGATAATAATATTAAAACAAAAAAATTGTGCAAAGAAGCCGTTGAAAAATCTGGATTTGCTCTTAAATATGTACCTGATAAATTTATTACCAAAAATATTTGCTCAATAGCAGTGAAAGAAAATGCCCTTGCTCTAGGGTGTATACCGGACACAATGAAAACTTACGAATTATGCCTTAAAGCTGTAAAAAAGGACCGATTGGCTTTTAAATTTGTACCCGATACCCTAAAAACACCGGAACTGTGTCTTCTTGCCGTAACAGAGCCCGACGAATCGGGAAATTATTTAATGTCTGAAATATATGATGAGGAAATCAACTGTCCTCTTGCCTATATTCCATCGGAACTTATTACAAATGAAATTTGCACAAAAGCCATTCAAAGTTCCTATGAATCATTTAAATTCATACCGGACAAATTTAAAACTTATGAATTTTGCCTTAATACTATTAAGAAAAGGCCCAGCGTATTAGAGTATATACCGCAGGAATTAAAAACCTATGAACTCTGCCTTGCCGCAATAAAAGAAAGCGGCTCTGTATTAAAATATATTCCAGAAGAACATAAAACACCCGAACTGCTAAGTACAGTATTTAAAGATTCCCGTGCTTTTGGCTGCTTTGAACACATTCCCAATAAATATAAAAACCGTCAATTTTGTCTTGATGCTATTAATTCAGAAACAGATGTTTTAGGTATGATTCCGGAAAAGTTCAAAACAAAAGATTTTTATTATGATGCTTTTAAATTAAAACCTACTGGTATCAGGTTTATCCCTAAAAAATATATTACAAAAAAAATGTGCCAAATAGTAATTAAACATAATTATGCCCGAGCATATATCAATAATCTACCCAAAAAATATCTTACCGACGATTTTTTATTAAAAGCGGTTAAAAAGAACGGGTGGTTACTGCACTGTTTAAATGATATGAGAAAAACAAAAAAAATCTGTTTAGCCGCGATAAAAAATGACGGATCTGCCTTAAAATATGTCCCTTTTCATTTACGAACTTTAAAATTTTGCCGTATTGCATATAAAGAGTCGCCATACTCGATAAATTATGCACCGGAAAGCGTAAAAGAAAGCATAAAAGAATCTTGCCATATTCTACAAAAGCGTTTATAATTAAGTATGATTAATCTTTCAAAATCAAGGTACTGCAAAGGGCTTCAATGTCCCAAAATCCTCTGGCTGGACGCTAACAAAAGAGAAGAAAGAGATGACTCTTTGGACAATCAAGCTATTTTTAAGACCGGAAACATGGTAGGGGAACTTGCAAGAGAATACTATAAAAAACATTCCCTTGTTCCTTACAGCGAAAATAAAAAAGATATGATCGAGGAAACAAAGCGGCTCATCGCTTCCAAAGCCCCGGTAGTCTGCGAAGCCTCTTTTGCCGGCAAGAATGTTTTTAGCAGTGTCGATATTTTGCATAATTTTGAAGATGGCGTAGAAATAGTTGAAGTAAAAAGTTCTACAAGTGTTAAACCCGAACACTATGATGATATGGCTTTTCAATATTATACCCTTAACGATTGCGGTATAAATGTAAAAAAAGTTTCTCTTATGCACATTAACAATAAATATGAACGCATAGGAGAATTAGAGGTTAAAAAACTGTTTACTATAAATGACTGTACAAAAGAAGTTTTAGATAAACAAAAAAATATAAAAAGAAATATAAAAAAAATAGCAAAAATTGCAGAAGCCGATACAGAGCCGGATATTCAAACCGGAAAACATTGCAGCAATCCCTACCCTTGTTCGTATTTTGATTATTGTTCTGCAAGCAAAGAGCAGGACAGCACAGATAAAAGCAATGAACATCTTATTATAGACAAAGAAAAGATTGATTCTTTTTTAGAAACACTTTCGTATCCTTTGTACTATCTGGATTTTGAAACTTTCAAAGATGCTATACCTCCATTTGATCACACAAGACCATATCAGCAGATTACAAGCCAATACTCTCTACATATACAGGAAAAAAAGAACGGCAAATTAAAACACCGCGAGTTTCTTGGCAAAACAGGAAGCGACCCGCGCAGAGCGTTAGCAGAAAATCTTTGCGCCGACATTCCAAAAGATGCTTGTGTTCTTGCATATTACATGCCCTTTGAAAAATCTCGTATATCCGAACTAGCCGCCCTATTCCCGGATTTATCCAAACACTTAATGGCAATACATGATAACATAAAAGACCTTATTGTTCCTTTCCGAAAAAAAGCATGGCGCAGCCCTGCACAAGATGGCTCAAATTCTATAAAAGCCGTACTCCCTGCAATGTTTCCAGATGACCCTGAACTTAATTACAACAATCTTGACCTTATTCACAATGGGCAAGAGGCAATGGACGCATTTGCAGATTTACAAAACCAAACGCCTCAAGAACAAAAACGGATTCGAGAGGCCTTGCTTGCATACTGCCGTCTTGATACACTTGCAATGGTAAAAATTCTGGAAGAGTTATACAGAGCATCAAACTCATGAATAACGCAGCATCGAAATCCTGCAAAGTTCTTTAAATTCTTCTTTTGTAAGCCTAGAAATATCAATTAATTTTAGCGCTGCGCTGTCATTTTTTACAGCATCAGAATAGAGTTTATATGTATGATATTTTGCAGGCACAAATTCTAATGCGATGCCGCAATTAGATACAGCAATCCGGCAAATTTCTTCTGTCATGAATTGATCCGGAAGTTCACTAAGAGAATAGCCATATTTGGAAACCGCTTTTTTCCAATGATCTTCTGTGCAAAATTGGCTGGGAATACTGTGTATTGCTCCCGCCGTATTTTCTACTGCTATATTACAAAGCTCTTCTGTAATTAATTCATTAGGTAAGTATTGAATAGATATGCCGTCTTTATTAACAGCATATAGATAAGTTTCTTTAGTTTTAAATTTTTCCGGAATAAACGGCAAGGCAAGAGCATCGTTTTCTAATGCATCGCGGCATATTTCTTCTGTTCTATATTCTTGGGGTACAAATTCAAGGGCTCTGCCGTAAATTTTTACAGCAGAATGGCATAGTTCTTTTGTTAATAAATGTTCCGGTACATATTCAAGCACATTACCATTTACTTGAACTGCTTCTATGTAAAAATCATCTGTTTTAAGAGATTTACTCATGCTATCCAGAATAGAGGGAAATAATATTTCTGAATTAGCAATTGCTGCCAAAAAATTTTCTTTTGTCTGATATTTAACAGGAATCAATTTTATATTAAAACCAAAAGAAGCATTTTGAATTGCTTCGATGTATACTTCATCTGTTAAATAACTATACGGTATGCGTTTAATAGATTCTACGGATTGCCTAGCTGCTGTAAGCACTAAATTAGCATCAAGTAACTGTAAAGGAACCTCTTCTATCGCATAAGCATTGTTTTTAACAGCCTCCAAGCATAACTCGTAAGATTTAAAAGCCTCCGGAACGCCTTCCAAATATTTTCCATCTATACGCACACATTTTAAACAAAATTCTTTTGTCTTGTATATAGCCGGTATATATTTAAAACAAGAATCATAATGCCTATTATGCAAAGCCAGTATACATATTTCAAGACTTTTTTTATTATCAGGCAGAATCGAAAAAAATGCCGGATTTTTCTGTATTATTTTAATAATTTTGTCTTCTGATAAGAAATCAAAAATATTATCATATACTATATCATTTTTATAAAAAAAACGATTTAATAAAAAATATTTTTCATAAAAATCGGCAGTTTTGATATGCTCCGGTATATATTCAATTGCTCCCAAACCAAAATCCTTTATGGCTTCCAAACACAATTCTTCTGTTTTTAAAGATTCCGGAACATCCTTTAACGCAGAAGGATAATGACGAACCGCTGCCAGACAAACTTTTTCTGTTCTTAGATTATAAGGAACATATTCCAAAGCACCGCCATGATTTTTCACAGCTTGTAAACACATTTCTTCTGTCTTGTGTTTATCTTCTATGTAGCTTAAAGAAAACCCGCTCTTTTTTATAGCATTGCTAAGTAACTCCTCTGTTTGGAACTCATTTGGAATAAACTTTAAAGAGCGAGCATATTCAATGGCAGCTTTATTACAAATTTGTTCGTTTAGATCTTCTTTGGGAATAAATTCAATTATTCCGGCATTTTTTTCAAATGCTTCGTAATAAAACTCTTTTGTCTTAAAATGATCAGGAACATATTTTATAGCATAATGATCATCCTCTATTGCATCAAGGCATAGCTTTTTTGTTTTTTGGTTTTCCGGTACATATTTAAGTTCCCTTCCCTTTTTTTTAATTGACATTTCAACTATCTCTTGTGTTTTTAAGTCTTCCGGTACATATTTTAACATTTGCCCATAATTTTGTGTCGCCGCCAAACAAACTTCATAAGTCTTATACTCATCCGGTATATATTTTAATACCATGGAACGCGTTTTAACAATGTCAAGACAAAAATTATATGTTAAATATTTTTTTGGTACATATTTTAACTCTTCCGAATTTTGTCTTATAGCATCATGGCATATTTCTAATGTAATAAAATGTTCCGGCATATATGCAAGTACACTATCCATGTCATCATCCGCCACTAATAAATCTACAAAATTAATCGATGCCGCTAATTTACAAAAATCTTGATCTTTATACTTTTCCGGCACATACTTAATTGCAAGTGGTTTATTTTTTATTGCTTCTATGCAAAGATCGTAAGTTATTAATTCTTCCGGCACATATTTTAAAGCATGACCATAATCTTTTACAGCAGACAAACAAATTTCTTTTGTCTTGTATTTATTGGGAATATATTTTATATTATCGCCGTTTCGTTCTACGGCGTTAGCACATATTTCTAAGGTAAGCATGTCTTCGTTTACATACTTTATAGCAGAAGGTCTGTTAGCCATTGCCTTAATACAAAGATCCTGTTTTTTAAATTCTTGCGGGACATACTTAATTGCAAACCCCTCTCTTATTACAGCCAATTTACATAACTCATAAGTCATAAATTCATCAGGCGTAAAAAACAGTAAATATGAATTTATCTCTATTGCAATTTGCCAAAATTCTTTGTCCTGTTTTAATGAATCTTTTTTCTTATCTAAAATCATTTTTTCTGCTTCTTGCCGTGCTTGTGTAGAATTTTCACAAATAACCCTTTGAGCATTTGGGGGCATTAAATATCTATATTCTTTCTCTTCTTTTCCGGCATTAAGCAAATATTCGGGATTTAAACTGCAATATTTGCTTCCATATGCGGTATAGATTGTATTTTCCTCTAGTCTTAATGCCCAAAAAATACCGTCTTCATACTCAAAATATGCTTTCATAATTCACTCCTTATTGTTGTTTTTGTCTTATCTAAATATATACCATGTTTACCATGTCATATAGCGACATAGTGAAAAAATAGTTTTTTATTTCATAACTATCCCGGCGACAGAAACATCGTCGCCCGAGCCTTTTTGTGTAAGAATTGGGAGCATTTCGCGAAGTTGAACTTGCCCTTTTTCCATGCCTTCGCTGATAAAGTTGTCGTATATTTTTTTGTATAGCATGGCAAGGTATTCATCGTTATCATTTATTGGGTAACAGTCATCTATTCCGTCAGTGCCAATAAAAATTGCTTTTGGCAGTGTTTCGCTGTAATAATGCCTAAACAATTCTGTTGCATTTTCATCGCAAATAGAAGTTGTTTTGTTTAAAAAGCAGCGGTCATCCCACGGAACAGGCTGTGTTATTGTGTCATCACTATTTATTACAATACATTTTCCGTCGCCTATTTGTACGGCAAACCAATAGTTTTTTGTCATTCCTGCTGCAATTAAAGTTGTTCCGTAAGAGTTAGGGTCATTAGATAAATCATTGGCAATTTTTTCGTGCCATTTAGCAATTATACTTTTTTCCAGAATGTGCAAATCTTTATCTGTAAGCTTTTCGTTTTTTGTGCTTATTAACTCTTTAACACATTTTATTGCCGCTTCTACAGCAAAGCGAGATCCGCGGTCACTTTTCAAATGTTCACTGGAACCATGACCATCCGCCACTGCAATTATAGCATTTTGCTCTAAATACGAATCGGAAAAGTCTTGACAGGGTTTCTCCGTTTTTAAATGAGAAGCCCCTATACATGTTTCATTAAAAACAAAAAACTGCAAATCTTTATTTACCATTCATCATCCCCGGTTGATGCCGTTTCTTTTAATTGAGTTAATTGTTCATTAAGCATGGTTTGTTTTACAGATTGTTCTGCTATATCCGAATGTTTTTCTGCAATTTTAACGCTTTGACTTGCAACCTGCGATGCTCTTACAGATACAAACTTGATCATTTTTTTAAGCATTGCTGCATTATGAACATCTAATACAGATTCTAATGAACCTGTAAACTCGGCAAGACGATTTTTATTTGCAGCATCACCAATAGCAACTGCAACTTTAATTGCTGCTTTAAACCACTTGTTTGATTTTAGGATATTTAATCCACCGTCAAAGTCATCTGTTGGCTCGCCGTCGGAAAGCAGAAATATTGCAGGAGCAAATGAACCTACAGCATCTTGCATAAAAGTTTTTGTTGATAATGCATCGTTCAATTTACAAAAAGCCTCTCCCATTGATGTATTTCCACCGGCATCAACATATTTCCAACTTAAATCTGTAACAGGAATTGGTCCTTCGCCTGTGATCCAAATTACAGAATTTGAAAATTCCAATGCGGCAATTTTTACCTCAGCATCTGCATTACTCGCCGATAAATCTCTTAATTCCGGCAAAACTTCTTCTATAGCGGCATTAACTGCCCCTATTTTTGATCCGCTCATGCTTCCGGATGTATCAACCAGAAAGAACAAGACCATTGATTTTCTTGGGATTGCCTCTACTGCATCGTTTAAACTCATTGTTTTACTTCTCCTTTGGTATTACCAAATATAATTTGAGTGCCTGCTTCCAGAGGCACTATTTTTCCTGATGATTTTGTTGTTTGTTTTCCATTGCTTATTAAAAGCCATGTTTTTTTAGATTTATTTTTTAACTCCAAGTTAGATGTCGTTTCGTTAATTATAGTTTCTGCAGCAACAGTTCTAAAATCGTCGCTATCAGAATCGATATAACAGTCATATAATTTTGTACGCTCGTGTACAGCAACATTTAATTTTGGCAGACTAATGTGGCTGGAAAATTTTTGAACATTTTTACAAAAAGGACAAGGTGTTTCATTTACAGCATCCGCAAAAAATATTTCACCGCAACTTTTACATTTGTAAATTTCACTTCGCAGGCGAAGAAATAATTTTAACCAGTCGTTGTCTATTACCCTTTTTGAAGAGTCTTTAATTGCTTCCTGACTAAATGCCTCTGTAAATTTTTCACGAACATAAGAAGGATAAATAGGCCATCTTTTAATTGCATTATTATTAATGCCCGGAACAGGAGAATTTGAATCATCTTTGTCAAAAATAAATAAAGGTTCTTCGCCATATATTTTTCTTTCAAGGGCTTCTGTCATACATGGCGGATACGAGCGTTTTCCTTCTAAAGGATGATTGTTCATTAACAAAAGAAACAAAACAACTGCCAGTGAATATTTATCTGTATGTATACTGGGTTTTTCTTTTCCTAAGACAACTTCCGGTGCCATGTAACGGCATTTTCCTGCAATGCCAAGATTTTTTCCATATTCTACTACATTGTCATTATCGCAAATAAGTACATCGCCGTTTTTTGGATTTAAAAAAAAGTTACCGTCATTTAAATCTTGATAACTATAACCGGAATTATGAAGATATTTAAAGGCTTCTATAATTTTTAGACCGGTATTGGTAATAGCTGTAACGCTTGCAAACTTTTCTTTTGCTAAAAGAAAAAGAGAAAAGTCCTTGTACTCCACCGGTCTTAGTTCCATGACATATCCAAAACCTTTGTCTTTTATTTCTGTTATGTCCAATGGCCAAAGGAATGATGATAAAGGAGGACCTTTTTTTATATTATTTTCAAGATTTTCGTAAAACTTATCGTGGTTTTTTAGTGTATTGCTATAGTACCATTTAAATGCTTTTGGCTTCCCATTATATGTTATTCTATAAACAGAGCCTTGACCACCTTCGCCCAATTTTTCCTTCACCTTAATGGTTTTCCCTGTTTTTGTTTTAAAAGTTGTATTCTGTTTTAAGTCTTCCATTAAGCATTCTCCTTTCTGACTTTATCTAAAAAAAGATTTACTCTTAAACAACCTAAAACATCTGCCATTTCTTTTTGAGGAACAAGAAATATAGCAGCGGAGTTATCACTTATATAATCAAAATCTAATGTTTCTAAGATACATTTATGGCCTTGTGCCCCTATAAATTGTTTTAATAATAGTGCTTTGCTGTAATATTCGCCGTTTAAGTAATCGGAAAACAGTCCGTAAAAATTAGCGTTATCAAATATATCAAATTCTTTATTGTTTTCTACAACAAATGAATATAACAATTTATAAAATTTATCGTTTACAGTATCTGCAAATCTTATATCATACCATTTTTTAATCCGGGCAAATACTTCTTGTTTAATTTCTGCACTATATTCAAACTGCCTAATTGCCTCTAATGCTCTATTAAACTGGAAAAACGAATA
>Ga0099364_10013230_pt1 | contig 11088 bp, 3 predicted proteins | sample TergutTh196P3_FD_73070 | JGI IMG/M metagenome (GOLD analysis project Ga0099364, IMG submission 73070) | Microcerotermes parvus P3 segment gut microbial communities from Pointe-Noire, Republic of the Congo - Th196 P3 | ecosystem: Host-associated > Arthropoda: Insects > Digestive system > Gut ... | reverse complement strand
ACCGTGCCAGTGAGCGTTAATGGCGTTCCTATGGTGGTTGCAGTCGGCACACCAGTTATGCTGGTGGCGGCAATAAAGACGGCCTGCGGCGTAACTGACCTTGATGCTGACGCGCCATTGCCCACGCTGTTCACGGCGCGGACCCTGAAGGTGTAGCTTGTGCCATTCGTTAGGCCTGAAAATGTATGCGAACTGTTGCCTGATGCCGTGACCCAGGTAGAGCCGTTGTTGCTGGACACTTGATAGCGAATAATCGCCGAGCCACCGTTGCTGGATGGCGCACTCCAAGAAAGCGCGACCTGCCGATCTCCGGCTACGGCATTGAAGTTCTGCGGAGCCGTGGGAACGGTGGCGGGTACGTTTATTCTTATAGTTTTGCTCATAACATCGCCGAGAATATTGTTCACTAGCTTAAACGTAACACTCCCGCCCGTAAAAGCAGTTGTCGCACTTATTCGAAGCGTTGCTCTGCACAGACTTAGAGCCGGAGCCCAATTGGTGTCGGCTACACTGGCTGTTAGACCCGTGCCTTCCGCTTGTACACTAATGCGATCGATACCAATGCCACTGAAGGTTACGTTTATCGTGTCGCTTTGCCCCGCAGCCAAATTAAATGTTTCCGGGGCTGTTATGTTCAAGTATATAGCTCCGTGTACTGTCCAACTAATGCTGACGGTACCTGTCGCGCTTCCTGCTAACGTCAATTCAGCCCGCCAGTTTCCGAGCATCCATGAATCTGAATTCCCGTACCCATAAATCAATTCAAGATATGTTTCTGTGATGTTGTTATTAGGCCCTTGGGTTTGATGGAGAGAGCCATCCGGTCGGTAGATACGTAAAGTTGCATTGTATGATCCCGTTATGTCCGAGAGCCTGTAGTTTACGTAAACAATATCATGGAACGACACGTTTCGGTCTACTTCTGCCCCCATTGGTTGAAAGGAAAGCCATAATTGCGTATTGGCAGCCGTTGCGTTTTGTGTCGTCACCGGGATAAACGTAAATAAAAGAGCAAGCGTCAGTACAATGGACAAAATTTTCTTTTTCATGCGGAATACCTCCTATTGGTTTTGATAAAATCGGGCATTGGGTGGTTTCGAGTAAGCCACGCTCCTGTACTCGTGAGGGATAGAATTTGCGGATTTATTGAGTATGATTTTTGCTGTCAAGTAGTGCAGCACTAGAATGCCTTTCATGGACTTGCAGTGCCGCATGATGGCAAAAGACATGGTAGAAACTGCAACAACTATCGCTTGTGAGCTTATATCAACCCCAGCTCCCGCGCTTTCAGCACAGCGTCCATCGCACTGTTTACGTCCAGCTTTTGGTACGCGAGCGATGTGTGCGTCTTAATCGTGGTTATCTTAAGGTCGGTTTTCTCCACAATCATGGCGTTTGTATAACCCTTTGACAATAACGTTATTATTTGCTTCTGCTGTCGTGATAGCTTCACCGGCTTTTGCTGCTTCACAAAATGAGCGGTAACGCCTACGTGCTGCTTTGCGAAGGCATAGGCTGAAATCATGCACTCATTGACAAACATGTGTTTCAAGCCGCCTGAGTACCCTTGTTTTCCAGTTTTCAATGCGATGCGTTTGAGAATCGGTAGGACTGCCGCACCCTCGTCAATCACAACGCGGGACAGTCCGTACACCTGCAGCTTCTCCAAAGCCTCCTCAAGTATCGCCGTGGCCTCTTTCTTTTTCCCAGCCGCCCATTCGAGCGCAGCCAGCAATGCGGATGCCTCCCCGTAATCGCAAATCCGAACAAGGTTATGCCCAAAATCACGCAACAAGGAAAGCAGATTCGCGGCCTTTTCATAATCGCCCAATACGATATATGCCCTCGCCGTCGTGAAATGCTGGAAAACCAAGTACAGTTCTATGCGCTCTACATCAATAACATAATAGTTATCAAGCCACGCCCGCGCCGCTGCTTTGTTGCAATCAGACAGGGCGATTTTTGTTTTATACGCCTCTAGGTTGGAGAGGAAAAATGGCGCGGTCGCATTTGCAAATTCACTTAAAATATGCAATGCCGCATCAGCATCGGATTTGCGTCCAATTTGCAAAAGCACGGTGTGACGGAGAAGCTTTGCCGACACACGAAGCTCAATGCTGTTTTGCTCTGTTTCCGCGCTGAACAGCCAATCTGTTTCCGTAAGAGCGCGTTCCAAATCGTTCTTCTCATACAAAACCCCTGCAGTGGCAAGCCTAATCATATATTCGCTCTGGTCGCCGCACAGTGTGGTGAACAAGGAACGCCGCACTTTGTCCACACCCTTTGGGTCTGCAAAAACATCGCAGTAGTCAAAACTGCACTTATGCGCATACGGAAGATTGTGAGTGCAAGACGCGATATTGCGGATTATGCCCTCGCTTGAAAACCGTTTTACAAGCTTCCCGAACACGCCGAAACGCTTCAGCTTTTCAAGAAAGCGCGAACGGTGGTCCACGCTGTACATAAGCATCGCAAACTCCACAAACTTAGGGTCATAAAACGCAATCCGCGCGATATGCTTATATCCTGCGTCGGCGTGTTTTTCATATTCCCTGTACTGGCTGGTCATATAGTAATACCATGCGCAGCAGACATGTAGGGCGGGGAAATCACGGAACGCTTTTTCGGGGAAGTCACGGATGAAATACATCCGAAGAAAGTCCACATACCCGGCAATGTCGCCGTGGTTATTATGAAACATAAACAGCAACAAAAAGGTGTCCGCACCCTTGTAATCGCCGCTGTTCAGCCAAAAGCGGAGCGCCATTGAGTAGTTGCCGTTCTCCCTGTAATACTCCGCAGCCGTTTTATAAAGCGTGACGACATCAACATCCGACCTTAGCGACTTATCCCTCAAAAACTCTTGAAACAAATGGTGAAAACGGTAAACGTCCTCATGTAGATGGCTTAAAAAAGCGTTCGTGCGCGAAAGCCGTTCCATGATTTCCGGCGCGTCGTCATATCCTGTCAACCGCTTTGCGAAGTCAGGCGTGAACTCATCCAACACGGATGTTTTAAGACAGAAATCCCGTGTGCGCTCGTCCCATGTATTCCAAATATTATCTTCAAAGTACTGCGCGAAAACGCTCGTGCTTTTGCCAAGCTCGATCTGCCCCGACATAGCGACCGCGTTTACGCCGATTGCGAGCCCGTCGGTGGAAGAATAAGCGAATTGCGCTTCCTCAGTCGATAAAACCCGCCCGAGGCTCTGAAAGTAAAGGCGTATCTCGTCAGGGCTGAACCTGAGATGCTCTAAAGCTATGTCGCAATCATTTGAGATAACGCGCCGGAAGTTGTCAGGCATGGGATTTCTTGACAGGATCAGCGTCACAAATGTTCTCGGTAGGCGTTCAAGCACGGCGGGGAGGGATTTGATGATTTCGCCGTTAGTGACAAGATGCGCGTCATCCAAAACAATGGCGCATGGCGTATCGTTCGGGTGCATCTCAGTAATCAGCCTGATTGTATGCTCTACTGGCGTGGCTGAGAAATTGGGGTCTGTCAGCAAGACGCGCATACCTTCGTTTTCCGGCTGGATGGAAAATATGCCGATTGCGAGTTGTTTGTAAAAGACCGCGGGCGCGTTATCGTACTCATTTAGCCCAATCCAAACTGATTTGCGCCCGCTAGCGGCGAGCCATAGCAAAGCCGAAACGGTCTTGCCGCTCCCTGCGGGCGATCCCACATAGACAAAATGCCGCGCCGCCGCCTTGTGGAGCCGCGACAAAAGCTCCCGCCTAGGCGCGTAAACCTCCGGCAGTGTAGCGGGGGTGAATTTGCTGTTTAGAAAAGCGTTTTGGCTATCGTTCATATATGTCGTCGGCCCTTTCGTCTTACAGTGTCAATAATTTAAGGTGCTAATTAATTGTTTCTGTGTAGGGGCGATTATTAATCGCCCGAGGCTGTCCGACAATCGGAACAATTGCGAATGAACAACGTCGCTACGCGCCACCCCTCCAAGGAGGGGGATTGGTTTGGTTTAGCCTATAATTCCACTCCTTGGAGGGGTGCCGTCCGCAGACGGCGGGGTGGTTCTTGCACCGCGCTGCGATTGTCGGACAATCTGGCCCATGTTCCCGCATTGCATTACGTTTCGGGCGATTGATAATCGCCCCTACATAAGAATCCTTCAATTGCAGACAGTGAAAAACAACATGAGATTCGTAAACTCGTCTACTAACCCCTAACCTCAGAATCCTAACCCTTTGCAGTCAGTAGATTGCATTATTATACAGAAGATTCAGGTAAATCGCAAGGTTTTCTTCATACCGGAATGAAGAAACGGCATGTTTTCACCTTTTTTGCGATGCCTTTTCAAGAAAACATCATACTCGATAGTTTCTTTCAAAAATACCACAGCAGTTCTTTTGACTCCTTTTTTTCAGGGGGCGTATTTATGCTGCTGGTGGGTAGATGAAAAAGAGGACAGGGGATACACGGGTTTTTGGTCGGTCATCGTTAGGTATAGAGAAAGAATAAACGGACAGACTTTTATGGGTAGCGCGAGGAAGAAATCGGGGGTGTGACAAGCAACCTTCTGCGCAAAGTATTGCCCCTATAAAGGAAAAACTCTTGATAATTTTGAGTTTTTCCCGTAAAATAGCCTCAGAGGTGAAGTTTGCAATAGTTTTCCGTTTTCAGTTGTCAGTTTTCAGTTGTCAGTAGACGGGGGTTACGAAGAGCTGCGTGATTGGCAGTAAAGCACTTACTCATACGGTTTTGTACTGTGGAAAGGTATGGTCGTAATTATGATACAACGTGTTCAATACGTGTATCTTGAAAAAGAAAATTGTGGAAACCAAGTGAGTTTTGTGGTATTATAGTTGCGTGGGGTGGGCTGTATCTATGTTGGTCAGTTCAGAAGGAGCAATCGCAAATGACAAACAAAACCTTAACGCAAGCGAAAATTGCGAAAAATGACGAATTTTATACGCAATGGGAAGACATCGAGATAGAAGTAAGCTCATATCTAGACTTTGGCCCTGACATTTTCCGGGGTAAGACGATTCTATGCCCTTGCGACGACCCATACGAGAGCAACTTCTTTAAGTTTTTTGCGTTGTCATTCAATGAGTTCGGCTTGAAGAAGCTGATTGCGACTTGTTATGCGGGTTCTCCGATAGCAAATACCCAGTTGTCCTTGTTCCCGCATGAGCCCGCCCATGATAGAACAACGAGAGCCCCTCACAAACTGGAAGTTGTTGAGTTATCCGACTTTAATAATGATGGAGCTGCCAACTTAAAGGACATTGAGTGGATTCTCGAAAATAAAAAAAACGCGCTGACACGACTCAAAGGAGACGGTGATTTTCGTAGTGATGAAATAAAGGCTTTGCGCGATGAGGCTGATTTTATAATCACGAATCCGCCGTTCTCACTGTTCCGTGAGTTTTTGGCGTGGATTGAAGAAGCGAAAAAGCAGTTTCTAATAATCGGTAACATGAATGCGATTACTTACAAAGAAGTGTTCCCGCTGATAAAGGACAATAAAGTGTGGCTTGGTGCTACGGGTAATGGCAATGATATGGTCTTTGCCGTTCCTAAAGGCGCAATAGTCGCGGAAAAGGACAGGGAAAAAGCTGCACGGCTCGGCTATATCGGCGACTTTACAAGGCGCGGAAATTCGTGTTGGTTCACAAACCTAGACCACGGGCGACGCCATCATCCGCTATCGCTAATGACCATGGAAAAAGTTCTCAGATTCAGCAGGCACAAAGAGATTAGAGGCAAGCTGTCATTTGACAAATATGTCAATTACGACGCGATAGAAGTTCCTTACATTGATGCAATACCTTCTGATTATCCCGGCGTAATGGGAGTACCTATTTCTTTCCTTGATAAGTATTGTCCTGAGCAGTTTGAGCTTTTGGGGACTAGCGACAATGGGCTTGTTGATGATAAATATAAAACGACACAGGGCTTAAGTCAAAGGTTTGTTGATGATTATTACAATGCGGGTGGCAAAGGAGCATATAAAGAAGGCAATCCAACGGCCGGGATATATAGCAACGGTGTTGCAACAATGATTTACAAAAGATTGTTCATCAGACATAAAGAGGGTGTACTATAATGGAAACAAGGTTGCATACGTACAAAGTGAGCGAAATCGTTGATGGATTTGTATATAACGAAATTGAAGGAAAGGGGCTTTTTGGTCTTTCAGGTAGGCTGACGATACAACCTGAGTTCCAGCGCAATTACATATACGCTGATGGCAAGAAAGACGTTGCCGTAATCGAATCCCTGCTCAAAGGCTATCCTCTTGGGCTGGTATATTTCAACGATGTGACTGAGGAAAGATTTGAGGTACTCGATGGTCAACAACGCATAACCTCGATAGGCCGTTTCACAACAGACAAATTCGCAATACGCGATGAAGATGGGTACAAGCACAAGTTTGGTTCAATACCCAAAGATAAACAAGACAGAATTATGAACAGTACACTTTTGGTTTACCATTGCAAGGGAGAAGAGAGCGAAATAAAGGACTGGTTCAAAACAATCAATATTGCAGGAGTGCAGATAAACAAACAAGAGGAGCGAAATGCTGTTTACTCTGGGTCGTTCGTTACTCTAGCGAAAGCAGAGTTTAGCAACTCAGGGAATCATAATATTCAAGAATGGAGTGCCTACATTAAGGGAACATCTCAGCGACAGGAAATACTAGAAGTCGCGCTGTCTTGGGTCGCTGCATCCAAAGGGCAGGAAATCGATGGATATATGTCAGACCATAGACGCGACAACAACATCACAGAATTGAAGAGCTACTTCAACTCCGTGATAGACTGGGTATCAACAGTTTTTCGCGATGTGCATAAAGAAATGCGCGGGTTAGAATGGGGGCGTATATATGAGGAATACCATGGGAAATCCTATGACCCGTCAAAAGTGTCTGACTCGGTGCGGCGGCTTTGCGAAGATGTTTATGTAAAGAGAAATAGCGGAATATGGGAATATGTGTTGGGCGGCGAGGTCGATACCAAACTTTTGGGTATCCGTGTGTTCGATGATGCGGTAAGGCAAGTTGTATACAAACAACAGACCGATGAAGCGAAAGGCAAAGGGATTTCAAACTGCCCATATTGCGCTATCGGGCATGACGCAGGCAAGACGAGAATATGGGATTTGAAAGACATGGACGCAGACCATGTGACCGCATGGAGCAAAGGTGGCGTAACCGACATCAAGAATTGCCAAATGCTCTGCAAGCCGCACAATACTGCGAAAGGAAACAGGTAGGGTTTAGTAAGGAGAAAATAGCCGCAGTACTCGTAGAAGACATTTATGAGGTACTCAAAATAACATAATAGTTATCCAATCATGCCCGCGCTGCAGCCTTGTTTCAATCGAACAGGGCTTTTTTTTATACGCCTCTAAGCAGAACAGTCATTTTTCATAATATACATCATTTTTAGGCAAATCGCATGGAAAACTTCATACCGGAATGAAAATACTGTGAGTTTATCACCTTCTTTAGCGATGACTTTTCTAAAAAACTTCATACTCATTAATTTTGCTTCAAATAAACATTATCCAAAACTCCCCAAATACCTCATACCGTAGGATTTACAAACAATAAACGCGGTTTTACAATTACGATACCAATATTGTGCGTAAGGCAGTGTCAAAAAAACGGACACCGGTAATTCACCTCCGTGGAGAGGTGGCGCGTTAGCGACGGGGTAGTTAATTGGAGGACAAACAAAATGAGAACGAAATGGTTTACTAAACTCATGGCAACGTTAATCGTTATGGTAATGACAGTAACAATGCTGCCGCTTGGGACGTTTGCTGCAGCTATGGAGCAACGGAAATTTGACTTGCGACAGCAATCTGCCCAAGTGCGAGGCGGTATGTATACCGATGCAGACGGAAGTGAATACGCCGTGCTGTACAATGGTTATATCGCTGTGTACGTCAATAGGAGCGACGGCGGATTTGCGGTATTGCCTGCAACGGCAACGTTTGACGCAAGCAAGCCCCTGTCTCGTGCGACTTTCCAAATCGATGACAAAACCTACAACTACGGAGGCTATTACGAAGGCAAAAGCGGCATTGTGGGAATTGCCCCGAAGGTGAACGAGAATAATATATTGGAATCCCATTGGCAGATAGGCGATTTTGTCATATCGCAGATTTTTGCTATAACGAATGATACTCAGCATGACAATTCCTACGCCATTAAGATAGGCTACGCCGCGCAGTATTTCGGCGAAGGCTCCGCTAGAATCGCCGGGCGCATTCTGCTTGATACCTTGTTCACGCCAGACGAGGACGTACCGATAATGCTTGTTGACAGCGCGGACAATATCGTACTGGTCGACGCGGAGGCGAAACTGCGTCCCACGCCAAGCACAGCGTTCATCAGCAAGGAGTTAATAGAGGAAGCAAACCTCGAAGCGGGGGAAACTGTATACATCGACAGCCCGAATAAGGGGTATATCATATTTGATGATAACTCTTTCGCTTCGCCCGACGCCGTTATACTCTCTGAGTTCAGCAGAGCAAACAGCACCGGCTTCGATTATACGCCCACCGGAGTCAAATTGTTCGATGGTTCCGGGGCAGACAGCGCGGCTCTACTCTATTGGGATGAGGTGCGCGTACCGAGCGGAAATCAAGCCACGTTCGGCACAAATTACGGCTTCTACGATTTGGAGCGCAGCAACCTGCGCTTTGACCCATTACCAACCGAAGTGGTGTCTCGAAGCGAAGATGAATTCCCCTCCTTGGAGGGGTGGCGCGTTAGCGACGGGGTGGTTCCCGCGCTTGCCGGAGCACTCGACATAGCGGAGGTCAGGGTCGAATACTTTTTTGTACCGGAAGAATGGTTTGACATCAAAAGCAGCATTTCGCTGACAAAAGGTATCGACCCCAGTGGCAACCCAAAACTTATGGGGCTTCTTACAGATACCGGCGATCAAAACGCCGAGCTTTTGATTATCGTGGACTATAAGGAGAACATTCCGGAAATCATAAAAAACGCCATCACTAACTACGTAATTCAGATTCGCTGGTCAGGCGACGAAATAGGAAGTGAGGGCAGTTGGCTGCTCAATAAAGACAACGCGGAAATCGGCGAGGATATCGTTGTCAACATCAGCGAAGTGTTTAGCAAGCGTCATGCCGATACCCATTTGGAGGTCAGTTTGTTCATCGATGCGGACCACCCGGCGGACGGCTATACCGGCATTCGGCTTAGTATGAATAGTTTGGAAGCAGAGTTTTTTTCAGCAGAGCTGTCAGGTGATGGCGTAGCATTCTATGATTTTCCCAATTTGTTTCTTGGCCTAACGAACGATAAAAGGTATCTGGTCGAGCAGGGGAGGGAATTCATGCTGACCTGCGAGATGCAGGATATGGAAGATAGCCTTGCGCCGCCATACACTAGCAACTATACCAGCGGCGGGACAATCCCCTTTACAACTGTTAGCGTCGGCCCCCTGACATACACCTACACGTATACGCCGCTGTCTACGATGAAACGCGGCGAAATATGGGTTGGGTTTGACACCGGCGCGTCAGGAGGTCTGCCCCAGCCCATCAACGTCAAGGCGTTTAACAACGCTCAAAGAAACCTCGAACCGGAGATTGAAAGCACCCTGTGGAACGCGGTCGAGGGTCTGGGCGTAACGCTCGAGCAGGGGATTATATGGGCTGTTCCGCACGAAACCGTTAATATAAACGCTTCCGTGCTTACCGCTCACCCGGGCGGCACACTGAAGGTCTACAAAGCGGGTACAAATGACACTGCGGCAACTGTAACCACAACGCCCGGGGGTAGTTCCTTCACCATGCCCGACGAACCTGTTGACCTTGTATACGAAAACGGGACGGTTTACCGCGTGTTCACGGAGGTCACGGGCGGCGGACTGGCGACCGTGACTGTCAACTCCGTAAACAGCTCCACACCGCAAACAGGCGATCAGGTCTATGTTTTCGTCACAAACATCGAGGAAGGTTTTGAAATTGATAACGTAAACGGAACCGGTGCAAGCCCGATCGAGGTTACGGGCGGCGCGTGGGGGTTCATAATGCCGCCAAACGATGTCACAGTCACAGTGGAGCTGGATAGCATTCCTATGCCTAAACCGTTTTATAACATCAGCGTCAAGCCGCTTGTCGGCGATGGTTTGGTGCTTTACGATTTGATGCTCTGGACAGATACGGCAACGGGTACACGGTCGGTATTCCAAGTGGATGAGGCAGGGCGCACAGGGCAGGTCCGCGAGGGCGAAACGGTTTACTTCGTACTGTACCCCGCGAGATGGAACACCAACGCAGCAATCGTGCCCGACATGAGCCGCTGGGTGGTGGACGGCTTCACCATGAACGGCGCGACCGTCACGGGATTCAGCGAGATAAACGGTGCTCCCGCGTACTTCCCTCCGACGTACAGTTCCGCAACCGCTAATACAACAGCCGGGACATTCACGATGCCCTCTGGCGATGTGGAGTTTGAAATCACGGGTTATAAAAAAGACCACAACTACAGCTTGTCGATTGAGGCTTACAACCAGTACGGAAGCATCGATCCTGCGAATCTGTATATACGATCAACTCCGGCGACAGGCGGTGTCAGGGATACTTGGTTTCAGTATCCAGCCGATAGTGGGTCTTACATGGACTGGGTCTGGGGGATTGGGCAGTTCCCAATCACCAAGCAGACAGCCGTCCAAGTCCAGACCACTATATACAATGATGTCCTACAAAGGGTCGAATTGGTCGTAAATGGGGTTGCAACGCCGCCTGTTAAGACGGAACGCGGAGAAAACTTCGACACATTCTATTTCAACCCGACATGGCCTTACAGCGGAACTATCAAGCTTTATTTTGAAAACGAAAGACGCACTCTGACGGTAAACGGTTATCAAGGCCCAAGCGACGGCACGGGTCAAGTGAGTGTGATTCCGGGCGACGTATGGAACGCTGCGGGGGGAGACAGCCGCACAATCGTACTCACGCCGATCGGGAATAAATATGAAACTTTCATCACCTTGTTATGGTCAATTAATACATGGGGTCAACCTTATGGTGTGTACTACTATTTGAATGACGCTAATACCACTAACTGTACTGTGGAGGAAA
>Ga0099364_10013229_pt1 | contig 11088 bp, 13 predicted proteins | sample TergutTh196P3_FD_73070 | JGI IMG/M metagenome (GOLD analysis project Ga0099364, IMG submission 73070) | Microcerotermes parvus P3 segment gut microbial communities from Pointe-Noire, Republic of the Congo - Th196 P3 | ecosystem: Host-associated > Arthropoda: Insects > Digestive system > Gut ... | reverse complement strand
TCGCGCGGGCGCAAAACTTCCGAAATCGCACTGCCGTTTCTGCGGTGCTACACCCCCGCTTGCGCGAAACCCCCGTTAGCGGTAGTCGATTTTTTTCGTTCTATTTGTCTTGTTGGATTACCTCTCACTTTCAATTATTGTTTTAAAGTTCTCTATTTCTGCTCTTGAATAGTCAGCGCGATTTAATGCTGTTACCCCAACCGTAATTTGAGAGTTTACTTTGGCTACTTGTAAAAGTTGGTTGTCAAGAACAAAAGCAAGTTGTTTTCCAATTGATTTTCCTGTCGCAACACTCCAATTTTCTGTTCCTGCTTTATCAAGTCGCATAGTAAGTCCAATGTATTTTTGTCCGCCTGCATTACTTTCATAAATTTCAAATGTTGTAAAGTTTTTAGCGACGACAATTGGTGTCGGGTCAATAAAAAAAGAGTCTGTGGATTTGTACAACTGACGTTTAAAACCATTATCGGTGTCCACAACATAGTACCACCCTGTATAAAGAATGGTGCTGTCGTGTACAAGTATATTGGGACTGTCTTTTATGTGGTGTTCTGGGTCTGCAAGAAGTCTGTCGCCTACTTTTTTCTTATTGTCCGAACAAGCAGTCTGAAAAAAAATAAAAGATAAAAATAATACTGTTATAAATTTCATTTTGTTTATGTTTATTGTTATACATTTTTTTCGCTTGAAAATCTCGCTATGGTGTCCGCCGATTACCGCTAACGGGTAAATACACGCACTTTTTTGTTGCTTTTCCCTACACCGCCTCAATAATCTGCACAAAACTATCCGCTTTCAGCGATGCGCCGCCAATCAAGCCGCCGTCCACATCGGGCTTCGAGAATAGTTCTTGGGCGTTGCTTGCGTTGCAACTTCCGCCGTAGAGAATGCTGGTGTTTCCGGCAATTTCTGCGCCGTATTTTGCAGCAATCAGGCTGCGAATGTAGGCGTGAATTTCCTGCGCCTGGTCGGACGTAGCGGTCAGTCCCGTGCCGATAGCCCACACCGGCTCGTATGCCAATACAATTTTGCTGAAATCTTCGCCGGAAAGGTTAAATACAGAGCCTTCCAACTGCGCTTTTACCACTTCGTTTTGTTGGTTTGCCTCGCGCTCTTCTTTTTGTTCGCCGATGCAGAAAATGGGCGCCAATTCGTGTTTCAATGCCAGCAATACTTTTTCTTTCAAGATTTCAAAAGTTTCGCCATAATATGCACGGCGTTCCGAATGCCCGATTATCACATGGCTTGCGCCTGTTGATTTTACCATGGCGGCAGAAACTTCGCCTGTGTAGGCGCCGCTTTCTTTGTCGGCACAGTTTTGAGCCGATACGTTTATCACGCTTCCTTTTACTAACTCTGCCACGCTTGCCAAATGCGTAAACGGCGTACCGATTATTACTTCACATGCGGGAGTTTTTCCTGCCAAAGCCGCTTTCAATTCGTTTGCCAAAACGATTCCTTCTTGCAAGGTGGTGTTCATTTTCCAGTTTCCTGCTACAATGTTTTTTCTCATAGATTTTTTAATTATTATTTGGTTATTTATTATTGTATTTTCTGTTAATTTTTGACTGATAACTGTTGTTTTTCGACTGATTTTTTAATCACGTTTTACATTTTTTACCTGTTTATCATTTCCAAACAAAAGAATAATCGGAACAAAGAAAATCAACGCCACCAGCGATACGCGCATCGTGGTGTTTACTTCGCGGATTTCTCCCTTGCTATCGCCTTCCAAAGGCTTGGTAAATGTCGGGATATTGAGGGCGTGCCATTTGTTGAGCACGGTCGCATCTTTGAGCAACAACAAGCCCGGATTGCTGCGGATAATCGTTTTCAAGGTGGTTTTGTCTGTTAATGCAATTGGAAATTCAGCATTTGTGTTTGCTTTAAATTTCTCAATATCACCACGTGTAGAAGCCGTTAGGCAGTAGAATGAATAATCATTGATTTTGCAATATCCATACAAACGATTGACAGTATTTATTTTACAAAGATTTGCCTTGGTTAAATCCGGAGAAATTAACAAAAAAGTGTAACGAGCATCTTCCAGTACGATGTCCGTAATTTCACCCATTTCGGGTAAGTCAATTGTAAAATCATGGATTGGAGGCACATAGCCTTTTTTTACCAACACCGATTTTTGGTCGACAAATAGCCAAGTGTCATCGTTTCGAGGATAATTTTCCAAGGTAAATTCCTGTTCTACGCCATCTTTCGAGTAAATAAACGTGGTTTGATATTCGTTTATCGGCGCATCGGGCGGAATGGTCATTCCTTCGATAATGTTTTTCCCGATTTTATAGGGACGAAAATCAATTATCGGCAAAGTGAAGTAACAATACAAGGCAAGCCCAAGCGAGAAAACGCAAGTATAGGCTGCGACTAACCACTGGCTACTGTTTCGGAACGATGAAATAGAATGTTTTTGAAAAATTGCTACAAATACTATCATCGCCAACAACACTACATTTTTCCAAAAGGTTACCGAATTACTTATAATCAATGCATCGCCGAAACAACCGCAATCGGTTACCGGATTTGAGAGCATAATCCACAAAGTTAAAGGCGTCATTGCAAGCATAAACAGCAAGCCCAAAAACGACACTTCGCGAAGCCGGACATTCAACAATAAACAAATGCCGATTAGCAACTCTGCAATCGAAAGCGCAATAGACGCGGGCAGCGAAGCCCAGTCGAACCATGCAAAAAACGGTCCCATTGCCTCTAAATACTCTTCGATTTTGTAAGCGTAACCCAGCGGGTCGATAATTTTTACAAATCCCGAAAAAATAAATACCGCACCGAATAAAATGCGGGAAATAATCACTGAAATTTTTAATACATTAATTTTTTTCATCTGTATATAATTTGTTTGTTAAATAAATGGGAACTTGCGGTTTGGGTTATTTATTATTCTGCCCCTACCCTACTCCACTTTCTTGGGAAAGAGCTGGGGAAAGGTTTTTATTAATCCAAATATCGCATAATTCATTATGTCAAAATAATTTGCGTCAATGCCTTCGGAAGCAAGCGTTATGCCTCCGTTGTCTTCTATTTCTTTTGTGCGATTGAGTTTTTGCAAAATCAGGTCAGTATATGAACTTACGCGCATCGACCGCCAGGCTTCGCCGTAGTCGTGATTTTTTGCCATCATCAGTTTTTTTGCTTCGGCGGCAAAAAAATCGTATTGCACCAAAGCCTCATCAGTTTCCATATCGGGTTTTTCGGCAAAACCGCGCTCTAACTGTATCAAACCGATAATGCTGTAATTGACAATCGCGACAAGCTCCGAGCGAATATCCTCGCCCACTTTGTTTACGCCTGTGGTTTCGATGCTGCGAATACGGTTTGCCTTAATAAAAATCTGGTCGGTAACCGAAGACGGACGAAGAATGCGCCACGCTGCGCCGTAATCTTTCATTTTTTTTGCGAAAATATCACGACATTCTTTTATTACTTCGTCGAATTGCTGTTCGGTTTGCTGCATAGGTTTAATTTGTTATCTTAATCTACTTGGAATATCCATTTTTTGATGTAATATTCTGATAATTTTTATAGTATTTTTTCTTGTTATAATGTAAAAAATTATATGCTGTTCCGCAGAAAAGCACCTGTATCCTTCTTTTATATAATCAATATTACGACCAATATTTATGTTTCGTGCTATAAACTCAATTTTTTCAATCAGTAGATTATAATAATTATCGGCTTGTTTTTCTGACCAACAAAAGTATGTATGTAACCATATATTTTCAAGATCTTCGGTTGCTTTTTTGCTAATAATATATGATGTGTTCATAAATATTTTTTATGAATTTGTTCCAAAAAATATTTTGAACTAAAATCTTCTATCATAGGCGAGCTTTCTCCAGCAATTAATTCGTTTCTTAACATAGAAATTTTATGTTCTTCCATTTCAAGTAAAAGAATTGCTTTGCGAATAACATCATTTTTTGAATTGTATCTGCCTGACGAGACGGCATTTGATACAAATTGATCGTAATGTGTTCCTAATAACAACTGCATAGCATTATATTTTTAATACTCGGCAAAGATACAATATTTTCCCCAAAAAAGAGGCATATTGCGATACACCTCTACAAATCCTGCTGCTATTTTTTCGTGATAACGCCATTGACGGCAATGGATAATTTTCCGTCAGAAAAATCGAGTTCGGTCAGGCGTTTTATTTCTTTCACTACTCTTTGTTCGGGGTCTAATTGCGGTCCGGTTCTGTCTAACTGTATCGCCGCTTCAATTTTCCCGTCAATAAAGCGACCTTTTTCGTCCACATTTATTTTTATCATCGGGGCATAACCGCTGATACCACTGATGCTCACTCGATAAGGCGTGCAAAAATTGCCCAAACTGTAAGCAATAAAACGGTCTTTGTACAATTCTACGGCACGCGCCACGTGCGGACCATGTCCTAAAACCACGTCTGCGCCGCTGTCTATGCACAAATGAGCAAATTCATACACATTTCCGCGATTTTCACCGTGAAACATTTCTGTCTTGCGGGTTACACGTGTGGCGCTTTGCCCTTCCGCCCCGCCATGAAACGACACAATCACAATATCGCACTGCTTTTTAAGCATTTTAATGAGCGATTTTACTTTTTCGTAATCGTTTATTTTTACGGTAACCATGTTAGGCGCAAACCCGCAGAAACCATAAGTAATACCGTCTTTTTTAAAAATAACATGCTCGCAGGAATTTAAAATTCCGGCATAAAATATGCCTGCTTTCGACAGCACATCTTGCGTGTTTTTCAACCCGACCGCACCAAAATCGTTGGAGTGATTGTTGGCAAGGTTCATCAGGTTAAAACCTGCATTTGTAAGGTTGGCAACATACTTGTCGGGCGTGCGGAACACATAGCATACATCGGGATTTTTGCAGGTTTTTGGACTTCCGCCGCTATCTAAAAATACGCCCTCGAAATTCCCGAAAACAATATCGCCCGTTTTAAGAAAAGGCGTAACTTTTGCAAATAAATCCTTGCCATCGTTCGGAGGCAGCGCGTTTATTCCTGCCGGATAAGTGGTACCCATCATTATATCGCCTACGCCGATAATTGATATTTTCTTGGACGATTGCCCTATTGCAGCAATACTACAACTTAAAAATAATAATAATAGAGCTTTTTTCATCTGTACATAAATGGATATTTCATGTGTATATTTTTTTAACACCGGCAAATATACAAAATAAAAAATATCTACGTTGATTTTTGCTCATTTTACGCCTTTTTGTGCAATATTTCTATTTTTTTTATCAAAAATCGAAGATTTTGACTAATTTTGCACTTTCGTAATTCAACCATTTACAAATAAAAGTTATGAGTTTAAAAATTATTGTTTTAGCAAAACAGGTGCCCGACACGCGCAATGTGGGAAAAGATGCCATGAAAGCAGACGGTACTGTCAATCGGGCGGCATTGCCCGCAATTTTTAATCCTGAAGATTTGAATGCATTGGAACAGGCATTGCGCTTGAAAGACAAATTCGCAGGGTCGACAGTTCAGGTATTAACGATGGGACCGGCGCGTGCAGCCGAAATTATTCGCGAAAGCATGTTTCGCGGTGCAGACGGCGGCTACTTATTGAGCGGACGGGAATTTGCAGGCGCCGATACGCTTGCCACATCGTATGCGTTGGCATGCGCTATCCGCAAAATCAAAGATTTCGACATCATCATTTGCGGTCGTCAGGCGATTGACGGCGATACTGCTCAAGTAGGACCGCAGGTTGCCGAAAAACTCGGCTTGCCGCAAATCACCTATGCCGAAGAAATCCAACACATCGCAGACGGAAAAATAACCGTAAAACGCCGCCTCGAACGCGGAGTGGAAGTGGTGGAAGGAAAACTACCGATGGTGGTAACCGTGAATGGCTCTGCGCCCGACTGTCGTCCGCGCCACGCCAAACTGTCCATCAAGTACAAAAACGCCCTCACGCCGTCGGAAAAACAAACTGCCGACAGCGATTATATCGGTGCAAGAAAAGAGTATTTGAATATCCCCGAATTAAGCGTAAACGACATTGATTGCGACATCAATTCGCTGGGATTGCTCGGCTCGCCCACCAAAGTGAAGCAAATCGAAAGCGTTGTATTTACCGCCAAAGAAAGCAAAAAATTGACGGCTTCCGACAACGAGATTGAAGAATTGATGGTGGAATTGATTGGTAATCATACGATTGGGTAAGGAGTTCGTAAAGTTTATAAAGTTGTAAAGTTTGTAAAGAGTTTTAAAGATGAAATTTGACAGGTTTGAAGATATTATTGCATGGCAAAAGGCTAAAGACTTAAATATAGCCATATATTCTATATTTTCTAAAACGATAGATTTCAATTTTAAAAATCAGATACAACGCGCATCCGTTTCTGTAATGAACAATATCGCAGAAGGGTTTGAACGAAGTTCCAATAATGAGTTTAAATATTTTCTATACATAGCAAAAGGCTCGTCAGGAGAAGTTCGTTCCATGGCAATTTTGGCAAAAGAACTTAACTTTATAAACCAACAAGATTACGAACTAATTTACAGATTATCCAACGAAATATCAATGATTATATCAGGACTAATAAAAAAACTTTAATACAAATCAAATTATTCTTCACAAACTTTATAAACAAAAAAGTCTTTACAAACTTTATAAACTTTACAACTTTACAAACTTTTTATGAACAATATAATAGTATATCTCGAAATCGAAGACAACATTGTAGGCGATGTAAGTCTCGAACTGTTGACCAAAGGTCGTTCTTTGGCAAAGCAACTGAACTGTAATTTAGATGCCGTAGCGGTTGGTTATCAATTAGACGGTATTGCCGCACAGGTGTTTCCTTATGGTGTAAACAACCTGTTCCTTCTGGACGACAAACGCCTGTATCCCTATACATCGTTGCCGCACACATCGGCATTAGTCAATCTGTTTAAGGAAGAAAAACCTCAAATTGCACTGATGGGCGCTACATCTATCGGTCGCGATTTGGGACCGCGCGTGTCGTCGGCGCTGTTCAGCGGCTTGACTGCCGACTGCACCGCCCTCGAAATCGGCGACCACGAAGATAAAAAAGAAGGAAAAACCTATAAAAATCTTTTGTATCAAATTCGCCCTGCTTTTGGCGGAAACATAGTGGCTACCATCATCAACCCCGACTGCCGCCCACAAATGGCAACCGTGCGCGAGGGCGTGATGAAAAAGGAAATCGTCGATGCCAACCACAAAGGAGAAATCAAAAAATTAGATGTGTCAAAATATGTTGCCGACGAAGATTTTGTAATATCGGTAATTGAACGCCACATCGAAAAATCGAAAGTGAACTTGAAGGCTGCACCGATTATCGTGGCGGGAGGTTACGGAGTTGGTTCCGAAGAAGGCTTTAAGTTGCTGTATGATTTGGCAGGCGTTATCGGCGCAGAAGTTGGCGCATCGCGCGCTGCAGTCGATGCAGGTTTTGCCGGACACGAGCGTCAAATCGGACAGACAGGCATCACCGTGCGCCCGAAACTCTATATCGCCTGCGGAATTTCGGGGCAGATACAGCACATTGCCGGCATGCAGGAAAGTTCCATGATTATCGCAATCAACAACGATGCAAATGCGCCTGTCAATGCCATTGCAGATTATGTAATTACCGGAAATGTGGAAGAAATTATTCCGAAAATGATTAAATATTATAAGAAAAATAGCAAATAAGAAGTCGCAAAATTTGCGACAACTGCCGCAGACGGAAAAACTTACATTGTCGAATACTACAATCTCGATGTTATAGGGCTTGGGCAACACCGTTTATCATATCGGCGCATCACTCAAAGATTTGGGAAAGAAACTGTTTGCCTTTTCAAAAATGGGAATAAAACAAACGGATATTTTAAAATAAATAACTTCAACATGACAAAAACAAGAACACAAAAAGCACAGCAAGTAACTTGGATTGGAGCAATTATCAATGTGATCTTATCCTTGTGTAAAATTCTGGCAGGTTTCATCGGAAAAAGTTCCGCTATGGTAGCAGACGGCATACACTCGTTGAGCGACCTGATAACTGACATAATAGTCATTGTGTGTTTTCGGTTTTCAGATGCGGAAAAAGACGAAAGACATCCGTATGGACACGGGAAATTTGAAACTTTTTCCACTTTTCTGATTGCACTGGTGCTTTTTGCGGTAGGTTTGGGAATTTTTTACGGAGGAACGAGCAAAATCATCTCGGTTATCAAGGGCGAATTATTGCCTCAACCTCAAATGATTGCGCTGTGGGCAGCGTTGATTTCAATTGTTTGCAAAGAAGGTTTGTTTCAATACACAAAAATAGTTGGCAAACAGATAAACAGCCAATCCATCATTGCGAATGCCTGGCACCACCGCTCCGACGCATTTTCTTCCATTGGAGTTGCCATTGGTATTGCAGGCGCTATTTTTCTGGGCGACAAATGGGTAATTTTAGACCCCATTGCGGGAGTAATCGTAAGTTTCTTTATTATGAAAACCGCCATAGAATTGTCATTACCCAGCATACAGGAGTTGATGGAAACCTCTCTGCCCGAAGAAACAGTTCAAAAAATAGAAGCGTTGATTATGGAAGACAGTGAAATAAAGAGTTTTCACAAACTTCGCTCTCGCAAAGTCGGGGAAGTTTTTGTAATAGACCTTCACATTCAGTTGGACAATTCTATTTCTTTAGTTCAGGCACACAATATCGCCGGAGCGCTTTCTCATCGTATTCGCGAAGCGTTTGGCAGCAAAACACAGGTGAATATTCATACAGAACCGATTGAAAAATAAAAAAAAAGATAAAATAAATATGTTGAACCAAAATAATATGAACAAAACAACAAGTATCAAACTATTCGAAGACAAAAAAGTCCGTTCCCTGTGGGATAGCGAACAGGAAAAATGGTACATTTCCATTGTCGATGTGGTAGGGGCATTAACCGAAAGCGTTGACTCTGCCGCATATTGGCGAAAGTTAAAGCAACGCCTGAAAGCAGAAGGAAATGAAACCGTGACAAACTGTCACGGTTTGAAAATGCAGTCTGCCGATGGCAAATTTTACAAAACTTACCGAAAACGCCCAAGTAGCCAAGCAAGGCGGCTCTGTTGCCGCTGCCGCCCGACAGAAATTGGAATTGGAGGCAGGCAAAAAAGTAGTTTCAAAACTCAATGCAAAGAATTTGAAATCAATAGAAGGTAAAAAATAAAAACAATTCGGCAATTTGTCGTGTTGAAAGTTCGGCTAATGCGGTAAAAATCAGTTACGAAACAGACTTTGTACATTGGTGCAGTCGGTCAATCGCATTTTTCCGTCAGGGGCAAGCATTTTCAAGGGGCTGTCCTAAAAGACAAAACGATTTTCAAACAGTTGTAATTTGCAAATTATTAAGCAAAGATGCGTAGCATCGTAAATATTTGTAGTAATCAATACGATATGGAAAACAAGGTGCGTAGCGCCGTAATATCCATATAATCAATAAATTATTAATATTGCGATGCTACGCATCTTTTACTTCTATTCTATCTTTCGGGCTACAAATATTAGGGCGCTACGCACCCGAACTATCAATTTACAACTTCCTCTGACAATGAATTGACTTTTAGGACAGCCTCTTCAATTCCATCTTCAATCTTCACACGCTGTTTCATTTTGAACCAGTAATCGCGGGGGTTTGTACTTTCGGTCAGAGTTTCAACCACATCTACCACCGAAAAGGGAATCATCTATACGCCTTACCCATATTCCTTTTTCTGAAGTTTTTGAAGAACACCCGCAAAAATACCCGCATATGCGGGTATTGCAGAATATTTTTATCGTGTATCTTGCACCCCGAAATAGAAACTGTTTCGTTTTTTTTGTGTCAAAAAATGTGTTTTTCGACATGCTTATGCCACAATAATTGAAAAAAAATAAAAATTTTCAAAAAAAGTCTCATTTTTTGATGCAAGATAACAAAAATGTAGTTACATTTGCACGGTGATAGGTAACGAAAGACTATTACTTTAAATTGCTATTTTTTTAACTAATTTATTAATTTAATATTTTTATTTACTATGAAACGAATACGTTTTTTAATTTTTACGTGGTTGATGCTTTTCTTCTGCGTAAGCGGCGTTTCGGCGCAAACCTCTACATTGTGTTTAGGAGAAGATGAATATCTTCTTGCTCCGGATGTAGCATGGACTGGTCTAAATGTTGAGCTTTACTATGATTATGGTGGAGTAAATGAAACGCTAGTCTACTCCGAACTTTCTTATGGAGGTGATGGCGTTACAGATATTCCTGTAGATGTGTCCGGAGTGTTGAATACGCCGGTAACCGGAGGAATATATGCCGAAGGCGAATTTACGCTGGTAATTGATGGAGTGCCGGGTACGCCTTTTGAGATACGGCGTTATACAGACCCAATTCCTGGATTTGATATGGATTTAGGGGCTCTAATGGGCGGTAAATCTATTGGATGTGTCGGGCAACCGTTTTATATGGATGTAGCTGGAACTGTATTAGGAGTTCAATACCAGTTAGAAAGAGCTTCCGGAAGTTCTCCTTTGGGTCTTGTTGGTTCGAGTAGAGAGGGAACAGGAGCCGGAGATTTGGAATTATCTTTTATGGTAACTTCTGAAACTGACGCTGGAAATTATACGACACTTGCTTTTATAGAGGGGTGTCCTGATCAAAAGTACGCCAATGTACTCTATAGGGTTACAAGAATACTAACACCTCCTGCTGATTTTGCATTATCAACAAATTCCGTTCGTCAAGATGCGGCAGGAGCCTACCTTTTCTGTGAAGAAGATCCGATAACTTTTGATTTAGCAGACTCAGAGCCTTATGCTGTTTATTATTTAAAACATTTCTCTACCAATAAAGGATATAATGAAGACGAAACCGGACCCTTTACATTTAATACCGGCAGTAGTTTTGATTACATGCCCGGTGTTAATGGCGCGAGAGTAAGCGATAGCGGTACCTACTGGGTATTGGCTGACAATGGTTGCCCTACAGAAGGAACACCAATCGAAGTTGTGGTTTATCCGCTTCCAAATGCGATGTCTCTCGGATTTACCCAAACTACTGCTGTAG
>Ga0099364_10013228_pt1 | contig 11089 bp, 10 predicted proteins | sample TergutTh196P3_FD_73070 | JGI IMG/M metagenome (GOLD analysis project Ga0099364, IMG submission 73070) | Microcerotermes parvus P3 segment gut microbial communities from Pointe-Noire, Republic of the Congo - Th196 P3 | ecosystem: Host-associated > Arthropoda: Insects > Digestive system > Gut ... | reverse complement strand
TCACATTATCCCACATGCTTTTGTCTTGCTTGTGCATATACACGCCTACATCTGTGGCTGTTGCCCGGCAGTAGGGAGGTCCGGTAGCGGCACCACCTTTTGCCAGTCACCGGGTGTGTGTTCGGAATCCCATAAATCGCAAGCCTTTTGCAGATTCATCCATAGTTCGGGGCCGGTATCAAAGGCGCGACCCAAGCGTTGCGCCATGTCCGAGGTCACGCTGCCGTGTCCGTTGACTACCTTGGAAAGCGTCTTACGGGATACCCCAAGATGTTGAGCCAAGTCCGTCACAGTTAGCCCAAGGGGTTCTAGATAATGTCCCCGTATAATTGCTCCGGGCTGAGAGGGACGGCGTGTTTTTTTGGATCGATCAAGCATGGCGTGTTCTCCTAATGATAATCCTGGTAGTTGACCACATGGGCGTCACCATCTTCAAAACAGAAGGTCAGCCGCCAGTTAGCAGAGACTGTGACTGACCAGTGATCTTTGAGGTCACCTTTGAGCCTGTGCAGGCCGGAATCGGGAAACCTCATAGCCTCGACGGTGACTGCTGCATCAAGACGGTCAAGCAAGCCTTCTAGCCTCGTAGCATGTTTCGCCTGAATACCCTTGGTCGTTCCGGTCAGAAAAAATATCGTATCATGAAAATTGAATATTTTTTATAATTAGAATTGCTGTTGGTTAAGCGGGAAGGTTGACGGATGCGGAAAATGGGGATAATTTTTGGCGTTCCCGACGTAGCGAGTATTCATAACGGCAGGACGCCGTTTTGAATGCAACTTGGCGGCAGAAAACATCCAACCAGGAAAACATCATGCACAAGCGTTCATTCACCGATCCCGCATCTTTCGTCTTGGCTGCTATGGCTATCCCTGTTGCCGCCGGCGTTGCCCTGGCCGCCGGCACGTCGGCCGAACCGACACGGCGCGACGGGTTTGCCGGCTACGATCATCCCAATCAGTATATGTCCCGGCAAGCCGTCAAGATCGCCGACAACATGATGCCGATGATTTTGAATCCGGCGCAGGATGAGGAGGCCAGGCAAAAACTGGCGGATCTGGAAAAGCGCACCGGCAAAAAGCCTAATATTTTGATTTTTCTCGTTGATGACGTGGGATGGTCTGATGTCGGCTTCAACGGCGGCGGCATCGCGGTGGGGAATCCCACGCCCGATCTCGACGCTTACGCGAGTCAGGGACTGAACCTGACCTCCGCCTACTCGCAGCCTAGCTCCTCGCCCACCCGCGCCACGATAATGACAGGGCAGTATGCGGTACACCACGGCATACTCCGCCCGCCGATGTACGGCGAAAGCGGCGGCCTGGAAGGGGCGACGACTCTCGCGCAACTCATGAGCGACCAGGGTTACGTTACCCAGGCCATCGGCAAATGGCACATGGGCGAGAATGAGGGGTCAATGCCGCAGAATGTCGGCTTTGACGGTTTTCGCGGTTTCTTGTCCGTGTCCGACATGTACACCGAATGGCGCGATCCGAACTTCAATCCCGAAATAGCCCTGAGTCCGGCCCGTTACAACTTCATCAAAAATCTCGCCTTCGACAAGGGAGATGTCCAGGCCGTCAAGGGTGGAAAGCTCGAAACTCTGGCCGAGATCACGATCAAGTACATGGAGGATCTCGATCAACGCTGGATGCGGCACGGCGTTGACTTCATCGAAAAAATGGCGAAGTCCGACAAACCGTTCTTCCTCTACTACAATACCCGCGGCGCCCATTTCGACAACTACCCGAACGAATATTACGCCGGACGCTCGCCCGCCCGCACCACCTTCTCCGACAGCATGGTGGAGTTGAACGACATCTTCGCCGCTCTTATGAAGGCGCTTGAGGAAACGGGCCAGGCCGAAAACACATTTGTCATCTTTACCTCCGACAATGGCCCGGAGGCCGAAGTGCCGCCCCACGGACGCACCATGTTCAGGGGGGCCAAGGGTTCAACCTGGGAAGGCGGAGTGCGGGTTCCGACCTTCGTATACTGGAAAGGGATGATCGAGGGACGGAAGTCGGACGGCCTTTTCGACTTGTCGGATCTGTTCTGCACCAGCCTCGCCCTTGCCGGCAAGGACAGAGCCGAAATCGGGAAACTCGTCCCGGCGACGACCTTCATAGACGGAATTGACCAGGCTTCGTTCCTGCTGGCGAAAAACGGCCAGTCCAACCGCAGGGCCATCCATTATTTCTGGAATGATCAACTGGCCGCCGTTCGCATTGACGAATTCAAATTCCACAAGCTTTTGCAGCAGCCGTTCGCCCTTACGCAGACCGGGTATCAGGGAGGTTTTACCGGCGCCATCATGCAGTCCGCCGGGGCCGTAATGTTTAACCTCTATACGAACCCGCAGGAGGACAACTCCATCGGAATCCGCCATATCCCCGTTTTCATCCAGATAAACGGCGAAATGGACGCCTATGCGGAAATACTCAAAAAGTATCCGGGCAAGATACAAATCGGATTCTGAAATATACCAACCCACCTGGCGCGCGCCCGCCTCCCGGCGGCGCGCAAAGCGAGACGTGACGTGATATTGTTACCGCCCTGCCGACGAAAAGTCCGTCTGTGTTCTGTAGTTCTTGTCCTGCTGCTTTTTCTTGTCCTGCCGGAGTATGCGGCCCATGCAAGTTCCGGCCATTACCTCAACGGGCTCGCCGGACTAAAGGCCGCTACCATGCCTCCGCCCGGAAGCTACTGGGGCTTCCAGAGCTGGTATTACAGCGCCGGCAAGGTGAAAAACCAGGGAAAAACCATGGACGTAAATTACTCCGTGGATGTTTTCATGTTTGCCCCCACGTTTGTCCATTCCTCGGATTTTCGCATCTTTGGAGGACGGTACGCCTTTGCCGTCCTCATCCCAATCGTCCATACAAATTTTTCCGTGAGCAAGACCTTCGACATTCCTCTGCCCAACCATCTGGGAGTGCGTAATATAAGCGTTTCCAGGTCCGGCTCGAAAACCGGGCTTAGCGATGTGTGCATCACCCCGCTCATGCTCACTTGGGAAAAAGAGCGTTATGACATTACCACGGGGTTGGACATCTTCATCCCCACCGGAGAATACAGTTCCAGCAATCCCGCATCTCCCGGCAGAGGATTCTGGACTATGGCCCCGAAGCTTGGAGCCACGCTCTACCTTGACGCCGAAAAAACATGGACCGTTTCGGCTCTCGCCCATTACGAGTTCCATACCCGGCAACAGGGCACGAACCAGACGCCCGGAAACCATCTACACCTTGAGTGGGGCGTCGGGAAAACATTCGCGCAAATATTCAAGGCCGGCATCGTCGGGTACAATTCGTGGCAGGTGACGCGCGATTCCGGGCCAGGAAGCAGAGGGCGCATGACTACTGCCAACGCTATCGGGACGGAAGCCGGCGTGTTCATCCCCGGCTTGAATATGGACGTAACTATGCGGTTTTTCTGGGAATACAAAAATCGCAACAACGCCCAGGGAAAAACGGCCACCCTCAGCGTGATGTTTCCTTTTTAAGGAAGCGTTTAAAGAAGTCAGCGCCGTTTCAACGCCGCAGGCGTAAGCGCGGGTCATGCCGGCCTCGGTTTTATGAATATCCGCGCCGCCATTATCTCGGCCGGCGACCGGCCGGCGTCTATCAGTTGTTTCATGGCCTGCAGGTAGGGGGCGATACGGGTAAAATAGTGGCGCAGCCCCTGGCAGAGATAGTTGACGCAGCGTCCGTCGTCGCCGTCCGGAATAAAGCGATGCTTCGGGCAGCCGCCCCAACAGCCTTTGAGAACGGTGCATTGGCGGCAGCGTTCCGGAAGACTTTCGTACTTGTCGCGCCCGAATTTTTCCTGGCCGGGTGAATCCAGCATGGCGGAAAACGGGGTATCCCTGATATTGCCGAGGCGATTCCCAGGATAAACATAGTGATCGCAGGCGTAGACATCGCCGTTATGTTCAACCACAACCGAACGGCCGCAAGTCGGCTGATGGTGGCACACGGCGCCGGGTTTGCCCATGAAATTGGCGAGCGCCCACTCAAAATTCATGACATGGACTTCGCCCACGTCCCGCCGCACCCAGTGCTCAAAAATGTCGACAAGAAACCGGCCATAGGCGTCAGGCGGCGCCGACCATTCCGTCACTCCGTAACCGCCGTCCGGCGCGCCGGTCCCTGCCTCGCCCCTGCCGGGGCCGTGCAGCCGGAGACCGGCGGCGCTGTCCGCCACGCCCGCTGCGCGTTCGACGACGGGAAGAAATTGTATGAAGCGCACCCCCGCCTCGCGCAGGAATGCGTATACTCGCAGAGGGGCCTCGGAACTGCGGCTGTTGACGCAGGACAGCACGTTGTATTCCACGCCGTGCCGCTGAAGCAGGCGAAGGGCGCGCATTGCCAGGTTATGCGATGGCCCGCCGCCGGAGGCGCGGCGATATGCGTCATGGATGTCCGGGGGCCCGTCCAGCGATAAGCCGACCAGGAAGTTGTGCCGGCGCAGGAACGCGCACCAGGCGTCGTCCAGGAGGATGCCGTTTGTCTGGAACGAGTTGCTGACGAGCCTTCCCCGGCCAAGGCGGGTCTGCAATTCCACCGCGCGGCGGAAGAAGTCGAGCCCCATCAGGGTGGGTTCGCCGCCCTGCCAGGTGAAAGCAGCCTGATCCTCTGTCAGGCTTGAATCCAGGTAGTTCCGCACATAGGCTTCAAGCGTCGCCCCATCCATGCGCCGTGGCCCGGATGAAGGGTAGAGGGATTGCTTTTCAAGGTAGAAACAATAGGCGCACCGCAAATTGCAATCCGCCCCGCTCGGCTTTGCCATGGCGTGGAAAGCCCGCGCTCGTATGGGATGCGGCGTTTTGTCGGAGTTCATGTATGATTCCATTTTCAAATCAAAATTGCTTCCCGCAATTTTGATGTGGAGGTGTTTTTCCTGTCAAGGCAATACATCACGAATGTGCAAAAATATATTGCCAAACCCGGAAGTCCGGACTATGATATTTTTAGGCTGCGTTGCAGTAACTGATTGATAAATGCTTAAATATGAAACATGGTTGACGCATCAGGATTGGAGTCCATCAAACTGAGGAAAAATTTTGGGTTCATCCGGTTAGAGCGTACTTTGCCTCGTGAATGGCGAGGATTCTGAGTTTGAAGAACTCCATGTCTCTGTATCCGTAGGCCATTCGTTTGAGTACTTTGATTTTGTTGTTTGTTCCTTCCAAGCGGCCTGAGGATATGGGATGGTCGTACCAGTTCAAGATGCCGAATTTACACCCTGCAATGGTATTACCCATACGAATGAGATGGGCGATTCCTGATGACACGGCGCGCTGTATCCAGCAATCGATAACCGTCTCGGCTGTTTCCTTGTTCGGTTGATTCCAGAACTGCCGAAGGTCTTCCTTCATATAGTAGGCCGTTGCCAAAGGCTCGTTGAGCTTCAGCGCCTCTTGCAGCCGGACTGCTTCATTACGTTCTGCGGAAAGGTTTTCAGGATTTTTGAGCAAAATCCATCGGGCGCCTTTTAACACATTCTTGCCCAAGACATCTTTCAACTGCTGGTAGAGGCCGCGTCTGATTTGCGTGAGGGCTTCGTTCATCAGCTTCACCACATGGAAATGGTCGAAGACCAAGGGAACTCCAGGCAGGTTCTCCACCACAGCGGTGATGTAAGCGATACTCATATCCGTTGACACAGCCTGCACTTTGGCTCGGGAGCGTCGAAGCATTAACCAGAACGGCTCCAAGGCTTCCGCTCCTTTACCCTTGCCAACGAAAAGAACCGCTCCGCTATCAATATCCATTACAAGCGTCAGGTATTTATGGCCTTTCAGGATGCTGATCTCGTCTATGGCCAGATATCGCACATGCTTCAGCGATGGACGGGAAAACCGCCGAGTCAGATTGCGCTTGAGAATATCTTTCACGCAATCCCAGCCGATACCGAGAAATAGCGCCACATCTTTGAGCGTCATGAGCTTGGTCAGATCAAGGACGTATCGTTCAAAAGCCCGTGTATAGCTTCGTTTCGGCTCCGCAATACGAAGACGGATGCGTCTGACGCAGCAACAAACGACACACCAGACGCGGGGAACTTCAACCATCAACCACATGGGCTTGCGGCCAATAGGCAAACTGCGCAGCTTGCGCAAGTACACACCCCGCCGGACAACTCGTCGTGATTTGCAGACTGGGCAGCGCAGAAGCTGCCATTTCGGCCGGATCCGAAACGTGATGTTCCCGCCTTCAAATTTTTGATGCACATACTCGTAGTCCTGTGGGCCGATAGCGTGGTAAACAAAGCTCGTGGACATGGTGATTCCTCCGTATCGATGATCGTTTGTTGAATCTCGATTGGAACCCATGTCCATACTTTTTGTCAAAAGTACGCTTCATCCGGATGAACCCTAAAAAAGCTGCGGATGGAACTCTGTATCATACCTTTCGTCTCGTAAGCTCTGAAAGAGTGAATGGAAAGGTAAAACAGCGAACTCTTTTGCATCTTGGAAACTCTTTTGATCTGGATGTTCATTTATGGATGGCATTATGCAAAAGAATTGATGACATTCTTGCTGGAAAATTATCATTGCTCGATGTTCCACATAAAATTGAACAATATGCCCAAGAATTTGCAGCAAGAATTATAGCAGAAGGCTCTTTGCATTCTGTGGAACAAAAAAATGAAAGTGTAGAAGATAAAAAATATGAAGAAGTCGATGTGTCTTCAATACAACTATTCCACCCACGATCCGTTGGTGTTGAACATGTCGCGCTGCATGGCGCACAACTTCTTCAAATTCCTAATATACTACAAGAAGTTGGACTTTCTGAATTGCAGGCAACTATGGCAACCGCCAGCATTGTGGGACGAATGGCAAATCCAAACAGCGAAAGGGCTACATGGAACTGGCTCTCAAACCAAAGCGCTTTGGAAGAACTACTGAACGTTGATTTCTCCAAAAACTCAATCATGGGATTATATCGCGCCTCGGATCTCCTGGTACAACGCAAAGAAGATATCGAGCAACGTTTGTTCTCCAGAACTCGATCTCTCTTCTCTTTGGATGAAACGGTTACCCTATATGATTTGACAAATACCTACTTTGAAGGAGAAATGAAAAGCAATAGTTCTGCAACGCGTGGATATTCCAAAGAAAAACGATTTGATTGCCCCTTGCTGACTTTGGGACTGGTACTGGATGGAAGTGGCTTTATCAAAAAGTCGCAAATGTTTGCCGGCAACGCCGCCGAAGCCGGAACCGTGCAGACGATGCTCAAGGAGCTTGCCGCCCCCCTAGGCGCCCTGGTTGTTATGGATCGCGGAATTGCCACAAAGGCAACCATTGAGTGGCTTGTGGCCTCGGGGTATCGCTATGTGGTGGTCAGCCGGGAACGCGCCCGTACTTTTGATATGAGCAAAGCCCAGACAATCCGTACCGCCCAGGGGCAAGACCTGCAGATATACAGAGAACTTGTGAAGGATGGGACAGAGGCTCGGCTGTATTGTTATTCATCCAAACGAGATGCCAAAGAACAGGCTATATTCGATCGATTCAGTAAAAAATTTGAAGATGGACTGAAGAAACTGGCGAGTAGTCTTGCAAGACCCCGCACGAAGAAACATAAGGATGCCATTCTCAAACGGGTCGGTCGGCTTATTGAAAAACGTGGCTATTGCCTCAAGTCCGCAAATATGAGAATCTGCATCAATTCAGCGAAGTTAAGGAGTAGTCATGGCCCACAAGCCCTATGCCCAGATGGATCTGATTACGTTTCAGCGCCGGTTCGGAAATGAAGCAGCCTGCAGGAAGCGTTTGTTTTTGATGAAGTGGCCTGAAGGATACCGTTGCCCGCGTTGTGGATGCACGACGTCTTACCATATGGAGAACCGAGGCTTGTACCAATGTACAGCTTGCAAACATCAGGCATCGCTCACTGCGGGAACTGTCATGCACAAAACCAGGACGCCTCTGCTCAAATGGTTCTGGGCCATATACCTGTTGAGTACCGACAAGCGGGGATATTCCGCCTTGGCCTTGTCGCGAAAGCTCGATATTGGCCTCAAATGCGCCTGGATGATGCTCCACAAAATCCGTAAGGCAATGGAAGCCAGAGACGCTGAGTACCAGCTTGCCGGCTTGATCCAAGTCGATGATGCCTTCTTCAATGGTGGGGTCAAAAAGGGCGGCGACAAGCGAGGCCGTGGAACAAGCAAGGTCCCTGTCCTCGTCATGGCCGCAACCCATAATGAAGCCATTACCTTCGCGAAGATGGAAATTCTTGAAAGCGTTGATGGAGTGCATGTGCAAAGTATCCTTGACCGGCATGTGAAACCAGGGCAGCGCATCAAAAGTGATGGGCTGCCGGTATTCAACGTGGTCAAATCGATGGGACATGCGCATAGTCCGGCAGTGGTATACCCCAAAGAAGGCAGTCCCAACTTTGATGCGCTAAAGTGGGTCAACATTTTGGTGTCGAATGCGAAAGCGTTCATTCTTGGCACGTACCATGGTGTCCATAAAAAGCATTTGCAGCGTTACCTCAATGAATTCTGCTATCGCTTCAATCGACGATTCTGGGCAGAACAGGGGTTCGATAGGCTATTGTTGGCCTGTGCAAACGCTAACACCATTACCTATGCGGAGTTGAGGCAATAGCCACGTTGAAAAAACTACAAGCCGTTGTGACTTTTCCCGCACCCACTTCTATGGGGCTTTCACGGAATAGCCCGCCTGCCGATTCTTTCCCCGGATAAGGCTCCAGGTTTTCCGGCGACCTTTCCTTTTTTTCCTCAAGCACTCTGTATTGATTCCAGAGTAGACCGCAAATTTTTTCATGATAGCCTGCGAGCATCAAAGACCTTGTGGAGGGCTATCATGCACGTCAACTTTGCAAAAAATTCCCTGTTGCGTTTGCCGCTGGTTCTTGCCTTCATGCCCGATCCGGGCTTTACAGGCTGCTTTGCGGCTCTTGATTGGCCAGAAAACAAAAGGACAAAAAACACTCCGGCTCTCCAGGGGAAATTTCTCCCCGCGCCTTCGTCTTCATGCGCTTCTGCCTCCGCTGCTCATACGGTCAAGGGACGCTATTTATTCCTCGGCTCGGAGACTCGCCTGCGGCATAAATCGCTCTCCGCCCTTGACCTTCTTCCGCTGCTCCGGCCTTCGCTCCTTACGACGGCGGCTCCGGGGGAAATTTCCTCCCAAGGGCGAAGGCTCAAAAAGGCAAAAAACACACTTCCCGTTTTTCCGCCGATCTCATCTTCGCTTTCCGCGTTCCTGCCCTCGCGTTTTTCCAGCGCCTCATTCTCGCTCTTTCCAGGCGAGCCTGATGCTTTCCCGAAGGGCATCATGCGCTTTCTCCTGCCCCGCAAGATGCGAACCAGCGGCAGCGTTTTCGTTTTCCCGCATCGCGCATTTTGCTTTCCTCGTGGCTGTTTATTCGTCCGTCATCATCCGGGAAGGCCAGCATACGTAACGTGTACACGCGCTGGCGCGCTGTACCCGTTACGGCTGGCAAGGGGCTTCGCCCCCTTGACCCCCGGCCGCCCGGCCAAAGGCTCCGGGCTGGGCAAAGGCATAAGGCGGTAAAGGCATGAGGAGGAAAACAGCCCGCGTCACCAGCTATCGCATTCGCCTGCACTCCGAGGAAAAGGATCTGCTGCGCCTGAACGCGGGCATCCAGGGACTGAGCATTTCCGATTACATCAGGCAAAGCTGCCTGAGCTTCCATTTGCGGAAAAGCCCGATGGAAAAAGAACGGCTCCGGCAGATCACCCGCATCGGCGTGAACCTGAACCAGCTCGCGCGATGGGCAAACACCCACAAGCGGGCAGTGGAGGCGGTGGAAGTCCTGACCGCCCTGGCGAGCTTGGAGCGTGAGATAGGCGCGTTCCTGGCAGCGGAAATAACAGAAGCGGAAAAAACAGAGGCCGAGGCATGAACATGACGGTCTTCCCACACGGAACCGGTGCAGGCAACAAGCCGACCCGCTACCTTGTCCACCTGGACTCTCCGGGCAGGAAAAAGTGTCCGCCGGAAGTGCTGCGGGGCGATGCCGCCATGACCTGTGCCCTCATTGACAGCATAGATCGCAGATGGAAGTACACCGCCGGCGCCCTCGCCTGGCATCCTGATGAAAAAATATCGCCGGAAAAAGAAGAAGAGATCATGGACGCTTTTGAGCAGGTCGCCTTCGCCGGGCTGGAGCCGGATCAGCGGTACATTTTTTGGGTGCGCCATCTTCATGCCGGGCATCATGAATTGCATTTCGTTATCCCACGGCTGGAGCTTTCCAGCGGGAACGATTTTAACGCATGTCCCCCAGGCTGGGAAAAAGACTTCGGCGTGTTCCGCGATCTCCACAACCATCGGGAGCAATGGGCACGACCTGACGACCCGGCCAGAGAACGGGATATTCTGCCGAAAAAGGCCGACCTGTACAGAGCGCGTCTTGAACGCTGGGGCAAGGAACTGAAGGAAAGCGACCGCGACAAGGCCAGGGAATCCATACACGCCTATCTCAAAGGGAAAATCGCCCAGGGTCTTGTCAGCAACAGGGCGGGCATTCTCGCCGCGCTGAAAGAAAAAGGGCTTTCCATCAACCGTGCGGGAAAGGACTACATCAGCGTCGTGCTGCCGGAGAGCGGAAAAAAACTGCGCTTCAAAGGCGCCATATACCGGGAAGGATGGACGCCCAGGACCGTCACCAAGGAAGAAAACGACGAGGAGCGGCAGGAAAAGAGGCGAAAAATCATTGCCAGTCTTGAGCAAGACCTTGTGCGCGTATTGGAAAAACGCAGCGCGTGTAATCGTAAACGCTACCCCCAGAAATGGCCCGACATCGAACAACAATTCCGGCTCGTGTTGCCGGAAAACAAGGAGGTATTGGATCATGACCGAATCAGAAAGGATACTCAGTCAGTCTTTGAGCCGCTTGGAGCAGAATTTCAGCGCGAGGCTGGCAACCTACGATCAGCGGCTGAAAACTCAGGAGGGCAACCTGATGCTTCTCCAGACGGAATTGCGGACATTGAAGCGCTTATTCAACGATGTCAGCGATGTGTACGGGAGCTTGCAGACCATCTTGGTGAAATTGAGAAACGGAGCATAGAGCGG
>Ga0099364_10013227_pt1 | contig 11089 bp, 5 predicted proteins | sample TergutTh196P3_FD_73070 | JGI IMG/M metagenome (GOLD analysis project Ga0099364, IMG submission 73070) | Microcerotermes parvus P3 segment gut microbial communities from Pointe-Noire, Republic of the Congo - Th196 P3 | ecosystem: Host-associated > Arthropoda: Insects > Digestive system > Gut ... | reverse complement strand
TGTAGCCGGAACACTACTTAAAGCACCCGCAATCATGCACAGCGTTAAGATTAGCGATACAACTTTTTTGCTCATAAATTTAATCTCCAAAAACTTAATAATAATCACACACGCGTTATTATATCACTTGCATATTTATTTGTCAACAGGTTCGCGGAAAGTTAAAAATTTTGACGATAAAATTAACAGAATATTTATAACCGCGCAAATCTGCATAAGCATGACAAAGCTATAGTTCTGTACGACAAATCCGCCCAATATGCCTGCTAAAAACCGCGGGACAAAAAAACTTACAGAATATATAATAGTCAATCCGTATGCGCGCATTTCTTTGCGTACTGTCATATTTATGTAATAAGCCGTCGCGTAATTTATGACTGTGGCGAATGAACCGGTAAAGAAATTCGTTAAAAGAACCATCGGTCCGGACAGCAGAAACGCGAAGCTCGCGTATCTTAAAGCCTGCGTAAACGTCGCAAATATTACAATATGCTTGAGCTTAAATCTCTTGAAAAAATAATCGAATTTCCAAAAGAAAAATAATTCAAATATAATGGATAAAAATACGGCAAGCCCCCAAATCCACGACGGGTTATTTTGTTCTTCCAGAAAGTTCTGCATAAAACCAACGTAGCATCCGAACGAAAAATGCGCGACAAACATAAAAAGCAAAAGCGTAACGCAGGCTTTGTCTTTAAAAAAATCTTTATACGCGACTTTTACTTTCCCGCGCGCATGCCCCGCGACTTTAGGCATCATTCTTACAGCAATAACCGCGCCCGCCGCAATTAAAATATAAGCCGGGAAAATAATTCTAACATCTATATAATCTTTAAATATACTCAGAATCAAACTTAAAAGAAGTGAAAAAATACCGAAAGCAGCCGAACCCATAATCCGCATAGGTCCGTACTTTAACCCTGCCGCCGTCGTAAATTCAAGAGAAATAGCATCCAAAAGCCCGCCGAAAGGCGACAAAAAAAACATCAGAAACGCAAATACTATCATTAAATATATATATGAGCCGCTAAAGTTCAGCAGACAAAAAATAACTGCCGACATAATTATAATAAAAATTAAAACATTATTTTTAGCTTTGGCTTTATCCGCGGCAATCCCGCATACAAGCATCGAAACAATGGCGACAAGCGGACCGATTGATAAAAGCCCGCCGATTTCACCTTCTGTTTTCCCTGCAATATCTTTTAAATATTTTGGTATAAACGAATAGTACAGCGAGTTCAGCCCGTAAATCAATCCGTTCGCGATAAAAAACGGCGCAAGTATCCGCCGTAAAGACTGAGGTTTTTCCATAGATTTCCTCTTTATATTTATTTTTAATATTGTCTGTAAATAAAAAATGTCCCTATATATTACTCTTTTTTTAGTTATAATATATAGTATCAGCTATCTAAAGAGTTACTGTTATCTTTCTAGATGCGACAGTTTAAATAATGCTCAACAATGCTTAAACCGTTTTTATTATAGCACAATCATTATAATTTATCAAGTCATTTTTTATTAAATTAGATATTTTTTGGTTATTAACGCGGCGCAGTCAAAAATTATGCTTGACTAATTAATATAAAAGATGTATAATAATTATGCGTGGTATGCCTTTCGCGGCTGTCTGCGTTTTTGTATTGCACAACATTTTGGCATATATTGCCATGCTTGTCGATAGTAAAGATAGCGTTTTAATAAAAATTTACCGGAGGAAAATATTATGAAAGAAAAATTAGAATTTGCCGCGACTTGTTTGTTCGGGTTAGAAAAATTCGTGTCAGATGAAATAGAGGCGTTAGGATATGAAAAAAGCTCCGTCATAGATGGGCGGGTTATTTTCAAAGGCGATATAACGGCTGCTGCGCGGTGCAATATGTGGCTTCGGTACGCGGAACGGCTGTATATAAAGCTGGGCGAGTTTGACGCGCTTTCTTTTGATGAATTGTTCGACGGGACAAAAAATTTAGCGTGGGAACGCTGGATTGGCAAAGACGATATGTTTCCGGTAAAAGGTCACTCGATAAAATCTAAATTGGCGAGCATACCGGACTGCCAGAAAATCATAAAAAAAGCCGTCGCCGAACGCCTTTTATCAAGGCACGGCGTGAGAGCATTGAACGAAACGGCGGACAAGTATCAAATCGCGTTTTTTATCCTGAACGACAACGTATCGCTTATGATAGATACGTCGGGAGTGCCTCTGCATAAACGGGGATACCGGTTAGAATCAGCGGAAGCGCCGCTTCGTGAAACGCTCGCGGCGGCAATGCTAAAAATAAGCCGCCCGCGTGAGGATGTACTGCTTTGGGACCCTTTCTGCGGTTCCGGAACGATTAGCATAGAATCCGCGCTTATGATGACGAATACCGCTCCGGGAATTAACAGAAATTTTATTTCCGAACAATTCAAGGGAATACCAGATATTATATGGAAAGACGCGAGAAACGAAGCAAAAGATATACAGAATTTGTCAGTAAAATTCAAAGCATACGCATCTGATATTGACAAATCATGCGTAGATATAACAAGAAGCAACATAAACAGAGCCGGTATGGGCGATTATGTCAAGACATTCGTGAAAGACGCGCTCACGATAAAAACGGAAGGCAAGCGCGGGACAATCGTATGCAATCCGCCTTACGGGGAACGAATGTTCACAAAAGAACAGGCTGAAAAATTATACCGCGATATAGGCAGGCATTTTGAAACTTTAGACTTGTGGCAAATATATATATTATCTGCTCTTGAAAATTTTCCGGCGTTATACGGGCGCAGACCGGATAAAATACGCAGGTTATATAATGGCATGATAAAATGCAATTATTTTCAGTATTACAGACCGCGCAATAAATAATAAAAGAAAGAAAAATCCCCGTGAAATATGCTACGGTTTTTCAATTTTTATTACGCAATCAAGCCTTTTTCGGGGGAATAGACGATAAATATAAGTTCTTCCACCAGTCCGCAAGAGATTCTCTTGCGGGAGTTTATCTTTTGAATGTCGCGCCGACAGAGGCTGAACCTTTTCCCATGGATTGGGCTGAAGGAAGTTTTTCCAATAATATTTATATGCTTCATCATCTTGCTGAAATATGCAAATTAGATGAGAGCGTCGTTATAAATAACTCCGTTGTCAGTTTGCGCAAGCGTGAAATTTTATTGGACAACGTTGCTTTCGGATTCCGATATTAGTCAAGGATATTTTATGAACAGACTAAAAACAATTTGCACAAAGAAAAAAGGCATGACAAAAAAGCCCTGAAAACGGAAAAATTTTCAAGGGAATCACTTGTAAAAAATATTAACGGAGTTTTTCGGGGTTAAACATCCCGCCCTTAGTTTCTAAGGCGAAGATTAAGGGGACAAGTTTCTTAGCGGTATGGTTGGCAGCGACATTGTATTCTTTGCCTTCGTCAAGTTTCTTGCAAAAATATGTGGTGCGGGTGGTGGGACTTGAACCCACACGGTTTTACCCAAAGGTGTTTGAGACCTCCTCGTCTGCCATTCCGACACACCCGCGGTTATAATTAATAATTATTATTAGATTAGCATCGACAGGTTTTATTATAGCATAATTAAATTAAAATTGCAAGGGGTTTTTAAAAATTTTTATATGAATTTTACTCAAGCACAGGAACAAGCTGTAAACGCGCAAAACAGCACGCTTTTAGTCGCGGCGGGCGCGGGAAGCGGCAAAACGTCAGTCTTGACGGAACGCATAATAAAAAAAATATGCGGCGATTATAATATCACGGATTTTTTAGTCGTGACTTTTACCCGAGCTTCGGCTAACGATTTAAAAAATAAAATTTCACGCGCTTTAAATAATAAGTTAGCTGAAAACATGAACAACGCACATTTAAAACGCCAGCAGATTCTGCTCGGACGCGCAAATATCAGCACTATGCACTCGTTTTGTCTGGACTTAATAAAATCTAATTTTGAAAAGCTCGGTATCCCCGCGAAATTCAGGATAGCCGACGACAACGAAATGGACATGATAAAACGCGCGCTTCTGGACAAGCTGCTCGACGCTTATTATGACAGGCAGAGCAAAGTTTACGAAGGCAAGGCGTTCGCATATTCTGATTTTATTTTTGCGCTTGAAAACTTTATAAACTCACGCGATGACGAAAATATATATAATATTATTTTTAAAATTTATAATAAAATTATGAATCACGCAGAGCCGTTTAAAATATTTGACGGGCAAATCAGGCTCATGCGCGAGATAAATAATTCTGACTGTTTTTTTGAAACCGGATTCGGTCGCGATATAAAAAATTATTTTTACGAAAATGCTTTACGGGCTCTTGAAGAAATTGATAATTCGCGTGATTTAATAAATAAGGCGGGCGGGAAAATCGAAAAAAAATATTCGGGCGCGTTTGCGGGTCTGCGCGGATTTTTCTCGGAATTTCTGAATATACTGGAAAGCGGCGGCTATGATAATATTTACGCGCTTTGCGTAAGCCATGAAAACGTGAAAATAGGCTCGCACAGGCTGAATGAAGACCGTGAAATCGAGCTGAAAAATTATCTGGACTCGCGCCATAAAATATTAAAAGAAGAAATTTACGGTATACGCGAAATTTTCGCCCACGATTATGAAGATTTAAAAAGGTTTGCCGGCAATTACGAAAAAATTCTTGAGGTACTGAAAGATTTTCTGACGGCGTTCGACGCGCAGCTTAGGGAAGAAAAGATATATCTGAAATCTTTCGAGTATACTGATTTGGAACGGTTCGCGCTTGAATTATTAGTCAAAAACGCGGACGGAAACGTTGCGCCCAGTGATTTAGCCGTGCGGCTGAAAGAAAGTTACCGGGAGATTTATATAGACGAGTATCAGGACACGAATAAAATACAGGATATGATTTTTAAAGTTATATCGACTGAAAATCATGCGTGCGAAAACGGGAACAGGTTCATGGTCGGCGACATCAAACAGAGCATTTACGCGTTCAGAGGCGCGAAGCCGCAGATTTTCGCCGGATATTCGCAGTTATTCGGGGAATTTCTTGATAATAGTGAAACGGTCCCGCAGAAAATATATTTGCGGAAGAATTTCAGGAGCAGCTATAATATTATAAGTTTTATAAATTATATATTTGAGAATCTATTCTCGGAGGAGCTTGGGGGCGTAAATTATTCAGGCGGCGAGGTTTTGGAAAGCGCGCGGATTTTCGAAAGCGAGGAAGCCGATAAAACAACGGCTGACGTCACTTTCGCGCTTGTCGAAAAAGGCGGCGATGATATGGATAACCCGGAAATAAAAGAACTGAATATCGGGGAGATAGTATCTAACGAAGCTGAATATACGGCTTTGACGGTGAAAAATTTAATTGAGAACGGCAGGCTGAAAAACGGCGGAAGAATTATGCCGGGGGATATAACTATATTGATGCGCGATTACACGCACGCCGAAGTTTTCGCCGAAACTTTAAAAAAATATAATATCATGTGCTATACTGATAAATCGAAAGGATTTATGAGCTGCGCGGAAATCATGCTTATTTTATCGCTGCTGCGCATAATAGATAACCCGGCGAGAGATATAGATTTAGCCGGAATCTTAAAAAGCCCCGTGTTTAATTTTAGTCTTGACGATTTAATATATATAAAAAAGTTAAATAATGCCGGGGACGACGAGATTAATAAATATATCATGCCGTTGTTTTCGTATGTCAGGATATACTCGGAACGCGGGGATTTGCCGGAGCTTAAAAATAAATGCGGGGATTTTTTAAATAAATTAAATATATGGCGGGCGAAATCGAGAGTTTTGCCGGTCGATAAATTTATCTGGTATCTGTACAGGCAGACTGATATAATAAATAAAATATCGCGTGAGAATTTGGCGGCTGAACGGAAAGCCAATTTAAATTTATTGTATGAATACGCGAGAAAGTTTGAAGCCACGACGTTTAAGGGCTTATATGAGTTTATAAATTATCTGAATGACGCGGAGGGCGGCAACAGGGATTTAGAGAAAGCGAAAACAGGAGCTGAAAACTCCGGAACCGTGCGGATTATGAGCGTGCATAAGTCCAAAGGGCTTGAATTTCCCGTGTGCATATTCGCGAATACCGGGCAAAAGTTCAGCAATAAAGATTATACGCAAGAGCTGGTCGCGGACGACGAGCAGATATATTTTAATTTAAAATATAAAGACGATATAGGGTTCGAAAAAACGCCGTTCAGGAAATTATGCGCGGAGAAAATAAAGAAAGAATCGAAAAGCGAGGAAGCGCGCATATTATACGTCGCGCTCACACGCGCAATCGAAAAATTAATAATTATCGGGAGTACAGATAATATAGGCGATTTTCTTGCGAAGAACACAAGCGCGTCGCAGGATGATTTTACGCGCAAATCTTTGATATATAAATCAGACTCGAATTTAAAATGGCTCTCCGCGATATTACTGAACGCGGACGGCTCGAACAAATCTAATATTAATTTTAATATAAATTTGGTCGAAAGATATGCTTTGGAAAAAATGATTGAAAATTTGACGGAACAGGAGCGGGAACCGGAAGAAAATGTAACGGAACACGCTGACCTTGACAATTTAGACAGCGGAGAATTGTGGCAGTTGGTCGAGTATGAGCAGAAAATCAGGGAAATGTACAACTTTAGTTATCAAAAAGATATTCTCGCGAAAGTCCCGGTTAAAGTAGCGGTTTCGGATTTGCACGGCTTGAATAAAGCAGAGGGTCATAATGAAAATTTTAAAATGTCGCCGCTTCCGAAGTTTTTAGAAGAAGAAACAGGCGCGAATGCGGCTTTGAAAGGAACCGCGGCGCATTTGTTCATGCAGTACGCGGATTTTGAATACGCGGAATATTTCGGGGCGCAGAATGAAGCCGCGAATTTGCTGAGCCGCGGTTTTTTGACGGAGGCTCAGTATAACAGGATTAACTTTGCCGTTATCGACGGATTTTTTTCGTCTGATTTGTATGCGCGGATAAAGTCGGCGAAAAAGATTTACCGTGAAACCCCGTTTTTACTGAAAGTCCCGGTATCTTCAGAAATATTGTCTGAAATATTCGAAGAACCGCAGGATATAAACGGCTTGGATATATCAGGCGAATATATATTGATACAGGGCATGATAGATTTGCTTTTCGAGGAACCGGACGGTCAAATTTATATCGCGGACTTTAAGACTGACTATGTGACTTCGGACAGAGAAAATCTTTTAACAGAGCGGCATAAACGCCAGTTATCATATTACTGCATGGCGGCGGGTAAAATTTTTGATAAGCAAGTGGGGGGCGGATATATTTATTCGTTCGCGCTCGGACGGGAAATTAAGATTATATAAAACAAAATCAGGGGCGGGTATTAAATCCGCCCCTGACTTCGTTTTTAGCTGTCTGCGTTTATTATATATTCGCTGTAGTCCGGTATGATATATTTTATCACGTTGGACAGGAATTGCGCCGCCTCCGCTCTGCTTGACGCATCTTTCGGTCTTATACTGTTCTGTGAGCCTGATACTAATCCGTTTCTCATCAGTTCGGCTACCGCGCGCTCCGCGTAATCCGATATATCAGAAATATCAGCGATACCCTCCGGAAATTCCGGCATTTCCTCGTCCGGTATCAACAGCCAGAATTTCGTCAGCGCGTTATATGTCAGCGTGAACATATCTTCGCGGGTGATAATATTATCAGGTCCGAAGCGTCCGCCGCCTATTCCTACCGTTATGCCTAAAGCCGCCGCTTTGCATACATACTCGTAATACCAGCTGTCCGGCAAAACGTCGCTGAAAGGCGCGGGGTCATAGCCGCTCATCTGATAATCCATAGCCCGCATCAGCATCGCAGTATATTCCGCGCGCGTCACGGTGCGTTCGGGCATATATAAATTATCCCCGACGCCTTTTACTATCCCGCGAGCCGCCATATACTGCACGGCGGACTCCATCCAGCCGTTTTCAATATCTTCGAAAAACACTTCGTTGTATTTTACTTTGAATGTACCCTCGCTGTTCACCAGCGCGTACATAAGACCGTCCCTTGCCTGACTTCTCGGTATTATCTTCTCGCCGCCGTCACCAAGCGTTTCAACGGCTACCCATAAATCCGCGTTTACGGCTAAATTTCCCGGTATGCCGAGAATAACGGGCGAGTCATATACATACCAGTCAAGCGTATTTCCGTTTGCTGTAACCGCAAGGTTAATACTGCCTTTTACCATTTTATAGGATATAATCGTATCAGGATTAAACGTCATTTCTCTGCCGTGTATCACGACGGTCACGCCGCCTGTACCCTCGTAAGCCAGAACGGCGAGTTCAATCATATTTTCGCTTGTGATTGCGAGAAGCCCTAGATTCGCATTATAAACAAGCAGGGTAGCGCCTAAGTTTTCCATGAACCAGCTTAACGGCACGTCAATTTGAAGCGAGGTCAAATCCCCCTCTATGACCATGACCATAACGCCGTCAACCGCGTTCTCGAAAAGCGCGTCGAGAGCGTCCGCGTCAAGCGCAAGCGTTTGGTCTGACGAGAACGGCTCAGGTTCAGGCTGCTGCGGGGTTATCGGTTCTTCATAATCATCTTCGGGCGGCGAAGTCGTGTAAGGCGGTTGGTATGGGGGGATGTAATACGTTCCCCCGGTATTAACCTGAATATTTTCCGTTAGCGTCACGGTTACGCCGGTTCCGTCTCGCCGTTTAACGGTGATTGAATCCGCAGATAAGTCGATTTCCCCGTCAGATACAATCGCATCTTTCGGCGTGACGTCCCACGTATGGTTATTGAGACTTGGGTCTTTAGAGAGCTTTAAAACGGCATCCTCCTCTTCACTCGAATCAAAGCCATCACGCTCTATTGCAATCAAGGTTGAATTTGAACCCATGAATTTAATATCAAGGTCGGCGGTATCGCGAAACGTGTTCCCCTCTCCATCTTCTGCTATAGTGACAACTAATGTAGAATTGCTTTGTATTTTTATAGATGCAAAATTAGCAATACATAAACGCCCTTCGCTTGATATATTAACATCTCCTTCGATAATCAATGTCGCTCCACCAGTAGGAACACCAGTCACAATGCCCCCGTCATCATTTCCCATACCGCTAATAGTAATATCCTTCAACGTCAACGTATCAGCGTTACAAGTTATATGGAATTTCTCATATGTCAGAGTAGTCTGACTAGTCGGACTAGCATATCCTTGTATTGTGATTACTTTATCGGCGGGGATTTTTAAATCTCTAGGCTCATCATCTTCATAATCCTCCACAATGACAAGTGTATGGCCATCCTTTACTTTTTCCGGCAACTCACCATCTTCAAAGTCACTCCACGCGATGACCTCCGCACACTCTTTGTCGTTCGGACACGCATCTTCTAAACAGTCTTCACATTCGAGGCAGTGCTTATCGTCATTCACTACGTGCCAGACAGTTACTTCCTCCCCGTCTCCTTCGTCCGCGAGTACGATGCCTGAAATTACCACCAACAATGGCAGGAAAAGCGACAGTATTATCAGCACGGATAAAATGCGTTTTTTCATGTTTAAATTTCCTCCTGATTTTTATGTTTTATTTATACACTGGCATTATAGCATAAAAATCACACGAAATCAAGTGAGTATGGGGGGTATTTCACGGTTTTTGAGCGAGCAAACAAAAACAAGCGCATTTGTTTGCCTAAGATTTTTTTATATAAATGCTTGACAAATAAAAATTTTTATGGTATTATATAAATCAGACGCGGAAATAACCGCGTTTTCGGGGTGTGGCTCAGTTTGGTAGAGCGCTTGGTTCGGGACCAAGAGGCCGTAAGTTCGAATCTTATCACTCCGACCAGGGAAACACAAGGTAAAATGCAGGGTTTGCAGGTTGCCTTGTGTTTTGCTTTGCCCCCGTTTGGGTCAACATCCCTCCAACATCCCCGCTTTTTCCGGAGTACGTTCTGCGTCCCCGCTACATCCCTCCGCTTTTTAACTTGAATATCCCGTTTAAATTCGTTGCCGTTGCTTTTTCGCGTGATTTACTGATATGCGTGTATATCTGTAACGTCGTTTCTATATCCGCGTGTCCAAGCCAGTATTGGATTTCTTTTACATCGCAGCCCATGTCATACATGATGCTCGCCGTGCTGTGTCTGAGGTCGTGGAAACCAATTTGTGACAGACCGTGCCTCTTTAAAACTCGCTGAAAAGAACGGGTTACAGAATCAGGACGGTACAGTGAGCCATCTGCATACTTAAAAATATAATCAGACCTATTATATTCCCTGCCGAACAGCTTTTGATTTTTAGCTTGCTGGGCTTTGAGTTTTAACAGCATATCTTTCACGTCGTCTAATAAATCAAGGGTTCTCTTGCTTGAGTCTGTTTTAGTTTTGTTTTTATACTCGATAGACATATGCTTGACAACTGTATGATTAATCTTTAATTTATTATTCTCAAAATCTATCGCAGACCATCTCAAGCCCAACGCCTCCGACCTTCTTAGCCCATAGTATAGCGTCATGTAAATCATAGCTTCCAGTTCATGTCCGCCGAACGCCTTTAACATCTCATTGGCTTCATCATTTGTTAAGAATACGCCTTTAAATTCTGATTTTTTATTTTGAGGGAACGGAACACCGCTCGCAGGGTTTCGCACTATCCGCTCAGTTATCACAGCCTCACTGAGGACTTGTTTCAGGACTATACTGTGCTTGCGTATCGAGCGGACGCTTAATCCGCCGCTTTTGCCGTCTTTTCTGCCGCGTCTGAATCTGTCCTCATAGTAATCCTTGATATGCTGCGGTGTTACTTCATGCAAATAAAGATTCAGTTTCCCGAAATATGGGAGTATATGACAATCTACATAACTCATATATCCCTCATACGTTGAGCGTTCTATCGTGTTTTCTTTGCTTTCAAGCCATTGTTTAACTGCGTCCGTAAATAATATTTTATCATCGCTTTCAGCTTCATCGGGTATATAACCCGCTTCTAAATGCTTGAACTCTTCCATAAGCTCTGATAATTTTGCCTCCGCTTTTTTCTTATTGCCTTTTTCGGTATACCCCGTGGAACGCGATATACTCTTCTTGTTTCCAGCGGTATCTTT
>Ga0099364_10013226_pt1 | contig 11089 bp, 7 predicted proteins | sample TergutTh196P3_FD_73070 | JGI IMG/M metagenome (GOLD analysis project Ga0099364, IMG submission 73070) | Microcerotermes parvus P3 segment gut microbial communities from Pointe-Noire, Republic of the Congo - Th196 P3 | ecosystem: Host-associated > Arthropoda: Insects > Digestive system > Gut ... | reverse complement strand
CCCTTGACATCTAATTTGATATAGTATATAATTTGCCGTGTGATATGAACAAAGGCGTTCATCATATGATGCGGGGGCTAAGCGGCTTCGCACATCATACGGTGGGCGCATATTTTTGCGCGAAAACGGCGCTTTAAGGGGGCATCAAAATGACGGACAGATACGAAAACCCGCTCTGCAAGAGGTACGCAAGCAAGGAAATGCAGATGATCTTTTCGGATGACAACAAGTTTTCTACATGGCGCAAGCTATGGGTTGCCCTTGCAGAAAGCCAGAAGGAGCTGGGGCTGGAGATAACCGAAGCGCAGATTGATGAGATGAAAACACACATCTGCGATATCAACTACGAAACTGCCGAAAGCTTTGAAGCACAGACAAGGCATGATGTTATGGCGCATATCCTTGCATACGGCGAGCAATGCCCGAACGCAAAGCCGATTATACATCTGGGTGCGACCTCCTGCTATGTAGGCGACAACACAGATATCATCATACAACGCTCGGCGCTTTTGCGCATAAAAAAACTGCTTGTGAACGCCATTGCGCAGCTGTGCGTTTTTGCCGATAAATATAAAGCTTTGCCATGCCTTGCGTACACGCACTTTCAGGCGGCACAGCCGACAACCGTGGGGAAACGCGCCGCGCTTTGGATACAGGATTTACTGCTCGACCTTCAGCAGCTCGAATTCGTTTTAGATGGTATGAAGCTGCTCGGGTGCAGGGGGACAACCGGCACCGCCGCAAGCTTTCTTACCTTGTTTGACGGCAGCCGCGAAAAAGTGAAAGCGCTTGAGCGTAAAATCGCGGCTAAAATGGGCTTTGCTGAAGTTTATCCCATAAGCGGCCAGACTTATCCCAGAAAAGCGGATTACTACACGCTTTCGGTGCTTTCGGGGATTGCCCAGAGCGCGTCTAAATTCTCCGGCGATATCCGTCTGCTGTGCCACCTAAAAGAAGTTGACGAGCCGTTTGAGGACAGCCAAGTCGGATCATCCGCGATGGCGTACAAGCGCAACCCCATGCGCAGTGAACGCATCGCCTCGCTGGCTCGTTATGTTACAGCAGGCGCGCTCAACCCCGCGCTTACCGCAAGTGCGCAATGGCTGGAGCGCACGCTGGATGATTCCGCCAACAGGCGCATTGCAATCCCGGAGGCGTTCCTCGCCGCAGACGCAATTCTGTCCCTTTATATCAACATAGCGGGCGGGCTTGCCGTATATCCCAAGGTAATTGAAAAGCATCTTCTTGAGGAGCTGCCGTTTATGGCGACGGAAAATATCCTGATGCACTGCGTGAAAAAAGGCGGCGACAGGCAGCTTTTACACGAAAGGATACGGCTTTACTCCATGCAGACCGCGCAGAAAATAAAACATGACGGCGGGGAAAATGATCTAATTTCAAAGATTCTCAGCGACCCCGAGTTTGACATAAGCAGCGATGAAATGGACGGGCTAATGCGCCCTGATGCCTTTACCGGCATGGCAAAGGAGCAAACGGAGCAGTTCCTGTCCGAGATGCGGGAAATTCTAAACGCCAACAAAGAATTTTTAGGCGCCGATATTCAAATTAAAGTATAGGGGGATTTTTATGCTTACCGCTGTGGTTGGGATTAACTGGGGCGATGAAGGGAAAGGCCGCATGGTAGACTTGCTTTCGGAGGGATACGATGTAATTTGCCGCTATCAGGGCGGCAACAACGCAGGGCATACCGTGGTAAACGATAAGGGCAGGTTTATACTCAACCTGCTGCCATCGGGAATTTTACGGGACGGCACGGTAAATGTAATGGGCGGCGGCATGGTAGTTGACCTTGAGCATCTCTGCGGCGAAGTGAATATGCTGCGGGAAAAAGGCGTATCTGTCACGCCGGATAATCTGAAAATCAGCGAAAAGGCCTTCGTGTGTCTGCCTTATCATAAAGCCCAAGATATATTAGAAGAAGAAAGGCTGGGCGATAAAAAATACGGTTCTACCCGCCGCGGCATCGCGCCCGCGTACGGCGACAAATACATGAAAAAAGGCATAAGGATAGGCGATTTACGGGATTTCACATCACTGAAAGCCAAACTTGCCGAAATCCTTGAGTGGAAAAACCTTACGCTGGCGGGCTACGGTTCAGGCTCGGCTCTGCCTGAAATAATGCGGTGGCTGTATCAGTACGGCGCGAAGCTTTTGCCGTACATAGCCGACACGGAAGAATTCTTACATAAAGCTGTACGCGCCGGGGAAAGCATCATGTTCGAGGCACAGTTAGGCGCGCTCAGGGATATTGACTACGGTATTTACCCCTACACAACATCATCGCAGACATTAGCCGCCCATGCACCGATCGGCGCGGGCATACCGGGCGTAAAACTTGACAGCGTTATCGGCGTTATGAAGGCATATTCAAGCTGTGTGGGCGAAGGCCCGTTTACGGCGGAGCTTTTCGGCGAGCAGGGCAATTCCCTGCGTGAAGCCGGGGGCGAATACGGTGCGGCAACCGGCAGGCCGCGAAGGGTCGGCGGGTTTGACGTGCTTGCAAGCCGCTACGGTGTGCAGGTTCAAGGGGCAAGCGAAATTGCACTGACTAAGCTCGATGTCCTCTCTTACCTCGATGAAATCCCTGTATGCGCGGGATATGAGGTTGACGGCAAGAGGATTAGTTCTTTCCCGTCCGGGGACGCGCTTGTAAAAGCAAAGCCGATGTATGAGTATCTGAAAGGCTGGAAATGTGATATATCGCAATGCCGCAAGCCCGGCGATTTACCGGAGGCGGCGGCAAAGTACATAGGGTACATTGAAAATGCCGTGGAATGCCCTGTCAAATATGTATCTGTCGGGGCGGGACGCGGCGATTATATCGCGCTTTAAAGCGCTGTTATGGGGTGACGTGAGTATGCAAACTAAATTTATATTTGTAACAGGCGGCGTTGTGTCCGGGCTTGGCAAAGGCATTACAGCCGCATCGCTGGGGCGGCTGCTTAAACAGCGCGGTTTGAAGGTCGCGGCACAGAAGCTCGACCCATATATGAATATCGACCCCGGGACAATGAGCCCTTTCCAGCATGGCGAGGTTTTCGTAACCGACGACGGCGCGGAAACGGACCTTGACCTTGGGCACTACGAGCGGTTCATTGACGAAAACCTTACAAAACTAAGCAACTTGACCTCCGGCAAGGTTTACTCCGAGGTTTTGGGGCGTGAGCGCGCCGGCGGGTATCTCGGCGGCACGGTTCAGGTAATCCCCCATGTCACGCAGGAAATCAAGGATTTTATATATGCCGGGGCAGCGGGCAGCCGCGCCGATGTGCTGATTACAGAAATAGGCGGCACCACCGGAGATATCGAAAGCCAGCCTTTTTTAGAGGCGATACGGCAGATATCGCTGGAAAAAGGCGCGGGGAATTGCCTGTTCATCCATGTAACGCTTATCCCCTACTTAAAATATCCCGGGGAGCATAAATCCAAGCCTACGCAGCATTCCGTAAAAGAGCTGCGCGCCGCGGGCATTTCGCCGAATATCATCGTAGCAAGGGCGGATGAAACTTTAGGCGAAGGCGTAAAAGAGAAGATTTCGCTGTTTTGCAATGTCAAGCGCGATTGCGTAATCGAAAATATATCAGTCAGCTCGCTTTACGAAGCACCGCTGATGCTGCACAAAAACGGCTTGGACAGGGTTGTGTGCCGTGAGCTGGGGCTTAATACCCCCGAACCGGAGCTTGCTGAATGGCAGTCAATGGTACACAAAATGAGCAAACGGGAAAAAAGTGTGGAAATTGCCATAGTCGGCAAATACGTCCGCCTGCACGATGCCTACTTGTCCATTATCGAAAGCCTAAACCACGCGGGCTTTGAAACAGGCACAAGCATAAACATCCGCTGGGTTGACAGCGAGGATGTGGACGATAAAAGCGCGCGGGGCCTGCTTAGTGGCATAGACGGCATGATTATCCCCGGCGGCTTCGGCGACAGGGGGATAGAGGGGATGGTCACAGCGTGCCGTTACGCGAGGGAGAACGACATCCCGTTTTTGGGTATATGCCTAGGTATGCAGATTGCGGTCATCGAATTCGCGCGGCATATCTGCGGGCTTGAGGGCGCAAACTCAAGGGAGTTTGATAAGCATACCCCGCATCCCGTGATTGACATTATGCCGGGACAGGCGGGCATGGCGGGGACAGGCGGAACAATGCGCCTGGGCGCGTATCCGTGTAAAATCATGCCGGGGACAAAATTGTCGGGCTTGTATAACAGCGATGTAATTGCCGAGCGGCACCGACACAGGTTTGAGGTTAACAATAATTACCGGGAGCATTTAACACAGGGCGGCATGACAGTCTGCGGCACTTCACCGGATGGGTCGCTTGCAGAAGCTGTAGAATTAACGGGACTGCATTTTTTTGAAGGCGTACAATTCCACCCGGAATTTAAGAGCCGCCCGAACAGGCCGCACCCATTATTTTTAGGTCTTGTAAGGGCGGCAGGAGTACAGCATTAGCGCGGATAGCATATAAATATAAAGGGGGGACGCTATGTGAATATCGGGCTTTTTTATAAGCCTGTCTTTTAGGAGGCAACTATGAAAAATATGAAGGTACGCACGAAACTGTTTTTCGGGTTTATAATCGTAACGGCTATCGGGATGATGCTTGGCGCCGTTGGGATTATATCTGTAATGATGATAAAATCTATATCGGACGATATAAAACTGCTGCAAATTAAAAGCATGGGGGCCTCGGGCGTGCTGAGCGCGCATTATGTGTGGCGCCATAGCCTGACTGAATCGGTGCTGACCGGCGGGGAATTTACAGGCTCGCTTGACCCGGACGGCTGTGCGCTGGGCAAATGGCTGGACAGTGACGAGGCCAAAGCTATAACAGACTCTGTTGTTCTGGAGCTGCTGAAAAACATCAGCATCCCGCATGAGTTTATCCACCGCGAAGCGCAAAATATCGTGCAGTCAATGAGCGAAGGGCGAAGGGCTGACGCCATCGAAGAGCTTGAAAACTCAATTCTGCCCAAAACGCAGGAGGTCATCACTCTGCTGACCCAAATGCAGGAACGGTTTGCAGATTTAATTGAAGAAGAAAATCAGCAAGTAAGCACACTGCAAAACTTATTTATCACGGTATTTATTTCGTTCATCGTTGCCGCCGCCGCGCTTAGTATGCTTCTTACGGTATACATCTCGGGGCTGATCAGCAAGCCCATGGCGCCTCTTACCGCGTTTTTCCGCAAAGCGGGCGAAAACGGCGACTTCTCTATTGAAGTTAAGGAAAAAGCCGTACTTGACGCATACGCGAAAAATGAGGATGAGCTTGGCGAGCTGACACGCTGTGCCGGGAAATTCGTCGAGCATGTTACAGGCGCCAGCGGCATGATCGAAGCCATATCAAAAGGAGATATGAGCGGCAGCGTACACGTGCTGACAAATGAGGACACGCTGGGGACTTCGCTGAAAAATATGCTTGACAATTTTAATATCATGTTCGGGGAGATAAAATCCGCCTCGTCGCAGGTATTCACCGGGGCGGAGCAAATCGCGAACGGCGCGCAAATACTCGCCCAAGGCTCAACCGAGCAGGCCGCCACGGCGGAGCAGTTATCGGCGTCCATCAGCGATATCTCGGAAAAGACCAGGGCCAACGCGGAAATGTCGGGCAAGGCCGCCACCCTTGCAAATTCGATAAAAGGCAAGGCAGAAAAAGGCAGCCGCCAAATGGATGAAATGATGGCGGCAGTTATCGAAATCAGCCGTGAAAGCAAAAATATCAGCAAGGTTATCAAAGTGATCGACGACATTGCCTTCCAGACAAATATCCTCGCGCTCAATGCCGCTGTCGAAGCCGCGCGGGCGGGACAGCACGGCAAGGGTTTCGCGGTGGTCGCGGACGAGGTGCGCAATCTGGCGGCAAAGAGCGCGGAAGCCGCCAAAGATACCAGCAACCTGGTCGCCGAGTCCATGGAAAGGGCGGAGCAGGGCGCGCTGATTGCCAAAGAGACCGCAACAAGCCTGCTGGAAATTGTAGAAGGGATAAATGAAAGCAGCGATATCATCAACGAGATCGCGAAATCCTCCGAGGCGCAGTCGCTCGGGATCGGGCAAATCAACAGCGGCATTGATCAGGTTGCCCGTGTTGTCCAACAAAACAGCGCAACAGCCGAGGAAAGCGCCGCCGCTTCTGAACAGCTTAGCGGGCAGTCGTCCATACTAGAGCAGCTTATCGAAAATTTCACCCTTAGGGACAGCAGCACAGTGCGCGGCCGCGATTATTCGAGGAGGGCGCGCGCGGCAAATCCGGAGATTACGGCGATTGCAATAAACCGCGACGCGGAGAAATACTAGGCTAAAAAACACAAAGCGCGCCCAACCGGGTGCGCTTTGTATTATATAGCTTAGTTTTTGCCCAATACCGCGCCTACTTTTTCCGGCGGGTTGAGCTTTAGGTTTAGATCATTGATGTCCTTGTCAAGCCTCTGCGTAATGTTGGCGCATTGATTCCCGGTTATCATAAGCGCCTTGCCCTCGGGGTGCTTTTCGTCTTTGGGGACATCATCCCAATATCTCTCGACCTTTGTCAATACACCAAAATAGGCGAGCGGGTTGTCGATAGCAAGCTTGCTTTCCCCCCATTTGGTTGTGTCACCCTTTTGACCGGAATCCACCTCCAGTTTCTCCCACATTTCGGTCATGTCGATTTTTTTGGTCTGATCCGCATCCTTACGCTTGCTCTCGGGGCCAACGTTTAAATAATCATCAAACAGCTTTTTTGTGTCCTGCGCATTTTTGAGCTGTCTTTGTGCATTCTCGCGTTCATCGGGGGTCATCTCCACTACCTTCTGCTCTACGATCTTCTGCTCTTTTTGTTCCGGACCCTTTTCCTCTTGCAGAATTTCCTTGACGTTGGTGAGTTCGCGATTGACGTCAGCGCCGCGCTCTTGGTTGCTTACAACTTCCTCGCCGAGATCTATATTTGCCTGCGGGTTTAGCTTGAGGTTGAGCGCGTTGATGTCCGCGTCAACCCCCGCCATAATGGCGTTGGACTGAACCCCGGTTATTATAAGCGCCCTGCCATCGGGGTGATTTGCATCCATGGCGACATCTGTCCACAAACCGCTGACCCTTTTAATTGTATCCGCAACGGCGTCCCCGTTGTCAACAGTAAGGTTACCCTCCCCGCCGATGGGCTGCCGCCGGCCATTCTTTAGGCCGGAATGTATCTGCAGCTCCTCATAAATATGGGTCAAATCTCTTTGTATGGTCGGATCCGTATGTCCAAGGTCGCTGCCGGTTCCAACGTTAAAATACACATTAAACAGCTTTTTTGAGTCCTGTAGATCCTTGAGCTGCTTTTCCGTGGCAAGGCGCTCATTGGCGATACGCTCCACCGCCTCCTGCTCCGGGTCCTTTTGTTGCACCGGCACACTTATCTCCTGCTGGATTTCGACGACATTGGTGCGCTCACGGTTCCGGTTAAGGCTTGCTTCAGTATGGATACTGTTTGCCCTCATTACAACAGCGTTTTTGATGAGGGCGCCGCGCTCTTGGTCGTTTCCAACTTCTTCGTCGCGCCGCATCCTTTCTTCATATACTTCCTGGGGCGTGGGGATTGGCTTTATTATCCTAAGCGCCTCGCCAATTCTGCGCCAGAAGCCCGGCTTTGGTCTTTCCTGTTCTAAATCATGCGGTGAAAGCCGTGTGTCAATGCGCACTTGCGGGGCGGGATCGTTGCTGTTTTCTGTGCCCGGCGGACAATACTCGATGACATTGTCCCTGGCAAGGGCCGATGTGTAGAAAAAAGCCTTCATGTAATTGGTTTTCTGTACGAGGTCCATATTATCTGTTCTTTGGTTTTGCTCACACAGCGACCTTACGCTCACGCCGTTTATAAACAAGCGGTCAAACTGTGTTACGGGGTCTTGATATCCCGGGGTCAGGTTGACGTGACTCCCGATAAACGAGCGCATATTCATATCGTAGACTCCGGCGGCGAACTGTATTTCCTGCTGCGACAGCGGTTGTCGCGCTTTCATCCTCTCGACGATTTCGTTCTTGTCTTCACCGGTCGATATCGTCGGAATGATGAATGTTGTTGACCCTGCCATTGTTGTCCCTCCTAATCAGTATAGTATCGCTTACTTATTTTTTCCCGCCCATTTCTGCCACTATTTCCGGCGGGTTTAGCCTTTTGTTTAGATCACCAATGGATTTGTCAAAATTACCGAGTATAGTTTTGCAGTCGTTGAAGGATGCCCTAAACGCCTTGCCTTCGGGATGGTTTTCGTCAGGCTCTACTTGATGCCATAGACTGCTCGTCGCTACTTGGAACACAGTCAATGCAGCGGTATCTTTCCAGTTTGTTTGCTTCCAGTAACCGCCTAAGTTATGCGTGCCATCTTCATTGGTTCCGAGTATGGTAACTTCAGTTTTTTCGCCTTTTTCCATGTTATCTACAAACTGTGTAAAATCTCTAACCGTATTGGGATCCTCTTTAGCAACATCGTGCCTCTGCCACAAACTCTTATAGATAGTACCCTCAAATAAATTTCTGCCTTCCTGTAAATCCTTGAGCTGTTCTTCTGCTGCCAGGCGTTGATTGGGGGTAAGTGGCACAAACTTCTGCTCGACGATCTTATAATCCTTTTGCTCCGGTTTGCCTTCATTGATCAGTGCATTGATGTTGGTTTGGCCTTCGATGCCCAGTCCGGCTTGGAGCGTAAGATCAACAACATTTTGCCCGGCTTGGAATGGCTCTTTGACTTCATCGATCAGCTCGTTGATGCTGACCTGGCCTTCGTTTTTCAGCCCGTCTTGGAGCTTAATTTCTTCAACCTGCTGCGGCTCCTCAACAAACTCTATCATAGCGGAGGTGTCTAAATCAGCAAAGCTGAGATTAGTCCTTTCGGTGTTCTCAAGCGTGTACAGCGGTGCGATAGGAGGTCTATTTTCGATAAACTCGATTTTAGAGTAGTCGAGGTTAGTCCCTTTTTTGGTATCAACCTTTTGCTCCGGTTCGTCGTCAACCTCTATATCATCGATGCCGAGTTGCTGCTGCTGCGCCTGCTGGCTGCCTAATGCCATAGCGTTTTCACTTGCGGTAACGCTTTCTTTGAGAAGTGTGCCGCGTGTTACATCGTTGCCTCGTTCTTCATCAAGCGCCATCTTTTGTTCATATATTTCCTGCGGGGTCGGGAGGGGTTTTACAATACGGAGCGCTTCGCCGATTGTACGCCAGAAGCCTTTCTTCGGCTTTTCCAACTCTAAATCTTTTTCCGCCAGTTTGGTATCAAGACGTACTTGCGGGTTAGGCTCGTCACTATTATGCTTGCCCTGCGGGAAATATTCGATAACGCTGTCGCGGGCAAGTGCTATTGCGGCTACATATGCCCTCATGTAAATGTGAGCTTCATACGGGTTTAGGTTTAGGTTTAGGTTTGCGGTTGCGCCTTGGCACAACTGTGTTACACTTACGCCGTTAACGAACGTACGATCGTGAACACCTCGGCCGTCCGTGCCGTCCGGGTAAATTTCATCCTCAATCCTCGGAATGTTGGCTTCATACTGGGCCGTCGCGAAGTTTCTTTCCGCCGGTGTAAGTGCCTGGCCCGCGCGCATCTTTGCGATCAGTGTGTCCTTGTTTATGCCGGTTGGTATTGCTGCGATATTAAATGATTTTGACCCTGCCATTGTATTTTCCCCCTAATATGTTTTAGTGTGACGGTTAATTCCTTTGGCCCATGCCCGGGCCAGTTAATTGCGGCGGGTTCAGCTTTTTGTTTAGATCATTGATTGTATTATCAAACGTGCTGACTATATCTTTGCAGTCGTTAAGGGATACCTTAAACGCCTTGCCGTTGGGATGTGCATCGTCAACCGGTATGTTTTGCCATAACCTGGCCGTCACTATGTTGAACATCCCCAAAGCGGGGGTATCTGCGTAGCTTTTGGGTTCACCCAAATCACCCGATTCCTGTTGAGTAGAAATTTCTTTCCCCTGCTGTATATCGTTTGCCAATTTTGTTAAATCATGAGGTGCATCGTGTTCACTGGCTAATCCCGACACGCGACTATGCATTTCACTATAGACAGTACCCTCAAACAACTCTTTGCCGGCTTGATAATTTTGCAGCTGTGTTTCTGCTCTCTGGCGCTCCTCGGGGGTAAGCTCCACAACCTTTGGCTCTGTAATTTTTTGCACCTTTGCCCGCTCTTTCGCCGGTTCCAACTCTTTTAAGTTTGTTTGCTCCTTGATGTACTGCGTTTGGGGCTGGGCGCCGCTTGCCTTTGCCAGAACAGACTGCTTGATTGCAGATCCGCGCGTTGTGTCAGTTCCGGCGACAGTGTCGGCCTCCATCTTTTGCTCGTATATTTCCTGCGGCGTTGGCAGGGGCTTTACAATCCTAAGTGCCTCGCCGATTGTGCGCCAGAAGCCGCGCTTTGGTCTTTCCTGCTCCAAGTTTACTTCTGAAAGCCTTGTATCAACTCTTATCGCGGGGTTAGCTTCATCGCTGTTTTCTTTTCCCGGCGGCAAAAAATCTATGGGCTTATCGCGCTTGAGCATTTCTGTCAGTAAAAATGCATCCATATAATTATCCATTTGAGTAGGATTCATTGGAAGTGTTTGTCGTCGGCACAAGTCCCTTACGCTTGTGCCGTTAATAAACATTCTGTCGTACATATCAATGATACGGCTGCCGGACTCCCGCCCGAGGTTTTTTCTGAGGCCTTCCACGCTTGTCTCGATAAAACGTTGCTCATTTTGTGTTAACTCCTGACCCGCGGCAAATTTTTCGATCATTTCGTCTTTAATGGGACCACCGGTGAGTGTGGTCATAGGCCTGAAGTCGTATGTAGTTGATCCTGCCACTGTTTTTTCCCCCTAAAATATGTTTTTGGTTTTTTATCTTTCTATATATAATACGATCCGGCGGGAAAAGTATCCAATCACTTTTTCCCGGTAGCCGTCTGTTTTTTGGTTACACATCGAGCATTTCGTATTTCTCTGTGCTGATGAAATAAGTAGTCCAGTAGGGCACTGCATCCGCTGTTGTGCCGATATATCTGCCGTATGTGTTGTAGACATGGTAAGTATCCGGCAGATCAATG
>Ga0099364_10013225_pt1 | contig 11090 bp, 8 predicted proteins | sample TergutTh196P3_FD_73070 | JGI IMG/M metagenome (GOLD analysis project Ga0099364, IMG submission 73070) | Microcerotermes parvus P3 segment gut microbial communities from Pointe-Noire, Republic of the Congo - Th196 P3 | ecosystem: Host-associated > Arthropoda: Insects > Digestive system > Gut ... | reverse complement strand
CATTGGTAATTGTTTTTTGAGGATACAAAGAAAATACCTAAATTTGGACTGTCAAAATAAATGAGAAAGTAATTCCGATTATATTTATGTAAACGACGAAAAAATGTATTTATTATTATAAGAAACGTGATTCTAAACAGGAATTTTGATGCTTATTTTTATTTTTTTGATAAATAAAAATAAATATTAAAAAATAATACATATATTTGCCCTCAGAAATTAACTTTTGTTGAATATAAAAATTATAAAAAAATGAAAAAAATCTTAATGTTTGCCGTATCGGCACTTTTGATGGGAGGCTTGATGATGTCTTGCGGTCCTAAACAACAACCGGCTCAAGAAGAAGATGAAGCTATCGAAATCATGGACGAGCCAATTGAAGAGGAAGAAATAGCCGAAGAAGAGGTTATTGAGCCTGTAGTGCAAAAACCTGCAACTCCTGCAAAAAAACCTGCAACTCCTGCAGCAAAAGAAGAGTCTGCTCCTGCACCTGTAGTTGAAGAGCCTGTAGTAGAACCTGTAGCACCGGTAAATCCAAGAGCAGCTTCTCAAGCAGAAGGTGCAGATAAATCGGTAAATCCAAGAGCAAGAAACTAACTAATTATTTTATTTATTCAAATTATTAAATTTTTAACATTATGAAAAAAATTATTTTGCCTATTTTTGTAGCACTTATGGCTACAGTTTTGTTCACATCTTGTGAAAAAGATATGACAGACGATGAATTAAGAACAGAATTGCAAAACCAAGTTTTTACTGGAAGTAATGATAGTGGTAGTTTTACTTTAAATCTTGCTTCTGCTACTTTTGAACTTGATGAACCTGATACAGTAGAAGAAGATGGTACTGTATGGGAAAATATTTCAACAGGAACTTGGATAGTAACTAATGGAGAGTTGATATTGTCAATTGTAGCAGTTGATGGAGACGTGTTTTTAGCAACAGCAAAATTAGCTATTGAAAAAAGTGGTAAAAGACTTCAACTTCCAACTTGGAATGGAGCTGCTTATAATGGACCTACTGTACAGTTAGATAGAAAATAATTTTAGGTTAGGAAACTTGTTTTTAAATAAAAGCACACCAAATTTGGTGTGCTTTTATTATTTCTGTAAAAGAAATTTTATTCCGCAACAATCGTAACTTCGGGATAAATATCAATATCAAATTTGGCTTTGACCGATGCGGTAATTTTTTCTGCCAGCGTCATAACATCTTGTCCGGTAGCATCGCCATTGTTAACAAGCACTAATGCCTGTTTTTCGTAAACGCTTGCGTTTCCATACGATTTGCCTTTCCAACCGCATTGCTCGATAAGCCAACCTGCCGGAATTTTTACTTGAAAAATTGAAATAGGATAGGTGGGTATCGCTGGATATTCCGCTTTTAACTCTTGGTATTGCTCCTTTGAAACAATCGGATTCATAAAAAAACTACCTGCATTTCCGATTTTTTTCGGATCCGGCAGTTTCTCTTCCCGAACTTTTATAATCAACGAACGTATTGATTTCAAACTAATTTCCGACTTTTTCAGTTGCTCCGCAAGGTTTCCGTATTCTAAATGAAAAACAGGTTTTTTAGACAATCGAAATACGACATATGTAACAGCATATCGGTTCTTTTTTTCGCGTTTAAAAATACTTTCGCGGTAGTTGAATTGACATTCGGCGTTTGTAAAAACTTTTGACTGTCTTGTTTTTAGGTCGATTGTTTCCACTTGCTCAATAACATCTTTCACTTCAACGCCGTAAGCGCCAATGTTTTGTACCGCCGATGCGCCGACTTCGCCCGGGATAATCGACAAATTTTCGATACCGCCGTAACCATTGTCAACTGCAAATTGCACAAAATCGTCAAAAATTTCGCCTGCGCCTACGCGGAAAAAAATATGCTCGTTTGTTTCTCGCAGCGCTTCAATTCCTTTTATTTTCGAGTGCAGAATTATGCCGTCAAAATCGTTGAGAAACAATAAGTTGCTTCCGGAACCAATGTGCAAAAATTCGTTGTTCAGAAAGACTTCGCTTTTTAGTATTTCCTGCAATGCTGCAACCGATTCGTATTCAGCAAAATAACGCGCATAAGCATCAATCCCAAAAGTATTGTGCGGAAGCAGGGAAATATTTTCTAAAATTTTCATTTTTATTTTGTACCTTTGTGTGAATTTTTGACAAATGTATGAAAAAACTACTATATACGTTCCTTTTATCGCTTTTTTGTGTTTATTTTTCTGTTGCCCAAAACGGAAACGGGTATATTAATCCGATGGCTCACGAGGTTATTTTGAGCGGTGGTTTTGCGGAGTTGCGGAGCAGCCATTTTCACTCTGGTCTTGATTACAAGACCGAACAAGTTATTAATAAGCCTGTTATGAGCATTGCCGATGGCTATGTGTCGCGCGTCGGCGTGTCGGGTTCGGGTTACGGAAACGCGCTGTATGTTACGCATCCTTCGACAGGCGAAACGTCGCTTTATGCGCATCTCGAAAGTTTTAATCCGTTGATAGACAGTATTACAAAAGCTTATCAGTATAAAAATCAAGTGTTTGCGTGTAATATCTATTTAAATCCCGAAGACGCACCTGTAAAGCAAGGCGAAATTATCGCTTATAGTGGAAACACGGGCGGTTCGGGTGGTCCGCACCTACATTTTGAAATCCGCAACACCGAAACGGGAAATTACATTGACCCGCTGATTTACAAAATGGGCGTTTCGGACAATGTAAAACCGCGAATGTCAACGCTGAAAATATATCCGCAAAAATCCGCTGGCAGTCTTAACAACAGCGCATCGGCGAAAAAATTTGCTGTTACTACAAATAACGGTGTTGCGCGCTTTACGAATCCGACAACGATAAAAGCGTGGGGCAAAATTGGATTGGGAATAAGAGCGTATGATTATGCCGACAAAGCAGATAACACGCTCGGTGTTAAAGATATACAATTAAAAGTCGATGATATTGAAATTTTCCGTTATGTGAATGAAACGTTTCACCCGGACGAAAGTCGCTACGTGTTGAGTTTTATCGATTTTGAAGAACAAAGGCGAAACAAAAATTACATTATGCGGTGCTTTGTTGATGAAGGTAATTTGATGAACGTGTTTCCTGTGCTTATTGACCAAGGCATTATTACGATTGACGAAGAGCGCGATTACAACATAAACTTCAAGCTGACAGATGCTTACGGAAATTTTTCTACTTTTGCATTTGTGATAACAGGCGAAAAAATGGATTTTGAACAGCCTGCTCGTTGCGGTATTAAAATGCCTTTCGGCGAAGCCAATATTTTTGAAACAAGCAATATCAGCGTTTCCATTCCCAAAAATTCGCTTTACGCCGACATTTGTTTTGATTACGAAACTTCTCCATCAGACACTTTTTATTCCAATTATCATCAGATACATTCTGAATTTGTGCCGTTGCACAACCGAATTGATGTCGGCATCAAAACAACCAAATCCTTTGCCGACAGTACAAAATTATATGCCGCGTTGGTAAACGTGCAAGACATTAATCAAAGCGTGTATGTTGGTAAATATGAGGATAATACGTTTACCTTCAAAACGAGAGATTTTGGCAGATATGTAATTAAAGTTGATACGATTCCGCCGAAAATTACGCCGGTAAACATCTCAAATTTCGCCACTAATCCGAACTTGATTTTTAGAATAACAGACGAATTGACAGGCATCGACAGCTTTAACGGCTACATCGGCGATAAATGGGTGCTGTTTGAATACGACGCCAAAACAAATCGAATACAATATAAACTAAATGCCAAAGAAATAGGGCGGAACAAACGACACCAACTGCGATTGGTGGTAAAAGATGCCGTTGGAAACGAAAGCGTTTACGAAAACTCTTTTTATTGGTAAATTTCCATAGGTTGAAACCTACGGCTAATCACATATTGCTCTACGAGCGAAGAATACAAAATACAAACCCGTCCGTAGGACGATATATGAATAACCGTAGGTTTTAACCTGTGGAAAAAAACAAACTTATGAAATTTGAAGAATTAAACATAGAAGAATCGTTGCTTGATGGATTGCGTGCGATGAATTTTAAGGAAACAACGCCTGTGCAGGAAAAAACAATTCCTGTGATACTTGAGGGTAAAGACATTATTGCTTGTGCGCAAACGGGAACGGGAAAAACGGCTGCTTATTTGCTGCCGATTCTCAACAGATTGTGCAAAGAAGAATATTCGCAAAACAAAATTAACGCGCTTATTATGGTGCCGACTCGTGAATTGGCGCAGCAGATTGACCAACAGCTTGATGGTTTTTCTTATTTTCTGCCTGTAAGTTCGGTTGCCGTTTATGGTGGCGGCGATGGTGCCATTTTTGGACAGCAACAACGCGCGTTGATTTCGGGTGTTGATGTGGTTATTGCCACGCCCGGAAGATTGTTGGCACTGCTCGCAATGGGCGATATTGATTTGTCGGAAGTGAAATTTTTCATCCTCGACGAAGCCGACCGTATGCTCGAAATGGGATTTGTGGAAGATATTATGCAGGTGGCATCTTTTCTCTCCAAAGACCGTCAGACGCTGCTTTTTTCGGCAACTATGCCTCACAAAATCAAAGAATTGGCAAAAACGATACTCAAAAATCCTGAAGAAATAAAACTCGCAGTTTCCAAGCCTGCAGAGAAAATAAAACAATCGGCTTTTATTTGTTATGAAACGCAAAAAGTGCCGATTATCAAAGACCTTTTTTCACAGCAAAAACCTGAACGTGTGATTATTTTTTCGTCGTCGAAGCAAAAAGTAAAAGACCTTCATGCCGCTTTTGTACGACAAGGAATGCCGTCGGCAGCGATGCACTCCGATCTTGAACAAAGTGAACGCGAGGAAGTTATGCGCAAATTCAAGCACGGACATATCAACATATTGATTGCCACCGATATTGTTTCGCGTGGCATTGACGTGGAAGATATTGAGCTTGTGATTAATTTTGATGTGCCACGCGATGTGGAAGATTACATTCATCGCATCGGTCGCACCGCGCGTGCAAATGCTGACGGAAGAGCCATCACATTTGTTTCGGAACTCGACCAAAGCAGATTTTTGAAAATTGAAAACTTCATTAAAAAAGTGATTGACAAGGAAGTGATTCCCGAGTCAATCGGCGCAGGTCCCGAATACAAACCCGAAATACACAAATCGGTTCCGAACAATAAATTCAGAAAGAAATTTAAGCACAATAATTCAAAAAATAGATCGAATAATCGCAAGAAGAAAGAATAAAATTTTATATATTTGTAATATAAATTAAATGTCATAAATTTTAAATAATGAAAATAGCTATTGTTGGAACAGGATATGTAGGATTGGTTTCGGGCGCGTGTTTTGCTGAAATGGGAATCAATGTTACGTGTGTGGATATTGACCAAAAGAAAATAGAAAACCTGCGAAAAGGCATTATTCCGATTTATGAGCCGGAATTGGACAAAATTGTAGAACGAAACATTGAAGCAGGAAGGCTCTTTTTTACTACCGACCTTACGGAATGTATTGACGATGTTGAAGTTATCTTTTCGGCTGTAGGCACGCCGCCAAACGAAGATGGAAGCGCGGATACGCAATATGTGTTGGAAGTTGCCAAAACTATCGGCAAAAATATGAACAAATATGTCGTAGTCGTTAACAAGAGCACCGTTCCTGTCGGCACTGCCGAAAAAGTGCGCACTGCCATTCAAACAGAACTCGACAAGCGCGGTGTAAACATACCGTTCGACGTTGCTTCCAATCCCGAATTTTTGAAAGAAGGCGCTGCTATCAAAGACTTTATGAGTCCTGATAGAGTAGTAGTGGGCGTCGATTCCGAAAGAGCGCAAACATTAATGACAAAGCTCTATAAGCCATTTTTGCTGAATAATTTTAGGGTTATTTTTACAGATATTCCGTCGGCAGAAATGATTAAGTACGCCGCAAATGCGATGCTTGCTACGCGTATCAGTTTTATGAACGACATTGCGAATCTTTGCCAATTAGTTGGTGCAGACGTTAATATGGTCAGAAAAGGCATCGGAAGCGATACTCGTATTGGCTCCAAATTTCTTTATCCGGGTTGCGGATATGGCGGTTCGTGTTTCCCGAAAGATGTAAAAGCGCTTATAAAAACTGCTGCGCTGAATGGTTACGATATGAAAGTATTGAAAGCCGTGGAAGATGTAAACGAGAAACAAAAAAGTATTCTGTTTGATAAACTCAGCGAGCATTTTAACGGCGAGTTGGCAGGAAAAACAATCGCCGTTTGGGGACTTTCGTTTAAACCCGAAACCGATGATATGCGCGAAGCGCCTTCGCTTGTTACGATTGAAAAACTGTTAGAGGCAGGCTGCAAAGTCAATGTTTACGACCCGGTTGCTATGAACGAAGCGAAGAAAAAATTAGGCGACAGCGTTGTTTACGGTAAAGATATTTATGATATTTCGGATAATGCGAATGCTATATTAATGTTGACTGAATGGAAGGTGTTTCGCATACCTAATTGGGCGAAACTGAAAGAAATAATGAAAGAAACAGTTGTTATTGACGGACGAAATATTTACGATAAAAAAGAGTTGGCAGAAAACGGTTTTGTTTATTATTCTATTTAGGAACAATGATGAAAAAATACAAAAAACCAAAAGAAGTCGATAATTTTGTTTAAGAATGCGCGGTAGCATATAAAACGACAACGCCTGTTGTTTCAGTGCACGCAGATGTGTTGGACGACTTAACTCCTTCACAGCAAAGAAGTTTGCATTTGGCTCTAAATTAACTGAATGACAACAATTTTGCTTCTCACAGCGAAGTTGTAAAAATGTCTGCGCAATGGTTGAAAATGTAATTTGGTCGCCACAAGCAGTTTATAACTTTAATGGAATTTTATATACTTCAAAAAATACTACAAGAAAATTACTATTTCTGCACTTTCGCCGGCTTTCAATGAAATAATCCGTGCCTCATTTCCAATTGACGAATTCTTAATATCGACATTTCCCGAAATAGACACAATGCCGTTACGTTGAATAAGCGTAATGTCTTGGTCGATATTCGATGAGATACGGCAGCGAATTATTTTTTCGTCCAAATCCCATTCTAATTTTTCAATAGTTGCTTGGTTTCTTGTTTTTATTCCCGAGATAGAACCTTTTACAAGCGACGGAGGAATAGCCGGCAATAATTCAATCACATCATTTTTAGAATTGACCAACATTTCCATCATAATGGTTGGAACGGTGTTGCAAACATCGGTACAAAACACATTGAAATTATCGTAATGCGCAGATGCCAAACTTCCAAAATAAAAATCTTCCTGCATTAGTCGCAGTAATTTAGCATTAACGGATTGAGTATTGTTTAAGTTGGCAGCGTGCAAAGCGGCGTGTAAAATTCCGTGTCCCGCGTTTTCGTAGCGATGTTCGTCTTTTTTGTTTAACGCGATTTGCGCTGCTTCGTATAAAATCGGCGTAGTTTCTTTTGTGATTTCATTCAGCGGAAAAACAGTCATTAAATGGCTTGAATGTCTGTGTCCGTAATTTTCTTTTAATCCTTGCCAAGACCATTCGCTCAGCGCACCGTCGGAATTTATCAAATAATCGGGCAAATTTTCCAAAATTGCTGTCCAACGTTCTACTTCTTCTTTGTTGCATTCGCTAAATATATCGCACATTTCAAGCAATTTTTCCAAGCAGAATTTCGCGCCGGCAATATCGAATGTTGAGTTATTTACCAATGAAAAAGGCAAATCTCCCGGCTGATTTTCGGGCGAAATAGAACCGGCAAAAATATATTTTCCGTTGCTATCTTTTTCTACCAAAAAATCTTCGTAAAAATGTCCCATCTCTTTCATCAGCGGAAATAAACGATTGCGTAAAAATTCCTTGTCGCCCGTTATTTGGTAATGTTCCCAAAATGGAAACAGCAACCAAGCCATTTCGCCGGTAACATAGTGATACGGATAATAATAATTGAGCGCGGAAATCAAGCCGTTCAAGCCGGAAGTGTTACCGCCGCCCAACATTCCACGGCAGCCCAGTAATTTACGCGCGTTTGTTCTAAATCCGTCGCTCAGTCTTTCAATAAAAGTAAAATAGCCTTCCATGGCTTCGGGCATATTGCCGATGTTTCCGCCGCTGATTTGCAAGTTGACATTCGCGTCCAAATGATAAAAACCATTCCAACCGACATTCGCGTCGCCCGTCCAAATACCCAGTAAATCGGGTGGGGCAACGTCGCTGCTTGATGACAAATAAAGATAACGCCCGGAATCGAAAATACGTTCCCACAAAGCTGCAACAGCAATAGAGCTTCCTTTTTGTTTTTGTAATAATTCTTCGTTTGATAAATTCCTATCTTCCGGATTTCCGCCAAAATCAACTTTTACTCGGTCGTAAATGGCTTGATGTGTTTCGATTTGTCCGCTCAAAAGTTGTTCATAATCAGTCGGAAGCGATGACAAACGAGCCTGTAACGTTTTTTTATTCCATTCGTTTTCGCAATTGCTGTAATATTTTTCGGTTTGGGTTAATAGCAAAATCGAAGTTGCATTTGTAATTGTCAACATATTATTTTTGACGTTTTTTTTACCGTCGGTAATAATTCTGCTGACGCCTTCATAACCGGCTTCGTTTGTATTTGGGGCGTAATTGACACGCAAATTTAGAAAATCGGTGTTTGAAAAATTCCCAGATGTTATATTGTATTCGTCCAAGTGCATTCCCTCGTTTATTGCTAAACGAATGGAACAAGTCAATTTTTCGCTGCTCGGTGCGGTTAAATATTGCACTACGACATTGTCTTTTCTCGAAACAAAAGTTTTTCGTTCCCAATCGCCCCGATTATCCGTCCATTTAACCGCAATTTCGCCTGTTCTAAAATCACATTCACGTACATAATTAGTGATTTCGCCGCCTTTTTTCATTGCAATAAACATTCCAAATCCCGGATGTTTATTGCCTTCGCCACCTTGTTGCCAGCCGTGCGTGGCATTTGCCAAATCATTTGCTGCTTTCCAGTTTTCTGTTACGCAATAATCTCTAATTTGCTTCAAATCAGCCTCGTTTACTTGATTAAAAGAGCGTTCGTGTGAAGCCGCCATAAAAAATTTACGATCGTTAAAAATAATCGTTTCATCGAGCGGATTACCGAAAACAATCACGCCCATTTTTCCATTTCCGGCAAAAAAACCGTTTGCCCAATCATTGTATTGTCGAGGATAGGTGTGCGAAATGCTTTTTCTTTCATTAGCAAATGTGTTGAAAAGAAAAAGATTTAACAAGAGGAAAATGTAGATTGTCGGAGTTTTTATCGGTTGGTTATGCATTGCTTGTTTATTTTGAAGTTTCAATATAATTTTTCGCACAGTACTGTCGCTCGACATTGCTCAAAGCTCAAAAGCGATGTGTTATTGCGGGCTTAATCTGCAATGACAAGTGTTTATTTAAACATCACCTTCACCGCTTCTTCTACTTTTTTTGCTTGAACAATTTCAATATTGAACTTTGAAAAATCTAATCCCTTGGAATTAAATTGAGGAATTATTATTTTCTTGAAACCAAGTTTTTGTGCTTCGCCAATGCGCTGTTCGATGCGGTTGATAGGGCGGATTTCGCCCGAAAGACCAACTTCGCCTGCCATACAAATTTGTTTTTCAATAGCTGTGTCGATATTGGAAGATAAAATTGCCGAAATAACTGCCAAGTCAATTGCTGGGTCGTTTACTTTTATTCCTCCGGCAATGTTGAGAAACACATCTTTTTGTGCCAATTTAAAACCAACTCGTTTTTCCAAAACAGCAAGCAACATATTTAATCGGCGCAGGTCGAAACCTGTTGAAGAACGTTGCGGAGTGCCATAAACGGCGCTACTTACCAACGCTTGAACCTCAATTAAAAACGGTCGAATTCCTTCGATAGTAGCGGAAATGGCAACACCGCTCAAACCTTCGTGATTCTGCGATAATAGTAATTCCGACGGATTGCTGACTTCGCGCAAACCGCTTTGGCGCATTTCGTAAATACCAAGTTCGGCGGTGCTTCCAAAACGGTTTTTGATACTCCGCAAAATGCGGTACATATAATGTTGGTCGCCCTCGAATTGAAGCACCGTATCAACAATGTGTTCCAACACTTTTGGTCCGGCAATACTTCCTTCTTTGTTGATATGCCCGATAAGAAAAACAGGCGTGTTGGTTTCTTTGGCAAATTTGAGCAAGGTCGCTGTACATTCGCGCACTTGCGAAACGCTTCCTGCTGACGATTCGACCACTTCGCTCGAAACGGTTTGAATAGAATCAACAATAAGAATGTTTGGTTTGATGTTTTCGACGTGCGCAAAAATCTGTTCGAGCGATGTTTCGCCCACAATGTAGCATTCGTTGTTGCGGATATTTAGGCGTTCGGAGCGCAGTTTGAGCTGCTGAACGCTTTCTTCTCCGCTGACATACAAAATACGCTGACCGCGCATATTGAGTGCTACTTGCAACACAAGCGTTGATTTTCCGATGCCCGGTTCGCCGCCAATCAGCACAAGCGAACCTTGCACCAATCCACCGCCAAGCACACGATTCAGTTCATCAGAACAAGTATCAATACGTTCTTTTTCGGTAGTGCTGATTTCTTGTATCAGTTGTGGTTTGGGTTTATTGAGTTGGAAGCCGCCAAGTTGGATTTTCTGCGAAGAAGTATTTTTTACAACCACTTCTTCTACATAAGAATTCCACTCATTGCACGACGGACATTTACCAATCCATTTAGCTGATTCTGCACCGCAGTTTTGACAAACGTATATTGATTTTTGTTTTGCCATAATTATAGTATCTCACCACAAAGAGCACTAAGTTTTACACAAAGCAACACAAATTTGTGTCCTTAGTGGATTCTTTTGTGTGCTTTGTGGTAAAAATATTATTTTTTATCTTTCCCTCTAATTTCTACACGTCTAATTTTCCCACTAATCGTTTTCGGCAGTTCATCGACAAACTCCACAATACGTGGATATTTATACGGAGCGGTAGTTTGCTTAACGTGGTCTTGTATCTCTTTTACCAACGCTTCGTCGGCTTTTTCTTTGTATGTTTGTGCGAGTATGATGGTTGCTTTT
>Ga0099364_10013224_pt1 | contig 11092 bp, 8 predicted proteins | sample TergutTh196P3_FD_73070 | JGI IMG/M metagenome (GOLD analysis project Ga0099364, IMG submission 73070) | Microcerotermes parvus P3 segment gut microbial communities from Pointe-Noire, Republic of the Congo - Th196 P3 | ecosystem: Host-associated > Arthropoda: Insects > Digestive system > Gut ... | reverse complement strand
TGCTGTTTATGGACATATTTAAGCAGGTCGCCGACTGCGTTACGATTCCGCTGATGGTCGGGGGCGGAATAAATTCGCTGGATACTATCGACATCGCGCTCGGAAACGGCGCTGACAAGGTGAGCATCAATACGGGTGCAATCAAGAATCCGGAGCTGATACGCGATGCGGCACAAAAATTCGGCAGCGAGCGTATTGTGCTAGCTGTCGATGTCAAGCGCGTGGACGGTATGTTTAGAATATTCACGCAAGGCGGTAGAGAGGATACGGGACTCGACGCAATCGAGTGGATAAAGCGAGGGGAAAGCGCAGGCGCGGGCGAACTTGTAGTAAACAGCATAGACACAGACGGCGTTAAGGGCGGCTTCGATCTGCCGTTGCTCGAGGCCGTTTGCGATGCGGTTTCGATTCCCGTTATAGCATCCGGAGGCGCCGGAAGCATCGAAGACTTCATCGAACTTTTCAAAGCGATCCCCAAAATCGACGCAGGCCTCGCTGCCTCAATTTTCCACTTCGGAGAAGTAAAAATCCCCGAATTGAAGAGAGCCCTAACTCGCTCTGCGGAACACAATTGATAGTTGATAATTGATAGTTGAAAATGAAGAGCCGTACCCCCGTAATAATTATGCATTGTAACTTAGCGACCATAAGTAACTTGGTTTTATTAACGATTAAGAAGTAACAGGGGACTTCCTAACTCCTAACTCCTAACTCCTAACTTTCAACTCTCAACTTTCAACTTTCAACTTTCAACTACCCAAGTAGCATGTCACCGTTGTGCCTGTTGCTTCGGAGCTTTTTAGTTCCACCCTGCCGCCGTGAAACTCTGTAATATGCTTTACTATCGACAGGCCAAGACCCGTTCCGCCCGTCTTCTTAGAGCGCGACCTGTCCACGCGGTAGAACCGCTCGAAAATGCGCGCTTGATGTTGTTCGGGAATCCCTATGCCTGTGTCGGAAACGGAGATTATGCATCCGCCGTGCTCCAAGCGTTCCAAATTCACAGTGACGCAGCCGCCGTCTTTGTTATACTTTACCCCATTATCAATTAGATTGAACAACAGTTCATCTATCATGCGGTGATTTGCGGAAATGTCGAAATTCTCGCCGGTTAGCTTGATTTCGATGTTTCCTGCGCTAAACGCGCCAATCACCGTTTCGGCCAGTTCCCACAAGTTAAAGACAAAGCTTTCTTTCGCGATGCTGCCTTCGTCAAACTCGGACAAGCGGATGATATCCTCGATTAGCACGAGCAGCCGCCCCGCCTGTTCCGAGATTCTGGTGGCAAAGCTTTTTATGTCGCTGTCTTTTGCGATACCGCTCTCAATCATTTCGGACAGAGCGGAAATCGTGGTCAGCGGCGTTTTTAGTTCATGCGAGACATTCGCCGAAAACTCACGGCGCTGCTTCTCCGCTCTGGTTCTCTCGGTCGCATCATGAAAGAGTATAACAGCGCCTCTCGGTGAATCTCCCGAGGACACATAACTGAGATGTGTGCTGAAGACCCTGCCCGCCCTCTCGAGCTGCGTCTCCATATTTTCACCCGCAAGGCATGCTCTCACCGCATTTTGGAATTCCGCGTCGCGGCAGATATGCAGCAAATTTCTCAGCTCCAAATCTTCGCCGAAGATTTCCCGCGCACTGGCATTGGCGGTCAGTACAATTCCCGAGGCGTCTATGAGCACCAGCCCCTCTTTCATGTGGCGCGTGATTTTCTCTATCGTTTCGGCGCGTTCCGAAAGCGCAGTGACATTTTTATCGATTTCCTGTTTCTGGCGGTCGATTTTTTTCGCATAGGGTACCAATTCATCGTATATAGCAATGTTTTCACCGTCAAAATCAATTTCTTCGAGCGGCGCTAAAATGCGCGACGTCAGCGATTGCACCGCTGCATTTGCCATCAGCAAAACAATAACTGTCACAGCGACGACCGAAGGCAGCGCCACGGCAAACACGTCCGCAACTCCGCCGATGCTCCCGGAAATCCGCAGTACGTTGCCGTCCGGCAGTTTCATTGCGTAGTAATACATTTCGGCGCCGAGTGTATTGGAATATCGCCGCGCCTCTCCAACCCCGTCTTGGAACGCCATTATAATCTCCGGCCTGTCCATGTGGGTTTCCATACTGTCTGCAACAGCCCTGCTGTCCAGCAATACCGAACCGTCGGGAGCTATGACCGTCATACGCGGCGCATCCAATGCATAGCTGATATAGTCGGAAAACTGATAATTCCCCGACATCCCGCTGTCTAGCAAATCGGACACTAACCTAGCATGCCCCCTAATCGCAGCAAGTTCCTGCCTCTTCGCCGCATTATGAAACAAAAAACTAAGCACAGCCGACAAAATCAGCACACTAGACAAGAGCAATGCAGCAAAACTAAAGTAAATACGCCGCTTCATATAATTCTCCTACAGATTAATAATTAACGACTAGCAAGTAACAAGTAACAAGTAACAAGTAACAAGTAACAAGTAACAGCTAACTCCTAACTCAGCTCAGCTTGTATCCTACGTTGCGTACTGTTTTAATCAGTGTGCTGTGGGTGCGGAGTTTTTGGCGCAGTGTTTTTATGTGCATGTCAACGGTCCTGCTCTCCCCCTCGAAATCGTAGCCCCACACGGATTGCATAATCATCTCGCGGCTGAGTACCAGACCCGCGTTGATCATCAGATAGTATAGCAGCTCATATTCCTTAAATGTCAGTATTATGGGTTCGCCGTCAATGCAAACCTCGCGCCTCAAGTGGTCGAGCGTCAGCCCGGAAATCTGTATTATTTCGTCAGGAGCGGTGTCGCTTCTGCGCAGGACGGCGTTGACGCGCGAAATCAGTTCCATGACGCTGAACGGTTTTGACACATAATCGTCGGCGCCCATGTCGAGGCCCTTGACTTTATCATACTCGCTATTCTTCGCGGTCAGCATGATAACCGGAACCTTTTTCGTTTTTGACGAGCCGCGCAGACGCTTTAGTATTTTCAGCCCATCTTCCTCGGGCAGCATGATATCGAGCAGCACGAGCGAAGGAAGTCCCTCGCCAATCGCCGCGAAGAACTCCTCGCCGGTTTCAAACCCTTTTGCCGCGAAACCCGCGGATTCGAGCGCATATATCACGATATCGCGGATACTCTCATCATCCTCAACAACAAAAACCCTTTGCAAATTCCACCGCACCTCTGTTTCCTTTGATGATTAACGATTAACGATGAACAATGAACGATTAGCAAGTAACAGGTAACAAGTAACAAGTAACAGGGATCAGGGGTCAGGGGTCAGAAAATCTTGTTTGCTATTGCAATAACTGACCTGTAAGGTAACTCCTAACTCCTAACTCCTAACTCCTAACTTTCACCTTTCAACTCTCAACTCCCATGCGTGCCTGTTATGGAAAAAACCACCCATTCTGCTATGTTTGTCGCGTGGTCGCCGATGCGCTCGAAATACTTTGCTATCATTAGAAGATCGATCGCTTGTTCGCCGTTGGTCCTGTCGGCGCCAATCAGCTCTATCAGATCGTCTTTTATCGTTGTGAACAGACCGTCTACCACATCATCGCATTCTATCACAGCATTTGCCAGTTCCAAATCCTTTTTCACAAATGCGTCGATGCTGTCAGTCACCATTTTCGACGCTGTCACAGCCATCTGCGGAATATGCTCCAGCTTCTTGATATATGTGACACCTGTGAGCATCAGGGTTATTTCCGAAATGTCGGCGGCTTGGTCGCCGATGCGTTCCATGTCTGTGATCATCTTCAGCGCTGCCGAAATAAGCCGCAGGTCCCTTGCCACAGGTTGCTGTTGGAGCAGGAGCCTGAGGCACAGCGCTTCGATGTCCTTTTCCTTATGGTCGATTTCATCGTCATAGGCTATCGCCATATTCGCCATTTCTTCATTTTGTTCCACAAGCGCCTGTATCGCCATAGTTATGGCTTTTTCGATCATCGCGCCCATCTCGATGAGCATATCATGCAGCGTCGCAAGCTGTTCCTCGAATTTATTTCTCATCAGCCAAACCTTCCCGTTATATAATCTTCGCAGCGCTTGTCGCGCGGCATCGAAAAGACCTGTTCTGTGTCGCCGAACTCAACCATTTCACCTAGCAGGAAAAACGCTGTCTTGTCGGAAATACGCGTCGCCTGCTGCATGTTATGTGTCACGATTACGACCGTGTAATCCGTCTTGAGTTCAGTCACCAAGTCCTCTATTTTTGACGTTGATATCGGATCAAGCGCACTTGTCGGCTCGTCCATGAGCAGCACTTCGGGAGACACTGACAGCGCGCGCGCGATGCAAAGCCGCTGCTGCTGGCCGCCTGAGAGGGCCAGTGCGCTTTTCTTGAGACGGTCCTTGGTTTCTTCCCAAATCGCCGCGTCTCGGAGGGATTTTTCCACGATATCGTCAAGCTTATACTTGCTCCTGATGCCATGCGTACGCGGTCCGAACGCAATGTTGTCATATATGCTCATCGGGAATGGGTTTGGCTTTTGAAAGACCATCCCGACACGTTTGCGAAGCATGTTCACGTCCATGTCTCCGTAAATATTCTCGCCGTCGAGCAGCAGCGACCCTGTGATTTTGCAACCCTCTATCAAATCGTTCATACGATTTAGGCTTTTAATCAAAGTCGACTTGCCGCAGCCTGACGGCCCAATAAATGCGGTAATGCGATTGACCTCGATATCCATATCAATACCGTGCAACGCCTGAAAATCATTATACCACAAATTCACATTCTTCAACGAAAACTTATTCATTCTCTATTCCCCAACCCCGGTCTTCGACTGCAAATTACAAATTACAAATTACAATGTACAAATGTTGTAGCAGCAGACCTTAACTCCTAACTCCTAACTCCTAACTCCTAACCCCTGTCCCCTGTCCCCTGTTACTTGTTCCTTGTTACTTGTTCCCTGTTACTTGTTCCCTGTTACTTGCTTAAACCGTCTTTCTATCGTCGATGAAATCGTGTTTATCGCGACGACTACCACCAACAAAATGACAGCGGTGGCGTATGCCTCGTTTCGATAATGCCCCTGACTGGATAATTGGTATACGTGCAGCGCCAGCGTCCGTCCCTGTGAAAACAGGCTTTTTGGCATTTGTATGACGCTTCCGATCGTGAACACCAATGCTGCCGTCTCTCCGACGATGCGCCCGACTGCCAGAATAATGCCGGCGAATATACCGGGCATTGCGGGCGGCAATATTACGCGCCATACTGTGCGAAGCCGTCCTGCGCCGAGACTGAACGAGCCTTCGCGGTAGCTGTCGGGGATTGCCTTCAAGCTCTCCTCGGTCGTCCTGATAATCAGCGGCAGCACCATGATGGCAAGCGTGAAGCAGCCGGCAAGTATTGATTTCCCCCATCCCAGCCAGTTTGCAAAGAAAATATACCCGAACAAGCCGAACACGATGGATGGAATGCCTGCAAGCGTTTCCGCCGTCATGCGTATAGCGCTCACAAGCCTGCTCCCGCGCTTGGCGTATTCTATAAGATAGATGGCTGTGAAAACTCCCAGCGGAACGGCAATCGCCAACGTCAAGCCCACCATGATGAGCGTGGTAATGAGCGCGGGGTAGAGCGATTGGTTCTCAACGGTATATGTCGTCGCGAACAATGACAGTTTTATATGTGGAACGCCCCTGATCAGAATGAAGCCGACCAGATACAGCAAAACTGCGACCGTAATCAGCCCAGAGGCCCAAACCAACAGGAACCGCACCCAATCCATAGGTTTCTTTCTGCGCACGATTTTTATAACTCTTTGCATCATATCACCCAACGCGGACGAACCGCAAATCAAAAATTACAATGGACAATGGACAAATTACGAAGACGGTTGTTTTGCTTCTGTTGTCTTTTTTCTCCTTGGTTTTCTGTCTTTGTCCTTGTTCAGAACCGAAAAAAGCATGTTTATCATCAGAATGAAGACAAACAGCACAACGCCTGTTGCTATGAGCGCACCGTTGTGTAGGCTGCCATGTTCGACATAGCCCATTTCGGTGACGATATTTGTTGTTAGCGTGCGCACGCCCTTGAGAAACTCATGCGGCATACGCAGCACAGCTTGGTTTCCGACGACCATTTTGACAGCCATGGTCTCGCCGATAGCGCGGCCGACGCCAAGCACGACCGCCGCCATTACTCCCGACCGAGCGGCGGGAAGGATGACTTTGAACACAGCGCGCTCATGGCTCGCGCCGAGCGCTACGGCGGCTTCGTAAAGCTCCTGTGGCACGGAGCGAAGATTAGTCTCGGCAATGCTTATAACTGTCGGCAAAATCATAATTCCCAGCAATACCGATGCGGCTAGCATAGTGTCGCCGCTCATCATGTCAAAACGCTTTCCCAACAGGTCGAAAATCGCCGGGACTAACACCATCATGCCGAAGAATCCATAAATTACAGAGGGGACGCCTGCCATTAGGTTAATCGCAGGTTTCAAAAAGCGATACAGCGGCTTTGGGCACATCCGAGCCATGAAGAGAGCCATCAAAATTCCGATTGGCACGCCTAGCACGATAGCGCCCGCCGTAACATACACACTCCCGAGAATCATCGGCAGGATGCCAAACGAGGGATTGCTCCCTGTTGGCGCCCATTTTTGCCCCAACAGGAAGCGTACAGCCCCAATTTCAGTTATCGCCGGCAGCCCTTGCGCAAACAGAAACAAGCAAATCAAGACCACCGCAAGAATCGACGCCAATGCCGCAACAAAGAAGACGACACGCATGATATGTTCTCTCACCGAATGCTACACCTCCAACGCGACAATACGCGGATTGACGATTAACGATACAGGGATCAGGGGTCAGGGTCAGAAATTAAGGTAACTCCTAACTCCTAACTCCTAACTTTCATTTCCTACCCAACGTCCGACCATCTTGTGGAATCGCCTACAAAGATGTCTTTCACTTGCTCAATAGACATGCCCGTGATTGGGTTTGCGGGGTTTACGATAACCGCGACGCCGTCGAGGGCGATGTCATAGTCGGTCAGCGCTTCTTTCTCGTTGTCTCTGAGGGTGCGGCTCGACATGCCGATGTCGATGATGCCGTCTGTGGATTCGCTGATGCCCGCGCCCGAACCGCCGCCCGAGATCTCGATGTTCACGCCGGGATTGTGTTCTCTATATGCCTCGCTCATGCGCTGCATCAATGGCTCGACCGAGGTGGAACCGCCGACCTTGAGTGTTCCGGACAGTCCGCTTGGGGTATATGCGGGCGCGTTGACATCGACTTTGGTCCATCTGGAAGCGGATATTTCTTGGCCTTCGTCGGAGAGCATAAAGGCGATGAAATCTTGTACCAGCTCGTTTTGCACCATTTCATCATTGACACAGACCAACAGCGGACGCTGAAGCGTGTAGCTGCCATTCATAATCGTCTCGTCCGACGGAATCACGCCGTCAATACTCAGCGCTTTAACCCGATCTGTCAGCGAACCGACGGAGACATAGCTGATGGCAAAATCGTTTTCTTCCACTTTTGTAAGAATCTCGTTCGTCTCGCTGATAACGACAGCTTCAGCATACATGTCGCCGCCAACGCCGGTTATACTGACAAATGCGTCGCGCGTTCCGCTGCCATCCTCGCGGGTAAACAGAGCAATTACACGGCTCGTATCAAAATTGTCCGCAGGCGGCGCGGGCGAAGTGTCCGAGGGGGCATTGTTTGCGGGTGAATTGTTTGCGGGTGGATTGTTTGCGGGGGAGTTATCTGCGGGTGGGTTATTTGCGGGGGGCGAGTTGGACGACGAATCATCCTGCCCGCAAGCCGTCAGCGCAGACAGCGCAAGCAAACATACAAGTGCGATAACTAAGATTTTTTTCATTGCGATTATTTCCTCCAAATTTTATATTAGGAACAAAGCATATAACCGCAATGTAAAAACCAAACGCATAATCATGTAAAATCCATGTAAAAAATGCAGAAACTCTCATTCCTGCATTTATTGGTTAACTTTCAACTCTCAACTTTCAATTTTCAACTATTCCCCGTTTCGTGTATTCTCAGCACTAGCATCGTGATATCGTCGGCTTGCTCCGCGCCGTCTGCAAAGACATCTATTTCGTCCCTAATGTGGAGAATAAACTCTTTGACATCAATGGATTTGTTCTTGTTCGCAGTCTCCAGCAGCCTTGTGGAGGAGAACATGTCATAATCGGGATTTGCGGCTTCGGTTACGCCGTCGGTGTATAAAAAGAGCATATCGCCCCATTCCATGACGGTTTCCTCTTGACGATAAACCATATCTTCCATACCTGCAAGCATTAGATTCGGAAAAACGTGCAGCTTTTCGTAATCGCCGTCCTTTCGCATTATGAGGGGCGGCTCATGTCCGGCATTCACATATGTAAACTTCCCTGTCGGGATATCCAAAAACCCCATAAACGCCGTGACAAACATGTCGGCCTCATTGTTTTCGGAAAGCAAATCATTGACTGTCTCAAAAACATCCTTGGGTGACTTGCCGTATTGCGCATTGTTCTTAATCAGCGTTTTGGCAATCACCATGAACAGCGCTGCCGGCACTCCCTTGCCCGAAACATCCGCTATCACAATCGCCAAGGTGTTATTGTCGACCATAAAGAAATCATAAAAGTCGCCGCCCACTTCCTTTGCGGGCTGCATATAGGCATAGAGGTCAAACTCCGGCCTTTCGGGAAATGCGGGGAAGATGTTGGGCAGCATATTTGCCTGTATTGTCGCGGCTACGGCAAGCTCCGTGCCGATGCGCTCCTTTTCGGCGCGTTCGATCGCGTGCTGTTCAATCGAGTATTTCAAGTCTACGGTCATCTTGTTAAACGCCGCCGCCAACATTCCTATCTCATCTTTGGAATATATGTCGATTTTCTTGTCCAAGTCGCCGCCGCCAAGTTCCGCAACGCCCATCGTCAGCTTCTTGAGCGGACGGTTGACAAAGCGCGATATCAGGTATGCCGCAAGTGTAATCAGAATAAGCGCCATCACACCGATTAGCAGTGAATAATTGGTGTTGCGGGACTCCACTGCCGCGAACATCTCACTCACGGGAATCTGTATTGAGAACACCCATCCGTTGTCAAAAATCCTGCTGAAAGACATGTATTCCACGCCTTCGATGACAAAACGCCCGGTTTCCAAGTTGTCGCCATCGGAAAATCGCAGTTCATCATACCATACAACGCTTGACAGCGGCTCGCCGGCATGATTAGACCCCGTGCGCGTTTTCGTAATAATGAGATCATCCGCAGGGGATGCAAGGAAAACAAAGCTGTTTTCTGTCGGTTGGATTGCGGACAGGCGGTCGATTAGGCTCTGTATCTCCCAATCGGAGGTCGCAATACCCACAAGTTTCTCATCCGCATCATAGATGCCGGTCCCGACCGTGGTCAACAGCGTTCGCGGACCGATTTCAACGGTGTATGGGGTTGACCATGCTGTTGTGTAACGAGCGCCGAGTTCGCTCTTAATCTCGCGGTACCATCTTTGCGAATGAAAATCGTACTCTTCGCTCATATACTCGGAAGCTGACGTTATCAGACCGGTCACAGGGTCGCGGTAGGCGTAGAATCCCGCGTGCCTGACTTCTGCATGCAGTGTATATGGCTCAAACCAAACGCCGCCGCCGATTCCGACCATCGGGAAGTTCTCGCTCCCGAACTGATTTATCGAAATATACTGCCCCAACTGTCCCGGAGCTGTTTGCATACGGTAGACTTGCTCGCCAAGCATGGAAATATGTATTGCGCTGCGTTCCATCGTGCCTATGCTCCGCCCCACTTTCTCGGCTTCGAGCTCTATGAGCATGGACACCGCTTCCATGCGCAGTTCCCTATAATGCATCGTAGTCACCGATGAATAGAGGACAAACGTCAATGCGATAAGGGCAAAAAAGCCCAGTATGACCACTAATATTTTCGACCTGACAGAAATGATAATACCCCCTGTGGCGGCCTTCGGCCGCTGATTAATTCATAATGCATAATGCATAATTCATAATGAACTATACCACACATCAATGCGAAACACAATAGTTACTGGTCAGCCATACTGGGAAAAGTCGTGTTTGTGTTTCCCGGCAAGCGTAGGCATGGATGCCGGAGCGCGCGAGTGGGCGCATGGATGCGCCCTCGCAGCGAAAGGGAAACAGAAATGCGACTTTTCCCCTGCACTGCACATACAGTACCGATACCCCCGTGACCTGTAACTTGTTGGTCTTTTTTTACGGTTTTGGCGCAGCTTCGACGTTGACAGCAACCACATAGGCAGTGTACAATACTATCAGGCGTTGCCATAAATGGTAGGCGGTTAGCCACCCGGAAGGGTGGTGATGCTATGACGGTTTACGAAGCTATAACATTGATAATCGCGTTTGCGGCGTTGATGATAAAGCTGAGAGAGTACATAGATACACGAAAGTGACCGCCCCCTGACAAGACAAGCGGTCACAATCGTACGTCTGTTAGGCTAACCGTTTACCGGCAGCGCCTTTATGTTGATTATATAGGGTGGGTTAGGGTTAGTCAAGCGGTTTTTGAGGGCAGGCTCTTTATCGGAGCTTGACAATCAAGGGTGCAACCTCATATAATATGCTCGTTGTCGCTCCCGTTCTGGAAACAGAAAGGGGGATTGTTATAGACATTTGCACGTTTTTACTCTCCGTCATGGCGAGCGTAGTTGCCTACTACATTTGCAAGTGGCTAGATGGAGACGACGAAGACAGCGACGACTAGCCCATAGAAAACCCCGAAGTCAGCACCTTCGGGGTTTTCGCTTGGATTGAAATAGATTTGCACGTTTTTGCCTGTCTGAATCATAACATAAGTAAAGCTGCGTTGTCAACGTATTTTGTGACATGTTACGCACGTTATTCGGGAGTTGGAATCTCTAGGCTGAATGAGAAATAACAGCTAATGGTTTCGGCGCTCCATAAAGCAATTGGTTTAATGTAAATATACCGATGTAGGCTCATTTTGACGCTTTATGATTATTTCGCGCGCGCGAACCCACCAGTACACAATTGAGATCCGCCAGCACGCACGATGATTCCGCGATGAGTATATCATAGCAATACGCGCGATGATACCACTTGTTGCCAACCTTCT
>Ga0099364_10013223_pt1 | contig 11094 bp, 13 predicted proteins | sample TergutTh196P3_FD_73070 | JGI IMG/M metagenome (GOLD analysis project Ga0099364, IMG submission 73070) | Microcerotermes parvus P3 segment gut microbial communities from Pointe-Noire, Republic of the Congo - Th196 P3 | ecosystem: Host-associated > Arthropoda: Insects > Digestive system > Gut ... | reverse complement strand
GGGAGCCCGATTCGGCCGCTCTCGCACCGCTCCAGTAAGGCAATTCTATACAATAGTGGAGTTTTACGAAGTAAAACTCCTAAAATGAAAAACACGAAGTGTTTTTCATTACGGAGCAGGGGGGATTCGAACCCCCGGAACCTTGCGGCTCAACGGTTTTCAAGACCGCCTCCTTCAACCACTCGGACACCGCTCCAATAGTTTTGTCTATTTAAATCTATTAAAAATGAGCGTTTTTGTCCAGTGTATTTATAGTATTCGAATATTTTTGATCGGTCAAGCAGTTATTGAATGGTTTATTTTGACGAGTTTATTTGCTGATCAACTCAATAATAGTATTAAAAGAATCGTCAAAAGTACGCTTGATTTTTTGGATTTTTTTTATTGCTTCTTCGGGGTTAGTTATTTCTGCCTTTATATTTTGCATTGGAAGTAATAGTTGATAAGACTCTATTTTTAATGCATCTGCAAGGGATTCTAGGGTCCTGTCGCTTACCCATGTTCTATGACATTCAATGCTGTTCACTGTTTGCCAGGATATACCGGCAATCTCTGCCAGTTTTTCCTGTGAAAAACCTAGTTTTTTCCGTTGTTCTTTGAGATTCGAAGCTAATATCCTTCGTAAGTCAGGGGTTTTGACCCTCATATATAAATAACCATACTTTATTACCTTTGTATATTGACACGTAATAATATCAATGTAATAATATTAGTATGAATGGGGGTGAGCAAAGCATCGATGTATCTAAGTCTCAAATATGCTCATTTAAAGTTCAGAGAGTTGCAGGAACATGGGATTTTAGACGGGTTATCTATTTTATTATTGCACTTGTAGCACTTTTATGCGGAGCCGCTATATATCCCTTGTTTCGCAGCTCTAATTTGATTATTTGGAGTTGTGTAGTCTTCGGGCGCTTGTATTTAATCAAAAACCCTATATTTGTCTGGTTGTCTGGCGTATGTACGGACGCTCGTCGGGTAGAAGTTGATCGTCTTTAAAACCGTCGATTTGTTTTAAAATTGTAAGCCAGTAGTCGGCTTCGGATCTGGATGTGTACGGTCCCATCCATACACGATACATTATCCTGCCGCTTACTTCGCTTATATCAATAATAGAAACAAAGCCTTTGGATGCAAGCGAGTCTCTTTGATCTTCTGCTGTGATTATTGCTGAATGTGCGCTTGTTTGAATCCAGAAATCAGTTACAGTTCTTGTCGTGGTTGTTCTTACTGGAGTTGTCGTTTGCGCTGCTGAAGCTGCGGGAGCTGGTGTTGCTGCAGGTGTTGCAGCGGGTGCGGTAACCTGCGTTGCCGGTGGTGTTGTTCTAACTGTTGAAGGTGTGGTTTGCCTTACTTCTTCAACTGGCGTTACCGGGACAGCGGCAGCCGAGGGTATTGGTATATGTATTGTAAGGGAATCGCCATTGTCTCTGTCGATTACTTCAGCATCCTGATTCCCTATGTTGATAATTGTTTCTTGCGTATTGTTGATTACCGGCTGTACCGGTGCTTGAGTTGTATAATCCGAGGTTGGAGTATATGGAACTGACGATAAAACGGCAGTATCCTGAAGTTGAGCTTTTGGTGAAAGCAGCACGATTGCCACAGTGACTGTCACCAGTAAAAAAACGCCAACAGATACAGCTACCAAAAGCAGTTTTTTTTGTTCTTTTTCCATATTACTTGATCCCCTCAATTATCTTAGCGATCCGGTCTTCCAGCTTTTTTTTGCGGGAGCCGAATATTCCACAGCATGGAAATACCCGGCATTGCAATGCCGAGTTCTCCACTTTATAAATTTCGGCGTTTATTGATAAATATTGAGTGTCAAAATCCTTCTGGCTGGTAAAACGCGCCAATATTTGCTTAATTGGTAGTTTATCTCGGTTTTTTGCTCTGATTAATCGTACTAAAAATGGGGCGCGAACCATGATTATTTTTTTTAAATCATTAAAAACCGATGATTTATGGAGTAAAGCTGCGTTAATTACACAAATTGGGGTCAGAGCTGTTTTTATCCATTCATCGGTCATACAGTTTACTCTAGGATGTACAATTTCCTCCAGTGCGGTTAATTTGTCCTGATTGCCGAAGACTTTCTTTCCAAGGAGCCGCCTGTTAAGAGTGCCGTCGAGTTTTTGAAGATCATGACCGAATTTGGCAAAAATTGCCTGTTTTTCTGTTTCAAGCGCCTGATAACCCAGTTTATCCACATCAAGGACGGGGATTCCCTGCCTTTCGAGGATTTCTGCGACATGATTTTTTCCGGCGCAATAGCGGCCGGTAAGACCAATTATCAATTTCTGTTCCATATAATAGGTTTACTTTAATAAAAACATCGGAAGAAATCGCAAAGAAAATTAAAATATGTTATAATTAGAGTTAGCATATGAAAAAGGAAATTATTTTTACCGCTATTTTTGTTATTATCGCATCCGGCTCGATAATCTTTGGTTTACTTTCGTTCAGACCTGCAGAAGAACCGCAAACAAAGGTTATTGAGATAGTTGAAGTTATAGAAGTTATCGAGGTAATTGACGAATCTGTCGTAAGACAAAAAGGTCCAATAGCTTCTTTACTGCTTCCTGATATCGATTCAGAAAGCGGCATTCAAAATACCCTGACAGAAAAGTCGGATGAAATTTTAGGTGTTTGGGCTGTTTTAAGCAAATTAAGCAGCGTAATTTATGTTTTGGAAACTGCAGAATTTAATGGAAATTTCTTTTCCGATGCGTCGATTAACCCCCTTGTAATTTTAACTTCTGTAGGAAAAATTCTGGATAAAATTTCTAACAATTTTTTATGGGCTTTTTCTGCGATCATTTTCCAAAAGGTTCTGCTTGCAATCTCCGGCTTTTTGGTTTTCCTTATCATTATTCCAATTTGTGTGATAATCTCGATTGCTGCAGTTTGGACATACAAAGACAAAAAAAAGTTAATTAGGGTTATTACAGTTTCTATTGTAATTAGCCTTGTAATACCATTTGTGTTACCAATATCATTTCAAGTTCCGGCTCTTATAGAAAAAAGTGTTTTAACCGATAACATGGAAAAAATTCTATCTTCTGTAGAAGAAAATAATTCTCTTATTGAAGTTATGGAAGATGAAATAACAGGCTTTAGAAGAACCGGAAGATCGATATCCGGGTATCTGCCGAATGTAAATGAACTTGGCGGAGCTTTAATTAAAGATGCAGTCAGTTATTTTAATATCTTTATTATTTTAAATTTTGTTATACCAATTATAACAATTTTTTGTATCTGCTTCCTTATTGTGTATTTTGCAAGAAAGATGCTGAAGAAATAAGATGCTTTGCAAAGAGATGCTCTGCAAAGAAAGTAAAAAGTATATCAGGGACTTGTATAATGGATTTAGAAACAATTTTAATTACACTTCCGGGCGTTGTGCTGGGATTAACTCTTCATGAATATTGCCATGCATTTTGCGCATGGAAATTAGGCGACAACACTGCCCGCGATCAGGGGCGGTTAACATTAAATCCTTTAAAACATATTGATATAATTGGGCTTCTTTTTATCATATTTGCCGGTTTTGGATGGGCTAAACCTGTGCAGTTTAATCCGGAAAATCTGCGTAAATTCCGCCGCGATAAAGCTTTAATTGCCGCAGCAGGTCCGCTTTCTAATCTGGTTCTTGGTATATTGCTTGCATTGGTTGTAAGGGTATTGCTTATTTATTTTATTGTATTTTATTTATCCAATGTTGTTTTTATGTATCTGGTACACATTTTATATACAGCCGCATTGATTAACTTTGGGCTTTTTATTTTTAACCTTCTTCCAATACCGCCGCTTGACGGGAGCCACATTGTTTTTTCCGGTTTGAATTTGAAGTTTGAAACTGAAGAAAAAATTCGAAAGCTGGGCATTCCGGTTTTATTTTTAATTATCATTGTTCAAAATACTACCAATATTAACATTATCCCCATCGGCTTTGTTGCAAATGCAATTTTACAACTATTTTTGCTATAAGAAGCTATTCTAAAAATTGTTCAATTACCTGTGCAGAAAAGCCTTCGCTTTTTAAAAAATACTTAAGCTCTCTTTTATCTATTGTTTTTCGAGCGTATTTTTTTGCAAATCTGACAAGAAGCGGGTATTCTGTTTCATCGTTTAATACATTTTTTAATGCAGTTTCGGCTTCACCTCGGGAAATTCCGCGTCTGCATAAGCCGTAAAGGAGCCGCCGCGGGCTTCGCGGAAGATGAAGACGCGAATGCAGCCAAAGTCTTGCATAACGGTCGTCGTCGATCAAGTTTAAATCTGTAAGCTTTTCTATTACAGCGTCAATACATGGTCTTTCGTGTCCGCGCTTTTCCAGTTTAAGCCTAAGACCGCCGGAGTTTTGTTCCGCTCTTGCTATCAAGCGAAGAGCGGCTCTTTCTGCTCTAAGAAAAGCCGCTGCTTCGGGATTGGGGGATTCGGACATTCTCGCTCAGGTTAAATCTAAAAACTAGCGTTTTGAGAATTGGAAGCGCCGCCTTGCTCCGGGGCGTCCGTATTTCTTTCGTTCAACCATGCGCGGGTCGCGGGTTAAGTAACCGTTTGCGCGGAGGCTTGCATAATTTGCCTGATCAACTTGGCAAAGCGCTCTTGCAAGCCCGTGCCTGCATGCTCCTGCCTGACCGTTGCATCCGCCGCCGTAAACGTTTATTAGTACATCGAATTTATTTTCGTTTGCTGTAACCATGAGAGGCTGGCGTACCATAAGTACGTGTTCTCCGAGGGCAAAATATTCGGTTACTTCCTTGCCGTTTACTGTAATTTTACCGCTTCCGTCTCTTACGTATACACGCGCTACAGAAGTTTTTCTTCTTCCGGTTCCTATTCCCAGATTTTTTATCATATATTCCTGCCTGTGTTTATGCCTCTATGGGCACCGGTTTTTGACTGCTATGCGGATGATTAGTCCCCGCATAAAGCTTGGCGTTTTTTGCCATTTTTCTGCCGAGCGGTCCCTTTGGAAGCATACCTTTAATAGCCTGTTCCAGCGGTTTTGTAGGATGTTTTGCAATTAAACTCTCAAAATTACTGGATTTTAAGCCTCCAACATAGCCCGAATGGCGGTAATATGTCTTTTGTTCGGCTTTTCTTCCAGTAACCACTACTTTGTCCGCATTTATTACTACAACAAAATCCCCAATTTCCTGATGGGGTACAAAATTAGCCTTATTTTTTCCCCGGACGATAGCCGCCGCTTTTGCCGCAACTCTGCCCAGAACTTTACCTTCGGCGTCAATAATGAACCATTTTCGTTCGACCGACGCGGGTTTTGCAAATACTGTCTTCATACCAATAACCTTTATCACCTTTTCTTATTCATATATGTAACGGGATCTTAAAATTACAAAAAAAAATGATTTATGTCAAGACTACTTAATGACTATTAATGACTATTTAATGAAAAGCGGCGCCGTTTTTTTGAAATTCCCATAAAGCATACAGGTGCTTAAAAAAAATGTCCCTTTTTATTGTGCAAGCCACTTCTTATGGAGACTACCAAAATTTTATCAAAATGTCAAGTTTTTAATGGCTTTTCCCGAGTTTTCTCAATTTTTTTGAATAAATGATTTTTCTCAAAATGCTTAAAAAAAAGGGAGGTTTAATTTGAGCAGTTTACCACAGGGAAGAAGGATATAAGTTTTAATAAATTTTATTTGCATATACAGAACAGCACAAACTTGTTCAGCTTGTTTCGGCGGCGGATGGGTTTAATTTAACTGCCGCCAATGAAGCTGCTTTATTAAGCAGCATGGCGAAGCTGTGTTCAAATGTATGGAAAAATACGACAGGGAAGAGGAGATTTTCAAGTGAGAATTTCATTTGATGTTCACCCGTTATTGAATAAAAAGACAGGTATTGCTTACAACGAAGCATTTACCATAAATACTCTAACTGAAAAGTATAAAGAAAATGAGTATATTTTTGAATTTTTCGCCTTTACAAAGCTAAAACAAAAACTAGCGCATTTAAAACCTTATTTAAAAAATAACTGCTCTGTTAATTATTCCCGTTTCTTTACAAGCGGGCTTTATAGAATGACACGGTGGTTTGTTCCATTACCTTACAAATGGTTTTTCGGTAAAAAAGCAGACGTCAGCCATTTTTTTAATTATTACCTTCCCCCCTTTGTCCACGGTAAGACAGTTCTTACGATATGCGATTTAGTGTTTAGAGAACAACCTGAAACAGTAAAATTTTTAACAAAAGCGTCGCAAAATTTGTATTTTAAACGTTCAATAAAAAAAGCCGATTTAGTGATAACAGTATCGGATTTTACAAAAAAGCAGTTATTAAGTTATTACCCTGAATTTAGCAATAAACGTATAGAAAAAGTTTTAATAGGCGTAGATACAGATTTCTATAAAAAACAAGAAACTGCCGCTGTTAATAAAATTTTATCAAAATATAACATAGAAGGCAGCTATATTTTATACCTTGGTACAATTGAACCTCGTAAAAATTTGGTCAGGTTAATAGAAGCTTACGCGGGAGTGTTAAAAACGGATAAAGACGCTCCTTTGTTGGTTATAACAGGAATGAAAGGGTGGATATATGGAAATATATTTAAGACTGTTAAACAGCTAGGTATAGAAAAAAAAGTAATTTTTACAGAATATGTTCCCGACTCAGACAAACCTGCTTTGCTGTCGGGAGCTAAAATGTTTTGTTTCCCGTCGTTATACGAAGGTTTCGGAATGCCGCCGCTAGAAGCAATGGCATGCGGAACGCCTGTTTTAACATCAAACACCTCGTCCCTCCCGGAAGTTTGCGGCGATGCTGCGTTTTATATCGACCCGCTTTCAGTTTCCGAGATTGAAAGCGGCATAAGGGAGCTGCTACATAACGAAGAATTAAGAAATGAATTAATAGAAAAAGGCAGACAGAGAATTAAACAATTTGCGTGGGATAAAATTGCAGAACAGCTTCACGGCTTATATGAAGAACTTGTAAATGAAAAAGATTAAAATCCCACAAATACAATAAATCAACAAAGGAATTATAAGTATGAAAAGGGCGTTGATTACAGGCGTTACCGGACAGGACGGGTCTTACTTAACGGAGTTATTAATAGAAAAAGGCTGCGAAGTTTACGGGCTTGTAAGGCGAAAATCAAGCCTTGATTACGGGAATCTTGAGGGGCTTGATGTAAAAAATAAAGTAAAATTCATCTTCGGTGATATTACCGATATGGCGGCGATGATTAACGCTGTTAGAATATCACAACCGGACGAAATATATAACCTAGCTGCAATGTCGTTTGTAGCCCAGTCGTTCGCAGAACCTGTCGCCAGCATGAATATAACGGGCGGTTCTGCGCTTAGTATTCTGGAAGCTATTCGTACGATAAAGCCGGATGCAAAGTTTTATCAAGCTTCTACCTCCGAAATGTTCGGCGGCTGTATAGAAACCCAGGGAGAAAACTTTAGCGGCTATACAGAGGAAAGCCATTTCTGCCCCCGCAGCCCTTACGGCGTAGCAAAACTCTACGCACATTGGATTACAAGGAACTACCGCGAAAGCTACAATATGTTTGCATGTTCGGGCATTTTGTTTAACCACGAAAGCGAACGGCGCGGGCTTGAATTTGTAACAAGAAAAATTACAAACGCTGCAGCTAAGATTAAGCTAGGATTACAGGACTGCCTTGAGCTAGGAAATATGGATGCAAAGCGCGACTGGGGTCATGCGAAGGACTATGTCAACGCAATGCATCTTATACTGCAGCAGGAAAAACCTGAAGATTATGTGATTGCTTCAAACGAAACCCATTCAGTGCGGGAATTTGTCGAGCTGTCGTTTAAAGCCCTTGATATAAACATTAAGTGGCAGGGAAGCGGCGCCGATGAAACCGGGATAGATTCATCAACAGGAAAGACAATTGTAAAAATAAACCCTGTTTTTTACCGCCCTGCCGAAGTTGATTTACTGCTTGGAAACCCCGCAAAGGCGGAAAAAAACCTCGGGTGGAAGCGCGAGATAAGTTTTAACCGGCTTGTAGAAAGAATGGTTAAGAACGATTTGGAACTGTTAAAATGAAAGCTTTTATCACCGGAGCCGCTGGTTTTGTCGGTAGTTTCCTGATAGACGCGCTGTTACGTGAAAATTATGAAGTATTTGCTGCAAAATTACCTAATGAAAGCATAAGGCAAGACAAATGTAAAATTCTAGACCTTGATATCCTTGACAGCGGCAGGGTTAATACCGTTATACGGGAAGTACGCCCGGATGTTATATTCCACCTTGCGGCGCAAAGCTCTGTAAAACTGTCGAAGGAAAAACCTGCGCTGACAATCGACGTTAATATAAATGGAACTGCCAATCTTTTAGAAGCTCTGAATAGTCTTGATTACAAACCGAGAGTTCTGCTTATCGGTTCAAGCGAAGAATACGGCAGCGTACTGGAAAGCGATAATCCTTTAAACGAACAGATGCGGACGCATCCCGAAAGTATATACGCGGCTACAAAGGCGTACCAGACAATGCTTGGTAAAGTATGCGCCGATACTTTCGGACTTGATATAGTTATGGTGCGAGCGTTTAACCACACAGGACCCGGACAAAGTGAGACTTTTGTCGTGTCAGATTTTTGCAAACAGGCAGCAGAAATAGAAGCCGGAATAAGGGAAACGGTCATTTATACAGGAAATTTGAGCGTAAAACGCGATTTTACTGATGTCCGCGATGTGGTTAAAGCGTATATTTCTCTTGTTAATAAAGGAGAAAAAGGCGAAGTCTACAATGTAGGAAGCGGGAAAGCCGTCGAAATAAGCAAAATTTTAGAAATGATTGTTAATTCCTCTATTGTAAAGATTAAAACAGAAATTGATAGAACGAAATTAAGACCGGTTGATGCGCCTATTATAGAAGCCGATACGCAAAAGATTAGGGAATGCACAGGGTGGGTTCCCGAAATTGCTTTGGAAGTTACTGTCGCCCAAACCCTGCAGTTCTGGCGCGATGAAATTTCAAAGAGAAAAAATATATGAAAATAGTAAAAGAAATATTTGCGTACAGGGAAATGATTGCGAGCCTTGTTAGAAAGGACCTGCGCGGGCGGTATAAGGGTTCTGTACTGGGGTTTTTATGGACGTTTATAAACCCGCTGCTACAGTTACTTGTGTATACTATGGTTTTTTCTATTATACTGCGCGCTAATGTTGATAAATTTTATCTGTTTCTTTTTGTAGCTCTTATCCCTTGGATTTTCTTTTCGTCATGTCTTTCAGCGGGCTCGGGAATTATACTTGCCGAAAAGAACCTTGTTGTAAAAATATATTTTCCAAGGGAAGTTTTGCCTATTTATTTTACGACAAGCAGTTTTGTGAATATGCTTTATTGTTTTATTGTGGTAATAGCTGTTGTTATAATTTCAGGCGTAAACTTGAGCTTTTTAGCGCTGCTTTGCCTGCCTGTTGTAATGATAGTTGAATATGTTATGGCTTTAGGTGTATGTTTTTTAGTTTCTGCTGTTACTGTGTATTTTCGGGATTTGCAGCATATTATGGGGATAGTTGCTATGGCGTGGCAGTTTTTAACTCCTATAATGTACCCCCTTGATATTGTCCCCGAAAGCGTAAGACCTATTTTTATGCTTAACCCGATGACACCTGTTATTACCGCCTATCGCGATATTTTATATTACGGCAGGGCGCCTGAATTATCCACTTTGTTAAATGCCGCTGTCTTTGGAGCTGCCATATTGCTTATAGGTTTTGCGGTTTTCGGGAAGTTAAAGAAGCGCTTCGCGGAGGTGCTTTGATGGCTGCAATAGAAGTAAAAAACGTAGCGAAGAAATTCAGAGTGTATTACGACGGAAGCGCGAGCTTAAAAGAAAAATTACTGTTTAAAAACCGCAGCCGTTATGAAGAACGGCAGGTGTTAAATGATATAAGTTTTAAAGTAGAAAAAGGCGAAGCTGTAGGTTTAATAGGGCAAAACGGCTGCGGTAAAAGCACTATGTTAAAACTTATGACCAAGATTATGTACCCCGACAAAGGCACAATAGAAATGACTGGGAGGGTGTCTAGTCTGATTGAGCTTGGAGCAGGTTTCCACCCCGACATGAGCGGCAGGGAAAATATATATACCAATGCGTCAATTTTTGGTCTGACGCGGAAAGAAATCGACAGCCGTGTAAAGCAAATTATTGAATTTTCGGAACTTGACGCGTATATAAACAATCCTGTCCGCACATATTCGTCGGGAATGTACATGCGGCTTGCATTTTCGGTGGCAATTAATGTTGACGCAGATATAATACTGGTTGATGAAATTTTAGCTGTAGGAGACGCTAATTTTCAAGCCAAGTGTTTTAATAAAATGCGTGAAATAAAAGCAAAGGGCGTAACAATTGTAATAGTTTCGCACTCACTTGGGCAGATTGAACAGTTGTGTGAAAAAAGTTATTGGATAGAGAACCGCGTAATTTATAAGCAGGGTTCGCCTTTTGATGTTCACGCTGAATACATGGATTACATGGGGCAAAAAACGCGTAATGCAGAACAGCATAATCCTGAGATTACTGAAACCTTGGAAAACAAGGAAGTTTTGGAACAAGAAACATTAAATCTGCCTCAAACCGATACCCGTTGGGGTAACAGAGATGTCGAAATTATATCTGCGGCGTTACTGGATGAAAGTGAACAGGAGAAAAATGTATATAAAACAGGTGATTTTACCAATATCAGAATTAAATATAAAGTTAATAAATCTGTAAAAAATCCTGTTGTCGGCATAGGGGTATTCAGAAACGATGGTGTGAATTGTTACGGAACCAATACCTTTATTGACAGGTTAAAAATAAACGAGTTGGAAAAAGACGGAGTTATTGATTGTAAAGTTTTTAATAATAATTTGCTGCCGGGAGAGTATAGTTTAGATGTGGCAATTCATGCCGAAGACGGTTTCGCGTATGATTATTATAGAAGTATTCTTCAATTTAAAATGTACAGTTCTATAAATGATGTGGGTATTGCAAGAATAGGACATCAATGGAATATTATGTAGATTATGGTTTGCTAAATCTTTAAAATAATTAAAATATTTTAAAAAGACAATTTTTGGATAAAG
>Ga0099364_10013222_pt1 | contig 11094 bp, 10 predicted proteins | sample TergutTh196P3_FD_73070 | JGI IMG/M metagenome (GOLD analysis project Ga0099364, IMG submission 73070) | Microcerotermes parvus P3 segment gut microbial communities from Pointe-Noire, Republic of the Congo - Th196 P3 | ecosystem: Host-associated > Arthropoda: Insects > Digestive system > Gut ... | reverse complement strand
GATTCGCCCGGCAAATTCGTCCTGGTAGAAACTCATGCTCTGTCCGAGCATCAGGCGGTGAAAATTCCAGCGCAACCGCATCGGAAAGTTGCCCGCCAGCGCCTGATGTTTTATCAGGGTATTCAGGAGCACTACCAAGATGCTGACGAGGATAACGCCTGCCAGCAGCAACAGGCCGCCCCCTGCCTCATCCCACAAGTGCGCGGGGCCGATCGTGGAAAGCCAGTCCACCACCTTGCCCAACATGGCGAAAAGCAAGGCTTCGAAAACGCCAATGGCCGCCGTGCACAGCATCATGGCGGCAATCAACCCCCGCAGACCCTCGGTGCCTTGCCACAAAAAAGCAAAAAAACCTCGCGGCGACACAGCCGGAGGCGTGTCGGGATAGGGATCGACGGTTTTTTCAAAACGGCTGAACATAGGACCGGCTGAGGCGTTGGACTCCACGCACATTGTACGACGCACTGTTCGAGGCCCACGAACCGTAGCTGATGACTTGACAGTCAAATATTCGGGGAGCAGATGAATTCAGGCCAGTTCAACGACTGGCCTGAATGCTTGATTGGTCGGGGCGGCGGGATTCGAACTCGCGACCCCTTGCACCCCATGCAAGTGCGCTACCAGGCTGCGCTACGCCCCGACTCGGAAAGGCAGGATTGTACAAAAATCGTCCGGAACTTTCCAGAAGAATCTTGGCCCGAAATGTCCGGGGTCGTTCAGCCCCGCAAAACGCCCAGCGTCGCCTCGACCTCGGCGCGAAGCTCGAAGAGCAGGCCGCGCGCCTGTTCAGCGGCAATGGCGTTTTCCTGATCCTGGATCGCGGCTTCCCCGAGCCGGTTGCGCGCGCCCGAAATCGTGAACCCTTCTTCGTAGAGCAGATGGCGGATCTTGCGCACCAGGAGCACTTCATGGTGCTGGTAGTAACGCCGGTTGCCGCTGCGCTTGACGGGTTTGAGTTGGGAAAACTCCTGTTCCCAGTAGCGCAATACGTGCGCCTTGACCCCGCACAGTTCGCTGACCTCGCCAATGCTGAAATAACGCTTGGCAGGAATCGGCGGCAGGGCCGCAGCGGCAGAAACGGATTCAGGCGTTTCTATCGGCATCGCCAAATTCCTCCACGGCAGCCTTCAACTTCTGGCTGGGATGGAAAGTCACCACGCGCCGGGCGGAAATCGGGATTTCTTCGCCGGTCTTGGGATTGCGCCCCGGACGCTGCGGTTTGTCACGTAACTGGAAATTGCCGAAACCGGAGAGTTTGACGCTCTCCCCTCGCTCCAGGGTCGTTCGGATTTCCTCGAAAAAACCCTCCACCATGTCCCTGGCTTCGCGTTTATTCAATCCGACCTGCTCAAAAAGCAGGTCGCCAAGCTCGGCTTTGGTCAAGGTCATGGCATTTCTCTCCCCTTCTAAATGCGCAACCGTCCGCCCACGGCGCGCTCGACATGTCGAAGCAACCCGGAGATCGCCTCATCTACTTCGGCGTCTTCCAGAGTACGCTGAGTATCTTGCATGGAAATCCTGAACGCAAGGCTCTTGCAGCCGGATTCGATGCCTTTGCCTTGATAGACATCGAAAAGCACGATTTCCCGCACCGTGGCAGGCGCGGCTTCACGCAATGCGCTCAATACCCGCTGTGCCGAAACGCCCATTGGCACCACCAGCGCGAGATCGCGCAACACGGCCGGCATCCGTGAAATTTCGTCGGCCTCCGGACACAGCGCGGAGAGCGTTGCGTCGAGATCGACTTCAAACACGACCGGGGCCGCGCCCAACTCGAAACGCTGCACCCAGACCGGGTGAACTTCACCGATCACGCCAATCTCCCGACCCTCCAGGAACACCGAGGCCGCGCGTCCGGGATGCAGGGCTGGACGCGACACCGGCGCAAATGTCAGCACGCGCGGCGCGAAAAGGGCTTCGAGATCGCCCTTGAGATCGAAGAAATCGACCGCGCGCGCCGACTCTCCCCACTGTTCTGGAAGAACCGACCCCGCCGCCAGCGCCGCCAACCGTCGCGGCTGATAAAAACCGGGCACTTCGTCCCCTGACCCGCTTACGGTTTCTCCCTGTTTTGGGCGCATGAAACAACGGCCCAACTCAAAAACCCGCACACGGTTCTGCTGGCGTTTGCGGTTTGTCGCCAGATTGGACACCAGGCCCGGAATCAGGCTGGATCGCATGACATCCATCTGGCTGGCAATCGGGTTGGCCAACCGGATCGGCGCATCATTGGCGCAAAAATCCCGCTCCCAGGCGGAATCGACGAAAGCGTAATTCACGACTTCCTGAAAACCGCGCCCGGCGAGGCAATGTCGCACGTCCCAATCGGTACGCGCCGATTCGGTGCTGGCAAGCATGCCCAGAGGGCCTCGCGGCTCGATGGCCGGGATGTTGTCGTAACCGTGCAGCCGCGCGATTTCTTCGATGAGGTCTTCTTCGGTTTCGATATCGAAACGGAAAGCGGGCGGCGTGACCCGCAGTTCGACCGCCAGATTGCGCACCGTCAGGTGTACGCGCTCCAGCAGTTCGCGCATGACTTCCGCGTCCATCTCGATGCCGAGCACCTGACGCACCCGCGCCGGACGTAGCGCAACTTCCTCGCGGCACGGCAGATGTTCATCCGCGCGCGCCTCTTCCACCGGGCCGGGCACGCCGCCGCAAATGTCGAGAATGAGTTGCGTGGCGCGTTCGATGGCCGGACGCTGCAACTGAAAATCCACGCCGCGCTCGAAGCGGTGCGAGGCGTCGGAGGTAAAACCATACGCGCGCGCCTGCCCGGTAATGGCCTCGGGCGTAAAGAAGGCCGACTCCAGAAAGACTTCGGTCGTCTCGTCCGTCACGCCGGTCTCGCTGCCGCCCATGATCCCGGCCAGCGCCAACGCGCGGGCTTCGTCGGCAATCAGCAGGGTGTCGGGCGCAGGTTTTACCATTTGTTCGTTCAGCAGCCGTAGCTCTTCGCCCGAACGCGGCAGGCGGACGTGAATCGCGCCGGAAAGATGCGCGTTGTCGAAGGCATGCAAGGGCTGGCCGAGTTCGAGCATCACGTAGTTGGTAATATCGACGACGGCATGAATCGGACGCAGACCGGAGCGTTTCAGGCAATCTTTCATCCAGCCGGGAGTCTGCACCCTGGCGTTCACCCCGCTGATGACGCGCCCGCAATAGCGCGGGCACCGCTCGGGCGCGTCGAGCACGATGTCGCGGCGGGCATCGCCCGCCGGAGGAACCAGCGACAACGGCGCGGGCGTAAGCGCCGCACCGGTGAGCGCCGCCACTTCTCGCGCCACGCCGGTCAAACTCAGGCAATCGGCCCGGTTGGGGGTGAGTTTGATGACGAAACAGGTGTCGTCGAGATCGAGGACTTCACGGATGTCTGCGCCGACCGGGGCATCCTCCTCCAGCGCATGCAGGCCGCCCTGATCCTCGGATAATCCCAGTTCGCGCCCGGAACACAGCATGCCGAAAGATTCGACCCCGCGCAGTTTGGCGGCCTTGATGACGAAGTCGCCGGGCAGCACTCCACCGACTTTCGCGCACGGCACTTTCATGCCAGCGGCGGCATTGGGCGCGCCGCACACGATCTGCAAAAGTTCGCCCGTACCGACGTCGACCTTGCACAGCTTAAGCTTGTCGGCATTCGGATGTTTTTCGGCCTCGACGATGCGGGCCACCACCACGCCGCTGAACGGCGGCGCGACCGGATGGGTTTCTTCGACTTCGAGTCCGGCCATGGTCATCAGATGCCCAAGCGCGCCGGAATCGAGCGGCGGATTGACGAAGGTGCGCAGCCAGTTTTCGGAAAATTGCATGTTCGCCTACCTTCTCACCTGAATTGGCTCAAAAAACGCAAATCGCCTTCAAAGAACAGGCGCAGGTCATTCACGCCGTAACGCAGCATGGTCAGCCGATCCGGGCCGAAACCGAACGCGAAGCCCGTATAGCGTTCGGGGTCGATGCCGCCGCAGCGCAGCACGTTGGGATGCACCATGCCGCATCCGGCCACTTCCAGCCAGCGCCCCTTGAGCTTGCCGCCCATAAACGCCACGTCGATTTCCGCCGAAGGCTCGGTAAACGGGAAAAAGGACGGACGGAAACGAACCTGCAAGTTCTCCGTCTCGAAGAACTTGCGCAAAAAATCGGTCACTACGCCCTTGAGGTCGGCAAAACTCACCCGCTCGCCAACCCACAAGCCTTCGACCTGATGGAACATCGGCGAATGGGTGGCGTCGGAATCGACCCGGTATACCCGCCCCGGCGCAATCACCCGCAAATCGGGCATGGGGTCGCAATCGCGGGTGCGCTCAACGTGCGCAAGCATGGCGCGAATCTGCACCGGACTGGTATGGGTGCGCAACAGCACGTCCTCTCGGCCTTCGAGGAAGAACGTATCGTGCATCGAGCGCGCCGGATGATTCTCCGGCGTATTGAGCGCGGTAAAGTTGTGCCACTCGGTTTCGATTTCCGGGCCATCGACGGACACGAACCCGATGGACTGAAACAGGCGCTCGATACGCTCGAGCGTGCGGCTGACCGGATGCAGCCCCCCCGGCGTTGCGCCGCGCCCCGGCAGGGTGATATCGAACGCCTCGGCTTCGAGTTGGGCGGCGAGTTCCACCTCGCGCAAGGCTTCGCGCCGCTCGGCAAGGGCCGTTTCGATGGCGGCCTTGACGCGGTTGACCTCGGCGCCCCGCTCGCGCTTCTGTTCGGGAGCCAATCCGCCGAGCGCCTTCAATTGCTCCGTGACGAGGCCGTTCTTGCCGAGAAAGCGCGCCTTCGCCTGCTCCAGCGCCGCAGCGGCGTTTGCCGAGGCAAAAGCCGCTTGCGCGTCGATGACCAGTTGATCGAGATTGTTCATGTCCTGCCCTTGCGGGAAAATCAAGAAAAAAGGAGGCATAGCCCCCTTTTTTAGCACTGCCACAACTACGGAAACTGCGGGAGTTTACGTAAATCGTATCGCAAAGTCACGCAGCAATCCGGGCTTTGGCCTGTTCGGCAAGCGCGGCGAACGCGGGTTTGTCGAACACGGCCAGATCGGCCAGAACCTTGCGATCCACTTCGATGGCGGCTTTCTTGAGACCGTTCATGAAGGCGCTGTAGGTCAGGCCCAATTCGCGCGCGGCGGCATTGATTCGGGCGATCCACAGGGTTCGGAACTGGCGTTTGCGTTGACGGCGATCGCGGTAAGCGTACTGGCCCGCCTTCATCACCGCTTCCTTGGCGATGCGGTAGACGTTCTTGCGGCGACCGCGATACCCCTTGGCCTGATCGAGAACCTTCTTGTGACGCGCGCGGGCGGTTACACCCCGTTTGACTCTGGGCATGGCGCTCTCCTTGTCAGGCGTAGGGCAACATCGCGCGAACCAGCTTCGCGTCGCTGTCATGGACAGTGACCGTGCCGCGCAGATGGCGCTTGCTCTTGGTGGTTTTCTTGGTCAGGATGTGGCGCTTGAACGCATGGGAACGCTTGATGCTCCCATCGGCGCGCACCGTGAAGCGCTTTTTCGCGCCGCTCTTGGTTTTCATCTTGGGCACTGCAACAACTCCTTTATAGAATGCCGCCGGGTAGCCCTTTCGGGCGTTTTCGTACCCGGCGTCACTTGTTATCGCTCCTCGCGGAGCCGACTACCGCCGCCGTTCAGCGGCCCTTACGGGCCGGAGCGACGACCATCACCATCAGACGCCCTTCCATCTTGGGCATCTGCTCGATCTGGGCGATATCCTCCAGATCGGCCTTGATCCGTTCAAGCTGCCTCAAACCAAACTCCTGGTGCGCCATCTCGCGCCCCCGGAAGCGCAACGTCACCTTGCACTTGTCGCCATCTTCCAGAAAACGGCGCAGGTTGCGCAGTTTGATCTGATAATCGTTTTCATCGGTACCCGGTCGCAGCTTGATTTCCTTGACCTGCACCTGCTTCTGTTTCAGCCGGGCTTCGTGGGCTTTTTTCTGTTCCTGGTAGCGGAACTTGCCAAAATCCATCACCTTGCATACGGGCGGCTGTGCCATCGGCGCGATTTCGACCAGATCCAGACCGGCCTCCTCGGCTGCTTCGAGCGCCGCGCGCAGAGACATGATCCCAATCGGCTCCCCGTCCTCTCCGACCAGACGAACTTCCGGCGCGCTGATGTCCTCATTTACGCGCTGCTTTTTTTCCTGAGCGATGGTCTAACTCTCCACAAAAGCCAATATCAGACCGATGCCGCCTTCGCTACCAATTCGCGAAGCCAGCGATCGATCAATGAGTCGAGGGACATTTGGCCAAGATCCTGACCACCCCGGACACGCACCGCCACCGTTGCCGTAGCCTTTTCTTTCTCGCCCGTGACGATCTGATACGGCAGCTTGTGCATACTGTGCTCGCGGATTTTATAGTTGATCTTTTCGTTGCGCAAATCAACTTCTACGCGAAAACCCGCGTCACGTAGCCTTTGTGAGACATCGGCAGCGTAGTCGGCTTGTCCTTCCGTGATATTTATCACAACCGCCTGCACCGGCGCGAGCCACAGCGGCAGTGCGCCCGCGTGATGTTCGATCAGGATGCCGATGAAACGTTCCATCGACCCCAACACTGCGCGGTGAAGCATGACCGGCGTCCTGCGCGTGTTCTCTTCGGTCACGAACTCCGCGCCAAGCCGCCCCGGCAGGTTGAAATCCAGTTGCAGGGTGCCGCATTGCCACACCCGCCCCAGGCTGTCCTTGAGGGAGAACTCGATCTTCGGGCCGTAAAACGCGCCTTCACCCGGCTGCCATTCGTAGGCCAGCCCCTGGGCGTCGAGCGAAGCGGCCAGCGCCGCCTCCGCGGCGTCCCACTGCGCGTCGGACCCCACCCGCTTGTCGGGGCGAGTCGAAAGCTTGACCAGCACGTCTTCGAAGCCGAAATCGCGGTAGACTTTTTGCAACAGGCGGATGAACGCTGCCGCTTCCGACTGCACCTGTTCTTCGGTGCAGAAGATGTGCGCGTCGTCCTGGACGAAATGGCGCGCCCGCATGATGCCGTGCAGCGCGCCCGATGGTTCGTTGCGGTGACAGGAACCGAACTCGGCCATCCGGAGCGGCAGATCGCGGTAGCTCTTGAGCCCTTGGTTGAAAATCTGGACATGGCAGGGGCAGTTCATCGGCTTGACCGCGTAGTCCCGCTTCTCGGACTGCGTCGTAAACATCAGTTCCGAGTACATGTCCCAGTGTCCGGAACGCTCCCACAACGCACGGTCGACGATCAGCGGCGTTCTCACTTCCTGGTAGTCGTGGCGCTGGAGCGTTTGCCGCATGTACTGTTCGACCTGCTGCCACAGCGTCCAGCCCTTGGCATGCCAGAACACCATCCCCGGCGCTTCCTCCTGGAGATGAAACAGATCGAGTTGACGGCCCAACTTGCGGTGATCGCGTTTTTCGGCCTCTTCGATCATGTGTAGCCAGGCGTCGAGGTCTTCCTTTTTCGCCCATGCCGTGCCGTAGACGCGCTGGAGCATCTCGTTGGCCGAGTCGCCGCGCCAGTAGGCTCCGGCGAGTCGGGTGAGCTTGAACACCTTGAGCTTGCCGGTCGAAGGCACATGCGGCCCCCGGCAGAGATCGACGAAATCGCCCTGCCGATAGAGCGACACGTCCTCGCCCTCCGGGATCGAGGCAATGATTTCGGCCTTGTAATGCTCGCCGATGCCCTTGAAGAATTCGATGGCTTTTTCGCGCGGCCACACTTCCCGAGTCACGGGCAGATCACGGCGGGCAATTTCGCCCATGCGCGTCTCGATGGCCGACAAGTCTTCCGGCGTAAAGGGGCGCTTATAGGAAAAATCGTAGTAAAAGCCGTTTTCGATCACCGGCCCGATCGTGACCTGCACATCCGGGAACAGTTCCTTTACCGCGTGCGCCAGCAGGTGCGCGCAGGAATGGCGGAGGATGTCGACCCCTTCCGGGTTCTTGTCGGTGATGATCGCAAGCAGGGCGTCCGACTCGATGCGGTGGGACACGTCTACCAGTTGCCCGTCCACCCTTGCCGCCAGCGCCGCCTTGGCGAGTCCCGCGCCTATTGAGGACGCCACTTCGCTCACCGTGACCGGCTGATCGAAGCGTCGGATGGAACCGTCGGGCAGGGAGATGTTCGGCATGGAAATTGGTAGGCGCGATTGGACTCGAACCAACGACCCCCACCATGTCAAGGTGGTGCTCTAACCAACTGAGCTACGCGCCTGCTAAAGAGGAGGGATTATAGGCGAGAGAACGGTGGTGTCAAGGAATGATGTACCGGGCGTTACCGGGGCTGCGGGCGAGACCGGAGTGACATCGGGTTTGCCTTTGCAATGGCTTTCTTTTAAGATGGATTGTTTGTATCGTGGACTCTCTCGACAACTCTTATAAACACATCCTATCGTCTGTGAAAATCAAGCACATCTCGCGCATCACCTGGGACGACCTGCCCCGCATTGAGAATCCGTTTTATGCCCGCAACGAAATCGCGTGGGATCACTCCGTCATGGTGTCGTTTGGCGTCTCCTGGGTGAGCGGTCTGAAAGGTGTGCTTTGGGAACATGTTTGTCGGCACTCGCCCTACGGCCCACAGGTCAACTCGCACGAGGCTCTCGCCTGGCTGCTGAATCGGGTAGACGATGGCGAATTCGTCCTCATAGCAGACTCCGGCCCGACCTCTCTCATAAAACACGTTCTGCGCTGGAGCACGGAAAACAACCCTGGCGGCTCCCGTGTACCCCTGCAAAGCAGCGCAATTGCCGATTACACCCAAGGCCGCTGGAAGGCAGACCCGAACTTGCCCATGCTGATGCGCTTGCGAATCGACCGATGCCTGAAAGATGCCCGGCACGGCAATCATGAGCCGGAGCATCTGTGGTGGAGAGGATTGCTGACGAGCAGGCTTGGGAGGGGTGGGGGATCTGGTGATGATGCCGCGGATGACAAGCCACGCATGGCAGCGGTGGCGCCGAAGGGAATACTGACTGCATCTTCGACACAGGGGATTTCTGGCGAAGAAGCGCGGGCGCTGGCAAAAAAGAATACTCCACCGCGAATGAGCAAAAAGGCGTTCGAAGCGAACATGTGCGAGTGGGCTTGCTTCTGTTACGTTCCGGACAAAAGGGGGCATAAGACTTACCAACACTGTGTCGACAATGTGATTCGCGCGCAGTACTACGATGAGACAAAACACCCACGAGATAACTCGCCGGTGTGGTCGGAGGTGAATTACTATCTATCGGATGTGGGTAACGGGAAGACTAAATGGAAAATGCTGGAAAGCGAGACATACCCCGGCAAGCCTTCCTATTACTATCCACGTTATGATACACGGAGGATTGATGTTATCAAAGTCGGACCCAATGGGCCAGAAGTGTTTTATGATATGAAGTTTGGAGATGATGATCCAACGTTCAATAAAGATAAACAAAGGTTAATGGATTATCAAAAGGTAGCGAAGGATAACGAAGGCAAATATCAAACGTTTGTTGTTGAAGATGAATGTAAATGTTCGAACGATGATGCTGGGAAGACGCGGAGGAATAGTGAAGCCACAGAAGATATATACGATCTGATCGGGGGGAAGGAAGAGAAACAGAAATATGGGCCTGTACAGGGTATTCCTCCTGTCATTTTCCCCACCCCAGTGGGTCCCATTTTTATACCGTAGCAAAATAATCCTAACAGGAGAAAGCGCATGTTATCCAAGGAACAGATTCAAGCCTATTTGTCGATGGACAGATTAGGTGTCATCTACGGTAAAAATGAATCCGCTGCCGGACTGTTTGTTCTTGGTGCTGAACTGTATGTAGAGCCACGAGAACGTGCACAACTGCGACTTGATATGTTGGATGTGCAGGAGGATTATTACAAACGTTTCAATGCGGATTTAGACGGCATGAGGTATAATACATTCACTGACACTGAACCCGGAAGTAAAAAAGTAAAGCTGAAAAATGGGGAGAATCCTTTCCCTTGGGTTAGACAAATTATTGGATACCCTAAAAAGCATGATGCTTATTGCAATATTCTTTATCAAGGTGAATTCACACATCCGGATTTCCCAAACAAGAAAAAGTTTCAAATTACTCCATGGTTGAGTACTTTTTTAGTTATAAGGGAGGCAGAGAAAGAGTTGTCTTATTATGCTTCCTCCATTCCCGTTTCAGACGGAAAAGCCAAGCTACATTTCGATGTTTGGCGCGAATGTATACTGACATGGGCGAAGCGCCTGCGTCCCGCACACGGACTGGCGGGACTTACCATAGTGATGGCAGATGATACCATTGATGGGCCATTTATTCTCCCAACCATAAAAGAGTACCCTGGCTTGGATGTTCAGGTTCCTATTAACTTTTCTATGTGCGTAGAGCAGGTTTTCAACCGCATAAAATGCGTCAACTGGCTCACAGTTCTAGGTGATAAAATCGTCGAAGAACTTGGAGGTCTAAGCATACTTAGAGACGAACTAGAATCCGATTGCACTCTCTATCCCTATCCGGGCGGTGTGCTGATACAGGCCGGGGAAGCCCCCCACTTGGCTGACGTAGAAGTACCCGGTTCTTCCGAACTGCTCGAACCCTATCGCAAAGTGGCGCGCATCACCAAGCGGGTACGTTTCAAGGATTACAACTGGCATTTGATTCAACTCGATGAATCATTTAATGAAATAGAAGAAGCGAAGAAATGGGTAAGCCGGTTTGATTGATAGCGTGTAGATTGGGGTGAGCAAAGCGAACCCCAACGCTGGAAGAAAAGATAACCGTATGATATACGGGTATACAATGAAAATGACCTTCCCATTCGGAAACGCTGTTCCGCTGGGGTTTTCACCCCAGCCTACACGCGCTGGAATTCTTGCCACGCTGACGGATTACGCCGCTGCCACGGCACACATCTTTTTGTCTCCCGATTTCACGTCCCAAACGGATGCCTGCGCAGAATGGTTTCTTCGCGTTCCGGGCCGGTGGAGATGACGTCGATGGGCACTTCGCAGATCTCTTCGATGCGGTGCAGGTAGGCGCGCGCTTCCTGCGGCAGGGCGCTCCAGCTTTTCGCGCCTACGGTGGAAGCACTCCAGCCCGGTAGCGTCTCGAGAATCGGTTCGCAACGCCCGACTTCTTCCGCGCCCA
>Ga0099364_10013221_pt1 | contig 11094 bp, 5 predicted proteins | sample TergutTh196P3_FD_73070 | JGI IMG/M metagenome (GOLD analysis project Ga0099364, IMG submission 73070) | Microcerotermes parvus P3 segment gut microbial communities from Pointe-Noire, Republic of the Congo - Th196 P3 | ecosystem: Host-associated > Arthropoda: Insects > Digestive system > Gut ... | reverse complement strand
TAGTGAAACAATACCGCCAATTCTATAGGCAGTAAACTTGCTTTCTGTTCTTCGATATTGTACCATTTTACCAAATCGCTCATTAGAGAAGGCGTTTCTTCGGGCGAGGCATAATCAAACATTTCGCCTGCTGCTGTGATAACAGAATTTGGGCGTGTCTTGTAAACTCCTGTATGAATTTTATACCGATAACTCCTATCGTTGCTTACTTTGTAAAAATCGCCTGCAAGAATAGTGCGGTTCAAATCACGAATAAAATTTTCTGACAATGCTCGCTTTTTGTCCAATGCCTCAATTTTCATCATTTCAAGTCCGACATTGTGAGCCTTCATTTCTTCGCAATCTCGAAACAATGCATCCCCTTTTATTTTACCAAAAAGCAGTAACAATTTGGTCTGACCATAAGTAAGCGTATTGCCTTCCAAATGATTGGAATTGTAGTTGAAATCAACCATAAACTGCTGATTTATGTCTCGTTCCAATTTTTCATTTAGAGGTTGCAACGACTGCCATTCTTTGTATAATTGCTGTATGTTATTTTCTATGTTTTGTTGTTCCATAATCTTAACATTTGAATGATAATGTTTTAATGGAAACTTCTTTAATCAAATGCGTTCCAACTTATTTATCATAATTTTACCTGACAATCGTCTGTTCCCTGTCCGGTCCCAAAGAAACAATTTTTATCGGTGTTCCCAGTTCTTTTTCTAAAAAATCAAGATAAGCAACAAACTCCTGCGGAAATTCGCTTTCCGATTTCATTGTATTCATCGGCGTTTTCCAGCCTTTCAGTTCTACAAACTGCGCTTCGGTTTCGTCGTTTATGTCATAAGGAAAATGGTCAATTTTTTCGCCATTCACCTTGTATGCAACACAGGCTTTAATCGTGTCAAAAACATCAAGCACGTCGCTTTTCATCATAATCAGTTGCGTAACACCGTTTATCATAACGGCATATTTCAGCGCCACAAGGTCAATCCACCCACAACGGCGTTTTCTGCCTGTTACCGAGCCGTATTCATTTCCGCGACTGCACATTATATCGCCCTTTTCATCGAACAATTCCGTAGGAAATGGTCCGCTGCCTACGCGAGTGCAATATGCCTTGAATATGCCGTACACTTTTCCGATGTTGCGGGGCGCAACGCCCAATCCGGTGCAAGCCCCCGCGCAAACGGTGTTCGACGAGGTTACAAAGGGATAGGAACCAAAATCAATATCCAAGAGCGTGCCTTGTGCGCCTTCAGCTAACACTGATTTTCCTTCCGACAGTTGTTTGTTTATTTCGTGCTCGCTATCTATAAAAGTAAAGGTTTTTATTTTTTCGATGCCTGCAAACCATTTTTTTTCGATTTCCGGCAAACTATCGCAGGGATAATTGTATTGTTCTAAAATGCGTTTGTGTTTGGCTATTGCAACGGCATATTTTTCGTCGAAATTGTGCAAAATATCGCCCACCCGCACGCCATTTCGCGCTATTTTGTCGGTATATGCGGGTCCGATTCCTTTGCCGGTGGTTCCGATTTTTCCGTCTCCTTTTGCTGCTTCGTAGGCTGCGTCCAACAAGCGGTGTGTGGGCAAAATAAGGTGCGCTTTTTTAGAAATGTACAGGCGCCGGGTCAAATCATAACCTGCGGCTTCCAGTTGCTCTACTTCTTCTTTAAATAACGCTGGGTCGAGCACTACGCCGTTGCCTGTAATATTGATTTTATTGCCTTGAAAAATTCCGGAAGGAATAGAGCGAAGTACATATTTTTTTCCTTCAAATTCCAATGTGTGTCCGGCGTTGGGACCGCCTTGAAAACGGGTTACAATGTCGTAGTTTGGGGTCAATACATCTACAATTTTTCCTTTTCCTTCGTCGCCCCATTGCAATCCTAATAAAACATCTAATTTCATCTGTTTAAATTTTATTTTTTTATTTGGCGTACAAAGATACACAAATTTACGATTTACAGATTTACGATTTACGATTTATTTTTGAAGATGCGTCAATCTTTATAAAAAAAAACCTCTGAAAATTATTTCAAAGGTTTTTATTTACTCTTTATTTCTCTGCTTTTTTCGCTTGTTTTACAATTGCTTGAAATGCATCGGGGTGGTTCATTGCTAAATCGGCAAGCGTTTTGCGGTTTATTTCGATGCCGGCTTTGTGCAGAGCGCCCATCAATTTCGAATAGGAAAGTCCTTCTAAACGGGCTGCTGCGTTGATGCGCTGTATCCACAACGCACGGAAATTGCGTTTTTTGTTTTTGCGGTCGCGGTAGGCATATTGCAAACCTTTTTCCCAAGTGTTTTTTGCTACCGTCCACACATTTTTTCTTGCTCCAAAATATCCTCTTGTTAATTTCAGAACTCTTTTTCTTCTCGCTCTCGAAGCGACATGATTTACTGATCTTGGCATAATTGTACTTTTTTTTGAATGTTAGCGTTCCGTTTCATCGGAATCTTGCGGCTAATTCATTCGGTTAATAATTTTTTGTTGAAACGATGTTTTAAATTTATTTTATTGCAAGCAACGATTTTACATTTTTCAAATCTGCATCGCTTACCAAGCCGGTATGCGTGAGATTTCTTTTTTGTTTTGTTGTTTTTTTCGTTAAAATGTGGCTTTTAAAAGCATGTTTCCTTTTAATTTTTCCTGATCCGGTAAGGCTGAACCTTTTTTTGGCACCGGAGTTAGTTTTAATTTTTGGCATTTTGTTAATATTTAGTTAAATTAATGTTCAATTTTATTTCTTTTGCGCTTTCGGCGAAAGCATAATAATCATTCGTTTGCCTTCTAATTGTGGCAGTTGGTCTACTTTTGCCAATTCTTCCAAATCGCTGGCAAAACGCAGTAAAAGCACCTCGCCTTGTTCTTTAAACAGGATAGAACGACCTTTGAAAAACACGTATGACTTGATTTTGCAACCTTCTTTCAGGAATTCAATCGCGTGTTTTAATTTAAAGTTGTAATCGTGATCATCGGTTTGCGGACCAAAACGAATTTCTTTTACTACCACTTTTACCTGTTTCGCTTTGAGTTCTTTTTCGCGTTTCTTTTGGTTATACAGAAATTTCTGATAATCCACAATTTTACAAACAGGCGGTTCCGCGTTGGGCGATATTTCTACAAGGTCAAGTTCCAAATCATCGGCTACGCGCAACGCCCTTTCCAAGGTATAAACGCCTTGTTCTACGTTTTCGCCTACCAAACGAATTTCTTTTGCACGAATTTTATCATTTATTTTGTATGGTTCTTCTTTTACAAATCGTGCGCGCTGACGAGGTATAAATTGTTTTGCTATAGTTTTTTCCTCCTATAAATTAAACAGGTTAATAATTTAATGTGTTTTATTCGTCTAAAAATTTAGCGCACAAAAATACTACTTTTTATTTTATCTGCAATGATTGAGATTAAAAAAACTGTATTTCAAAGAAAAATAATTTTTAATCAATATATATTTTTAAATAAACTTTTTATAATTTTTGTGGTTTTTTTCCTGTCTTTTTTCTTTACTTAAAACTCCTGTTTCGCCGGCACAAACACATACAATTGCGCTTAACCTTGTTTTGCGAAAGCTTACAGTCTGCACTGTATTGAAAAAACAAATGCTATCTTGCAAGTTTTAATCTATATTTTTTTTTGAACAACAGCTCCGGTTTGTATATTATTTTTTTGTTTGCTACCTTTGTCTTGTTTTTAACCTTAAAATAATAATATTGTTTGATGAGAAAAATAATTCTGTCTTTTTTTATCCTGTTGATTGCAGGCAGCGCTACTGCGCAAATACAAATGGTGTACACATCAACCCCGCCTGTAATTGGCGACGGCGTAATTGATGACGTTTGGAAAATTGCCCCTCCCGTTCAAAATACAATCGTAATGGACGCCGCAGAGGACAACTGCAAAGAAGGCTCTGACGGTAAAACTCAAATTGAAACTCCTTCCGGTCAGTGGCGCGCAATGTATGACAATGACAATATTTATGTATTGGTTGAAGTGCACGACGATAATCTCAACGCTACGCCATATAATTGCGATGGCATAAAAAATTGGGAAGGAGACGGGATTGAAATCTTTTTGGCGCAAGCAAACAATTCCTATCAAAGTCAAATCGGGTTAGGCTATGCGCCGGGAAAATCCAGTAGGACATACGGTAATGTTGGTTTTGGAACAATGGATTGGTATATTACCGATGCCACTGTAAAAATAAACGGAACAGATTATAACGGCTATTTTCTGGAAATAAAAATCCCCAAAAGCCTTATCGGAATTGCCGCAGACGCCATGCCCAATACGGTAAAAATGGAATTAGGCATTAATCAATCGAATACAGGCAATGGACGTTCCGCACAAATTTTAACATGGACAAATGCCAACAATCTGTATAATAACGCGAGTAATTATGGAACAGGCTCCGTAGTTTGCGACAATGCCATTGAAATAACCGATATTCCTAATTGCGCAAATGGCAATTTTACACTTAATTCCAACATGATATACGACCCTTCGACTATTGTTACCAATCCGGCGAGCAACCCAACGCCCGTCTATCAATGGGAAAGAAGCTACAACGGCGGCGCTTGGACTACGGAAGGAAACACCGCCTCTTTAGCTCAAAACGATTTGGCGCTGGGCGAATATCGCTATCGTTTGGTAACAGATTATCGCACTTCTTGTGTGGCAACTGTTAATGTCGGTTCTTTGCAATTTTTGGACAAAAATTTGGCTTATCAATGCGACAATAGCAATGCGCTTCAACTAACAATAAGTAATGTAACCAGCGGTGTTGCTCCTTATACATACTCTTACAGTAAGGACGGCACATTTTCTACAAATGTTATTAATTCAAATACTCCGCTTCTCATTTTGCCGGCAGATAAAATAGCGGGCGACTATAAAGTAGCAGTGGAAGATGCTAACGGTTGCAGCGATACCACATTTAATAAAGTTATTTCGTTCCCGCCTGCGCTGACCGAAATCAATAACATCGACATTGAGTGCAATGTTTCAACATACACATTAAACGTGAAAAATATACCGGCAGGTTACCAGTACTCGTGCTCGGAAACCGGCAACCCGAATAATTGGGTTACTTCCCCCGAATTTGAAAATCTTTCGCCAAATAGATATGATATTCTCATAAAAGACATTGATACAGAATGCTATAGCGACGTGCTTCAACAAGAATTGCTTTCCCCGCCTGCCGATTTCACTTTCGACTACAAGTGCAACGATGAAACCTCCATCATTTTGGAGCAATTAACCGGTGCAACAGGCGGCAGCGGCGATTACCGGTATTCTTTGGATAACAAAAACGATTTCAAAACTAATCTTTCCGATTTAACCATTACGCCCATTGCCAGCGGCAACCACAGCGTAACGGTAAAAGACGCCGAAACAGGCTGCACAATGGAAATTTCCAACTATTTTACCAAACCGCAAGTCAGTTTAAACCCATCAACAAATCAAGACTTGAAAGCAGATGCCGCCGACTTTCCATTAGTAGCGGCAAGTTTGGAAAATTTCTTCCGTTGGAAAAAAGACGGCGTCATTATCCAGGAAGGCAACAACGCGGCAGATAATATTTACAATTTTATTGTAGCCAATAATATCGGGGTAAACGCCGTATATTCGGTGCAAACCAAAGACGGCAACGGTTGTTTTTCCGACCCAGCCTCTATAAGAATTGCAGTTGAAATAGAAGAATTTACAACATTTATAACACCCTATCTGCCAGATGGAGTAAACGATGTGTTTGCTCCGGACTATGCAGTAACAATATTTAACAGAGCCGGAAAAGTAATATACGACAATAAAGCGAAAACAGGCTGGAATGGCAGTTTGAAAGGCAAACCGAATAAATTAGCCGACCCGGGCATCTATTTCTATACTGTTGATATTGGTAACGGACAAGTAAGACGCGGAAGCATAGAAGTGATAAAAAAATAATACGGAAACAACATAAACCTGGTAAATTACAAAATTTAACAGGTTTTTTATGTTATATTACATAAAAATAAACAAGGCTAATAATAAAAGTTTTTGTAATTTTGAAAGATTTTTTAAATTGTTAATCTAAACTCATTATACAGATGAAATACTCATTTTTACTTAATTCGAAAACAGCAAAACAGTTAGTGCTTTTTGCATTCGTTTTTTATTCAGCAATTGCACAGGCAGCAACCATAGGTGCAGGAAGCACAACTCCGGGCGCATGGAGCGCCGTAGAGCGTACTTATACACTAACCGCCGCAGGCAATATTGACGCCACAGAATTGGCGACCAACTTAAACAATGGAAACGTTACGGTTGTTGTTGATGGCGACATTACGATAAATGCCATTAACGCAAACAATACTAACCTTTCGGCGGCATATACATTAGCCATCAATGCTACCGGCAATGTAGCAGTAAGCGGAGTTATTAATCTTGGAGGAAATGCCGGTGCAGGTTCTCAAACTGCCGATGCAGCAGGTAAAGCCGGTCATAGCATAGCCATCACGGCAGGCGGCACAGTAAACGTTGCGGCAGCAATTTCTACAGCCGGAGGCGCAGGCGGGCAACCGACAACCAACGCGCGAGACGGAGGCGCAGGCGGAAATGGCGGCGCAATTTCTATCACGGCGGATTCGGATATTATCATTGGCGAAACCATTAACTCGACCGGAGCGCAAGGCGGAGCGCCGCAAGGCAACAATGGCGGTGGAACTGGTGGAACTGGTGGAAATATTACAATTATTTCTACCGGAGGAACAATTTCTACCACTGCGCCAATCATTTCTACGGGCGGAAATGCCAGAGATGGAAACAATACAAAAGCAGGTTTGGCAGGAACGCCGGGCAATATAAGCATTACCGCATCGAACAATGTAACAATAGGCTCGCTAATAACAGCCAATGCAGGAAATGCAGGATTATGTTCGCAGTGCAACGACTCCGAAAATGCGCCTGCAAACAACAAGGAAATAAAAATAACCTCAAACAACGGTATTGTCAATATCAATGGCGCTATCACTGCCAATGGCGGAAATGGTGCGCGGCAAAGCAATGGTCAAAGGGCAACTAATGGCGGCAGCGGCGGCACGGTTTCTATCAACGGCGCAAACGGCATTCATGTTATTGCAGCCATAACCGCAACAGGCGGAACAACCAATGCTCCTCAAGGCTGCCCTTCTGCTACAGGAATGGGCGGCACAGGCGGTACAATTAATCTAACATCTACCGAAACCACAAGCTTGATTTCCATAGCCGGCGCTTTGAATGCTGGAGGCGGAACCGGTGGAACAAGCGGCGATTGCGGCAATAACGTAAGCGGAAAAGGAGGTAAAGGCGGAACAATCAATATAAATACCGCTTGCGAAGTAATCGTTTCTGCCAATATTATAGCACAAGGCGGTAATGGGGGTAACCCAAGCGCCAGCGACAAAGTTAATGGAAAAGGCGGAGACGGCGGTGCAATTAATTTTAACAATATCGGAAAAATTAATGACAAAGAAGACGTAAATCAAATTACATTTACCACAACGATTTCGGCATCTGTGGGAACCGATGGTACAGGCGGAGGAGTAGCAACAGAAACAAATACGCCTGCCAACGGCAATTTCGGCACGCCTGCCAATGGCGTATCCGTTACCCTTAATGCAAGTTCCTGTGCGCCGCCGCTCGACCCGATAACCCTTACCGTTGACGATGAAACCTGTAGTTCCATCGCTTTGAGTTGGAATGCGGTAAGTTTAGCAGATAATTACACGCTTTACACTTGTACAAATTCAGATGCAAGTACTTGCACCACAATCGCATATTCAGGTTCGGAAATAAATCAAGCCATCAATTCCTTGCCTTGCGGCACAAGCTACTATTGTATGGTAAAAGCAACGGAAACTTCAAGCGGACGTTCATCGAAATCGGCAGTTGTGTTAGTTGCAACTACTGCAAAATCAACGCCGAGCATAGTAAGCGCAATACCCGATTATACTTCGGTAGAATTGACTTGGAGTACCGCAACCGATGCAACAGGTTATACGCTTTACCGCTGCACATCGGCAGATTTATCGGATTGCATTTTTCTTGCTTCCGGTGCAGATTTGACTTCTTATATTGACGATGATAACGGCAACGAACTGCCCGAAGGCGCTACTTATTTCTATAAAGTAGAAGCTTTGTTTGACGACGGCTGTTTTTCGCAAACAAGCAAAAAAGTAAAAACTCTAATCCATATAGCCTACCCTGCACCTTTGCTTTGTGCGGCTTCTCCCTGCGCTAATTTGCTTGGTTACGTGAATTTTGCCAAAAACGACGGCTCGGAAGACGGTCGCTGGTCTATTAACGACATTGATTTATACGGCGATATAGGCGAGGCAAATCAAAAGTTAGAAGTTTCGGTCAATTATCAAAACACAGGCGATTTGATAACAAACGATAATTATTTTATCGTTAAAAATCCAAGCAGCGTAAAAGGCGGAAATGGAGCAACCCATGCCCAAACATTGCAAGACGTAGATGATGTGCTTGGCGGAATGTTTCTTGTCAAAGGCGGACCCGATAATACGTTGGTGTATACTATCACCGGATTAAACCGGCAAAGCGTACCTTCTGCGGCAGAAGCAACTTATTGTGTAAGAATAAAAATGCGGAATGTAGGCAACCCAAGTCCGAACGATTCCGGCGATATTGGCAATCCCTGTGCAAATAACGGAAACAATATTCAAGCCAATTTATTACGGTTAAACAATACTGCTATTGGAAATAATAATGGCGCCTTTACTACCGTAAACACAAAAAGCTGCTCCGGAGAAAACGGCAATTGGTACACAGACCAATACCAGGGAACAATGAGAAAATACGGCGATATGACTACTTATACCGGCACAATAACGCTCGATGGCGCCGATGACGGTTTTAAAATACGAATACGCGGTATAGGTTCTTACCGAAATACGATAACAGGCATCGAAACTATCGAAGTATATGGTTGCTTGCCGGCAAACCTTAGCGCACTAAATACCGAAGAAAATATAGAAGGAAACACTTTTTGTCAAAAAATCCCTGTGAAACTTACCGCTGCGGGCGCAGGATTTGGAAATATTGTTACATGGAAAAAAGGCGCAATAGAAGCAACAGCCACCGTTATTGGCACAACAGACCTTGATGAAGACCCTGAACACGCCATTTCGATTTCTTCGCCGGAAATACCTGAAACTTCCGAAAAATACTGGGCAGTAGGCGAATTTGCAACAAAATCAATGGATATTTATTCTGTTTTCTGCTGTTCGTCGGTAGGGGAAGAAGTCATTGTGTTTTCCGAAGATTTTCCGCTTGATGCCACAACCCGAACTTGCGGAACTGCTATTATTTCAGCCCTTGCGCCCGGTCGGGGAAGCACCACATATACCTACGCAAATAGCTGTACGTTAAATGAAGATTATTATGCGATTGCTACCAATTCTTACTGGAGTTTTTGGAATAACAGAACCCAAGTCAACGAGCACACCGGAAAACCGGGTAGCGGCGCAATGATGATTAATGCCGCTTCAAATACAAACAAATATTTTTACGAAAAAGAACTTACAGGAATTTGTTCCGACACGCAATATGAATTTTCGGCATGGTATACTTCGGTTGCAGACCCAAACGGCGAAGCGCCATCTAACATTACATTTGAAATTAGAGACAATTACGATAATCTTATCATATCAAGCAGTACCGGCAATTTTGGCGGCACAGCAGGCGGCAGTTTTATTTGGCATCAAAAAACAATTACCTTTACGACAACCTCAGCTGACAATTTTTGGGTAAAACTTCGAAATAATAACGGTGCGCCGGGCGGCAACGACCTTTTGATAGACGATATTTTGGTAACGAAATGTGTGCCAAAAGTTAACCTTTATTTGTCTGGAACAGATGATACTTCGATAGACGCAGAGTGTATGAACGAAGAAATTCCGCTTGCGGTTCATTTAACTGCCGATATGGTAGAGGTAATAAGCAGCGGCGGAAATACCGTATATGCACAGTTAATGAGCAGCGCAGATAAAAATACATGGACTGCCGTGGGAAATGTGCAAACGCAAAGCGGTGCAGGTACTATCCAATTCATACCCGATGCACATTCCGGCAACACCGTATTTTACAGGGTAAATCTTTCGGCTGACGAAGTGCGTGCAAAAGATGAAACATTATCTTCAAACAATTGTTATAACGATGTAATTACGCAATTTTTTGAAGTATCAATCGGTGAAACTTTGGCGGGAAACATTTCGTATCCTTTATCTGCTTACTGTACCACACACAACAGCCTCATAACGCCAAACAATACAGTCGCATTAACAGGCGGCACATACAGCGCTGAAGGACTAAATATCAATCCGGCAACAGGCGCTATCACGCCATCTGATAATACGCCCGGCGCTTACACCGTAAGCTACACAGTACAAGCGTTGCCGCCATCGCAATGCGAATACATATTCCAAACTACTGTGAAAATAGTTGCCAATCCGGTATTGACAATTACCAATCCCGAAGCGGTATGCGCTCCCGCCACAGTAGATATTACGGCAAGTGCGATAACGGAAGGCTCTACAAATGTCGGCACGCTTTCGTATTGGATAGATGCAGCTGCCGCCGCGCAGCAGTTAACAAATGCGCAAGCGCAAGCAATCAACACATCGGGTAGCTATTACATCAAGGCAACAGGCGAAGGCGGGTGCTACGACATAAAACCGGTTGTGATTACTGTCAATGAAGCGCCGCAACTAAACGACGTGCTCGCCGCATGTGCTGCCGGCAACATTCCGCAAATCACAAACATTATCGTGCAAAATGGAACAGAGCCCTACTCCTACTCTTTCGACGGCGGCGATACTTATCAAACAAATCTGCAATTACCTAAAATCATCGATTTTGGCATTGAAAACAATATAATCGTAAAAGATGCGGCAGAATGTCTGTCCGGTACAATTTCGGTACTATTGGAGCAACCGGAAACGCCCGGTTTATATCCTTCCGGCAATGTGGAATTAGACGAAAGTGATGATAACGTTACACTGCACGCCGCAAGTTGGGAAAATATTTATGAATGGAAGAAAAACGATGAAATTCTCGCAAAC
>Ga0099364_10013220_pt1 | contig 11094 bp, 6 predicted proteins | sample TergutTh196P3_FD_73070 | JGI IMG/M metagenome (GOLD analysis project Ga0099364, IMG submission 73070) | Microcerotermes parvus P3 segment gut microbial communities from Pointe-Noire, Republic of the Congo - Th196 P3 | ecosystem: Host-associated > Arthropoda: Insects > Digestive system > Gut ... | reverse complement strand
TCCACACCTTCGGTGTGGTGATAGTTTTGTGGGGCATCGTTTTCTACCTAGCGATCAACACCTTCGGTGTGAGTTGGTATTTGATATATAAATCAACACCTTCGGTGTGAGGTGGTATCTAATATATAAATCAGCACCTTCGGTGTGAGGTGGTATTTAATATATAAATCGACACCTTCGGTGTGAGGTGGTATTTAATATATAAATCAACACCTTCTGTGTGAGGTGGTATTTAATATATAAATCAACACCTTCGGTGTGAGGTGGTATTTAACATATAAATCAACACCTTCGGCGTGAGATGGTAATTATATAAATCCACTCAATCAACGCACCTCACCTTTTTCGTGGCTATATTTTCACAAAAGCTCATATCATGTTCAACAAAAATTATAGTGGGAGCATAGTTTAATATCAGGTTTTCTATTTGGATACGAGATATTATATCCACAAAGTTTAATGGCTCATCCCAAATCAATAGATGTGCTTTTTCTGTCAGACATTTAGCTATGAGGACTTTTTTCTTTTGACCTCCGCTATATTCTGATAAATCTTTTTCAAATTGCGTTCTAGAAAAATCAAGTTTTCTGAGGATTGCTTTAAATAAGCTTTCATCCAATTGATTTTCATGTATAAACGAACTTAAACTACCTTTTAAGTATGAAGTATCTTGTGGGACATAAGAAATCACCAATTGACTGCCTTTGTTGTAGTTACCAGTGTGATTTATATCTTCTCCACATATCATCTTTAATATGCTTGACTTACCTGTTCCATTTCTTCCCAATAGAGCTATCCTGTCTCCTTTTTCGATAGAGAAACTGATATTTCGGCAGACGATATTATCACCATAAGAAATCGACAAATTTTCCATTGTCACAAAGTGATTTGAATGATAATCAAGCTGGGTAATTTTAAGAGAATCAGCTCTATCGATATTTTTCAGCAATTGCGATTTCTCGTCAATAGCCTTGTGTTGTCTTGCTTCGATCGACTTGCTCCGTTTCATCATTTTTGCCGCTTTATGCCCGATATTTCCTCTATCGCAGGCACCAAAACCTATTTTTGTTGCTTCTACCCGATCAGACCATTCTGCTTTTATTCTTGCGGATTCTTTTAATCTTTTTATATCTTTTTTTAGTCTTTCATTCTCTGCAAGTTCATAATTATCTTGCAATTCTTTATTTACGAGCCAAGAAGAGAAATTTCCTCTCTGAATTTCTATATTTTTTTTATTTATGGAAAGAATATGCGACACACAGCTATCAAGGAAAGTTCTATCATGCGAAACAAGAATAAAACTCTTCTTTTTGTTTAAATAATCACTAACAATCTGCCTTCCGAAGGCATCAAGGTGATTTGTCGGCTCGTCTATCAATAAAAAACTATTCTCTTTAAGAAACATTGCGGCAAGCAATACCTTCGTCTGCTCACCACCTGAGAGTGTGTCAAAAGGTCTATACAACACATCTTCATCTATTTTTAAAAGGGATATTTCCTTTTTTAGTTCCCATTCTTGAATATCAGGATGAATGCTTTCTACTATTTTCAAGGTTAGCAATGATTTGTTAGCTATAATATATGGAAAATACTCAAAATTAATAGGAACTGTAATCGTGCCACTATACTCATATTTTCCTAATAATAAATTCAAGAATGTAGTTTTACCACGACCATTTCGCCCTGTAAAACCAAGCTTCCAGTCTGTGTCTATCTGAAAACTGACGTTCTCGAAAATGTTTTCGTAGTTACTTTCATAAGAGAAAGTTAGATTTGAAATGTTTATAAGAGCCATTTTGGTATTAATCCTCTATTAAATCAGAACTCGGAATTAATAAATGTGTTCCGAAATATTTCTGTAGGGAACGCATTTATTCGTTCCTAATTCGATATTGATCCCAACCGAAATAGGAACGAATAAATGCGTTCCGTACAGAATTTGTGCAGAAAAAAAAACAAAAAAAATATTTGACAAAAAAATAAATAAAAAAATTATGTACTCGATAACGAGTTTTATCGCAATAATAGAAAAATAAAAGAGAGAATATGAAGACGTTTGATTCAATAGTGCCTCATCTTAAAAAAAGCTGGAAGGTTATATGTTTAGGTTTACTTGTATTAGTATTTGTAAATGCGATTCAACTAGTACTTCCATTAATAATTCGTTCAACAGTAGACAGTTTTCAGACCCCTGATTTTACTCAGCGTGATATTTTAAAATCTTCAATAAAGATAGTATTATTAGCCTTATGTACTATATTATTTAGATATATCTGGCGTATCACCATAATCGGTAATTCTTATGTGTTAGAAAAAAGCCTACGAGAATCTTTTTACAATCATTTAATGCGTCTTTCACAGAACTATTTTAATTTTGCTAAGATAGGTGATTTAATGGCACTTGCAACCAACGATTTAAATGCCATTCGTATGTTATTTGGAATTGGTCTTATAGGAGCTGCCGACATATTTTTACTTGCAACATCTTCAATTATCTTTATGACCACAATAAATTTACGATTGTCTTTAATGGCGGTTCTTCCAATGCTTTTACTGCCTTTTATGATATTATTCTTCGGAAAGAAACTTCACAAACGATTTGCATTAGTACAAGAGTCTTTTGCCCGTTTAAGTGGAATGATTCAAGAAAGTATTTCCGGTGTCCGTATAGTTAAAGCTTTTACTCAAGAAACGGCAGAACTGCAAAAAATGCAAGTATATTCTAATGATTTTGTCAAAGAAAATATAAAAATGGCAAAATTAAGTGGCTTTTTTCATCCACTTAATGGAGTAATTATAAGTCTTAGCATGATAGTTGTTCTTGTCTGGGGCGGAATTTACGTTATCGGCAGTTTAATAACAATCGGTGATTTTATTGCATTTTTTTCATATTTAAGTATGTTAATATGGCCTATGTTTGCAATTGGTTGGATAGTTGATTTGTTTCAACGTGGTTCAGCATCCTTAAAAAGAATTAACACAATTTGGGAAACGAAGCCAGAAATGTCTGATAATTCAGAAACAGATCATGGAATAGTTGAGATCAAGGGGAGCTTAGAAATAAAGAATTTGAGTTTTCGTTATGCGGGACAGATTGAGAACTTGGAACGAATAAATGCGTTCCCTACAGAATCCAATGGAGAGCAGGAACGAATAAATGCGTTCCCTACAGAATCCAATGGAGAGCAAGGAACGAATAAATGCGTTCCCTACATATTGAATGGTGTATCTTTATCAATAAACTCTGGACAAACACTTGCAATATGCGGGAAAACAGGTTGTGGAAAAACAACTCTTATAGATTTAATCTGCCGTGTTTATAGTGCAGATAAGAATACTATATTTATTGATGGGAAGGATATTTACACAATTCCTCTTGAAATCTTACGTTCTTCCATAGTAATGGTGCCGCAGGACATCTTTTTATTTTCAGACACAATAGCAAATAACATAGCTTTAGGTAACCCTTCTGCAAGCCATGAAAGCATAGAAGCAGCAGCAAAGAATGCAGTAATATATAAAGATATAATGGAATTTTCTGATGGTTTTGATACCATTTTAGGTGAACGGGGCGTGACAGTTTCAGGCGGTCAAAAACAGAGGATTGCCATAGCTAGAGCTTTACTTTCTGACCCTAAAATATTGATATTAGATGACGCTTTGTCTGCTGTAGATACAAAAACCGAAAAAGAAATACTATCAAATTTACTTGAAGCTCGTCGTGGTAAAACAAATATAATTATAGCTCACCGTCTTTCAGCCTTAAGCCATGCTGATAAGATAATAGTGTTAAATAATAATATTATAAGTGAAGTAGGAACACATAGTGAATTGTTAGCAAATAATGGATTGTATAAAGAATTATACGAAAAACAAAAAATTGAATCTATATTGGAGAATTAATGCAACAAGACGAAATACTGGGTAAAATGTATGATAGTAAGTTATTCAAAAGATTGATAAAATATATAAAACCTTACATAATTTATGTAATAATAGCTTTTCTTTTCTTGATATTAAATATGCTTGCCGATTTATCCTTACCACTTTTAATCAAAGTAGCTGTTGATGATTATATAATGCCAGCAGCAAACGACAGTTCATTGGCGAGCTCCTCAATAAGTTCGGTAAAAATGATAGGTTTACTTTTCCTATTAATTGTCATAGTTCGTTTTTTTGTAGGCTTTACTCAAAACGTTTTAACAGCTATTGCCTCTCAAAAAGCAATGCACGATTTAAGATCCGACTTATTTTCACATCTTGAAAAAATGTCTGTAAGATTTTTCGATAAAAACCCTGTTGGGCGTCTTGTAACGCGTGTGACAAGCGATATTCGTGCAATAGACGAAATGTTAACAAGTGGCATGATAACAATAATTCATGATATTTTTACAATAATAGCAATTATGGTATTAATGCTTGTTCTAAATTGGAAATTTGCTCTTGTTAGTTTCGCAATACTGCCTTTTGTTGCGATAGCAATAACTATATTCCGTAAAAAATCTAGAGAAGCATATCGCGAAATGCGTAAATGGCTGGCGCAGGTAAATGCTACCTTAGCAGAACATCTTGCAGGTGTTAAAATAATACAACTCTTTAATCAGTATATACATAAAGCAAAGGATTTTAATAATACTAATCATATGTATTATACAGCTTCCCTTAAACAATTAAAGCTTTTTGCCGTTTTTCGTCCTATTATTGGTGCATCACGACATATTGCTACTGCTATTATATTATGGTATGCTGGCGGTCAAATTCTCCAAAATTTAATAACAATAGGTCTTTTTATAGCATTTTTAGAGTATATGGAAAGGCTTTATGAACCTATCAATAATTTTTCAGAGAAATTTAATATTCTACAAGGTGCAATGGCTGGAGCGGAAAGGATATTTGATTTGATGGATCAGCCTTCTGTAGATTATCGTTCAGAAAAAGGATTAACAGATGCTTCTGGAAAAAAAATGAATATGGCTCTATTGTCTGAGAATAAAGATACTCCGATAATCAGATTTCAGAATGTTTGGCATACATATTCTGATGTATCAAACGAACATAATAGCTGGGTACTAAAGAACATATCTTTCAGTGTAAAACAAGGAGAAAAAATAGCACTTGTCGGGCATACAGGCTCTGGTAAAACAACAATAGTCAATCTTCTTCTTAACATGTATAATAATGCAAAGGGCGAAATATTTGTAAATGAGAAGAACATAAATGATTATAGTTTATATGAATTAAGAGAAAATATTGGAATTGTTCAACAGGATGTCTTTTTATTCTCCGGAAACATAAGAGATAATATAGTTCTAAATAACAAAAATATTACAGATCAGGAAATTGAAAGAATAACAAAATATGTCAATGTTTCTGATTTTATTGAATCATTACCTGCAAAACTTGATGAGCCTGTTCAAGAACGCGGCGCTACTTTCTCTGTTGGACAAAGACAATTAATCTCTTTCGCACGCGTACTTGCCTATGACCCTGCAATATTTATTCTTGATGAAGCTACATCAAATATCGATACTGAAACCGAATTGTTAATTCAAGACGCTTTATTTAAAATAATGGAAAATAGAACATCTATAATTATTGCTCATAGATTGTCAACAATTCAACATTGTGACAGGATAATTGTTATGCATAAAGGTGAAATTGCAGAAATGGGGACACATCAGGAACTTCTAAAAAAAGAAGGATTGTATTATAATTTGTATAGATTACAATTTATGTAAAAGATGAGAAAATAAATGAGTCATTCAGATATAATTTTTATTAACATGTGCAAAGAAATATTAGATACCGGATTTTCAAGTGAAGGTCTTCAAGTTAGACCCCGATGGGAAGATGGTACAGAAGCACACACCATAAAAAAATTCGGAGTAATTAACAGATATAATTTATCAGAAGAATTTCCGATATTAACATTAAGACCCATAAATTTAGCAGCAGCAATAGACGAAATATTATGGATTTGGCAAAAAAAATCCAATAATATAAAGGATTTAAACAGTAAAATATGGAATTCATGGGCAGATAAAGATGGCAGTATAGGAAAAGCATACGGTTATCAACTTAGCAGAATTATTAACTTTAAAGAAGGTGAAATGGATCAGGTCGACTGGATATTACACACCTTGAAAAATGACAAGATGAGCAGAAGAATGGTTACAAATCTTTTTAATCATGACGATTTAAAAGAAATGGCACTTCAGCCGTGTGCTTGGTCGGTCACTTTAAATGTTACCGGTGATAAGCTTAACATGATTTTAAATCAAAGGTCGCAAGATATTTTAGTTGCAAATAGTTGGAATGTATGTCAATATGCAATTTTATTACATATGTTTGCAATTTCATCTGATTTGGTACCGGGTGAACTGATTCATATCATTGCAGATGCTCATATATATGATAGACATATTCCCATAATTGAAGAACTTATAACACGGCAGACTTTTCCCGCACCTACTCTTCATATTGATGAAACGGTGAAAAACTTTTACGATTTCAGAGTAAACCATTTCACTTTGAAAAATTATTTATCAAACAAGCAACTAAAGAATATTCCAGTGGCTGTTTAAGGATTATTAATGAGACTGAAAAATTGTGATGAACTAAAAAATATCTTTAATGAATTAAAAAATAAAGATGTTGCAATTGTTACGCATGAAAACCCTGATGGAGATGGACTAGCAGCAGCTATTGCTCTATATTACTGTTTAGAGAATTTATATATGGCAAAACCAGTTATTGTAATGGATTCAGAATTTCCTGATTTTTTAGATTTCCTAGAATATAAAAATCTTAATATATTACAATATAAAGAGATAAATATGTCTTTTGATTGGTTAGTGGTTTTAGATTGCCATGAAGAAAATCGAGTCGACACAGATAAGAAAATTTTTGACAAAGCTCAAAATGTGCTAATTATTGATCACCATCAAGCTAAAGAGGAGCAGCTAAAAGATAATTATTTGTATTATTTCGATACGAAAGCTGTGTCAACTGGTGTCATATTGCACCGTTTAATGAAAAATCATCTTAATAATGATTTCGCTATAAATTATGCAAACTGTATTTATACTACTATTTTAAATGATACTGACAATTTCTTAAACTCAAATACTGATTCTGAAACTTTTTATACTGTAATTGATTTGATTAATATCGGATTGATACCCCATATAGTTGCAAATAAATTCTTAAACAGAAAAAAAACTGATTACTTCAAATTTATTGGTGATGTTTTAACTACTATTGAAATTGATTATGAATATAAAATCCTCACATATTATGCTACTTTGGATATGTTGAAAAAGAATAATCTTTCTAAAGAAAGCTACCAGAAAATGATGAGATGGACTAAAGGTGCTGTTGAGGCGGATGTTCAAGTTTTGTTTCAAGAAGATGATTGTCAGAAATGGAGAATTAGCTTCAGATCAGAAACTGTTAATGTTGCTAAAATTGCACAGCATTTCGGCGGTGGAGGACATATCAAAGCCTCCGGATGTAATATGGAAGGAAATTTTCTTGATATTAAATCAGAAATTATTAACTATATTAAAAACAAGGAAAAACAATGATACCAAGCCAAAAAATACGACAACAATTTATAGACTTTTTTATATCAAAAGAGCATACTTTTATTAAATCTTCACCAGTAGTTCCATTAGAAGACCCGACATTGTTATTCACCAATGCTGGAATGAACCAGTTTAAAGACATCTTTCTGGGAAAGAAAGAAACAGAACTTAAACGAGCCGTAAACAGTCAGAAATGTATCAGAGCTGGTGGCAAACACAACGACCTTGATGAAGTAGGTAAAGACGGCTTCCATCACACGTTTTTCGAAATGTTAGGCAACTGGTCTTTTGGTGATTTTTATAAAAGAGAAGCCATAGAATGGGCGTGGGAGCTTCTCACTGAAATATGGAAACTTCCCAAAGATAAGATTCACGCAACAGTGTATTTAACAGATGACGAAGCGTTTGAATTATGGAAAGAGCATACAGACATTGATCCAACCCATATCACGCGACATGGTGATAAAGACAATTTTTGGGAAATGGGTGAAACGGGTCCTTGCGGTCCTTGTTCTGAACTTCATCTTGATAGAGGTATAGAGTTCTGTAATTTAAAAGATGATAAAAGCCACATATGTACAGTAAATGGTGATTGTCAAAGATATATCGAACTTTGGAATCTTGTCTTCATTCAGTTTTTAAGGAATGATGATAGAAGTTTAACACCCTTAAAACATAAATTTGTTGATACTGGTGCTGGTTTTGAGAGGCTTTGTCAGGTTTTACAGAACGTTGATTCGAACTACAAAACCGATGTTTTCTTACCAATAATAAAAGAAATTGATAATATAAGAAATCATAGTTTTGATACAAATCTATCACAAACAGTGGCACATAGAGTAATTGCAGATCACATTAGAACACTTTGTTTTGCTATTGCAGATGGTGGTATTCCTGCTAACGAAGGCCGCGGTTATGTGTTAAGGCGTATTCTAAGAAGAGCTGCAAGATATGGCAGAAACCTTAATTTTAAAGAACCTTTTCTTTATAAACTGGTCGATTGTGTTGTTCTACAAATGGGTGATTATTTTCAAGAACTTAAAGCTAATACAGATTCTATAAAGAATATTATCAAAGCAGAAGAGGAAAAATTTAATCAAACACTTGATAAAGGACTTTCCATCTTTCAAGACCTTGTTCGCAATCTTAAATCAGAGACAATATCAGGACTTGATGCTTTTATTTTATATGATACATATGGATTTCCGCTTGATTTAACAAAGATTCTTGCAGAAGAGAAAGGGTTGAGTATTGACGAAAACGGTTTTGAGCAAGAAATGATGAAGCAAAAACAAAGGGCAAGAGAATCTTCTAATTTCAAATTAAAATCTAGTGATGTAGACTGGATTTACGTTCAAGATTCAAAAACAAATCCAACATGTAATAGTGATGTTTATAATATAAATAAAGAATGTTATGCAACTATTATAAAATACACTATGTTAAATGAAGATGGTGATGTAGGATTAGTACTGTCTGACACTATTTTTTATGCTGAATCTGGTGGACAAATCCATGATACTGGCAGAATTTATACTGACAAAACTGAAATAGAGATTTACAATGTCCAAAAATTAGATAACATTATAGTTCATTATGGCAAAATCGTTAAAGGTGAAATAGACAATTTGACTTATAAAGTTGAAATTAATAAAACCTCAAGGCAAGATATTGCCAGAAACCATACAGCTACACATTTGTTGCATTCAACTTTAAGAAATGTTCTTGGTAATCATGTTCAACAAAAAGGTTCTCTTGTTACAAAAGACCGTCTTCGTTTTGATTTCACGCATTTTACTGCTTTAACACATGATGAAATAATGAAGATAGAATCATTAATAAATTTCTATATTTTAGAATGTTATGATGTTGTAACCGAGATTAAAACTCTTCAACAAGCTAAAGATGAAGGCGCTATTGCTCTTTTCGGAGAAAAGTATGAAGATGAAGTTCGTGTGGTAAGTATAAACAGTCCCATTCGCGGTATGATTTCAAAAGAATTATGCGGAGGCACACATGTTAGTAAAACGGGACAAATCGGATTGTTTAAGATAAGTTCAGAAAGCTCTATTGCTTCTGGTGTTAGAAGAATAGAAGCGATAACAGGGTTAAATTCAGAAAATTACGTTACTAATTTAGAGTTAAAACTTTCAATGCTTTACGACATTTTATCTGCTAATGAAAACAATATCGTAGAAAAGACGGAAAAGTTATTTATTGAAAATAAGGCTTTACAGCAAGAGATTGAAAAACTAAAATTAACGAATACTTCTGGTGTTGTTGATGAATTAATGAAAAATGTGTTTATTATTAATTCTATCAAATGTTTAGCTTGCAAAGTAAGTGTTACTTCAACAGACGATTTAAAGATTCTAGGTGATAAAATTAAAGAAAAACTAGAATCAGGAATAGGTGTTGCCGTTGCAGAAATAGATGGTAAAGTTTCTATTATTGTAGTGGTGACAAACGACCTTACTAAACGATTTTCTGCTGGAAAAATCGTTTCAGAACTAGCTATGATTGTAGATGGTAAAGGTGGCGGAAGACCTGATATGGCAATGGCAGGTGGAAAGTCGGTAGAGAAAATTGATTATTTAATGAAACAAATTCATGATATAATCCAAAAATTGATGTAGGGAACGCATTTATTCGTTCCTAGTTCGGTTGGGAACGCTCCCCATCGCCTGTACGGAACGTATTTATTCGTTCCTAATTCGATAGGGAACCCAACCGAACTAGGAACGAATAAATGCGTTCCGTACAGGCGATGGGGAGCCCAACCGAACTAGGAACGAATAAATGCGTTCCGTACAGGCTATGGGGAACCCAACCGAACTAGGAACGAATAAATGCGATCCCTACGGATATAAAGAGTATATAATGCAATATCATATCACAATAGTCGGTGCAGGTTGTTCAGGCTTATTCTTAGCCGCCAGATTAAGTGAAATTCTACCTAAAGGATTTGACATATTGTTGATAGAAAAAACCAATGATTTAGGTAATAAATTATTGTTATCTGGTAATGGACAATGTAATTTTACAAATATAAATTCAAAATCAATACCATTTTTTAAAACAATGTCTTACAAAACATTGATAGATTATTTTGAAAACAAAGGCATTAAAACAATGATACGTGAAGATGGTAAGGTCTTTCCGAAATCAATGCAGGCAAGTGAAATTAGAAATATGCTTGTAAATATTGCTAATAAATATCCAATTAAAATTCTAACCAATACAACACTTACTGATTTTATTTATGAATCTGAATATATTTCTTTGGTTTTTAATCCTTTCTCCTCTATTGTGAAAACAAAGTACTTGGTTTTATGTACTGGAGGTGCTTCTTTTCCTGAAACAGGCTCAACGGGTGATAGTATTAAACTGTTAGAAAAGCATGGTATTAAAATGAAACAATTTAAACCTGCTTTATCTGTACCTGAAGTGGTTTTTTGTAGGGAACTCCCCCCTGCCCCCCTCAAAGAGGGGGGGGAGGTGGTAGCCA
>Ga0099364_10013219_pt1 | contig 11095 bp, 8 predicted proteins | sample TergutTh196P3_FD_73070 | JGI IMG/M metagenome (GOLD analysis project Ga0099364, IMG submission 73070) | Microcerotermes parvus P3 segment gut microbial communities from Pointe-Noire, Republic of the Congo - Th196 P3 | ecosystem: Host-associated > Arthropoda: Insects > Digestive system > Gut ... | reverse complement strand
AGTGTCGGGGCATTGCGGACACCCGCCCAAAATGAACCAAATATCCAAACAGCGCACCAACTGAGGAATGCTGCCATGCCGAGTGCGCTCCAAATTGTAGCGGTGCCGAGTGCCTGCCCGCCGGTTGACGATACTCCTGCCGCTGTTCCAACAGTTCCGCATCCTGCCGTTGTCGTGAGCATTGTTGCCGTGAGAGCAGTCATCACGGTTGCGGTAAAGACTTCGCCCGGCGCAGTGGCAGTCAAAATATCGCCGACCATCTCTTCGATTTTGGACTTGAGCGACTTCCTCGCTCTGACAAGCCGCTGCCGAACGGCTTCTTCCGTCGATTCGGTTGCATCGGCAATTTCCTTGACCGACTGTCCGCTCCGATAGTAGAGGACAAGCGTTTCGCGGTGCTTTTCGTCGATTTCGCCGATAGCCGACCAAACGAGTTCGCTCTGTTCGCGGCGGAGCAGTTCGGCATCCGGTGCCGGAGAGTTGGACACAAGAGCGGCGGGGGTAAGCCCGCCGGTTTCCGTTGATATTGTCGGTTTGCGGTGCGAGCGGTGCGCCAGATTTCTGGCAATGGTACAGAGCCAGGCGGCAAGATGTTGCGGCTCTCGCAGTTCGCCGAGTTTTTGCCAGGCGATGAGAAAAGTTTCTTGGGCGATGTCTTCGGACTTGTGAAAGTCGCCGGTGGCGTTGTACAGCACCCCGCTGACGAGCGATTGGTATTGCCGAACGATTTGGGCGAATGCACCGGTGTCTCCACTGCGAGCCTGTTCGAGAATTGCCGGGATGTCGAGGGATGCTGTACTCATTAGGGTTGCCTTCATTTTAACGGGATTATGCTCTTTATTGTAGAGAGTCCCATTTCGGCAAGAACGTGACGTGAGGGGAAGAATCTATCGTGATCCTTGTGTCATTCGTGTTAAAGTTAACCACGTAGAGTACAAAGATTTACCCTCGTTTGCAGTGGTTCGGTATTCTGTACCGCTACATTCCGTAATACAAAGGCGACCATGGGGCTAGCGGCAGCCCTAATAAAACCCAGCCTCTCAACAAGAGCGTCCAACTAAAGTAGCGTCCAACTAAAGTGTAGAGTGCAACCGAAAAGGGAAGCACCGATACTGGCAGATTTTCGACACCTCTTGCAAGTTTTCCAACGAAAAGGGTTGACCGCCGATGAGGTTCGTACTGGCTTCCCTGGTGGGCAGGCAGGAAGTATTTCATACCGAAGACATCTTGCAGTGCTTTTTCGAGTCGATAAAAGGTAGCGGAGCCGGCGTAACTGTCGTCCGCTTGGGACATTGCGGCGAGTTGGTCATTCGACATGGCATTGACACCGCTGTCGGTGAGCATATCGAGAAACACGTCGTTGTTTTTGAGTAGGAAGGTGTTGTTGCCCGCCGTTTTGATTGCTTCCAAGCGTTCGTCTATCGGACGCAGGTTGAGTTTTTGAATAATACGGACGCGGTGCATTTCAATCGGCGTAGTCTTGCCGGAGAAGAATTTGATGTTTGCCATTGGGCGTGAGGGAAACTGTGTAAAATGAATTTAGTGCGATAAATATACCAAAATGGGGGACGGTTGACAAGAGTGTATGTAGGTGACACTGCGGGTATGCCGACGTAGACTTGACACATCTCCGTACATGTGTTATGCTGAAAGTATTCGTTGCTCAAGAATCTATTTTCCTTCAAGGAGTCTTTCATGAAACGTCGGGAATTTTTATCAACCATCGGTGCGACTGTCGCCGGACTTGCGCTGGCAGGAACCGAAACCGCCGCATGGGGACAGACAAAGTATATGCTTGTACAGTATCCGCTTCCTTACAAACCGGATGCACTCGCACCGCTCTTTTCGGAACTCCAAGTTGAAACACATTACGGCAAGCACCACGCCGCTTATTACAACGCCTTGAAGGAATTGACAGAAGGCAAACAGGAAGCCGCTATGACATTGGAAGCCCTTGTTATCTACGCACGGGAACAAGGAGGCGCATTGTTCAACAATGCCGCCCAACTCTGGAATCACAATTTTTTCTGGCAGTGTCTTTCGCCCACCGGCGGCGGCAAGCCGGAAGGTGAATTGTTGAAGGCGATTGAAAGGGACTTCGGCGGATTCGACCAGTTTTCAGAACAGTTTCGCACGGCAAGCACACGCCAGTTCGCCAGCGGCTGGGGCTGGTTGGTCAAAGATTCGAATGACGGAAAATTGTCGATACTAACAACCTCGAATGCGGAAACGCCATTGGGAACCGGCAAGATTCCGCTCTTGACTGCTGACGTATGGGAGCATACGTATTACATTGATTACCTCAATCGCCGGGCGGACTATCTCAAGGCGTTCATGGAAAAAATCAACTGGGGTTTCGCCGCTTCACAATATGTGAAAACGGCGTAAGGCTTATGCCATAAAGAGATATATCCTTTTCCATCAGTAGCCCCATTGTGTCCTTTGTGGTTAAATCTTTTAACCGCAAAGGGCGCAAAGGAGACACAAAGTCCATAAAAATTCCTTCCGTCATTGCGCTGCTCTCCATTTCGGCTTCCGTTCGGGACACTAAAAACTCCAACTAATTTTTTACACCCCCGGTGACTACCAAATGTATAAATAGGTCACCGCTCTCGTTTTTTCCGGGGGACTCTTCCGTTTTTTTCCTCTAATGATATACTTTCTCCTATGAAAGAGGTGAGTTACGGTTTCGGAGCTTGGGAGTATCGGCATGTCTGTAAAACCTGCGGACATACGGTCAGGGCACCAAAAAATGAGTTGCCGTGCAGCCGGTGCGGCGGTGATTTCGGACACCGAGTCTCGATGCGGAAATTCTATCTCGAACCGGAAAAACCGCCCGAAATCGTGGAAATCAAGGCGATTGCCGACTCGACTTGGTGGGAGTCTTTCCTGCGGCTGCTCGGATTCCGTGTCGAACCGCGAACAATCATTCGTGAGGAAAAACGTGCCGCTCCACGACGCTGGCGATGGCAAACACACGCCGAAGTCGAAGATGAATCCGGTATCGTTCGGCACGAAAAATTTTTCGACGACGATACCTACGTGTCTTGAAAAACCGAGTCTGCATTCGTATTGATTGCATATCCACTACTGCACGGCAATAATTTACCTTTTCTCCTTTGTGTCTTTGTGGTTAATCCTTTTAGAACCACAAAGGCACAAAGAACACAAAGAAAAAAGTGCAATCATCGGTATTTTACAGTATCTATTCGTTCCATATGTTTTTTCTGCAATTTAACTCTGCACCCGCATACGGACGATGTTGCCGAGCACAACCGCCGACCCTTCCAACTGCCGAATCGCTTGAAGTAAATCTCCCTCCTGCGATTCATGAGTCGTAAGAAACAGCACGACATTATCGCCGGGATTTCTATCCCCCGGCTCATGTTGAATCATCGACGCGATCGAAATACGATGTTTGCCGAGAATACCGGAAATCTCATGCATCACGCCCGGCTTGTCCACGACGTTCAACCGCAAATAAGACTTTCCGAAAAACTCCTGCGGACTCTTAATCTGTATCGCCGGCTTACCGTTGCTCCAAAGATTAAGAGCGTTAAACGTGATTGTAGTGCGACCTAATACGGTATCGATCACATCGCCGACCACTGCCGAAGCCGTCGGCAGCTGTCCCGCTCCGAGACCTTGAAAAAAGATAGGACCGACAGAATCGCCGACGATCCGAACCGCGTTAAATGCATCCTTCACCCGGGCAATCGGATTATCGACTTTCACCAACGTCGGTGAGACGTGCAATTCCAATCCCTCTTCGCTTTGCGCCGCAACGGCAAGCAGTTTAATCCGATAGCCGAGTTCCTTCGCATAACGAAAATCTAACGCATCGACCGATTCGATGCCGATGCGGGAAACGGTCTTCCAATCGGCGGCTGCACCGAAGCCGATCTGTGCCAATATCGTCAACTTTTGCACCGCATCGGTACCGTCCACGTCCATTGCCGGATCCGCTTCGGCGTAACCGAGTGCTTGTGCTTGTGCAACGGCTTCCTGATAGGAAACTTTGCCGCTTTCCATCTGCGACAAAATGTAGTTACTCGTACCGTTGACGATGGCGTTAATCGACTGTAATGTGTTTGCTTGCAGTGCGGTGGACAGGGCATTGAGGATGGGGATCCCGCCGCAGACTGCCGCTTCAAATGCGATGGTTCGTCCGTGCTTTCGGGCGGCGTCGAATAGTTCTGCTCCGTGCTGGGCGAGCAGTGCTTTGTTAGCGGTGATGACATCTTTACCACTTTCAAGAAGGCGCAAAACAAATGTTCTGGCTGGTTCGATACCACCGATCAACTCGACGGCAACGGAAATATCAGGATCGGAAAAGATTGATTCCGCATTGTCGGACATTATGCCGGGAGGGAGTTCGACATCTCTTTTGGTCGTGAGATCCCGGTCGCAGATTTTGGCAAGTTCGATTCTTTTGCCGGTTGCGCGGGTGATTCGATCAGGATGGTTGAGCAAAATTTTGGCTACGCCGGTTCCAATCGTTCCTAATCCGAAAAGCGCAACTTTGACGGTATCCATGTGGAGTAACAGTTTATCGTTCCTAGTTCGATTATTTTATCCCATTTCGGCGAGGCTTCAAGTAGAATGTGGATTGTTTGGAAACTATCGGGTGTGTAAAAATAAAGTGGGTGCGGCGCAGCGAGCGGGGGGCGTTAGCCCCCCGTTGGGTTGCGAAGTGTGTCGGTTTTCCATCGGGAGGCTAACGCTTCCCGCTCGCTTTCTCACTTGCCCGCTCGCTTTCTCACTCGTCCGCTCGCATGCGCAATGCTGAAAATACCCACAAATTTTTTACACACCCGAAACTATCCCTCTGTACACACAGCCCTCTTTCGTCTGTGCGCAGAGTCCATGATATGGTAGAATGTTTTCGTTTCTTAACCGCACGAAATCATGAGTGATTTAGCATCGGGCATACACACTTCCCAAGTCATCTTCGTCAACAAGGCAACGTGCCGTGATTGCTACCGGTGTATCCGCGTTTGTCCGGTCAAGGCGATCAAAATGCACGACGGACAGGCATCCATCGTTGTCGAACGCTGTATTTCCTGTGGAACCTGCGTTCGGGAATGTCCGCAGTCCGCTAAAAAGTACCGAAACGACTTGGAAACAGTCAAACAGCTTTTAACATCCGGTAACCGCGTTGCTTGCAGTTTAGCCCCCGCTTTCGCAGGTTTTTTTACAGACCGATTGCGGCGCCGTATTCCCTCCGTTCTTCGTCTGCTGGGATTTTCCCACATTTCCGAAACCGCCATCGGAGCATTTTATGCCGCCCAAGCCTCCGTCAAGTTTTGGGAAGCACGCGGTAAAGATCAGCCGCTTGTCATTTCGGCATGTCCTGCCTGCGTCGATTATATTCTGCGTTATCAACCGCAATACGCTTCCTACATCGTACCAGTCGTTTCACCGATGGTCGCTCACGCTAAATACATTCGCCGACGGCTCGGCAACGATACAAAGGTCGTCTTCATCGGACCTTGCATCGCCAAAAAAGTGGAAGCGGAACATGCCAAAGGTACCGGGTTTGTCGATGCGGCACTGACATTTGAAGAGTTTTCGCAATGGCTCGCCGAAGAGAATATCGACGTTGCCAGTTGCGAAGAAAGCGGATTCGACGATGTGCCGCGCGGAGCTGCCCGATATTTCCCGCTCGAAGGAGGATGCATCAAAACGGCGGGCTGGTCGGGAGACCGACTCGACGAAAATGTCATTGCTGTCAGTGATATTCAGAATGTTCAGCACGCATTGGAATCATGCCGACCGGGACAAATCATAGAGCCGCTCTTCTGTCCGCAAGGGTGTATTTGCGGACCCGGCAGCGGAAGTTATCACTCGCCTGTCGGTGTGCGGCACAATGTTATTGAGTTTTCCCGAAAGGGCTTCCCCCGAGATAATGAAAAGCCGCTTAATGAAATAGAAAAAGAGAACCAACTGACATCCGAAGACAAGCAATTTGTCGAAACATTGACGAAACATTACCGTCCCTTGGCGCCGCTCAAACGAAAGGAAGTTACGGAAACGCAGATTCGGGAGTTTTACGAAAAAACCGGCAAAGTGTCGCAGGAGGATCAACTGAACTGTTCTTCGTGCGGTTATTCGACGTGTCGGGATTTAGCGATTGCTGTAGTCGAAGGTTTGGCTTCGCCGGAAATGTGTGTACCTTTCTTTCGCAAGACGGCAGAGCAGCGGATCGACCGGGTCATTGAAACGAGTCCTAACGGCATCGTTACGTTGGATGAACACTTGAACATTGTCAGTATGAATCCGGCGTTTCGGCAGTTTTTCCGTTGTTCCAACGCAGTGTGCGGCAAACCGATTTCATACCTGATGGATCCGGAACCGTTCGAGAGACTCCTGGCAGAACCAGATAAAAAAGTGGAAAGTGTTGTGCATCACGAATCGTATAACTTGGTGTGCCATCAGGTGTTGTATTCTTTGCCTGTCGAAAAGCAGTTTGTAGGTATTTTCATGAACATCACTACGTTGCAGAAGAACGAAACGCAGTTGGATCAGCTTCGTCAACAAACGGTGAAACAGGCTAGGGAACTGTTGGAGCAGCAGGTTCGGATGGCGGAAGCGATTGCGTCGAGTCTTGGCGAAAACACGGCTAGGGCGGAGTCTCTGTTGGAAACGCTGATGGAAAACGCCCAGCGGGAGTAGCGTCAAACGTTTAGCACCGCCAGTACAATATCGACGCGTCCAAACGGTGCACTGACTTGAATACCATGAACCCGATGACGGATACTGTACGGACTCTGTGAAGCCTTGACATTTTTTGCCGTTGGATTATACTGACCGTCATGTCTATCAAAGAACTAGAATCCCCCGTCGCCGTTGATTTCACGGCTGATTTCACAGAAACCAATCAGGAACATTCGCCGCTGATCGACCAGCTTTCTGAACCAATTATCGGAAAATGGAACGTACTTGTCAGCCAAACAAATTGGGAAAAAGGAGCTTTAATCCTTTCTTGGCGGAACGAACTCCTCGCCGCAGGCTTGCCGAATACGGCGTATTCTGACGAAGCCTGGGGAAGACGTGTCGGCAATGTTTCTTCGCAGCACATCGGCAGACTACGCCGGGTCGCCGAGAAGTTCGGCGATTCTTATCAAAACTTTCCTAATCTCTACTGGTCGCATTTCAGCGCCGCACTAGACTGGGACGATTCGGAGCTTTGGCTTGAAGGAGCGGTACAAAACGGCTGGTCGGTCGCTCAAATGCGGGTGCAACGCTCCGACACATTTGCGCCCGGCGAACAAAAACCGTCGGACAACGATATAGTTATTGCCGACTTTGACGATGAGGGATACTCTCGGGAAGGACTCACCCAACAACCGTTGCCGGAGCGAATAGAGGGACGCACCGTTACAATCGGTGAGCCGGACGTAGTCGAAGGTTTTGATGCTTCGTCGATTCCGATAACGGATGGTGCCGAGCCTTCCACAAAGAAGCAACAGACGAAAAAAGACAAAGCAAACACGGGCGGATCGGGTGAACGTGATTTTCAAAACGCTCCTAAGGCGGGGGATATTTTGATGAGCTTGAGGGAAATTTCCGAATACCCTGCCGACTTGGCTGATTCGTTGGAGCTTTTGAAGGTTGCGGTCTTGAATCACAAGTTATCAGGCTGGAAATCAATTTCTGCGGATCGAGTATGCCGATCACTGGAAGCCTTGAAAATGCTGACAACGGCGGCGGACTAAGCCCCGGTGCTGCCGCACCGGGCTCTGTTTGTTCTTTGATAACTTTTTCCCGCTAGCCACGTAATAAAGTCATGAAAATATCTGTTCTCTTGGCGTGTATCGCTGGGTTATTATCGTTTTTCGCCGGTTCCGTTTTTGCAACTGAAGCAACGAAACCGAACATCATATTCATATTGGCGGACGACCTCGGCTACGGCGATTTGAGCTGCTACGGACAGGAAAAATTTACCACGCCGAACATCGACCGCCTCGCCTCCGAAGGGATGAAGTTCACGCAGTTTTACGCTGGCAGTACCGTCTGCGCTCCCTCTCGATGCAGTTTGATGACCGGCTATCATACGGGACGCTGTTTCATTCGGGGCAATCGCGGGCAACCGGAAACGTTAGGAGATTATCCCATTCCGCCGGAAACGGTAACGGTCGCCAAAATCCTGCAAAAGGCGGGGTACGCCACCGGTTGCTTCGGCAAATGGGGACTCGGCGGTCCCCTTTCCGAAGGTGCCGCCTTCAAACAAGGCTTCGATATTTTCTACGGCTATTACAGTCAAGCGCATGCCCACAATTATTATACCGACCATCTTTACAAGAATGAACAGCGGATCGAACTGGACGGCAAAACCTATTCTCACGATTTAATCGAAAAAGAAGCCCTCGACTTTATCCGCACGAACAGAGAGAAGCCGTTCTTCTGTTTCCTGCCGGTAACGATTCCTCATGCGGCAATGCAAGTTCCAGAGGAGTTCGTTGCTCCCTGGCGGGAAAAGTTTCCAGAGTTTGAGAACACCATCGGCAGATACTCTTTTAACACCGAGGTTCGCAATCCCGTGGCAGCGTTTCCCGGCATGATGGATAGACTCGATTTGACTGTCAAACGGATTCTCGATTTGTTGCAAGAAATTGAACTGGACGAAAAGACGATCATTATGTTCAGCAGCGACAACGGCACGCATGCCGAAGGGGGGCATCGGAGCGATTTATTCAAGAGCTGCGGTCAGTTGCGCGGTTTGAAACGTGATCTTTACGAAGGGGGAATCCGAGTACCGATGCTAGTCCGCTGGACTGGTACGGTCGAGTCCGGTGCGGTTTCCGAGCATATTGGGGCGTTTTGGGACATATTGCCGACCTACGCCGAGTTGGCGGGGGTTCCAGCATCGGAATATCCTGACGACATTAACGGTAAGAGTTTCCTGCCAACGTTGCTCAGAAAAACGGAAGAGCAAGAGGAGCATGGTTATCTTTATTGGGAGTTTTACGAACAGAGGGGCAAAATTGCCGCCCGATGGGGAGAGTGGAAAGGAGTGCAACTCAACGTCAATGAAACCTTCGGCAAGCCGGATGCGCCGATTGAGATTTACAATTTGGCAGAAGATATCGGCGAGACGAAAAACGTTGCTGCCGAATTTCCTCAAATTGTGTCGATGTTTCGGGCGATTTTCAAACAAGTCCGGGTACCGTCGTCACTCTTTCGGTTTGCGGCGGAAAATTAGGTTTGTTCGGAAACTGTCACCTAAATTTTTACACGCTCTCCATAATCATCCATAATGAGAATTGTTAGAGGTGTCCTTGACGTTTTTCGATGCATAGAGTAGAATCGGTTTCGTGCCTAAAATCGTGATCGTTCCTCATATCCAACGCAAGAACCCGCGGGAACGAAAAAACGTCTTCTCCGATGAGACGAACCTCTCTCTACTGCGGATGCTGCAAGGAGACTCTGCTCTGCCCGACGCATTGAGCAATGCCGCCGTACCACGCGATCTGCAACTCGAACTCGCAACAGCAATCCGACAACGAGTGCTGCCCTGGTTCTGGAGTATTCTGCTACACGTCCTATTTCTAATTCTGCTAGCACTGATATTTCTGCCCGTCATCCGTCTGGAAACTCCCGACATCCTCTCCGGCTTCGCTAACATTCCGCTCCAGGAACTGCCGTTCAACCTGCCGCCCGGCAACGTTGCTGAAGACATTCCGCCGAGCCCTGAAGTGGATGCCGGCGCACCGGAAATTGACACAACCGCCGTACCGCAAGTCGAACTGACTCATCCTTCGCCCGGTCTCAATCTTTCGGGACGCGATCCCAGTTTGCGCGAAGCCATGCTCGGCGGAGGAGGCGGAGGAGGAGACACAGACGCCGCCGTCATTGCCGGACTACGTTGGCTAGTCAAAGTACAACAGCTGGACGGTTCCTGGCACTTTTCAGGAACTCCGCCGAAAACCTTCACTCAATCAGCCCTGCCGATGAAAGAAGACGCCCTCGCCGCAACCGCCATGGCACTGTTAGCGTTTCAAGGGTTCGGAGTTACACCGGATTCCGTCCATCCGATGTTTGCCGAATTCGCTCCTGCTGTGCAACGAGGCTGGGATTGGCTGCATCGGCAACAGAATCCCGACGGAAGTTTTTATTCTCTTTCGGCACCGAACAATCACCATTTCTACACTCATGCATTTTGTACTATTGCTCTTTGCGAATTGTTAATTATGACGGGCGACGAGTCGCTTCGGGAAATGGCAAAGAAGGCGGTCGATTATTGTGTACAATATCAAAGCGTTCCTAGCGGCGGTTGGCGGTATTTGCCGGATCGGTACAGTGAGCAGTCGGACGTTTCCGTGACCGGCTGGGTGGTTTTGGCTTTGAAAAGCGGTCAGTCTGCGGGGATTCATGTTCCGCCGGAGACGTACAATCGTGTCATGCGGTTTCTCGATAGAATGAGGGTCGGCAATCAGTACCGATACCGGGCGGAGGAGCCGGAGCCGCGGCTGGCAATGACTGCCGAAGCGGCACTCTGCCGGATGTTGCTAGGTTGGAACCGAGATGATCGGCGGTTGGCGGCAAACGTGAAGGTGTTATTGGAGAATCTGCCGTCGTTTGACGATCATTATCTTCGGGACACGTATTATTGGTTCTTTGCGACGCAGGTGTTGTATCACTATGGCGGCGAGGATTGGAAGCATTGGAATGAGACGATGCGTACGGTATTGGTTCATCATCAGGAAAAGTTTGGTGTCGAGGCGGGCAGTTGGAATCCGCAGCAGCCGGTCAGGGATCAATGGGTGCAATACGGTCGGCTTTATACGACGTGTTTGTCGTTGTACATTCTTGAAGTTTATTATCGGCACGGACGGTTCTAATAGGGCTGGGCTTACTGCCCTGAACGGCAAGGGTATTGGGAACCTCCAATAAGGCTTTCGCCGGAAAGTAATCTACTGGTTCCATAACCTGGGTGTGTAAAAATAAAGTGGGTGCGGCGCAGCGAGCGGGGGGCGTCAGCCCTCGTTATACCCCACAAGTATTTGACTTTGGCATGCACAGGCAAGATACGCAAGATGCAAAGGCTAGGCAGTATTGTGATAGCGATGGCAGATGGGACAATGAGCAGTTC
>Ga0099364_10013218_pt1 | contig 11095 bp, 8 predicted proteins | sample TergutTh196P3_FD_73070 | JGI IMG/M metagenome (GOLD analysis project Ga0099364, IMG submission 73070) | Microcerotermes parvus P3 segment gut microbial communities from Pointe-Noire, Republic of the Congo - Th196 P3 | ecosystem: Host-associated > Arthropoda: Insects > Digestive system > Gut ... | reverse complement strand
CAACTTGCTGGGCAGGGTCGGATGCGTCCGGCTTGACTTCGTAGTATGCCGTATTGAGTTCGGCAAGGTCATCGAGAATGGAGTCGGGTGCCGGAGTACCGGCTAAATCATGAATCGGCATAGAAAATGTTAACGATTGTTTTTACGAATCTCCATTGTACCAGTACGTTGATGCAACTGCAATCGCAAGATTACACAAGATCGAGGCGGCATCTGAGCATGTCCATAAAAATTCAGGACACGCTTTAAAAACAAGGCAGGCAACACACATTTATTCTCCTATCTTTGCCAAACTGCCTAAATTACGTCCCAACACGCGAACAAGCGGAAATTTTGATATATCCGAAAAAAAATAAAAAAATGCTTAAACTGCTCTTGACTATTAATCGAAATTGTTGTACACTGTGGGCAACTTTATGACTTCGCCCCTCTGGGGCATCAAAAGTATAAAAGGGATGTTGATTAAATACTGTCAGGTAGTGCTGAACGGATTGGCACGGTTCCTGATCCCTGTGCAAGTTGCGGGTGAGCGGACTCTCATTGCCCTCCTTTAGAGAGTTGCCGGTGTTGTCAACAGTGCGGTTGTGATCAATGGAGTGAAAACAGCCGCGCACACCCTTGGAATCTTTTTTTTCTTACAATTTTGCCCTTGACCGATTCGGCAAAAATCGTTACTATCCGAGCATGAGACTCCTCTTTGCTGATGATGAACGAAATATCCGATCCGTCCTGACCGAAGAACTTCGGCACCTCGGGCACACGGTCGTTCCGTGCGCCGACGGCACCGAAGCACTGAAAGTCCTACAAAATGAAGACTTTGACGTACTCCTTCTCGATCTCGATATGCCGGGAACCGACGGGTTGACCGTCCTCGAAAAGGCAAAAGCACTCCGAAGTAATGCCGATGTCATTATCCTGACAGGCAAAGGAACGCTCGAAGCCGCCCAAAAAGCGATCCACTTTGGTGTCGTCGAATTTCTCACCAAACCGTACGCGGTTGCCGACCTCGAAGCGATCCTCAACCGAATCGCCAAAAAACGGACAGAACGTTTCAAACCGGCAGGCAACGAACCTAAATTGACCGGACATTCCGATGCGATGCAGCGGGTCTATCGGTTGATTGACCGCATTGCTCCGACGGAGTCGACCGTGGTGATTCTCGGCGACACCGGCACGGGCAAGGAACTCGTGGCGAAAGCCCTGCACGACGGGAGCCGCCGGGCGGGCAAGCCGTTCATTGCCGTAAACTGCGGTGCCCTGCCGGAAACGCTGATCGAAAGCGAACTTTTCGGACACCGTAAAGGCAGTTTTACCGGTGCCGATACGAACCGCACCGGACTCTTTGAAGTTGCCAACGGCGGAACGCTGTTCCTTGACGAAATCGGCGAACTGCCCAAAGGAGTACAGGCGAAACTCTTGAGGTTCCTTGAAAGCGGCGAAGTCCGAAAGGTCGGCGACAATGAACCGGCGATCTGCGATGTCCGGGTAGTGTGCGCCACGCTCCGTAACTTGGAAACGATGGTGCAAGACGGTGATTTTCGGGAAGACCTTTGGTTCCGCATCAACACGTTTGAGATTCACCTGCCGCCGCTGAAAGACCGGAAAGAAGACATGCCGGAGTTGATACTCGCTCTGACCAGGCGGTTCCGCAGTAACTTACAGGCAACTCATGCGTCCGAACTTTTCACACCGGATGCGTATCGTTTGATGTTGCAGTATGACTATCCCGGCAATATCCGGCAGTTGGCGAATGCGATTGAACATGCGTTAATCTTGTCAGAGCGTTTTCCGATTCAAACGGCGGATTTGCCTGATATGTTGACGCAGGGCTTGCCGGTTTCGGAGCCCGTACCGCAACGAAAGATGGAGGAAAAACCTAGTCGTCCGGTAGTGGGCACGCGTAATGCAGTACCGGCGGCACATCGTAGTCCGGCACACGAGTTGATGTCGTTTGATCCTTCGCCGGAGGCGGCGACGCTTCGCGATATGGAAATGCGTGCCATCGAGTCGGCACTGCACCGGCACGACGGCAACAAAGCGAAAGCAGCGGAGGAACTCGGAATCAGTCTCAAAACGCTCTACAATAAGTTGAACCACTCAGACAAGCGAACGGCGTAGGTAGGGCTTTCGCCGGAAAATAACAAGCAAGACATAAAAGCCGGGAGCGCAACGTAGTGGAGCGACCGGATTAACCAGCGACCGACCCGGTCACTGCGCTGCGCTCCGTTCCCGGCTTTCATTTTTTGCCCAAAAGTTTAGCAGTCCGTCAACACGTTTTACGATTCGACATGATTTCGTCGGAATTTTCGTCTTTTCGGAGGAAAAAGCGTTGTCTATTTTCTCTATCTTATCATTTACTGTTTTGATTCTATCGTTTCTAGGACTTGCCGGGAAACGTGTCGACGGACTTTGCAGCGAATCTGAGTAAATAATCCGGTCGCTTGACGGGAAAAATGTAATCCTCTACAATCGCACCAATGTATCAACAAATCATCCCTCTCTTCGGTATTGCGGTCTTCACTCTCATCGCTTGGCTTGTTTCCAGAGATGTCAAACGGATCAACTACCGGCTCCTCTTCTGGGGATTCGCCCTGCAATTTCTCTTTGCGTGGTTCGTTTTCCAGTCGGTAACCGGACAAAATCTGTTCAGCGGTGTCAATTCCGTCGTGATCGCCGTCGTCGATGCCGCCCTCGAAGGACCGAAATTTGTCTTCGGCTCCCTCGCCGATCCAGCCGCCTCGGCTGAAAACGGTGTCGGTTTTCTCCTGTTCTTTCAAGGACTTGCGACGATTCTAGTCATCTCCGCTCTGATTGCCATCCTGTATTACGCCGGAATTATGAGCCGGCTATTGAAACTTTTCTCCGCCGTCTTTTCCGTGTTGACCCGAATTTCCGGAGCGGAATCACTTGCCGCCTCCGCCAATATGTTCGTCGGCAACGAATCGCTGCTCGCCATCCGCCCCTGTTTGCCGAAACTCACACGATCAGAGTTTTGCGTGGTACTCGCCTGTTGTATGGCAACGATTTCCGCCAACGTCATCGGACTTTACGTCGCTGCGCTCCGTGATGTCTTTCCTTCCATAGCGGGACACTTGGTATCGGCAACGGTTATCTCGATTCCGGCGGCGGTCTTGCTCGCTAAACTTGCCGTCCCCGAAACGGAAACACCGGAAACGCTCGGTCTCCACGTCGATCCCCATTACGACCGGGAAAACTCCTTCGTCGAAGCGGTGCTCACCGGCGGCGAAAACGGATTCAAAATGATCGTCGGCATCACGACGATGTTGATCGCCGTGGTCGGTCTGCTGGCGATTGCCAATCTCTTCCTGGGTTGGTGCGGCAGTCAGGTGAATCCGCTGTTGGGACTCATCGGCAACTGGTCGATTGAAGGAACTTTGGCATACATTTTCTATCCGTTTGTCTGGCTTATGGGCGTTCCGGCATCAGACATTCCTACCGTTGCAAACCTGCTGGGGCTCCGAATGATCGCCACGGAAGTTCCGGCGTACTTTGCGTTGTCGCAACTGATTGCCGAGAATGCCATTGAACCCCGTTCGGCAGTGATTGCGGCGTATGCCTTATGCGGTTTTGCCCACATTCCGTCGTTGGCGATTTATGTCGGCGGAGCAACGGCATTGGCACCCAGTCGCCGGTCGGACATTGCCGCCGTCGCTTGGAAAGCCCTGTGTATTGCAACGCTTGCCTGTTTGATGACCGGCGCGATGGCAGGAATGTTTTGTGGTAACGGTTCGGTATTGCTGCCAGCAACGGTGCCGTGATTGCGGACAGTCCGCCGACATGCTCGCACAAAAATCCGTCGTTCCGGTTTGCACCGGAATGACAGTTTCCGAACAGACCTAATCAAGAACATTTGAGAAACAGCGCACTAATACCCGCAGTAATCCACTGTCCGGGCAATTTCGGTGTTGAGATCCTGCCGCTGGACAATCCGGTCGATATAACCATGTTCCAGGAGAAATTCGCTCGTTTGAAACCCCTTGGGCAGTTCCATCCGAAGGGTTGCCTTGATCGTTCGAGGACCAGCAAAGCCGATGAGCGCCTTCGGCTCTGCGAAGATCAAGTCGCCGAGCATCGCAAAACTTGCCGCCACCCCGCCCATCGTCGGATTCGTCATGACTGATATGTATAATCCCCCCGATTGGTGGAACCGAGCCAATGCCGCCGATACCTTTGCCATCTGCATCAGTGATAGAATGCCTTCGTGCATTCTCGCTCCGCCGCCGCTGCCCGACACAAAAACCAGCGGCAATTTTTCGTCCCGTGCCCGCTCGGTAACACGTGCCAACTTCTCGCCGACCACCGAACCCATGCTCCCCATAATAAAATGAGAATCGGTAATACCGAAAGCAATCCGCCTTGCCCGAACGTTGCCGATACCGGTAACCGCGGCTTCGGTGAGACCGGTCGAAATCTGATCGGCTTTGATACGTTCAGGATAAGAACGCCGGTCTCGAAAGTTCAATGGATCGGCAGTGGTCAGATGCGTGTCGATTTCCTCAAACGTGCCGATATCAAGGATTTGTGCGATGCGTTGCCGGGCAGGAACGTACCAATGATTGCTGCATTCGGGACAGACGTTCAGACGTTTTTCGGCTTCTTTACGAAAGATGGTGGCTTGGCAACCGGGACAGCGAACCCAGAGTCCCGCCGGCACGCCCCGTTTGCGGCTGGATGTTTCGTGATTAAATTCTTGCAGTACAGGTTCAGCCATTAGGAGTGCAATTTTAGCAAGTATACGTCGAAAGGCAAGAATGGGGTTCTTTTTTCGGCTTGTGTCATTGTTCACAAAAGCCGCCATAGAGCGTATGTTAATCGTTTCGCTTATGAAACGTTCCCGCTAACGAATCCATTGCCCTTGCCCCGCCGCCAAAAAATCCGTAGAATGCCCGGAACAAATTTGGAGAAAAATACATGGACGTTAATATAGAAAAACAGGGGGGGGGGCAGTTTAGGGCAACGTGGTGGTTTTGGACGGTCGTTCTCTCATTCGCAGGTCTTTGGGTTCTGTTGCCGCTCCTGTTGCATTCGGGATACAAAACGGATGTCATTGAAATGCATCTCATCGGCAAAGAATGGGTGATCGCTACTCGAAAGCATCCAAATCTTCCCGTGTGGATTTTGGAAATACTCAACATACTCACGAACCGGCACTTTGCCGCCCCTTTTGTCGCCGCGTCCCTTTGTACTATCATTACGCTCTTTTCTGTTTGGCGGCTTGCTCGAAAGGTTCTGTCCGAAAAATCGGCTCTCATCGGAACTCTGACCATGATGCCTTTTTGGTCGCTTACCGTCGAATCTGTGAGATACAATCACAATTCAACATTGATGGCCTGTTGGGCAATGACGACATTGATGTTTTACAACGCCTTTCAAACGAATAAAAAACGTTGGTGGATTGCAGCAGGGTTCACTTTGGGAATAGGTTTTCATGCAAAATATACGATCATCCTTTTAGCCGTTGCTGTGTTGCTTTATTCCCTTGGGATTCCCCGATTCCGCCGGTACTGGAAAGAGTCGGGTCCTTGGCTGACCATCATAATATCCTTTGCCGTTTTTCTGCCGCACTTGGTCTGGCTTTATAATGCGGGCTTTTGGACGACCAGTTCCTATGCTTTCGGAGTACCCCAGCGGCACCTTACAGGGATAGGAGCTCATTTCTACTACCCTATTCAGTGGATCGTGTGCCAATTTGTGTTGGTTGCACTCTCTCCCCTCCTGTTGTTGATACCAAGCCTTGGTCGAAAATGGAAGATACGTTTACTGCAATCAGAAGTCGAAAAAGAAACGCTCCAATACCTCTTTTGCTGCATGGCTTTTCCCTGTCTTGCCTTCTTTTTATTTGCGGTTTTATTCGGTGTCAATGTTCCTATGGCTTATGGATACACGCTTTGGTTTTTTCTGGGAGTCTATTTACTCCTACGATTTCAGCGGCAGGAAAATGCGGATATTGTTCGTCAGACTTTTCGTTGGACTTCCATTGCAGTCTTTGTTATGGTGATTGTTTTTGTTATACAGTCGGTAGGTACTGCCTATCTGAATGGAAAGCCGAAACGATCCTTTTTTCCGATGCGGGAACTCGGAGTAGAATGTGATCTTATCTGGTCATCCAGATTCGATTTGCCTTGTCCCTATACAAGCGGTCTGTGGACACTTGCTGCATATGCTGCCCACACCATGAAAGACCGTCCCAGCGTCCATTTTTATTACGACACCATAGATGACCCTCAAGCCCTACCGACGGGACCATGGTCAACCGATGGTGATGTCAATCAAAAGGGGGGCATTATTTTATGGGAAGCCGCGCCGCGGGCAAGAGGACAGGTGTTCGGCGGCTTGCTAGAGCGCGAACAAGCATTGGACATACCCGTTCCCGACTGGGTGCATGACCGTTTTCCGAATGCGGAAGTATTGCCGGAGGTACTGGAATTGCCGTACAAGACGGGGGCGAACATCCCGCCATTGCGGATCGGTATTGCTCTTGTCCCGCCGCCGAAAAATCCGTAAAATGCCCGGAACAAATTTGGAGAAAAAAACATGGACGTTAATATCCCGACGGATAAAAGTGCACAGAGCCCGGAGGGGAAACTCCGGTGTGAAACCGAAAACACCGTATCTACCGATACGGGCTCAGTTTGTTCAGCGTTAAAATTTTCCCGTCAGGACGTTAAAATAGAAAAACGGGGGGGGGGGGCAGTTTAGGGCAACGGGGGGGTTCTGGACGGCCGTCGGTGCCTTTGCGTTACTCTGGATTCTGCTTCCGACCTTGTTGCATACCTGCTATCGAAGTGATGTTATCGAATTACAAAACATCGCCCCCGAATGGGTATTGGCGACAAAAAAGCATCCCATGCTACCCGCCTGGATTTTGGAGATTGTGAACGTTCTAACCTGCCGATCCTTTGCGGCTCCATTTATCGCTTCGCAATTATGTACCATACTGGCACTTTGGTCGGTTTGGAGACTCGGTCGAACCGTCCTTGATGAACGACTCGCTCTCCTGGGAGCCTTTGCCCTGCTCCACTATTCTTTTTTCACGATGCAGTCCACAATCTACAATCAGAACAATGCGCTGATCGCTTTTTGGTGCCTGTCCATTTATCTCACATTTCAAGCACTTCAGACGAACCGGAAACGTTACTGGATCACAGCAGGTATCGCATTGGGATTAACATTTCATGCCAAGTATCCGGCGGTTTTTCTCGTCCTTTCCATCCTAATTTATATGTTCACGCGGGAAAACGGGCGCAAACTCTTCCGGACACCGGGACCATGGATTACAACGCTGATCGCTTTTTTGATATTCCTGCCGCATTTGATTTGGCTTTTTTATTATGACTTCGTTTCTATCACCTACGCAGCAGAGAGACAGGTTGCTTTACCCCAATGGCATCAACAAGTCCTTGCCCCGTTATATTTTACCGCCGGTCAACTGCTGTACTGGATTCAACCGCTTGTCATTTTGATACCCGTTATCGGATTCGCCTGGAAATGGAAAATACAATATCACGCACAGAGCAGGGCAAAGGAATGTGAAAAATTCCTCTTCTACTGCTTTATGATACCATTGGTTTGCCACATACTCTATTGTGGAATTAAAGGGGTTCCTCTACGTCCGGCTTACGGTGCCCCCTTCTGGGTTTTCATAGGACTCTGGTTTTTGTTGCGTTTTCAAACAAAAATAACGCTTCAGAGCTTTCGACAAACCGTTGCGTTGGTCGTTGGACTCGAACTTCTTATTATTGTAGGTTTTATTGCAACGTTTTATATGGGAAAACAGTCAGCCTTCGTTTACTACCCTATGCGTGAACTGGGAGCAACTTGTAGTCAAATATGGAATGCACAATTTCCTAACAACAATTGCCCTTATGTTTCAGGCATCGATGACGGTTTCACGGGAAGAAACAATTGTGGTTTGATTGGGTTTGTAGCCTATTCGATGTCTGATAACCCCAGTGCTCTCTTGGCATATGGAACTTGGGCAAACGATGACGACCTCAACCGCAAAGGAGGTATGATCATTTGGGAAAGAGACAACGAAGAAAAAGAGATGCCGGAAGAACTGCGTCAGCGTTTCCCGAATGCGGAAGTGTTGCCGGAAGCACCAGAACTGCCCTACAAAGTCGGGCGCAAACCACATGTCTTGCGGATCGGTATTGCCCTGGTCCCGCCGCCGAAAAATCCGTAGAATGCCGGAGCAAATTGGGAGAAAAATACATGGACGTTAATATCCCGGCGGATAAAAATTCACAGAGCCCGGTGCGGAAGCACCGGTGTGAGACCAAAAACGCCGTATCTTGTATGCTAACCCTTTGCCGTTTAGGGCAAAGTTGGTAACATCGCGTAAAGTGAGTTTTTTTCCTTCCCCTTTTTGAAGAGGAAGAAAAACGGTGTAAGAGATCGTTCGTATCTAGGGTACAAACCCGGTCGGTAGCTGGATCCTTACACCATCCTTCATTCCAAGTCCGAACAGTCGCCAGGGCAAAAAAACCGGATAAGCAAGGAGTTAGGAGTTAGAATAGCAACAAGAGACCTCGCAAAAAGACTCGGAGAACTCACCAAAACCGATGCCGCAAAAAAACAGAAAAAACTACCACATTTCAACCTCATTTTTCTGACAAAAACAACCTCAGTAGCAAGATGCCGCCACAGACAACAACCTCATTTACCTCATTTTGCCGTGTGTAAAATGGGGTAAATGGGGTTAGTTTTTCAGGCAGGCTACTGAGGTTGTTTTGTTAGTGTAAATGAGGTGAAAATGAGGTTTGGTTTTTTCACAAATAACAAGAACGACATCAATCGTTGAGATGTGGTCGGACGTATGTTCGAGCGGCATTGTATAGGGCGGCTCTCAATGCGATCAAATATTGCGAACCTCTCAAGATGTTTTACGAAAGATTGAAAGAGAAGGGCAAGTCTTTCAAGGTCGCGATTGTTGCCGTGATGCAAAAATTGATTACGATACTGAATGTCATGGTCAAGACGAACACTTGTTGGCAAGAGCAAACCACGAACTGCGAAAGGAACTAAAAAATGAAACATTCATCCCGAAGCCCCCTTGACCAATACACAGTCGCTACCGATACGGGCTCTGTTTGTTCAGCGTTATAATTTTCCCGCCAGAGCGGTAAAAAAGGATACAACGTCCTACTCAACCCATTCGTCCCCCATCGTTTGAACCAACCGCGCTCGTTCAGAATCAATTCTGTTGTCCAACCGTACATTGTTTCGCACAGCAACAAGAGGGTTGATCTCAACACCGCCGCACGCCACGATGATCGAGTAGCCGCTGCGAGACTTGACCGAACGATACGCCACCGACTTCGGAACAGGATAGTCCAACAGTTTGAGTTTTTCGTCGTCCAAAAGAATGGTCAACTCGCAGTCCGCCCGCCGTAACAGATTTTCCTGATGAATCAATGCCGCCGCCAAAGCAAGCCTCATATTGTTACGTAATTCGCCAAACACCGGCTGGGCTTTTGTCAGTGCGTCATAGTTTTCTTCCAGACTGCGGCACCAATTCACCGCCGCCCGATCCATCCCGCCGGGAGCACGCGACGATGCCCGAACCTTGAGATCGCCCAACCGCCAAGTCAACTTTCTGGAGTCATGGGCGATGGTACCATATTCGGGAACAAGCCAAAATTGCGGCGTAATGTTCGGTCGGCTGGTGGAAATCAGACCGACATAACTCGGAATGTTTCGGACTTGCGACGGTTCCAAACCGAGAGCGATCCGCTTCATTTTGAAGTCGGCGGCAACGAGCACCCGGGCGAAGCGGCTCGATGCAGAAACCCCGCGAATGATAATCGGATTTTCACCGTAAGCCTCTTCGAGAGCGGCAAAATAAGCGTCGGCATTGTTCGCATCAATACGTGTGTACTGCTGATGCAACCGCGTTAGTTTCGTAGCGGTTTCCTGCGTCGGTTCAATCGAACAAGCAACGGTTCGAGGAGCGGCGGAGCGGTTCCAGACACGCAGGGCGGTCAAAAAATCTTCAAACACCAGCACCGGCATGCCGCTTTGAGTGCCGACAATGTTTCCGTCAGCGTCGGACCGCCAACCTTCGGCGGGTCCCATGAGCAGTAGATCGTTTTCTTCGGGAACGGCAACGATGTAGTCGATGGAAGTCAAGCCGCCGAAATAGCGGACGACATCAGGCAGCAATTCCTGCTGATCGACGATAGCCTTAACTTGGGCATCAAGTTTTTTGAGGGAAATTTTGCGGAGGGGCACTTTCCGATCCAGATTGTCCGGCGGGGAGTCCAAGATGTTGGTCATCATTTTGCCTAGGGCTTCCGATTTTTCTTGGGAGAGCGGAAGAACTTGTCCGTCGGTATCGACATCAATTCCGTTTCCGGCGAATTGGAGGTCGTCGAAATCTTGTGCGAATGTTGCCGTTAGTCCAAGGCAAACGACGAGAGCGATAGAGAGGGAAAAAACGTATTTCATCTATTCCATGCGAATCGAGGGAGACTGGGCGGAACACCGCCTCGGGGAATATTAACGATTTGCCCGGTTTTCGGCAAGAGCATTTCCCAGAGCAATGGAGGACAGACCGTTGACATGGACACACCCCCTTGTCTAGTCTGCGGCACGGAATGATCTACCTTTTTCCCTTCGTGTCTCCTTTGTGCCCTTTGTGTCTTTGTGGTTGATCCTTTTTGAACCACAAAGGCACAAAGAACACAAAGATTCACAAAGAAAAAGGTGCAATCATTGACATTTTACAGTCTAGTCTGCCATTCCGTCATTGTCAGGAAACGTTTCGATCCAAGGCAACCCCCAGTCGCCGATTTCGGACATAAACGGATCAGGATCAAACTGCTCCATATTGAATACGCCGCTGCCCGACCACTGACCGGAAAGAATCATCTTCGCCCCCAACGCCGCCGGTACCCCCGTCGTGTAACTGATCGCCTGCGCCCCCGTCTCCGCATAACAATCCTCGTGAACGCAAGTATTGTAGATGTAGTAGGCATCAGGCGGCTCGCTTGCGTCTGCTGCCGCCTGCCGCCTGCCGCCTGCCGCCTGTCCTTCTCCCGTAATCCATCAACCGATGCATGTTTTGCCCTTC
>Ga0099364_10013217_pt1 | contig 11095 bp, 11 predicted proteins | sample TergutTh196P3_FD_73070 | JGI IMG/M metagenome (GOLD analysis project Ga0099364, IMG submission 73070) | Microcerotermes parvus P3 segment gut microbial communities from Pointe-Noire, Republic of the Congo - Th196 P3 | ecosystem: Host-associated > Arthropoda: Insects > Digestive system > Gut ... | reverse complement strand
CAATTTCACAAACTCTCGTAACTTACTCATAGGTCTTCGCCCCCTTGTTCATAAAGATAATAATCTCGTCCAAACTGATTTCTTCAGTCAAAACGGTATTCGGCAGTTTGCCGATGTTTGCGGTTTCGACCATGCCCTCAAAGCCCGTACTATGTTCGCGGCATCCAATGACAAACCTTTTCTGCTCCGCGTTTAAGTCGCCAAGCCCGCCTGTGACGCGAGCGTACCGTTCGAGCAAACTGTCTTTCTCGCCCGTGAACACGATGCCGCCGTCTAAAATGAACGTGATGTAGTCGGCGGTTTTTTCGAGGTCTGATGTTATATGCGTGGAGAATAGGACGCTTTTGCTCTCATCGATCACAAATTCACGGAGCAAATCGCAAATCTCATCACGCGCCACCGGGTCAAGCCCGCTTGTCGGTTCGTCAAGTATCAAGAGCTGCGCGTTGTGAGAAAGCGCGGCGGCAATTTGCAGCTTCACCTTCATGCCGCGTGAGAGCTCTTTGATTTTCTTTTTGGTGTCTAGCCCGAAACGCTTGATATAGTCTGCGAACAGCTTTGTGTCCCATTGCTTGTAGAAAGGCGATATAGCCTTTTCAACACTTGCTAACGTCCATTCGTCAACATACATTGGCGTATCCATAACAACGCCGATGTTTTCATTTTGAGTTAGGTCCGCCTCGCGCCCGAAGATATTTACGGTTCCTGCATCACGCTTTATGATGCCCAGCATCAATTTGATTGTAGTCGTTTTTCCCGCGCCGTTCGGCCCGATAAAGCCCATAATGTAACCGCTCGGAACACCAAAGGATACATCGTTTAGCGTAAATGAGCCGTAGCTTTTGCGAAGCCCGCGTACTTCCAAAATATTATTCATATAACCATACCTTTCCGCGATAGGCACAAAACCTTATGATTATTATATAGTTATTACTTGATTTCGTGACCCTCGTCTACTAATCCCTGACCTCTAATCCGTGGTCCCTAATCTCTGGCCCCGAATCCCTGACCTCTAATCCCGAATCCCTGTTTGAATCTCTTCAAACTCAGTCCGCCTCCCATAACAGGTTCAATCTTTCAATGACTTCCGCTTTAGTGATGTCCTCCGCTCTCGCAGCGGAGATCGCAATGCTCAGCCCGTCCTCCATTTTATGCATGGCGTTCTCCCTTGCCAGTTCAGTATTACGAGGCAAGACATAACTGCCTTTGCCTTGAACGCTTGCAATGAACCCCTCTTCTTCCAAGTCGCTATAAGCACGGGTTGTAGTGATAACGCTGATTTTCAAGTCCCTCGCGAGTTGCCGGATGGATGGAAGCAAATCATCCTCCTGCAAATCGCCTGAGAAAATAGCGGCTTTGATTTGCTCCTTTATCTGCTCGTAGATAGGGATGCCGGAGCGGTTTGACACAATAATTTTCATACATTGCTCCTTTGGATAATAACACTATATACAGTATATAGTATAGATTCTCTATTGTCAATAGGGAAAGCAAAAAAATTGCAAATTTCATCACAAAATGTGCAAAAAAAAGATTGATAATTCATCATAGTAGGGGCGAACTGTGTTCGCCCGTAACGGGAACGCGGGGACTGTTCTATTGTCTCGCGTAGTCCTCCAATCGCGTAAGACGACAGAACCGTCCCCGCGTCTTAGTCCCCGCGTCTTACTGCTCTGAACAGTTACAACTAGCTATTTAGAAAATTTTATAAATAACTCTTGACATCTTTGTTACATGCCCTTATAATAGTATTTAGAAATATTTCTAAATACTATTGTTGATATTGAGATGGTGATGCAGATTGAGTTTTCCGGATACATTCAAGGCATTGTCAGACCCGGTAAGGCGCGAAATACTTATCATGCTGAAAAGCGGCAGAATGTCTGCCGGCGATATAGGCAAGCCTTTTGACATGACCAGAGCGACAGTTTCATATCATTTGTCCCAGCTCAAAAAAGCCGGGCTTGTCTTTGAAACGAAACACAAGAATTTTATTTACTACGAGCTAAACATATCGGTTTTTGAGGAAGCCATGCTGTGGTTGGCTCAGTTCAAGGGAGGATAAATCAAAATGAAAACGCTGATATTATACGCCACTAAATATGGGGCTACCCATGAAATCGCAGAGCGTATCGCAAAAAGGATACCCGGTGCGATTCTTCACAACTTGAAGCAAGCAAGTATTCCAGCCCTTACAGACTTTGGCTGTGTGATTATCGGTAGTTCAATTTATGGCGGTTCTATCCGCAAAGAAGCAAAGGCGTTCTTGGCGCAGAACATGGATATATTGAAGGAAAAAGATATAGGATTATTCCTGTGCGGGCTTCGAGCGGAGGAAGAAAACCAGTACTTCGCTTCCAACTTCCCGCCGGACATATTGACAGCGGCAAAGTCGGCGAGCTTTTTAGGCGGGATATTCGACCCCCAAAAAGCCGGGTTTCTGGAAAGGCTCATTATAAAAGCTGCTACCAAGCTGCCGGGATATATTGATAGGATTGACGACGAGAGAATTGAGCAGTTTGTTGATAAATATTTAGGTTAATAATTTTGCGTCGAGATATTTTGGTGTGACGGGTATGATTACGCTGTTAGCAGCCTCGAGCGAATTGACGGTGAGCAGGTCCAGCGTAGGTGACGTGTCAATCAAGCAATAGTCGTAAAATGGCTTCACGTTATTGTCAAACGAAGCGAGAGTCGCGCCGCACTTGCGCGGCATGACCAAGTGAGTGATGACATAAAAGGGTAAATACCCCGCGTCTTGTCCAATGGCTTGCCTTTCGACATAAAGCTACCAATAAACCAACCGCGACTTGGAAAAGAAAATATACCGCTTTTTCATGCAGCGTACTGAATGGTTTCCTCACCGGTTCAGAACAGTTACGAGATTATTAAAAAAATGCTTGACAAACACAGTTTACTGTAGTAGACTGTGTTTAGTTTACTACAATAGACTGATAGAGGTGCTACTATGGCAGACGATTTAAAGTTGTATGACGCAGAGTACAGATTCGCGCTTGTGGTTTGGGAAAACGAGCCTTTGCATTCCCGCAAGCTGGCGGAGCTTTGTTCGGACGCGCTGGGGTGGAAGCGCACGACGACATACACCGTACTGCGGAAACTCTGTGAGCGCGGTATTTTACGCAACGAAGATGCGATTGTTTCGTCTATTGTGAAGAGGGACGAGGTCCAAGGCTATGAGAGCGCCGCCATCGTGGACAGGGCGTTTGACGGTTCGCTCCCGAGTTTCATCACAGCGTTTCTGAAAACAAAAAAACTGACACAGGAAGAAGCGTTCGAAATCCAGAAAATGATAGAAGCAAGCAAAAATGAGGTATGATTATGGACACTATATTTCTTACAATTCTGAACATGAGCCTGACGGCGAGTTTCGTTATTGCCGTCGTTCTGTTGGCGCGGTTGCTTCTGAGGCGCGCGCCGAAAACAATATCGTATGCGTTATGGGCCGTCGTATTGTTCAACCTCCTCAGCCCGTTTAAACCCGAAAGCATGTTTAGCCTGATTCCTTTCCAATCGGAGCCGATATCGGAAGCGGCATTGGTAAGCACCGCAAGCACTTCCTTTAGCGAGACTGCGGATTACTCAACGAACTTCCCTGCACAAGGGCGGCCTGCACCGCTCAACATAGATAGGGTAGATGCCCCCGTTTATCCGAATAACGATGTGCCGACAAACAGAAGCCAGTTCGGTTATCAAGATTATTTGAAATTGGGGAGCTACATTTGGCCAATCGGTACGGCGGCGCTTCTGTTGTACGCAGTTTTCAGCTATATCCTTCTGAAACGGCGCGTATCGCTCGCTGTGCGCGTGGAGGGAAACATTTTTGAAACGGACAGGGTAGACTCGCCGTTTGTGCTGGGTCTAATCCGACCGCGCATTTATATCCCCGCGGGCATGGAGCCCATACCCAACGCGCATATCATTGAGCATGAACGAACGCATATCAAGCGGCGCGATTATATCGTATCTGTCATTGCTTTTTCAGCGCTTGCCTTGCACTGGTTCAATCCGCTTGTCTGGGTGGCTTATATGCTTATCCTCCGCGACATGGAAAGCTCCTGCGACGAGGCGGTATTGCGCAAGTCGGGTGGGGACATACGGTGCGAGTATTCGTCAGCCTTACTCAGTTTTTCGCATAACAAAACGCGTTTATCGTTCCCTATCGCATTCGGTGAGCAGAGCGTAAAGGAGAGGATAAAAAACGTGCTGAACTTCAAGAAGCCGTCGCGGGTGATTATCACTCTCGCAGTGATGTTGGCGCTTGTGCTCTGCGTCGGCTTTGCTGTGAACAGGGCCGCAGGCGAGCCGCTTATTGAAATGCGAATGATCTATGAGGACCATCCCGCATATCATCTCTCACAAATGAAGCTGATTTGGGGCGACACCGTCTACCATGTTACGCCGATGACAAACACCGGGCGGGGCAGGGAAATAGGTTACGCTGCGGATGATATCAGCACTTGGCGTATTTTTGAACTAAGAGGGTATGGCCTCGACTATTTACTGGCGGTCGAGAGCGAGGACGTATGGCGGGTTATGAGCAGCCATGCACCGACAGAACCTTGGCGGCAGTATATCCTTGAGGGCGTGACGGAGGAGCAGAGATTTTTGAAAACCCTTTCTGTCACGCTTTATTTGGACGGCACGGCGTTTATAGAGGAATCGCCTCTCAGTAGTTTTATGCTCTTTGGTACGTGTTATTACACTTTCACCGACGATGAGTTGTTGATCCACCAAGAGGATGGAAGCGCAATCGCACGTTTCGCAGTCATAGATGACAATACGATTTCCTTCATACAAGCGTTCGTACCGCTCCGCGCCGACTCAGGTGCGCGTTATGTGACCGCAGAGGCAAAAAGCAATCGGCATGATACAAGTCCCGGTTTCATTATTGAGCGTAATCTTGACATCATAACCTCTAGCCCAGCGTTATCATCAAATCCCGGTGATTATATCGATGCCCATAAAGCGGAATATGATGAAATCGTCATGCTTGGGACCGACGCGCTCCAATACATGTTTTCCGTGTTCGATAGAGGCGGTCAAGACGGGTTGCGCGGTCACATAATGGCTCTCGCCTGCCGTGACATTTTGGGAATTGAGTTTGTGTTTGACTCTGCAATAGATACCGGGCAAAAATGGTACGATACTTATAAGCTGGTTACCGCTACGTTTGACGCGGATATACTCGACAAGGTCTATCTTGGCATGACGAGCGAGGAGGTCAGGGAGTTGTTCGGCGAGCCTGATTTCCAGGCCTCGGGGTTGATGTGGTTTGGGTATGAGGGTGTCGGCATTTTTGACCCAAGTTTCAGCAACACCGGGCAAGTTGAGAGAATATCGTTGTTTTACAACAAGGAATGGTCGCTTCGCGAGCTTGTTCAAACGACGATAATTCAGTATTTCGCGGATGATACCTCCACTGAGGCTTTCCCCGTCGTGTGGTTCGAAATAGAATCTTTGGACGCAAATGAGCGCGAGTTTACGGTACGTGGCATTGCCCAACACGAGCTATATATGCCCGACGGAGAATACGATGTCACTAGGACGGAATGTAATTATGTAAACATAAAGATGACATTTTCAAAGGACTCAAACTATGACTATGTACTGACCTCTTCCGATATAAGGGATTCTATGTTAAGAAGTAGCAGCGTTCCTGAACCGAAATGCTACATACAGGCCATGTACCATTTCGTTGGAGCAACCCCTAGCGACATTAGATACGCCATAGAACGTGGCACAGCGGCTGTTACCCGTGTTGCGGAATCCCCTGCTGAAGACGGATATTTCACGATAAGGTATTTCCCCGGCGCAACGCTTCAAATCGAGGAGTACGATGAGGAAGGGTACGCAATGTACGGTATGCCGGCGCCAACTTATATTATCGAATACGCCAACCCGTCCAAAAACATCACCGTAGGCAGGGATGGCTCAGATGTAATAACGATTACCGATGATTTGGTCGGGGTATTCCATGTTGATGAAAACCGGTACATGATGTTGTTTGAGAAATATGTGAAAACCGATTAACGGAAGCGACGAGACGCGGGGACGGTTCTATCGTCTCGCTCAGTAACCCCAACAACACCCCCGCGTCCCCGTCCCAAACTCTCAATTATCAATTATCAATTATCAATTTGCGGCGCAAGCCGCACATCCCCGTGTCTTGCGACAATAGAACCGTCCCCGCGTCTTATTTGCTATGCAAAAAAACGCCCGCAGGAACAGCTTCGGGCGCTCCTGCGGGGGGTGACTAACTGATTTCTATCTTGCGGGGGTTCTTTGCTTTTACGTCCTTCGGGATCGCGATGGTGAGTACGCCGTCGTCCAGTTTTGCGTTAATCTCGTCCAGCTTCGCTCCGGCCAGCCGCACAACTCGGCTCATTGAGCTTGTGCGTCTCTCGCGGTGAATGAAGTTCTTGTTCTCGTTGCTCGCTTCTTCCGTATGGTTGACGGAAATGCAGAGGTTTCCGCCATCAACGCTCAAGTCAATTTCGTCTTTCGTGATGCCGGGAAGTTCCGCTTCGACAAGGTACTCTTCTTCCTTTTCCGCTATGTCGAGCCTAAAGCTGTCGCCAAACAAACTGCGTCGTAGCATAAGCCCGTCGCCGAAAAAGTCATCAAACATATTGTAGATGTTTCCAAAACTTGTTCCTGTGCGCGCCAAACCGTTGCTACTCCTTCGATTGATTGGGATAAGTCCTACCATGATCAACAACTCCTTTTCATATTTTTGTTAGCACTCGAACGCGGAGAGTGCTAATCTGTTTTTATTATACCCATTGGTCAGGAAAAGTCAAGATGGAAACTCGGCAATTTACAAATTGTTCATTAAAAAAATCTCTTGACAAGCAGCATTGCTTCGTGTTAGGATAACTTTTAAGAACTTCAGGAGGCGCGAAACGATGTTGGCAAAGAGCGTAAATGTCCTCGTAATCGTTATTAGCATTATTGTCATAGACAATGATGCTGGTTTGCGTTTTGCTGAATGAGGGCTGGAGAAGATATAATCCCCTTTCGGAAAACGCCGGAAGGGGATTTTTTATTGGATTTCCAGCACCTTAAGGGCAATTTGAACCACGTTCCATCGTCTACTGATAACTGAAAACTGACAACTGATAACTCGCGGTCAAAGACCGCGCTAGGAGGACTTTGTATATGAAACTAAACGGGGCGCAAATTGTTATCGAGCAATTGGTAACGCATGGGGTAACGACCGTGTTCGGGTATCCCGGGGGGGCAGTTCTTCCGCTTTATGATGAGCTGGGAAAAAACTCGGACAGGATAGAGCATATCCTGACTGCCCACGAGCAAGGCGCCGCTCATGCAGCGGACGGTTACGCCAGGGCAAGCGGGAAAGTCGGCGTTGCAATGGCCACCAGCGGGCCGGGGTCCACCAACCTTGTAACAGGCATTGCCAATGCGTATCTTGACAGTGTGCCGCTCATTGCGATAACCGGAAACGTGGCAGTCCCTTTACTGGGCAAGGATAGTTTTCAGGAAGTGGATATCGTCGGTATCTGCCAGCCGATTGTGAAGCATAGTTTTATGGTTCGTGATATCAACATGCTGGAACACACCTTAAATGAAGCCTTTTGGCTGGCGGCAAACGGGCGCCAAGGGCCGGTGTTGATTGACATTCCCAAAAATGTTCAGACCGATACATGCGAATACACAGGAAAACCACCGAAACCGAAAACCGGAGAACCTGCGGATTTCGATGTGCAGCATGTTGCTGAAATCATAAAAAACTGCAAGAAACCGCTTATATACGCGGGCGGCGGTGTGATTGCGAGCTTTGCAGAAGCGCAGCTTCGGGAACTCAGCGAAAGGATATCCGCTCCTGTCAGCCTGAGCATGATGGGGCTGACCGCCTTGCCGAATGATTACGCATATAACCTGGGCATGGCCGGTATGCATGGGAAGTATGCGGCATCCATCGCGAAGTCGGAATGCGATTTGCTGATTGCGCTAGGGGTACGCTTCTCGGATCGGGCAACGGGGAATATCGGCGAGTACGAGAAAGACAAGGTAATCATCCACGTCGACATTGACGATGCGGAGCTTGACAAGAATGTCACCTCCAATGTGGACATATGCGGTGATTTGAAAGAAGTGCTGATGCGCCTACTGCCGGAACTACCACCAATGCGCAATGATGAATGGCTCTCGCGCATCATGGAGCTAAAGCAGGTGGAAGTTGACGAAAGACCCGGCGCATTCACTCCGAGGAACATCATTGAGACAGTTAACAATTGTTTTGATGGAGATACCGTCGTCGCTACGGATGTCGGACAGCATCAAATGTGGGCAGCGCAATACTATAAGTTCAAAAAGACGCGGACTTTGCTAACTTCCGGGGGGCTTGGCGCGATGGGATATGGCTTGGGCGCAGCGATTGGCGGATGCATGGCGAGTGATTCAAAGCGGACGATTCTCTTCACAGGCGATGGTAGCTTTGGGATGAACCTAACTGAACTGGCAACGGCGGTTTCGCAGGAGCTTCCGGTTGTTGTCATCATATTAAACAACAACACATTAGGGCTTCCGCGACAATGGCAGTCAACGTTTTTCGAAGAGCGGTATTCGAATACCACATTGAACCGCAAAACAGATTTCCCGCTGCTTGCTAAGGCATTTGGCGCCGAAGGATATTCGGTAGATAGTTTGCAGCAACTTGATACGGTACTCCGCAAACTGCCTGACAATATCCCCGCCGTCATCGACTGCAGGATAGATATCGATGAAAAAGTCCTACCGATGATTCCACCGGGCGGCTCAATCAAAGACATAATAATAACGAGGGGTGACCAATGTGGAAAATAGCTCAGAGAAGTTTACAGTTGAACTTATCGTATCCAATCATTACGGGGTACTCAATCGAATAACCGGGTTATATGCAAGGCGGGGCTACAATATTGACAGCCTGTATGTGAACGAAACCGAAAACCCTGAGTATTCTAGGATGCTGATAAGCTCAAAAGGCGGGGAGTACATACAGACGCAAATGGTGCGCCAGCTCTCAAAGCTGTATGATGTCCAAAGCGTTACGTTAATGGTGCAAATATCCGGTAAAAACGGAACTAGAAAGGAGAAAAACAATGGGAAAAATGTACTATGACAGCGACTGCAATCCTGTGTTGCTGAAAGACAAGACGGTGGCAATCATCGGCTATGGCTCTCAGGGACACGCACATGCCCAAAACCTGCGCGATAGCAAAGTACGGGTGATAATCGGTCTGTACGAAGGGTCGAAGAGCACCCGGACCGCTACGGCTGATGGGTTCGAGGTTTACAACACCGACGAAGCCGTAAGACAATCCGATATCGTTATGATGCTTGTCAACGATGAGATAATGAAGGGCATCTACGATGAGGGGGTTGGACCAAATCTCAAACCCGGTATGGTGCTTTGCTTCGCACATGGCTTCAACATCCATTACGGGCAAATTGTCCCCCCGGACGGATTGGATGTTATCATGATCGCGCCAAAGGGTCCGGGGCATACCGTCAGGAGCCAGTACCTTGAAGGCAGGGGGGTTCCGTGCTTGATTGCTGTGGAAAACGATGCGAGCGGGAACGCGAAAGAGCTTGCGCTTGCGTATGCCTCGGGAATCGGTGGCGGCAGAGGCGGCATTTTGGAGACTACATTTAAAGAAGAAACTGAAACCGACCTGTTCGGCGAACAGTGCGTGTTGTGCGGAGGAGTGACCGCGCTGATGAAAGCGGGATTCGAGACGCTTGTGGAAGCGGGCTATCAGCCGGAGAGCGCATATTTCGAATGCGTCCATGAGATGAAGCTGATTATCGATCTCGTGGTAAAAGGCGGTCTGTCATTCATGCGCCACTCGATCAGCGACACTGCGGAGTACGGAGACTACACGGTCGGGGATAGAATCGTCACCCAAGCCACGAAAGATGAGATGACTAGGGTTCTGTCGGAAATTCAAGATGGCTCTTTCGCCAAGCGTTGGCTCAAGGAAAATGAAGATGGCAGGCCATATTTCACAAGAATGCGGGAATCCGAGAGGGAGTTGCGTATAGAAAAGGTAGGCGGTGAGCTCAGGGAAAAAATGAGCTGGGCAGAGCGGTGAGGCAATCGCTTTACGGAGGAGCGATTGCCAATGAGGAGTTAGGAATGAGGAATTAGAAACTATACCGGAGTGCGTTGAAAATAGCCAAATTATTGCACAGGATTTTTGCCGCCAGGTGGTGCGGCAAAGCCGCGGGAATGCTATAGCCTTTCAAGGGTTTGCCGTGCCGCTTGGCGGTAAAAAGACAAGCAAGAAATGGCTATTTTCAGTGCACTTCGGTATAATTAAAGGGGATGCGAATGGACGATAACCTCTTGTCGATATATGAGAAACTGCTTGACCATTATGGCGATTTGCAATGGTGGCCTGCGAAAACGCCTTATGAGGTCATTGTTGGCGCGGTTCTGACTCAGAATACCGCTTGGAGCAATGTCGTAAAGGCAATCGCAAATTTTGGGGAGGGTCTTTCCCCTGAGATGGTTGAGAGCGCAGACCAAGATAAGCTAGCGGAAATCATCAGGTCTTCGGGGTTTTTTAATCAGAAAGCCGGTTATCTCAAATCGGTGACCGCTTGGTTCGCGGGATATGGATATGATGTTAATGCCGTCAGGCATGAGCCACTAGGAAAACTGCGGCAAGAGTTACTCTCGACAAGGGGTATTGGGCAGGAAACCGCAGACTCGATACTACTGTACGCATTCGGTTTTCCGACTTTTGTGGTGGATGCGTATACCTTTCGGTTATGCGAGCGGTATCCGATAGAGGCGGGAGCAGGTTATACGGAGGGCAAAGCATATTTTGAGAGCAATATTCCGCAAAGCGTGGAGGTTTATAATAACTACCACGCACTAGTCGTGATTAACGGCAAGGAGCATTGCAGAAAGAATCCGTTATGCGCGGGCTGCCCACTATACGGGAAATGCGGTAGAGGGTAAAGTTCACGGGATATGGGACGCGGTGAGACGCGTGGGGACGCGGGGACTGGGGACGCGGGGACGGTTCTGTCGTCTCACAACAATAGCGAGACAAGAGAACCGTCC
>Ga0099364_10013216_pt1 | contig 11096 bp, 7 predicted proteins | sample TergutTh196P3_FD_73070 | JGI IMG/M metagenome (GOLD analysis project Ga0099364, IMG submission 73070) | Microcerotermes parvus P3 segment gut microbial communities from Pointe-Noire, Republic of the Congo - Th196 P3 | ecosystem: Host-associated > Arthropoda: Insects > Digestive system > Gut ... | reverse complement strand
ACATTTGTTTCCTTATGTTATGTCGAGTCAAACATTCCTGCACCCCATTGTAGCCGAAACCCATAAAAATAAAAGTCGGGAATGAAACAGATCGCCAACCGCCCAACCGCATTGTCTCTCTATCGATTGTCTCTCTATCGGGGGCATCCAGATAGAGCGTGTCCATTTTGCATTTTGTCTTGCACTTGCCCCAAACGCTACGGAATGTCTGGTCAATGCCGAAACGATACCGTATAATACGAAGGTTGAAGTTGCGTGGTGACCACTGGTTGCATGACGACATAAAAGCCGTACGATAAAACAATGGAAGGCAGTATCATTGCTCTTATTATCATGATCCTTGCGATCATTTCGCATATCATCAAAAGCATCCGGGAAGCGGCGGAAACTGTTAAGCAACAGCAACTGCAAAAACAACAGCAACAAAATAAGCAAGATGCGTTAGAATTGATCGACGAAGACCCCGACATCATTGACATTGTACGCCCCCGGCCAAACAAACAACCGGCAGCCAAGACTCGCCCCGACGGGAGACAACCGTTGTCCCGGCCGTTATCAAAACCTATCGCTCCCTTGTCGAGTAGTGCTCCCCTGTCAAAAAGTACGGGGGCAAAAAGCACAGGGGCAAAGAGTGTTGGGTCAAAGAGTGCTGGGGCAAAAAGTACGGGATCATTGACATCTCGCCCGCAGGCTTTGAGCAAAAAATTGTCACCGCAAGGCGAAGGACACCGTTTTTATGCCGATCCCGGCACGTTGAACGTCTCGCAAATTGTTACCCCATCGATTGACCCGACCGTAAAGCCCGACTTGTACAGCATTACGGGGATATATGAAGAAGGAGCCCTCTTTGCCGACCGCTCACAACCTGCGATTTCCATCAATCTTGCCGATACTCTTGCGCAACCGAACGGGATTATTCAGGCCGTCATCCTGGCTGAAATTTTCAACAAACCGGCTTGGCTTGATAATAATCGGCTCGATCAAAATCGGCTCGATCAAAAGGCAAGTACGCCCTAACTTTCCATCACGTCCGTTTCTCTGCTTTTGGCTAACTCCGTTGCTTCGTCTTCGTATTTTTTTGTCAGTTTTTGGATTTCTTCTTTGGTCGTATCCCTGACATCTTCGGAGAATATTTTGTTTTTCTCGGACTGTTCCGTCGTTTTATTGCCGTCACGCCGTACATTTCTTATAGCAACTTTAGCCTCTTCGGCTAGTTCTTTAATACGAGCCACCATTTTTTGCCGAACCTGCGTTGACAACGGCGGGATATTCAACCGGACGACGCGGCCGTCATTATTCGGCGTGTACCCAAGGTCGGCAGCAATGATCCCTTTTTCAATTTCTTTGAGTGTTCCTGTGTCAAAAGGACGTATCAAAATTTGATCAGGTTCAGGACAAGAAACGGTTGCAACCTGTTTGAGCGGAGTGGGCGATCCGTAGACGTTAACACGAACAGAATCGACCAATCCCGGATTAGCCCGGCCGGTTCGGATACCTGTTAAATTTTGTTTCAACTTGAGGATCGCTTTTTCCATCCGATCTTCGACATCGATAATAATTTCTTCTGCCTGCATAGCACTATAGGGTAATGTTTTCGATTCCGACCCGTATTATATCATAGCGGTTTATTTTTTTCCACGTCGGCGATATGTAGGTATGTCAATATCTCAATACATCAATACACAAACCTTCCCCAAAAACCAGGTGTCTTCCCAAAGAACGCAAAGTGTATTATACTCTAGAGAATCTAACACCACCCATCGACAATACAAGACGAATTAAATACGGACAAATATGAGTATGGCAAGCAGGGTTGAAAAAAATACACACGGAGAAGTATGGGTTTACGCAGAAGTTCAAACCGACACACAGCAAAATGTGTCGTTGCAAAATGTGTCACTGGAACTTATTGGAAAAGCACGTAAATTGGCCGATACGCTCGGTGTGTCCGTAGGAGTTGTCTTGCCGGGGCATCAGATTGAAACGCTTGCCAAACAAATTATTGCTTATGGTGCAGACAACGTCTATGTCGTCGGCGACAAAACACTGTCGGATTACCGCACTGACCCTTATACGCACGTTGTCGTCGAATTGGTGAAAAAGTATAAACCACAAATTGTCCTTTTCGGGGCAACTCCGCTAGGCCGAGACCTTGCTCCCCGGGTTGCCTCGGCCACGCAAAGCGGTCTGACGGCAGACTGTACCGACCTGGAAATTTCCGACGTTACAGAGAAAAACGGCACCGTACATCCTAATTTGCTCTTGCAAGTCAGACCGGCATTCGGCGGGAATATCGTAGCAACGATTGTTAATTACGATCAATGGCCCCAGATGGCGACCGTCCGCGAAGGCGTTATGCCGCTCGTCGAGGCCGATCCAAGCCGTAAGGGAAATGTCCTCAACGAATCTATCCCGCTGACAGCCCCGGCGTTATTCGCCGTCGAAGTTATCCAACGGGAAGTCGAAAAGCGGAAGTTGAACTTGGGAGCAGCCAAAATTATCGTGGCAGGCGGAGCGGGGGTCGGCGGCAGGGAAAACTTTAATCTGCTTTTTGATTTGGCCGACGCTTTAGGGGCCGAAGTGGGCGCAAGTCGGGCAGCGATTGATAACGGCTATGTGCCGCCAGAGCATCAAGTCGGTCAGACGGGTACTACAGTGCGGCCGTCCTTGTATATCGCTTGCGGAATTAGCGGAGCGATTCAACATCGAAGCGGAATGGAGGACTCGGCCAAGATTATTGCGATCAACACGGATCGGGATGCACCCATTTTCGCCATCGCCCATTACGGCATCGTCGGTGATGTAAAACAAATCATCCCAATGCTCTTGCAGGCATTTAAGGAAAGAGGGTAGCAGTTGGCGAGTCGCACCGCTGGAGAATAACCGGCATGGGAACAACCGGGAAAAGGGCAGGAAAGACACCGGGTGGGAGAAGTCTGCGAATGAGACAACCTGCGGACGAATAAATGATCTTGCACGAACTGCGTGATTTTAGCATAATTCTACCGTGTCCAGGTGTTTCAATACCGTCAGATGTCCACAGATACCGCCATTTCGCCCAAAAAACGGGAACAACTTCAACAACTTTTTGTTCGCGGAAACGAACAGATGTCGATGAAGGCGTATGAGTATGCCGACGATATTTATTTCACGCCATGCGTTTTGCAAGACCCGGGAAACCCGATTTATGCAAAAACGTTCCTTGCGAACCTGCAAAAAAAATTCGGCGAAAAGAAAAAAACAACCCAATCAATTCTTGCCGTAGGAAAAAAACTGGCGGTCGATTTCAAAAAACCGGAAAGTCTTTTCAAAGTGAGTATAGAGACAATTAAGTCTAACCCATGGGCCGTCGATGCTTTAATTACAGCGGGGAAAGCCTGTTTCGATATGGGGCACACCAAGTCGGCCATCATCTATCACTATGCGGCAATCGATGCAGACCCTTACCACGTAGCGGCAAACTTTGCCTGCATTGCCGTCTTTCGAGAGGCTGCGGAATACGAAGCGGCACTCGCCTGCATCCAACGAATCCTGAAACAACAACCGCAAAACAAAGACGCCAGGCAACTTTTACAGGATATATCGGCTGAAAAAACAATCCATCGCGGAAAGTATGCAAGCGGAACATCCAGAGAAACTTCGGAAAATGCCGAAGAAGACATGCCTGAACACGAAACCGAAGAGGAGAAGAGCCGACCTTTATCTCCCATTGAACAGATCGAACGGCGTATTGCGAAAAACCCTTCGGATTCGGCCAACTACATCGAACTGGCGCAACTCTTCAGCAGGCAGTCGCAGTATGCCGATGCCGAAAAAAATTATGCAAAAGCCGTCGAATTGTCAAACAATGCGTCCGACAAGGTCGATCTGCTGTTAGAAACCCAGAAAAAACGTTTGCATGCCGATACGTTGCGGCTCAAAGAAGAATACGAACAGCGTCCTCAAGAAAACTTAAAAACAATGTTTTTTGCCGCTCGCAAACAATACGAAGAAAAGAGTTTGGAACTGGCCGGGCATCGGGTAAAACATCATCCAAATAATACGGGCTATCATTTTGAATATGGTTTACTGTTGCAAAAACAGGAACGTGTCCACGAGGCGATTGCGGAATTTCAGGCGGCGAAGTTGGACACTGCCCGACTGGGGGACTGTTTACTGGAGATCGGCCGGTGTTTTCAGATGATTCGGCAATACAAATTGGCATTGACGCATTACCACGATGCTGCCCAGGCTTTGGAGTCGGGCGAAAACAAGAAAAAAGCACTCTATCTGGCAATGAAATTGGCAATAAATATGGAAGATTTTTCGCAAGCCGAAACCTACGGGCACCAACTGGCGTCGATTGATTTTTCGTACCGCGATTTAAGTGCGATGCTGGAACAGATCGCCCGACGGTGACAGGGACACGACGGTGATAGGGACATCCGGCGGTGATATGGCCGCTATATTTCTTGTACATTTCTTGCCGCTCTACAAGTTTCCAATGTATTAAAACCCAGCGGTCAGGGGACGCCGACGGCCAGCCAAACGGCGACGGATCGCAGGAAAAGCCGACAATTTATCGGCAACACAACCGTTCGAAGGCCGACGGTCACCTTGCGTTGCAGATATTTCGCCGGGGCGTAAAACATCGAACCAGCAAAAAGGATTGTCATTGATCAGTAAATAAAACCGCCCGCTACGGACGGCTCATAAAGCACAATGGAGTCTCCCTAATCAATTCTAATCAATTTGTGATTTTGCGCTGTTGAGAAATGTGTAGAAAAACTCTGCATTGGAGTTAAACTTGGACAATTTCGTCGTGAGCGTTTCCATCGCATCAATCGGATTTCTCGAAGAAAGCGTGCGGCGAATCATCGTCGCACCCCGTAATATTTCTTCAGGAAATAACTTTTCTTCACGCCGGGTGCCGGAAAGACCGATGTCAATCGCTGGCCAAATCCGCATTTCGGCTAACCGGCGGTCCAAGACGAGTTCCATATTGCCCGTCCCTTTGAATTCCTGAAAAATCAACTCATCCATTCGGCTGCCGGTATCAACCAATGCCGTGCCGACAATCGTCAGCGATCCGCCGCCTTCAAAAGCCCTGGCTGTCGCAAAAAGTTTTTTGGGAACATCCATCGCTTTGATGTCAACACCGCCCGTCATCGTTTTACCTGAATTGCCGATGTGTTTGTTGAACGCTCTGGCAAGTCGGGTAATGGAGTCCATAAGCAGGAATACATCCTTTCCCATTTCGGCCAATCGACGGCAACGTTCAATGACTAACTGCGAAAGCCGAACGTGCGACTCGATTTCCCGATCCAGACTGCTTGCGACCACTTCGGCATCGACTGCCCGGCGAAAATCGGTAACCTCTTCGGGCCGTTCGTCAATCAGCAATACGATTACCTTAACGTCTGGATGATTTTTAACGACGGCTTGGCTGATATGCTGTAACATAATCGTTTTTCCGCTTCTCGGCGGAGCAACGACGAGAGCCCTTTGCCCTTTCCCCAGCGGGGTGAGAATGTCCATAACCCGGGTGGTGAGTGGTTCGGCGGCAGTTTCCAGACGCAACCATTCTTCGGGGTTGATCGGGGTACGCTCGTCAAAAGGGATGATATTGGCGTATTCGTCGGGGGGGATGCCGTCGACGTCAAGCACTTCACGAAGGCGGGGGCCTTGTGTTTTTGTGCCAGGCTGGACCATCGCCGTCAGTTCGACCCCTTCGCGGAAAGCATACCGTTCGATGAGACTCCCAGGCACGAAAGGGTCGGTAATGATTCGCGTATAATCATTTTCGGGATTGCGAAGAAAACCATAACCATCGGGATGCAATTCCAGAATGCCGGATACTTTGTAGTATGTAGAAGGATCGCCGGGTTCGATATGAATGGGTGTTTTATGGCTTCGGAATTTGTTGTGATGCGGGGGGCGTCCGCCCGAGTCCCTTGGGACGCCGGGCAGTGATGAATCGTTGGCAGGCCGAGGCTTGCCGCCGCCGCCATTGGGTCGAAACTTGCGGTTATTACGGTAGTTCTGATTATAGTTTTTTCGTTGCATTCTAAAAAGATACGGGGTAAGACACCTGGCAGGTGATGGGACAGAAGACCAAACCGAAGCAAACATTCGGCTGGTGCATCAAAAACGGGTTAATGTTTCTACAATTCCCTGAGACGGTTAATCTCAAGGAATAAACAGAAACGACGGTTAGGAAATTCGACATAGGGAAAAAAGCATGTTCGAGAACGAGCCTATTTTGACACGATTTCTCTAGTTTAAGTTACCGTTTGCAATACTGTTTTACAACAAGTACGATGACCAAGAAACCGGCAAAGTCTCCTTTACAGAATTTTATTCGCAGGCATACTCCGTTCTTCCTTTCTCGCACATATCCGAGCGTGATATAAAGAAAGGCATACGGGATTCAAAAACAGGATTTAAGACAGCCGCTGTTTTTTACTTGATCCTATTGGAAGGAAAACCGCAAAGGGCATATCGGAAGATTGTGCAGAAAGAACCGCCTCCCGACTTTCTGTTATTCTACCGCGTGTTAGAGAAACGTCAAGGGCGACCCCCAACCCCAACACCTCCGGTTGCCGGGCAGTTGGTTGACGCACGCTGTTTTTTGTGTTTTTTAGTCTATAATGCTGGATACGTTTCTCTGCGTCCAATTCTGGCCTGGGACTGATACAAATTAACAAACTATCGATGTCATGAAATTATCCAATTTCAAACTTTCGACGCAAATAGTCGTTCTTTTTGCCTGCATCATTTTTTCCGTCAGTGCGTTGCTTATGCTTTTTGCGACATTCAACCTATGGTCGCTCACATCGACAGCCACAAAAAATATGCTTGGTGTTGAAACTATTATAAGGGAAGCCGTCGGCTCTATGGAAAGTGAAATGACACTAACCTTCGGACAAGTGCAAGAAGATGCCAGCCAGGTCATCAGCAATTTGAGTCATGAACATATGGAAGAACTCGCTGCGGTTATTGCGTTGCAAATCCAAAGCGAAATCAAAAGCGCAATGGATACCGCCCGAACTCTGGCAACCGCGATCGAAGGATACCGGTCAGTTACTCCGGTCGACGAAGCCGACCGTTACATCATTCTCCAAATGCTTCAAGGCGTACTCGACGGACATCCCAATTTTGTGGCCGTGTGGACAGGATTCGAACCGAATGCTTTTGATGGCCGGGACGATGAGTTTACAGGCCGAAACGATCTCGGCTGCGATCCCGAAGGCCGATTTCTGCCCTGGCTCTATAACAATCAGGGCGAGCGGGGTATAGACCCTCTCGAAGACACGGATATTACGCCTTATTATGCAACGCCGAAACAGACCCGGCAAGAATATGTAACCGACCCCTACGATTACGAGGGCATCCTGATGATCTCAACTTCGGTACCGATTATTTTGGATGATCAGGTCATCGGAGTTGCCGGTGTCGATATTTCTTTGTCCGAAATCGACAGTATTTTACGCAGATACAGGCCTTATGAAACCGGCTTTGTCTATTTGGTGGCGAATAGCGGTATGTTCGTCTGGCATCCCGACAGGTCGTTGCTTGTTTCGGCTGCAAACCCGGATGGACGAAATCTTTCGGAATTCCCCGAACGGCTTGCCGTTCTCGAAAATATTCAGGCGGGCAATGTCTATCGGAAGCTATCCAAAGACTGGGAAACCGGCACGAAAGAATTTTACGAAATTACGTCGCCCATACGGATTGGCCGTTACCCTTCCCCTTGGGGGGTAGTCGTCGCTGCTGAACAGGAGCGGGTGATGGCCCGGCTATTCGCTATTCAGCAACAGTTGGAAAATTTTGACTCTTATACGGATCACGCCTTAACGACAATGATGGAAACGGTTGAGGCAACCGATAAAAACGCTTTGCAAACGTTAAATGCGAAAAACCGAGAGGCCGTTTTTTATATGATCGCTTTTGTTGTTATTGTTATGGTGATTGTCTTGCCGGGAGTGTTTTTGTATGGCCGGGCGTTTTCTAAACCGATTGTTTTGGGTGCCGACGTGTTGAAACTTGTTGCCGAACAAGGCGATCTTTCTGTATCTCTTCCCGATACGGTCATGTACCGCAAAGATGAGATCGGCGAAATGGGCCGTGCGATCAACACGATTTTGCAAAGTGAGAAGAAGATTGCCGATGTGGCAACGCTTTTGGCTGACGGTAATTGGGATAATACTATTGAGCAAAAGAGCGATCACGACGTTTTGAGTCGTTCATTGGGAACAATGGTTACGAAAGTCAACAACGCACTGCACGAGATTCATTCCAATGTGCAACGGGTATCCAGCGGTTCGAGCGAGGTGTTGAGTTCAGCCGAAAGTCTTGCGGATGGCTCACAAAAAACGGCTGCAAGTTTGGAAGAGATTACGGCTTCGATGGGCGAAATTAGCAGTCAAACGAAACTCAATGCCGAAAACTCTGCCAAAGCGAGAGATTTATCGCAGACGGCGACGAATGCGGCAACGAAAGGACAGTCGGCTATGCAGGAAATGACCGAATCGATGAAGCAGATTATGCAAAATTCCGCCGAGGTACAACGGGTGATTCGGGTAATCGACGACATTGCGTTTCAAACGAACCTTTTGGCCCTCAACGCTGCCGTCGAGGCTGCTCGGGCAGGTCATCATGGAAAGGGTTTTGCGGTAGTTGCGGAAGAGGTTCGTAACCTTGCAGCCCGGAGTGCGAAAGCCGCCCAGGAAACGACGGATTTGATTGAAAGAGACGGTGTTGAAATACAGAAAGGTGGTAAAATTGCGGATAGAACTGCTGAGGCACTGGAAATGATAGTCGAGCAGATTAAGCAGACGTCGGATTTGATTGCGGATATTGCCGTTGCGAGCAATGAACAATCGCAGGGGATCGGGCAAATATCAATCGGTCTTCAGCAGATTGATGCGGTGACTCAATCGAACACATCTTCGGCAGAACAATCGGCCAATGCTGCAAAAGAAATGTCTGTGATGGCAAACAGTCTCCAAGCAATGGTTGCCCAATTCAAATTAAGGGAACAATAGGGGGAAAATTAAGGGAACAATAGGGGGGCAGGCAACCAGAAAACGCCGGGCGGAGCTCGGTGCACTGCGTGTTGCAGGGCAGGGCGGCTAACGGAAGAGACAATGCCCCCGGGTTAACCCGATTCCCGGCTATGCGGGTATTGGGCTCCCCGATAAGACTTTACAATCTGTGTAAAAACGGGTATTGTATCCTGTTTGCCGATCTGAAAGATTGTGTTTGCCGATCTGAAAGATAGAAAGACCGATGTGCTATGCGCCGCCTTAAACTTGAACTCGCCTACGACGGAACCCGATACAAAGGCTGGCAACGGCAAGCCGATGTTCCAAGTATTCAGGAAGAGATCGAAAAAACGCTTTGTAAAATTACGGAAGAACACATTGCAGTTACTGGGAGCGGAAGAACCGATGCCGGCGTGCACGCACTCAAACAGGTTGCCGCTTTTTCGACGGAAAGCAAACTGGAACCGACGGTGTTTTATCGGGCACTTAACGGCTTTCTGCCGAATGACATCAGAATACTCAATGTTTCCGAAGTTCCGATGTCGTTTCATCCGATCCGTGATGCCGAGTCCAAACGTTACCGCTATCTTATTGATGATGGGCGTCCTTTTTGTCCATTAAGCCGCAATTATTGTTGGGTAAGTAAAAACGTACTCGATATTTCCGTCATGCAATCGGCTGCGGAGTATTTGCTTGGAACGCATGATTTCGTCTGTTTTCAATCGCAGGGTTCTCCGCGTGAAACGACGGTTCGTACAATTCGCGACGTTTTGGTATGCCGAACCGATGCGTCGCTCTTGCATGGACCGATTATCCAAATCGAAGTCGAAGCGGACGGATTTTTGTACAATGTGATGCGGGCGATTGTCGGAACGCTCGTCCAGTTCTGTATCAAAAAATTCCCGCCCGAACGCATGCATGCAGTCATTGCATCGTGCGACCGGACGCAAGCCGGACCGACAGCACCGCCGCAAGGGTTGTATTTGGTAGACGTTGTCTATCGTTAAATAGTATAGAAATTGGTTAGTACAGAAATTGGTATAGAAATAAAACGCATGTCCCTGGAATTCACCGATCCCCTATTTTTATCATGTCTTTTTCTAATCGTCCTATTGGCCGGTGCGTCTCGTTATTCGCTTGTTGACTTTCCCCGACGGCAACGTGTTTTTTCTCTCGGCGTTCGGTCAGTTTTATTAACACTGCTTGTTCTTTCCCTGGCGGGCTTGACGTTGGTGTTACCGTCGCAGCGGACAATGTTTATCCTGCTTTCCGACCAAAGCCGAAGTATTGACGCAAATGCTGCTGAAATACGTGATCAACTAATCGGGCAGTTTGTACAAGCCATTCCGTCGGAAAATTTCGGCGGGGTAGTTTTTTTTGGCGATGCCGACTCGACGGATATCGCTTCAGCGATTAACCCGGCATTGGCAAGAATTCCGCCGGGGTATATTCCCCACCTCATACTTGTCAGCGACGGCAACGAAACACACGGCGATGCGCTGACGGCCGCACTTCGAAGCGGAGCGGTTGTTTCGGCCATCCCGCTACCCAGTTCCCAGGAGCCGGAAGTTCAACTTGCCGACATCATATTGCCTCATCAAGTTCGACAGGGAGAGCCGTTTTATCTTGAAGCCGGTATCCAAAGCAATATCGAAACCGATGGAACGATTTCGGTCTATCGAGGGCACTTTCTGGTTGTCGAGGAAACCCGACCGCTGCAAATCGGCGAAAACAGATTCCGTCTGCAACAAACAATGAGCGAAAGACGGCAAGAGCAATTTGCGGTTTCAATTCATGCCCCGCAGGACTCCATACTCGACAACAACCGATTGACGGGTACAGTCTCGGGAGAAGGCCGGCCGCGTGTTTTGATCATTGACAGCGAACCGAGAACGATTCGCCCCTTAACTTCGGCCTTACGGGAGCATGACATCCTCACGGAAGTCCGCCCGCCCGACGGGTTGCCCAAGACGTTCGATGATCTGAATAATTTTGAGGCCGTCATTCTGTCCGACATCCCGGCAACGGCGATTTCGGCAAGTCAAATGAGTATGCTTCGCTTTTATGTCA
>Ga0099364_10013215_pt1 | contig 11096 bp, 1 predicted proteins | sample TergutTh196P3_FD_73070 | JGI IMG/M metagenome (GOLD analysis project Ga0099364, IMG submission 73070) | Microcerotermes parvus P3 segment gut microbial communities from Pointe-Noire, Republic of the Congo - Th196 P3 | ecosystem: Host-associated > Arthropoda: Insects > Digestive system > Gut ... | reverse complement strand
TTTGGACACTACCATTACCTGCTGATCCGGGTGGAGACCTAACCAAATGTACTGAAGAAGACCTTTCTTTTACTATGGCTGCTACGGAACCTGATTTTGGTACTGCTACTTGGGTTTGGGACGATGAAGAATTTGATACCGTAGAAGTTTCCGATGTGAATGACCCCAACGCTACCGTTACCGGAATACCCGCCGGCACAACCGTAGAATTTGGATGGTCCATTTCCAACGGACCCGTTTGCGAAGCGGCAGTTACTAACGTTAGTTTAACCCACCGCGCAGCACCCGTAGTTACATTTGTTCCTGCACCAGGACCCGATGGTTACAAATTGTGCCAAGGAGACCCTGACCTTGATATTGAAGCAGTGGCAAGTGCTGATGGAAGCACCCACCCTAGCGATTTTACATTTACATGGACACTTACCACCCTTTTAGGAGCAGGATATCCGGGGTCTGAAGAATTTACTATATATACCTATCCCCCTTATACGGGAGAAGGAACCCTTACGGTTGAAGTTAAAGATGATGAAGGTTGTGTGACTCAAAAAGAGGTAAAGGTAGCCGTTAACCCCATCCCTACTATTACCATTGACCCGATAGGAGACCCATTGTGCAACTTTGCAATCGTAAACTTAGGTGCTACGGTTTCTCCTACCTTAGACGATCAAACCTACGAATGGTGGATGACTACTATAGATGATACCTTTAATGAGATTGAAAATATAGACTTAGACTTACACACATTAAGTGAAACATACCGACTTGATTTATCGGACGATGTAAAATATGTTCGTTTTTATTTAGTAGTAAATACAGATGGATTTAATTGTCCTCATACTGAAGCAACTTATGATGTGACAATTATACCTAATATCCATGTTCTCCCTGTTGGAGAAACTGAGGCAATCGTTTGCGAAGGCGGAAGTGCAGAAATTCGTTTTGGAATTTCTAACCACGATATTGGTTTACCTGTATATTACAGATGGTTTATTAACAACTTGCCTATCAGTGAACCAATTATTCTTCCGATAGGTGAAAACGTAATCCACATGATTACCGACCCCGCTCAACACGAAAATCAAGAGGGACCGGAATCTTATTGTTACTCTTTGATGGTATGGCAAGGCGATCCCGATCCATTTGTTCCTGAATGTCGTTCCTATTCCGATTGTTTTATGCTTACCGTATTGAAAGATCCGGAAGTTACTATTTCAGGACCTTCTCAAGTATATTTGGGAGCACCCGCACAAACTTTCACCGCTAACGTAGTGGGCGGAGACGGAAATGCTTCTTATGTATGGTACTTGAACGGCGTAGAAGTTGGAGAAAACGAAAATACCTATACATTAGATGACCCCGCTATTTTGGCACACGTTGGAGATTATGATATCGCAGTAAAAGTGATTCAAGAAACTTCCGGTTGTGAATCGGATTTGATAGTTCACGAGTTCAGCGTATTTTACCCCGATATTCAAATTTATATTGATGCTCTTGATGAGGCTTGCGCTTGCTCGGGCATTACCCTTACCGCTGTTGTTTTGGGAGACTTCCCCGATTATACACTGCAATGGAAATATGATGGTCAACCTATCCCGGGTGCCACCGGTCATACTTTCGACTTTGACGTTCCCTGCGATGCAGTTGATTTGTTAGACTTCGTTGTAGAACTCTCTTTCGGAAGTTGTACTATGATTACTTCTCCTATCAAATATATTCAAATTATCCCCAAAACTGTTGTATGGGTTGATGATTATGTAATTTGCGAAGAAGGAATGGTAGATGTAGTAGTAAATAGTGCCTCTTGGGGCGATGGAGAGATTTACCGTTTCGTATGGTATGATGGCGATGACATTGAAATTGACATTACCTACGAACCTCATAGATTATTTATATGGGGACAATTTGGTTTCGACCATACAGGATTGGCTACTTACAAAGTGAAAGCAGAAATGTTGAACGCTGCTTGCGAATCGGATGTGGTAGAATTTCATATTACCATTCAAGGTGCTTTGGAAGAAGTTACTATTGATCAATCTGATACCGTAACCTGTACCAACACAATGGTGCTCTTCTCAATTAATGTGGAAGAAGATCCTAATATTGAACCTTACGGCACTCCCACTTATACATGGTGGGTGGATGGAATTGAAGTATCCGGCGAAGCACTGCCTTACCTCAACTATTCTTTTGATGTAACCGGCACACATTATGTATATGCTCGTTTGGTATATCCCGAAAACAACTGCGAATTGATTACCGACCAAGTTTCTATTATAGTTAATGGTATCAACTCTGTTGAGATTGCAGGACCCAGCGTTGTTTGCGGTGATAATGCAACCTTACAGGCAATCGTTGATCCTTACGGTGCTACCGGAACTTACCAATGGTATTTAGGCACAACCGAACTCGAAACAACAGGGGATACACTACTCATTGACCAAGCCCCCAGCGCAATTCCTTATATCTACTTTGTAATCTTTACTGAAGAAGAATCCGGTTGTGTTGCACAATCAGAACCTTTTGAAGTAAAAGTAATAGAATACCCAACCATTGGCATTGTTGTAGATAACACTAAGGTTTGCGAAGGTGATGAAGTAATGTTTACCGCATCGGTTAACCCTGACCCGAACTTTACTTATCAATGGTTTGTAAACGGAGAACCGATTGATGGAAAAATTTATCCTATATTATATATAATACCTAATAATAACGATGTTTATTATTTCACTGCACAGGAAAACGGCACCGAGTGTGTTGCCACTTCCAACGCTATTACGATAGCCGTAGTTTCAATACCTGAAGTTGCCATCGATGTAAATGTATCTGATATTTGCGAAGGTGCTCCCGTTATTTTGGAGGCTACCCCATATCCGGGTGGTGTTTATACTTGGTTTAGAGACGGCGTAGCTATTGAAGGCGCAGTTTCTCATAAAATTATTGACTTCCCGCAAGCACAAAACGGTTTAGTTACCCTTTATACTTATACGGTTCAAGTAACCGTTGAGCCGGGTTGTACTTCTATAGAAATGGAAGAAGGAGTTAAAGTTCTTGTAAATCCTGCATTAGAATTAATAGTTGAAGGAGAAGATATTGTTTGCGAAAACAATAACATCGTATTGAACGGATTTGTATTAAATTATGATATCCTTACCGGACCGCTCAACTATATGTGGGTAATTCCGAGTGTTACAGGTGTACTTGCAGATCCGGACGAATATTTGAAAGGATTTGCTGAAGGATATACTGAACAATACGACATTTTATTAGGAGTTGGTTATGATGCTAACTTTAAGGCTTCTCATTCGGTTGTTCCGAATACTGCCGATAATTATGATTTTGGTGCAGTATCCACTTGCTCTGCCGGATCAAGCGAAAGATTTATGTATGATTTGGGTGCCGATGATGCTGCAACACAAGGTGGAGATGCCGGTGCACTTGCAGCACAAACGTATGCTAATCAATATATTGCCGCTTTACAAGCAGCCGCACTTGAACAAGCCGAAATGGACGCTCTTGCCGATGTTGCCATTGCAGGTCCATTCATCGATTATCCGGAAGGTTTTGATAAAGGCTATGCTTATGCCAATGCAATCATTACCGAACTGTATAAAGCAAATATGATAGATGCTGTTCCTCCGTTTAATTTAGGTTCATTCACCGTAGGCAATGCACCTGACCCAATATCAGGAACTTATACACCAGCAACTTATCTTGGATTTTTACCTTGCCCACAAGGAGTAATTCTACAAAATGCCGCTTATAAAGCAGGTTACAGATATGGATACTGGCAAGCATATCGTGATGGATTTATGGAAGAATATTTTAACTTAATAGTTGATGGTTTAACTACTCTTTATACAGATCAATATGTAGCGGTATTTGGAGACAATTATCCTGAATATTATATTGATGTTATTGATGAAGGTTCGTTTATACCCGGTGTAGCGGGCGAAGGTTTGGTACTTGATATTAATTTACCTGCAAGACCTTACCCATACTGTATCTACTTAACCGCATATAACGAAAACGGCTGTGTAACTACTTCCGAACCATTCTGCGTAACCGTAGTATCTGCTCCGTTAGTAGAAATTACCGCCGACCACGACAGCGTTTGTCCGGGAACCCCAATTACCTTGACCGCTCATATAATTGAAACCAACCCCGAACCATACGAATATCAATACAGATGGTATGAAGAAGATTTGGATAACCCCATCACAGGTGCTATTTATCCCTCTCTTACCATAATTCCTCAAGAAAATGGCGAATATACTTATTTAGTTCGCGTGTATAACGTTGCTTCCGGTTGCGAAACCACAGCACAAATTACGTTTTATGTGGATGGCATTGACATTGTTGCCGAAGCCGATGTAGTAAAAGATGTTATCTGCCTTGGAGAACAAGTTACATTTAGTGCTACCTCCAATCAAGCAGACGCAGTTTTCACTTGGTATATCAACGGTGTAGAAGTTGAAGGTGCCTATTTGAATTACTTTACTCATAACTTTAACGAAGCAGGCGATTATGTAATTGAAGTGGCAGCAAGTTCTTTAAGTTTTGCATGTCTTTCTCAAACCGTAGTTGCTGGAAAAATAACCGTTGTTGCACCGATTGAAGTTGAACTTACCGGTCCTACTTTCATTTGTAATGAGGCTGTAGATGCACACTTGTATGTTCAAACTTCTCCATCCGAAGATCCTCTTGTATTCAACTGGTATTTAGGTGGTGAAGAATATGAAATGGACGGAAGTTTCATATTAGATATTAGTGATTTACAACCAAGTTCTAATCCTTATGAATTTTCTGTTGTAGTGATTGACGATTCTTCCGGTTGTGTTACCCTTTCCAATGTTCATTTGGTATATGTAAATCAATTCCCTGTAATTGCTATCACTGCTGATAAATTAGAAGTTTGTGCAGGCGATGCAGTTCTTTTAACCGCAGCCGTTAACAATGATCCTAATATGATTTATCAATGGTTTGCAAACGGAGAAGAGATTGAAGGCGCAGATGCTCCCGTATATTACGCATATCCTGAAATAACTACCGTTTATACCTTTACTGCTACTCAAATTGGTTCGGAATGTGAAGCCACTTCTAATGAAGTAGAAGTAGTAGTTGTTCCTTCCGTAACTATCAATATTGAACCTATTACCGAAACTATTTGCGAAGGTGAATCTCTAACCTTTACAGTTCCTGTAATTGAAGGAGAACCCGAAGCCACTTACACTTGGTGGGTAGGCGATCAAATTGTACCCGGTGCAACACTCAATAGTTTAATTTATACTTTCGGCCACTTCGGTGAATTTACGGTTAAAGTTTCTGCTACTACCAATATTGCAGGTTGTACTACGGATGTTATACTTGCCGGTACTATTACCGTTAAGGCTGCTCCAACCGTTCATATAGAAGGTGCTACCGTAGTATGTAATACTAACAATCCTCCTTCCTTGTTGGCAATAGTTGATCCTGACGATGCTCCCGTTTCTTATAAATGGAAGATTGATGATATTGAACAAATAGGAATAATAACATCTTCTATTCAGGTAGTAACTGTTCCGAGATCTGAGCCGTATGTTTATAATGTTATAATCACCGACACCGAATCCGGATGTGAGGTTAAATCTGATGCTCATATTGTATATGTAGAACAATTCCCTGTAATTGGCATTACTGCTGATAAAACTGAAATTTGTGCAGGTGATGACGTTAAATTGGAAGCCAACGTTACCTATTCAACGAATGTGATTTATAAATGGTACAAAGTTCTTGCCGATGGAACGCTTCAAGGAATAGATGCCGGTATGAATGGACCGATTATTTATGTTAATCCTCTTGAAACCACTACATATACGTTTACTGCAACTGAAATCGGTTCTAATTGTGTTGCCACTTCCAACAATGTAACGGTTGAGGTAATTCCTACACCTATCATTGTTGTAATGCCCCCCATAACAGAAACTATTTGTCAATACGAACAGGTTACTTTTACGGCAGAACTGGCAGCACCTGTAAATGTTATCTATACATGGTTCATTAACGGAACAGTTGAAGATGGTGCTATTACCAATATCTTCACTTATAATTTCAACGAACAAGGCACATTTGTTGTAGAAGTACAAGCAACTACAGTAGATGCCGAATGTTCTTCTGCAAGAGTACTTGCCGGAACGATTACGGTTAAATTTGCTCCTTCGGTTGAAATTTCAGGTGTACATTACGTTTGTGATGCTGTAAATCCTGCAGATCTTAAAGCAGTAGTATCTCCATGGAATTCTACTATTACATATCAATGGTATCTTTACCTTAATGGAGAAGAAACAGAATTGGGAACAGATCAGACACAACCGGTAACTACCGAACCCAGCCCTTATGAATATACTTATGTAGTGGTTATTACCGATTATGAATCGGGTTGCCAAGTAGTTTCCGCTCCTCATGAAGTTTATGTAACTGAATTAAGCCCAATAAGTATTACTTCTTCTGAAAATGAAATTTGTGTAGGTGCAAGTCTGTTATTGGATGGTAATATTGGTGACCTTGAAAATATGTTGTGGCAATGGTATGGAAATGGTGATGAGATTGGTGGAGGTCCTAATTTGGAATACAAGCCAAGTGTTGGTACTTGGGTATTTACATTAAAAGGAACCCAATATGTATCGGGATGTACTGTTTCCTCACAAGATATTACTGTTATTGTTAATCCGATACCCGAAATTCCGGTGTTAACTATTTCAGACGCTACTATTTGCAGCGGAAATGATGTTACCATTACCGGCGATGTAGAAGGCGAATATACTTGGTATATCAACGGTGTGGAAACTTATACCGGTGCAATGCCAGAAATTACATTACAACCCACCGCAAATAATGTTTTAACTACTTACACCTATACTGCAACTGTAACTATTAACAACTGTACTTCTGAGATGTCAGACCCAATTACTGTTGTGGTTCATCCTGCTATCAGTGTTGCTGTTTATGGTGAACATTATGTTTGCGAACAAGCCGTTGAAGGCGAACACTTAGCATTACAAGCAATGTTAACAGGTGAGCAAGCAGGTGTTAATTATGAATATACTTGGTATTATGTTCAAGGTAACAATCCTGAAGTAATGTTCTTCCAAGATATTAATAACTATTATGCAATCGTTCCTAACGACTTGCCGTATAGCGATGCCTCTGCTCCATACTACTTCAAAGTATGTGTAAAGGCTATTAATTATGATTGTACTGATTGTTCGGAAGGACACGAAGTAAATATATTACCGCAATTTACCGTAAGCATTGATGTGGATAAATCTGCAATCTGCGTAGGCGGCGAAATTACTGCTACGGCGTTTGCAATGCCGGATGAAGGCGACTTTGTATATAACTATACATGGTTCGTTAATGGTTTTGAATTAGCAAGCCACGCTCAAACAGTAACTATCAACAGCAACTTTATTGAAGGTATTGTAAACACTATTACTTGTGAAGTACAACGTTCTTCCAATACAGGCGGATGGGTAGGTTCTTGCCACGGAACAGAAACTGTTACCTTTAACGTTTATACAGCACCTCAATTATTCTTAACACAAGATATTGAAGGTTTACAATTACCGGGTATGTGTATCGGTGGCGAAGTGAATATGTGTGCAGAAATCATTAACTTTGAAGGAAATGTAAATAACTTTACTTACGAATGGAAACGCAACGGAAATCCGTTAAGTGCTCCATATAGTTGCTACTCTGAAGTGTTGAATACCGCCGGTACTTACTACTTTGAAGTAAAAGCAATGTTCAATGATCCTTCTTTGGGATGTAATACCGAATTTACTGCATTCAATCCTGTAAAAGTTGTTCCTCAACCCACAATTGAAATCGCACCCAAAGATTACACATTGTTTGATGTTTGTGTGGGCGCAACCCTCGAAATTATCAATACTCTCGGTGTAGTTGATCCTAATATTCAAGTTGGATATCAATACAATTGGGTGGACACTTACGACTGGATTAACTTTACTGATCAAATTGATCCTCGCGTAGTTGAGTTCAACATACCGGGTACCCGTACTTTCAAATTAGTAGCAACATTTGCCAACCCAACTTGTCAAGATGCTGTTTCTGCTCCATTAGAAATTAAGGTTGTAAACGATCCTGTATGGACAAATATCAGCATTAACCCTGATGTACTTGAAGGCGTATGTATTGGCGAAACAGTTACCGTTTGTGCTGAATTTACAGGCGGTGTAACCGACGGATCTAATGTTGGAACTATCCAATGGGCATACAATTTCAACGGAGGTGACTTTATTAACCTGACCGGAGTTGGTGGCTGCAAAACGCATAAACCACTTGAAGCAGGCGAGTATTTCTATATGGCAAATTATATTCCTGCACACGAACTATCCGGTTGTGATATAGCAACAGGTGGTATGGTAGGTCCTTTGGAAACCAATGCTCCTCCTACTGCAATGTTTGTTAATGAGGGAGTTCCAACAAGTTGTTTAAGCAATCCGCTTGGAGATCCGGTTGAATTGTATATTGAATTTACAGGCGCGGCACCGTTCTATTTCACTATTAAAGATGATAAAGGTACCGTATGGAATTTAGTATCACCAACCAACACTTATACATTCATTGTTAAACCGGTTGTAACTACTAAATATACCATTGAAAGTTTGGTTGACTTTAACAAATGTGATAATTCCTTATTTACAAAATCTGAAATTACCGTTGTTGTAACCGATGTTGAGATACTTACTCCGTTCGTAGCATCTTGCGATGGCGTAGTGAATATTGATGTATTATTAAATTCTTACTCTATTGCCGAAGCCATTGTTAAGTTCGACTGCATTACTATTGTTGCACCGATTGTTAATAATGTAACGCACGGTACAATTTCATTCACTATGCCCGACTGTGTTCCGTGGGGACCCAATGTAGCAGTGATAACAATTGATAATTGTGATTACAATATTAGTATAATGAACAACAATGGTGGCACAGGTGTTGACCAACTCATCTATGTTCGTTGGGAAGGAAATGCCGATGTATTAGTGGTAAGCAACAACTATTCTGATCCTTCCAACCCATATTACAATGGTGGAATGGAGTTCCTAACTTATCAATGGTATAAGAATGGAAAAATGATTGAAGGTGCTACCCAACAATATTACCAACACTTTGGAGAACAGGGTATCTATCATGTTCATATTACCGGATATACGGTGGATGCTAATGGAAAAAGATTAGAATTTGTAGAATTTGTAACTTGCGGATTTGAAGTAAAAGCAAACTCTTCCATCACAGTATTCCCTGTACCTGCTCAAATTGACCAACCCGTAACGATTAAACTTAACTTAACACCTGCTGAACTTGAAGGTGCTTATTTAGACATCTATGATGTTAAAGGAGCATTTGTAAAACATATTGACATTGAAAGTTCAGAAGTTAAAGTGGAAGGCTTTAATACTCAGGGTGCTTACTTTGGTAAAATTACCACCGGCACCAATGAAATCAAGTCGGTTAAATTCGTAATTGTTAAATAAAATGGTTCTAAGGCGGGCAACGTAATCGTTGCCTGCCTTTAACAAATAAATATTAAGAATAATTAAAAAATAAATACTTATGAAAAAACAACTATTATTAATCGGTCTTATTTTCGGAATGTTTACCGCTTTTAGTCAAGAGGTAACAAACAACGACAACGCAACCAACGAGGCTACTGTTGAAAATACAGATGCGGTTGCAGATGATTATTGCCCCCACCGTATCCTCCTCCGTATTGGCGGAGGTTGGTCTAATGATGTCTATAAAAAAGATGTTATTGATTATCAAAGAAAATTTTCCTATACTGCAATGGCAGAATTAGGATATGCGTATTTATGGAAACTTGAGAAAGTGAATCTGGGTATTGGAATTGGAGCCGGCATCGGTCACACTCGCCCACTTGCTGTTCTCGACGGTAGTTATATGAATCCTGTAATGGATCCTGAATATAATTCGGATAACCCTGAAGCCATTTACGATCTCTATTATAAATTAGAAAATTTTAAAGAAAGACAAAGAATTTGGGCGGTAGAGATTCCTTTAACAATGCAGTTAGAGAAAAAATTTGGAAATGGTAGAAATGGTATCTATTTCGGATTTGGAGTAAAAGGTTATTTCCCATTCTCCGCTAAGGTTACTTTTCCAGATGGATTTGCTGACATTAAAAAGATTTATGATGATGACCTAAATGTTAATTTTAATGAGGATGTTGAGGTGCATCTTACAGACCCTGAATATGCTGGTTATTCAACCAAAAACAAAATGAGATGTTCTATTAACCTCTTGGCTGATTTTGGTGGTATTTTCGGAATTTCCAGAAGTACAGATTTTTACTTAGGAATTTATGCTTCTTACGGATTTTTGGACATTACACCCAAAGAAAAGAAACCTCATGTAACCAAAGATCTTGGAAAAATTACAAATTTTAATGGATTTGTTGCTACTACAACAGAAAAATGGAACTTATTACAAGCAGGTCTTAAATTAGGTTTCCATTTCTTACCCTGCGCAACTTGCGGAAACGGAGAATATATGAACGACCTCAAGAGAAGATATATGGATGAAATGATGAAGAAGAAAAACGAACCTATTATCGTAACCAATACCGTTCAAGAATACTATTATATAGTACCCACAGTTTCACAAGATTTACTTGAGGAAAGTGACCCCAATAAGAAAAAAGCCATACTCGATTTGGCAGAGTCTTTATCAAACATCAAAATTTTATTCGACTTGGATAAAGATATTCCAAAATTGGATGACAACAAAAAAGACCATATCAAGAGAGCGTCAGACCTGTTGAGAGAAAATCCTGATTTGAAAGTAATCGTTACCGGTTATACTTCTCCCGAAGGAAGCAGAGCGCATAATCAAGACTTAGGTCATAGAAGAGCCGTTGCCGTAAGACAACACTTCATTGGTAGTGGTGTGCCGGAAGATCAAATTGGAGTTCAAAACTACACTGCGGAAGATCCGGAACACAAACAGGCAATTCCCGAAAAAGAATACAGCGAACAACGCGCAGTAATCTTCAAAATTGAAAAGAAATAAATAGAACACTT
>Ga0099364_10013214_pt1 | contig 11097 bp, 4 predicted proteins | sample TergutTh196P3_FD_73070 | JGI IMG/M metagenome (GOLD analysis project Ga0099364, IMG submission 73070) | Microcerotermes parvus P3 segment gut microbial communities from Pointe-Noire, Republic of the Congo - Th196 P3 | ecosystem: Host-associated > Arthropoda: Insects > Digestive system > Gut ... | reverse complement strand
TAATAGAGAAGTTCAAAGAAAAACTTCGTTCTACAACCTTGACGTAATAATTTCTGTCGGCTATCGGGTAAAATCCAAGCAGGGTACACAATTCCGTATTTGGGCAACAAAAGTGCTTAAAAACCACCTGTTAAAAGGCTATACCATAAACAAGCGTATGGATCGCTTGGAAAACAATATGGAAAATCTCAAAGAAAAAGTAAACGAAATCGACTTGCAAATTAACACACATCTTATACCAACTCAAAAAGCAAATGCCCAGTACTGTGGTTTTGAAGCAAAACAATTTAACCAAAGCCATGACAGATTTTTAATTATTGATGACAAGGAAGTATTTCATCTAGGAGCTTCGCTGAAAGACTTGGGCAAAAAATGGTTTGCTTTTTCCAAAATGGATAAAAGTTCTGTTGTAGGAATTATTAAGGCTGTTTCAGGGGTGGTGTAGTAAGTGAGGAGTTAGGAGTTAGGAAAGAGAAGGGAAAAGTGAAAAGTGAAAAAGTAAAAGTGAAGATTGTTCTAAGAAAGCTTATCGGGTTGTCAAGTAGGCGGGCTGGCGAACGATAGATTTTTTAACTTTTACCTTTTCATTTTTCTCTTGTAGGGTGTGATCGTATAACGGCATCAGAAAAAAGGTAGCTGCTACCTTTTCAGCCCCCATCCCCCTTTACCCCCCGCGGCGCACACGGACGGATAAATCCGTCCTGCTTTATCTTAAGCGGCGAATTATCCTGCGCCGGAACGCGGCACATTTTATCATCCACGCCCCTTGACGGGGCGCATTTTTTTGTTCCCTTATGCAATTAAAGAAAGGCAGAAAAATATGCAAGGAACGGTCTTGCTGCCGTCCTGCATTAACCATAATTAGCATATTTTTCTGTTTAAGCATTAAGTCTTTGCATAAGATGGGTAAAAGTGACAGGCATCTGGGAGAAGTGAAAAATGAGAAGTTAGAAATTAGAAATGAAAAAAATTTATTCTTCTGGAATTGTAAAAGGGAGAATATGAAGACGAGTTTTTACAGGGTTAATGGTAATAACAGCGCCTTGTTCAATGGCAGAAGAAAATTTAAGAATAGCACTTGCAACACGAACAAGGTGCGCTTCAGGGCGGGTATCCTCGGCGCGGATTTGAATAACACTGGGACCGCTAGCGCGGGTAGAAAACAAAATGGCGCTAAAATCAAGGTCGTTGGTAAATACCGCATAACCATTTTGCCTGGCATAAGACATAATCTCAATGTCAGTAGCATTCGTTGCGCCGATTTTTGCCCAATGAACAGCTTCTATCTCTTGTTCCAAAAGCATATCCGCCCAGCGAACTGCAAGGTTTACATCAACAATGATTTTCATAAAGAAACAGAGTTCTTAGGCAAAAACAACTTCGCGCCCTTGGGCGATCCATGCGGCATACTGCACGGATTGCAGTATATCGTCCCGTTCAAGGTATGGATAGTCAATAAGCAGTTCTTCGATTGTTTCCCCCGCCCCAATCTGAGAGAGTACTCTGCCAACTGTCAGGCGCATACCTCGGATACAGGGCTTACCTCCCATAACAGCAGGGTCTTGTGTAATACGGTCAAAATTTTCAATGGTCATGTTATGAAATTTAACACGAAAAAGATAAAAAATCAAGCAATAAAAATAATATTTAAGGAGAAAAAAATGAAAGAAGAAAGAAAAATGAAATCGGAGCTACGGAGCTGGTAACGCAACAGTGTCAGGCACTGTGTTTAGACAAATGAGATGGTAGCTGCTACCTTTTCGTTAGAGATTCTTAATGGATGGCACAAAATTATTCATACTACATCCAATAAATAAATCATTTAGTTCAACTAATATAGGGGCTGCATATTCTTTATTAAATCTGGTTCTGCATTGTATGAGCCAGGAATTAGTGCATATAATTTTTTTAGTATCGTCCTTCTTAAAAAATAATTGAAACTCAACTTCAGCTTCTTTGGATAATAATATTAATGTTTTTCTATAGCCTGACTTTGATTTTTCTTGAATTGGTTTTGAAAAATGTTTTTTAAAATAGTTCCCTATACAATTTTTATGACTGTTCCCACGGGATAATAATTCAACTGGACTGACAGGAATATACCATTTGCCATTTGTAACTTCATCTATTAGTGATACAAGTTCGACAGGCCATGTATATTCACGTAATAGCTCGGAACTATATCTCTCGATTTTCTTTCTTAACAAACGATCACTTTCTGCATCATGGTACCTTTGTAATGCAGAAGGTGAAGAAAATTTATACGGTAAACTTTGTTGTGATAAAGAAATAGTATCAGTTGCAATATTAATTGAGTTCGCAAGACGTTGAACGGATGCGCCGGGACTGAATAATATGCGTTTAATAGCATCAAGTGTGTAGCTTTTTAACAAAATTTGAATTTGAGACAGGTTAATTTGATCGAGTAGAAATATGATATTATTAGAACATTTTACGGAATCTTCAAACAAATGTTTCAGAAGAATTAACTCGAATTCTTCTTGTGTGATTTTGCTCTTACATTTTTCATTCAATTTTACGAAAAACGAAGTATCTTTAAAAATTAAAAAACGGTATTCGAAAATAATGGTAATAATCGATCCTTTTAGATTTGTAATATATTTGAAAAGAGACGGGGTTATAAGATGGCGATATGAGTAAAGGTAATTGTATAAAAAATACACTGCAGGATTTAAAAATTGAAAATAACTATCAATAGCTAAAAAAGGATCTACAAAGAAGACATAACCATCTCCCGGGTAATTAAGAATATCTTTGGGGCCTGCCGGAAAATACCTAGATGCTTTTAAAAAGCGGAGAGCGCGGTTCTGAAGGATAGAAGGGAGGCTTATAGGCTTGGTTAAAAGATTTATGATACGTTTATTAACATCAAGTGTCGCAGTAGCGAGAAGTGATTTTTCTGTGAAAGGATCAACATAGTCAGGCGATTTGATATGCCCATATTTTATGTATCTCCAAATCGAAGGCCCGTTTCTATAAAACTCTCCGAGAGAAAAACCAGTCCTTGATTGTTTATAACCTATCATTCTATCCTATTTTACAAGCCCCCCACCCAGCGATGCAAGCCTGAAACTGCTGCCCGCCTTTTGCGAGAGCATACTTGATTTTTTCCCTCCTTTTTGATATAAATAAACAGGTTGCAGGACAGCCAGGAGATAAAACATGAAAAAAAGCATTATGCTTATAGTATTTTTGATATTGATTAACGGGCTGTATGGCGAAACAAAAAAAAACAACTGGGAACATGCATATTTTGCTCTCGACCTTGGGGCGGGCTCAAGCGATATCCTTGTTGACGGTATGTCTTTTGGAATTTTCCTCGAACCTAAATTCAGTTTTTCATCAAGAATAATGGTAGGCAGCAAAAATGCGATTCACTTTAGCACCGATAATTTAATAGCTTATGAAACGCAGTTTTTTTTCCGTTATAACATTCTTAGGCTGGGCAGCAGGCAAAATACCACAAATATTTTTGCCCAAGTCGGGGCGGGGCTTTTTGGCGCTTTTAGAAAATATGAAGATCAATACGATGGCAAATATGACATCAGGAATTCCAGGGCTTCCCCTCTTGCAGATCTAACTGTAGGAATCAATATACCTATAGGCAGCCGCTGGCATATTGAACCTTCATTCCGGGGCGGGTATCCTTTCAGGTTCGGCGCATCTCTTACTTTTGGCCATAGAATTCCACTGCCCCAGCGGACAGTTCGTGAAGTTGTCAAGGATTATGAATATGTAGAAATTATAAGAAACTTGCCTGTAGACGAAATTGTCAGAAGGGTTTTGGTAAACCAGGTTGAGCATATCCTTTTTGCGCCTAATATTTCGGTATTTAACCAGGATATTGACTATGATGCCCGCGCGCTTAACGACATGGTTCTAAATAATACAGCGCAACTGTTAAGAGGAAGCGAAGACCTAAGGGTGAGGATAGAAGGCCATGCAAACCCCGTAACCAACGATCCTTCTGAATATAACGATCTGCTTGCCCTTGGCAAGAACAGGGCGGACGAAATAGCCCGGCTGCTTATGATAAGGGGCGTATCAGAAGAAAAAATCGTTATTGCAGATCACAGCGGCGAAAGGGCTATCGCATCTTCCCGTGATTATGACCGCTCGAATATGAACCGCCTTGTCGAATTACTTATAATTCAGATTGATGCAAATTAGGAGTTAAGACCATGAAAAATAAAACCTTTAAATTGTTTATTTACCTTATAATCATAGCAGGCATTTTTACCGCTTGTAATAATCCAATACTGAATAACTGGTGGGATCCAAAACCCGACACCATAGCCCCGGAAATAACGACGTATTTTTTACCGGGCGGAGCCGTGGGAATGCCCTACAGCCATAACCTTGAAGCTTCAGGTACAGAGCCGATTGTCTGGGACATTATAGACGGTAATTTGCCTCCCGGTCTTGTCCTTGATAAAAACACCGGCAGAATACATGATTATCCAACTGCAGAGGGTGTTTATATTTTTACTGTAAAGGCCGAAAACTCAGCGGCGGCAGATACAAAAGAATTAATTATAACAATTTCTCCCGATGCGGTATCGCCCGAAATAATTACAGCTTTCTTACCGAATGGAGCCGTGGGAACGGCCTACTACCGAATACTTTCTGCCACTGGAACCGCCCCAATTACATGGATAGCCAGCGGAACTCTTCCTGGCGGGCTTAGCCTTAATCCAGATACAGGAGTTATTTCCGGCACGCCAAACAGGGCAGGCTATTTTATTTTTACTGTCACCGCAGAGAACAGTGCGGGAAGCTATAATAGAGAACTTTCAATAAATATTGCCGCTTATGCATCCTCCCCTCGGATAATGACAGAATTTTTGCCGGAGGTAACAGGCGGGGATTTTTATTATCAAAGCCTTGAAGCCGAAGGGACATCTCCTGCATGGAGCATCACGAACGGCGCTCTGCCTTTCGGTTTAAGCCTGTCATCTAACGGCGTAATTTCTGGAATTCCTTTAGGAGCGGGAACTTACGGTTTTACAGTTAAAGCTGAAAATTCAATGGGCGTCGACACAAGGGGACTTACCATCACTGTTAATCCGGCAGGGATAAGTCCCGTTATAATAACAGATTCTTTGCCTGGCGGCGTAACGGGTTCAGCGTACAATCAATCGCTTGCAGCAACAGAGGCATTGCTTGTTTTTTGGAGTATTGACAACGGAGCCCTGCCTTCCGGTTTGATCCTTTCAAGAAGCGGTGATATAACCGGAACGCCGACTGCGGCGGGCGATTTTAGTTTTACAGTCAGAGCCGCAAGCCCCGGCGGCTATGATACCAAGGTTCTTACTATTGTCGTTACCCCGTCTGTAACAATTCCGAGAATACTCACATCTTTTTTACCCGGCGGCGCGATAGGCGTGCCTTATAATCAAACCCTTGCAGCCTATGGAACGGCTCCTGAATGGAGTATAACCGATGGCAACTTGCCAAACGGCTTGAGCATAGATTCCGTTACAGGCGTAATTTCAGGAACGCCGGAAATGCCAGGGACATTTAATTTTACTGCAATAGCGCAAAACAGTGCAGGTTCCGATAGACAGGGGCTTACAATAATAATAGCGGCTAACGTTATAAGCCCTGTAATAAATACAGTTTCTTTACCGGACTGTGCCGGGGGGGAATGGTATTTTCAAACATTGGAAGCCGAAGGGACATCGCCTGCATGGAGCATTTCTGGCGGGGCCCTGCCTTCAGGCTTAAGCCTTAACCCGCTTACAGGCGTAATTTCGGGAAGGCCCATAGGCGCTGGAACTTACGGTTTTACCGTCAGCGCTGAAAACAGTGCAGGCATCGATTTAAAGTATCTTTCAATAAACATAACAGCCTCCATATTGGCTCCTGTAATAACCACCATTGCACTGCCGGGAGGGGCTGTTGGAAAGGCATATAATGAAACCATGCAATGGGAAGGTCCTGCATTTGTTTCATGGAATATTTCAAACGGATCATTGCCTAATGGTCTAACCCTTGCATCAACGGGAGTAATTTCGGGAACGCCAACCGCTGAAGGAGAATTTATTTTTACAGTCAGGGCCGCTGCAGCCGTAGGCTTTGACACCAAAGATCTTTCGATAACAGTTACTTCTCAGGTAATAGAGCCGTCAATACTTACATCTTCTTTGCCTGACGGGGTAGTTGATTCACCATACAGCCGAACAATTACAGCAAGCGGAACAGGGCCTTTTACCTGGGTCTCCAGCGGCGCACTGCCTGACGGTCTAAGCCTTGATTCTCAGAGCGGCGTAATTTCTGGAACGCCAACAGTAGATGAGACATTTATCTTTACTGTAACTGCACAGAACGAAGCAGGCAGCAGTTCAAAAGAATATATTGTAGTCATTAGCGATGCTGTAATATCGCCTGAAATAACCACATTATTTGTGCCAAACGGGGTTGGCGGCGTTTGGTACTATGAAATCCTTTCTGCTACGGGAACCGAGCCTGTGTGGAGCATAGCAAGCGGCGCGCTGCCCTTTGGCTTAAGCCTTTCGCCTAACGGGACGATTTCGGGAATACCTATAGGAGCGGGATATTACGGTTTTACAGTAAGAGCTTCTAACAGCGCCGGCAGCGATATGCAGCATATTTCATTAACAATTGACTCGTCATTAAACGATGTAAAAATAACCACCGTTTCCCTTCCGGGAGGGGCAATGGGAAGGGCTTACAATCAAACCCTTCAGTGGGAAGGGCCTGCATTTGTTTCATGGAACACTGTAAGCGGTTCATTGCCAGGCGGTGTCACCCTTGCATCAACGGGAATAATTTCTGGAACGCCAAACGCCGCAGGGGAATTTGTTTTTACGGTCAGAGCCTCCGCCGCAACAAGCTTTGACGAAAAAGAACTTTCGATAACTGTTACCCCGCAAGTAATTGTCCCGTCAATACTGACATCTTCTTTGCCTGCCGGGGTAGTTGGAACTCCTTACAGCCGAACCCTTAATGCCAGCGGAACAGCGCCCTTTGTCTGGTCATCCGGCGGCTCATTGCCGGGCGGTCTGAGCCTTGATCCCGCATCCGGCGTAATTTCAGGCGAGCCTAGTACCTCAGGGACATTTATCTTTACCGTAACTGCTGCGAACGAAGCCGGCAGCAATTCAAGAGAATTTGTTGTTGTAATTACTTCCGCTGTAATAGCGCCCCTTATAAGCACAAGTTCTTTGCCGGACGGCATTGGCAGCGTTTGGTACTATCAAACGCTTTCCGCTGCAGGTTCCGAGCCTGTATGGAGCATTGCAAACGGCGCGCTGCCTTTAGGTTTAAGCCTTTCGCCTAACGGCATTATTTCAGGAAGGCCCCTGGGATCTGGAAGATATGATTTTACAGTAAAAGCCGAAAATTCAGGCGGCATAGACAGCCGCCCCCTTTCAATAAATGTTGTTTCATCCCTTGCCCCCCCGCAAATAATCACAAGCATACTGCCAGGCGGCGTAACGGGAACAGCTTACAATCAAAGCCTTGCCGCCTCGGGACCGGCAGTTGTTTTATGGAGCCTTGCAGACGGCTCATTACCGCCTGGGCTTAACCTTGACTCATCACACGGAGCGATAGTAGGCACGCCGACTGCACCGAGCGACTCTGCCTTTACGGTAAGGGCTGCAAATGCCACAGGCGTTGCTGACACAAAGCAACTTTCAATAAAAATAACCGCACAGAGGGAAGCCCCTGCAATAATCACGGAATCATTGCCGGGCGGCACTACAGGGACAGCTTACTATCAAACTTTTGCAGCGACAGGCAGCGCGGATATAAAATGGAGTATTCCCGCAAATTCAGGCTCTTTGCCTCCGGGATTGACACTTGCGGATACCGGCATAATTTCAGGTATGCCTCATACTGCAGGAGATTTTTATTTTACCATCAGAGCAGATAATCGCGTAGGCGGAACCGGCGGCTTTGACGATAAACTTTTTTCAATATCAATTACTCCCGCTCCCGAGCGCCCTTCAATAACAACAGATTTCCTGCCGGACGGCCAGACGAATGTGCAGTATACACAAAAACTGGCAGCTACAGGAACAGCTCCGATAATCTGGACTGTAGCAGCCGGAAATTTGCCTGGCGGGCTAAGCCTTTCATCAAACGACGGGATAATTTCGGGAATACCGAATACAGCGGGAAATTTTACTTTTACTATAAGAGCGGATAATGTAGTAAACTTTGACACTCAGAATCTTTACATAAACATTACTTCTACGGCTGTTGCGCCTGAAATAACCACAGGCGATCTTCCTGGCGGCACTGTAGCCGCCCCTTACAACGCAACTCTTGCTGCAACAGGCACTTCTCCCATAGATTGGACTGTAGCAACAGGAGATTTGCCGACCGGTTTAACTCTTTCCAAAGCAGGAACTATTTCAGGGACACCGACTGCCGCAAATACATTTACTTTTACTGTAAGGGCTGAAAACGAAAGGGACGAAAACCTGAAGCAGTTTACAATAATCATTGCACCCAACAAAATACCTCCAACGATAATAACATCATCTTTAGCAGACGGCATGGTTGGAGCAGAATACAATAAAACCCTTACCGCTACAGGCACAACTCCGATTACCTGGACCATTGCCGCAGGTTCTTTGCCAGGCGGTTTGAATCTTTCGACTAACGGTGTAATTTCAGGAAAGCCAACTGCGGCGGGCGAATTTAGTTTTACTGTCAGAGCCGATAATTCTGCAATTGAAGGCCCTGACGAGATGGCATTGTCAATAACAGTTGCAGAGGCCCCTGTAGCCCCGAAAATAAGCACGGCATCTTTGCCAAGCGGTACTGCGGGCACTGCCTATTCTCAAAAACTTGGGGCAACAGGGACTGCCCCTATTACCTGGGCAGTTGTCGGCGGATTTTTACCGACAGGCTTAAATCTTGAGCCTTCAAACGGTTTAATTTCAGGAACTCCGACTGCCGCAAATACTTATAATTTTAAAGTAAGGGCAACTAACAGCACAGGCCAAAATGAAAAAGATCTTTCCATAATAATTGAAGCCGCTCCGGCAGCCCCTATAATAAAGCCACCCCCCAACCCTATATATTTCCCAATCGGAAAGTTCCACAGCTACCAAATGGAAGTAGAGAGTGGGACAGCCCCCATTGATTGGACTCTTGCAACAGGTGCTTTACCGACTGGTTTAACCCTTTCAAGAAGCGGCTTAATTTCCGGAACCTCCGCTAGTGTTTCACCTTACATGTATGACAACATTGGTATCAGAGCTACAAACGATATAGACTCGAATCAGAGAACTATTAGTATACAAACCGCTTACGAAATAGCTTTTAACACCAACGGAGGCTCGCCTGTAGATTCTATATGGGTAATTACCTCCAGTGCCAGTATAGACCCGCCTCCCCTCCCCAGTAATGACAATCCGATAGCTGTTCCCGATGAATTTCCAAACGGGTATTTCAGGGACTGGTTCTACGATAACGATACCTTTGCCGAGCCTGTTACCTGGCCGCTTGTAATTAGCAATATTAGACAAAATTATACGCTGTACGCCGAATGGGGTTACAGGGTTAGAGAGACCGGTCCCGGAGGCGGTACAATCTTCTATCGCAATAACGATGGCTTTATAATGTCAGACACTAAGGAAAAAGCCTATTACCTTGAAGCCGCTCCTACTAGTTCGTCTCGTACTTTTTGGTCTAATTCTACTTATAATAATTGGTCGGGGCAAATCCTGACTCTTTACGATATAGGCCAAGGCAGGGAAAGCACCGCCTTTATTCTTAGCGATATAGATAGCGCATCTCCTGCCGCCAGTTATGCTGATAATTATAGCTACAACGGAAAAAACGACTGGTTCCTGCCAAGCTATTATGAAATGGATGAGCTTAATAAAAGCGGAATAATACCAAAAAGTAATACATACCTCTGGACATCAACTTACTTAAAAGACGGAGACAGTATTAGAATTTATCTTTTCTTCTTTTTTAATCGCTATTTTGTGTACACCACTTCTGGGTCGACTTTAAGCAATCCAGTCCGCCCCATAAGGGCATTTTAAATTTATGATTTTAAGGAGAAAAAAATGGATCTAAAAATAATGTATGTAATGGGAGAAGATGAGGATGTGTACGGCTATACGCCGAAACTGCCCTATCAATTTGCAGCAGAGACAAATCCCTTGGCAACCGGTGACAATTTCCAGTGCGTCGTTAATATTGTTATGCCCATAGGCGGCTCTGAGTCCGCGTTTTTCCGTTATCCGAAAAAAGGCGAAAAGGTGCTTGTCGGCATTCAAAAAGAAGGTGAAGGTGAAAGCAATGCCTTCCTTATGGGATATTTGCCTTCGGAAACGGAAAAGGACAATATTTTTACTGGGGAGAATAATGAACAAATACGCCCCGGCGCAATGGCAGGACAGTTTTTCCGTTACAAGGGGCCGAATGACAATACTTCGGATAAAAAAAACTTTTCGGAGATAGGGTTTTATTCAGAGCCTCCAAAAAACTTTAAAAAAGAAGATAGGGGAAAAACATTTAATCATGTTGACACCCTTAAAATACAATCAACCGGGGACATTTATCAAAAAGCGGAAAACCACCATCAAAGCAAGGCAACTCGTTTTGAATTCCTTGCCAACTGCAGCGGAAACCAGGACACAGAAAAAGACGAAGCGTACAAAGAAAAAGAGCGCCCCTTTGGCGACCATGCAGGGGATGATTCAGACCTGCACGAAGGGGATGTTTTTATCCGGGCTGATAACCGCATTGTTCTAAAAGCAGGACGTTCAATCGAACTTAGGGTAGGACGCTCATCAATTTTTATTGACGATACCTGTATTTCCCTTAGATCAAAAAAATCGCATAACAACTGGACAAACGGCTGGGATACGCGAATAGACCTTTGGGCAGTTGACGGTTTAACCATGTTCGGCCAGTGGGTTATGATCAGGGCAGGGCTTGCTTTTGAATTTTCTGAAATGTACGGCACTATGTTCAAGAGCCAACTGGGTATTGCCCGCCTTGAAGCGATGGACATTAAACTTTCAACCTTGGGCAATAAACTGTATACTTATAGGGGCTGCGCTAATGCCGCTGATTTGGGTT
>Ga0099364_10013213_pt1 | contig 11097 bp, 8 predicted proteins | sample TergutTh196P3_FD_73070 | JGI IMG/M metagenome (GOLD analysis project Ga0099364, IMG submission 73070) | Microcerotermes parvus P3 segment gut microbial communities from Pointe-Noire, Republic of the Congo - Th196 P3 | ecosystem: Host-associated > Arthropoda: Insects > Digestive system > Gut ... | reverse complement strand
AATAAATTTGTGGATTGCGCCATTGTGGCAAATGCTGATTACATTGTTTCGCAAGATACGCATTTCGATATTTTAAAAAAGATTGACTTCCCAAAAGTAAATATCATTCGAATAGAAGAATTTGCAAAAAAATTGAATGATGCGTAGGGGTAAACTCTGTGGTTCTCTGTGAACTCTGTGTTGAAAAAAAAAATTAACTAATAAGGTTATGATTTTCAATGCATCTTATTAATACTAAGGTGTTTTAATGTTTATTTAAGGTAAAAATAAGATATTGTACCAAACAATAATCAAAAATCATTTTTTATTTTTTAATGATTTTGCCCTGGATTATTTTTTGTTTTTACCGCTTTTTCAAAATTAAATTGTAGTTTTGCAGTCCATTATTCTAAATAAGAATTATGCCGCAAGTTTATAGATATTTTGGATTAATATTCTACTTTTGGTCAAACGACCATTTGCCTGCGCATATTCATGTTACAGATACAGCTCGCGAAAGGGAATGTATTTTTGATTTAATAATGGAAAATTCTATACTTATTGAAATAGGAACGAGAACTGACATCAAACCTTCTTTAAAATCAGAAGAAATAACTGATGCAAAAACTTTTATTAGTGTTTATTATCCACAAATAATTAAAAAATGGTTTGAATTTTATATTTGTGGAAAAGAAATAAAACCTATTACGATTAGAAAAAAGATTTCAGGTGAAATAGAAATTGAAGATACAATAAAATATTTAGAAGCTTTAAAAAAACAATTTCATCCGACCGCAAAAAGAACAACAAAGAAAACCAAAAAAACAAAGAAAAATGGAAAATAACAATAAAATGCTAATTATAGGTGCTGCATATGTTTCAGATTATAAAGTTAATCTTACATTTACAGATAAAACAGAAAAAATAATAGATTTTGGAATTTTTCTAAAACGTTATCCACATCCACAACACAATAAATATCTAGATTTAAAAAATTTTAAAAAATTTAAAGTAGATGGAGGAAATATTACTTGGGGGAAAAATTGGGATTTGATATTTAATCCTCGAAAACTTTATGAAGGAGTAAATCCATAATGAATGAGTGGAAATCACATGCGCTTAACAAACGAAATACCCCCCTACGGTTTCATTAGAAACCAAAAAACAGAACAAATATGACACAAATAAGCGAAATAAAAAACCAAAAGAGGTATGAGGTGCGAGGTATGAGGTATGAGGTGCGAGGTATGAGGTATGAGGTGAGAGGTGTGAGGTATGCAGTGGTAATACTAATGCTGTTGTGGTTTTTTTCTTCCTGCAATTATACCAAAAATTTAACAGAGAAGGAATATGCGTTAGTTAAAAATACGGTTAAAGTGGAAGATATTAAAAGTCAACAGTTTGATGAGTTAATAAGTTTGGTTCGTCCGGTTCCGAATAAAAAATTTATGGAGATATTTCCGATTAAAGTCTCTTTATGGACATATCATCAGCCCAAATTTGATTCTATTACGGGAAAAACCAAAGATTCAAAATTCAACCGGTGGTTGCGCAGATATGGCGAACCGGCTACGTTGTTAGATTCAACTTATCTACAACGTTCTATTTCTCAAATTGAGTTGGCGATGTTTCAACGAGGCTATTTCGATGCCAAAGCAAGAGCAGAAGTGTTGTACTTGAAAAAACAGAAAGCCAAAGTGAATTATTTTGTTACCCCACACACCCCCTATTATATTAGAAGTGTTGATTATGAAATAGATATTCCTGAATATAAACGCATCGTCATTCAAGATACAACAAATTCATTCATCAAAAAAGGAAGAATGTATAATGAAGAACGTTTTGTTGCCGAAAGAGAAAGAATAGTAAGCAATATTAGAGATCAAGGGTATTATTATGTGAATACCAATCTTGTAACTTTTCAAATAGATACTAACAATGCTTTTCAACATCCGAATGCACGAGGAAATCCGACATTGGCAGTAACTGTTAAAATCTCTTTTGATGAGGTCAATGATTCTGTAATAATTGCCAAAAGTACCAATCGTTATAAATTTAATAACGTTTTAATTCATACCAATCATGAACTTGTTTTTGACGAAACCATACGCTTGGATACTATTTTGTATTTTGATTTTAGAAACAGATCGGATTCAACTACTTATAGATTTGTTACGATTAAAAAATTGGTACAAAAATCGAACAAACTGAAGTTGATAAAGGATTACAACAGTAGAACCATTGCCGGTGCGGTGTGGATGAAAAAAGGAGACTTGTTTTCGCAAACTGCCTATAACAGAACATCGAAAAAATTGCGAGACTTGAATAATTTTTCCATCATCAACATTTCTTACAGTGAAGATGAAAAACTGTGGGACAGTATTCAAAAAATGGGAGTTTTGAATACCACCTTGCGACTTACTCCTGCAAAAAAGCATAGCGTAGGAGGAAATTTTGAACTACGCACCGACAGAACCAATTTAGAGTTGAACTATGCGAACAGAAACATTTTCAGAGGTGCAGAGTTATTAAACCTTAAAGGACATGGGAGCATCTACTACTACGAGTGGTTTAATTCGCTCGTCAAAGAAAATACAACGTATCGAATCTATTATGAAATAGGCGGCTCGGCATCGTTAAAATTTCCACGTTTATTGATGTTGCCTAAATATCAAAACATTAGATTGTGGAGTTATTCTACCGAAATTATGTTTTCGGTTTCTTATACCCAACTCTATTCTCGTTTGAATATGCAAGCCTCCTACATCTACTCTTGGAGTCCTACACGTTTTTTGAAACACTCCATTTCACCTGTAGAATTAGCAACATTAGATAGCCGCAGTAGCAGAATAGATACCATGCTCCTTAATTATCCCGAAACTTATCAAGATAAATTTGGAAAATTCTTTCTCCCATCTGCAAGATATTCACTTCGTTATGAAATGCCTCAAAAAAGTATTAGACACAGTTTAAATATTAACTTTTCTCTTGAAACGGTTGGGCTCCTTCTGTATGCCACCAATAAAGCAGTGAACAGCAATAAAATATGGCAAGTAATGGATAATTTTAATTACGGAACTTTTGAAAAATTTGATTTCAGTCTTGTGCATACTCGCAGAATAAACAGAAACAACTCCTTTGCCACCCGTTTTGTGTTTGGCATGGCTATTCCTTATGAAAAAAATGCCGTGATTCCCTTTGAAAGAAGTTTTTTTGTGGGCGGTTCAAGCAGTATGCGTGGTTGGACTTTCAGACAGTTAGGTCCGGGTGGGTATGTAAGTGAAACACTGAAAGAACGGGTAGGCGATATGAGATTGGAATTGAATTTGGAATACAGAGGAACCATCTACAAAGCCATTAAATTTGCGCTGTTCTCAGATATGGGAAATGTTTGGCTATTGTCGAAACATGATGATATGCCCAATGCAAATTTTAATTTTAATACTTTTTATAAACAGATTGCCGCTTGTGTTGGAGCAGGCATCAGGTTGGATTTCAGTTATTTTGTCATACGCTTAGATTACGGGCTACCCATTTACGACCCTTCCAATCAAACAAATTACTGGATTAACAATAATTGGTTTATGAAAGAAAACAGAAGTTGGAAATGGACACAGGGAATACAATTTGGAATTGGATATGCTTTTCTATAAGTCTCAGTTTCTTACAATGCTCAAAGAGTTTTTGGTGCATGAGCCTACACAGGATCAAACTACTGCAATGAACTCCATCGTGGAGTTTTTATACAGAAAAACACCCAAACAACTTTTTATTTTGAAAGGCTACGCAGGTACAGGCAAAACCACTTTAATCAGTGCGTTGGTAAAAACATTTGCAAAATTGAAAAAAAGAACCGTATTGTTGGCACCCACAGGCAGAGCGGCAAAAGTGTTTGCATCCTATTCTGAAACAAAAGCCTATACCATTCATAAACATATTTATAAAATAACACAAAAAGATGGTTTTGCGAAAGTGAGAAGAAAAATGAATGAAACCACCAACACTTTATATATTGTAGATGAGGCTTCTATGATTTCTTGTGAGAGTAATTCGGGGGAACTGTTCGGCTCTCGCGAGTTGCTTACCGATTTGATTGAGTTTGTGTTTGAAGGTGAAAACAATAAATTACTCCTGATTGGCGATGATGCGCAACTTCCACCTGTGCAAAGCGATGAATCTCCTGCATTAAATTTAGATTTTTTAACAGTTAATTATCATGTAAATGTAACTACTTTCCAAATGAAAGAGGTCGTTCGAAAAGCCGTTGATTCCGGAATTTTACACAATGCCACATTACTTAGAAATGTTTTAACAAAAGGTAAGTATAAGTTGCCGCTATTTTCACTATCGAATTTTACCGATATTCAAAGAATTGGAAGCATGGAGTTGGAAGATGAGTTAAACCGGTTGTACGAGAACTACGATACTGAAGATATTGTTGTTATAACACGTTCAAACAAACGTGCTTATATTTTTAATAACGAAATTAGAAACCGCATTTTTTTCCGAGAAAACAAATTGGCAACAGGAGATTATTTAATGGCAGTAAAAAACAACTACTATTGGATTGACGAATTTTCGGAGGTAGGATTTATTGCCAATGGTGATATGATGGAGGTAATGTCTATTACCAAAACGCAAGAGATGTATGGGTTTAACTTTATGAATATCAGAGCGCGACTGTGCGACTACCCCAATTATCCCGATGTTGATTTTAAGATTATTTTAGAAAGTTTGGATGCCGAAGGCGCATCTATGACCCAAGCCCAAAACAAACAACTCTATCAGGAAATTGCGAAAGATTATGAAGATATTAAAAATAAAAGAACACGTTTTTTGAAAATTAAAGATAATCCGTTTCTCAATGCGGTTCAGGTAAAATATTCATACTCATTAACCTGCCACAAAACGCAGGGTGGTCAATGGAAAGTAGTGTTGATTGATTTAGGATATTTTACAGAAGAAAAATTAGATAAAGAGTTTATTCGATGGTTATACACTGCCCTCACTCGCGCCACCGAAAAAGTGTATTTGGTAAATTTTAGTGATAGATTTTTCTGAAACATTTCGTATTCTCTGAAAATAAAAAATAAAAAAAATGTCTAACAAATCTTAATTTGCTGTCCGAAGAAAAGGGTACATTTTAATAAAAACATTAATCATTATTAATTATTAATTATTAATTATTAATTATTAATTATAACCTCCCATCTACTTGCTCTCTCTCTGCAACTCCTTTCACATCATATACCACACAGTCTGGTTTCCCAAAATCTCGTAAATTTATTGTTTTAAACTCATTATGCGCTACTGCTAAAATGATAGCATTGAATTTATGTTTCAGAGAATTAATGTTTTCAGTTACAATAGAAATTTGATATTCCTCTTCAATCTCTTTTGGGTTGGCGTGGGGGTCAAAAACGGTTATGTTGTTTGTATATTCTTTTAATACGTTATATATATCAACTACGCGGGTATTTCTCATATCGGGGCAATTCTCTTTAAAAGTGATGCCCAAAATTAAGATATTAGAATCTTTAACCAAAATTCCATTTTTATTCATCAGTTTAATAACCTGATTAGCAACATATTCTCCCATACCGTCATTGAGCCTTCTTGCTGCCGACATTATACGGGGCATAACGCCGTAGTACTGTGCTTTTTCTATCAAATAATAAGGATCAACGCTGATGCAGTGTCCACCTACCAATCCGGGGGTAAACTTCATAAAGTTCCATTTCGATGCTGCCGCTTCAATTACCTCGTGTGTATCAATTCCCATAGCATTGAATATTTTAGCAAGTTCGTTCATAAAGGCAATATTCACATCACGCTGCGAATTTTCTATAATTTTAGATGCTTCTGCCACTTTGATGGAACTTGCTTTAAAAGTACCGTTTAATAAAACAGAATTATATAAATTATCTACAAAATCAGCAATTTCGGGAGTTGAACCGGAAGTTACTTTTTTAATTTTTTCAACGGCATGCTCTTTGTCGCCCGGATTAATCCTTTCGGGTGAATATCCTGCAAAGAAATCTTTGTTGAAAGAAAGACAGGATACCTCTTCTATGATGGGCAAACATATCTCTTCCGTAACTCCCGGATATACTGTGGATTCGTATATTACAATGCCTCCTTTCGAGATTATTTTTCCAACAGTTTCACTCGCTTTTTGTAGCGGTGTTAAGTCGGGGTGATTGTTAGCGTCCACCGGTGTAGGCACTGCCACAATGAAAACATTACAATCTCTCAAATTGTCAATGTTGCAGGTACAAATCAATCCGTTTTCGATGGCTTGTTTCAGTAAATTATCTTCCACTTCAAATGTATCGTCGTGTCCGCTCATTAATATTTTAACACGTTCTTCATTCAAATCAAACCCAACCGTGGGATATTTTGTTGAAAAGAGACGGGCAAGAGGTAGTCCCACATAACCTAACCCGATAACTGCTATTTTAATATTCATAATAAAGATAAAGATTTTAAAATATATACCTGTTAAAGAGATGTTAACGTAACATCGGATGGTAATCCCCTTTCAAACCTTCCGCTTTTCGTGAGCGGATATCATGACAAAGAGAAATATATGGATAAGCATCGGCAATACGAAAACCATTACCCGAAAGAATATTTTGATACGATAACGTGTGCAAATCCGTAAAACCTTCTGAAAAATTAAACTCTTCATTATCAATAGTTAAAGAACGATAAGTGGTTTTACCCTCTGCGGCAATCTCTTTGGGTAATTGTTTTTTATCAATGCTCAACAACCAGCGCACACGGGCTTTTTTCAACTGTAAAAACCCTGCCACCGTAATGGGAGTAGAAAAATGTATTTGAATATCTTGAACTTCGCCGAAAATATAGGTCAACATATCAAAAAAGTGAGAACCAATGTTGGTGGTAATGCCTCCCGATTTTTCAACATCGGCTTTCCAAGAATAAAGATACCAAATCCCACGTCCCGTAATGTAAGTGAGGTCAATATCGTAAATTTTATCCGGATTATTATCAATCTGTTTTTTTAGTTCGATGATAGCGGGATGTAAACGAAGTTGCAAAATGTGGAAAACTGTATTTTCGGTTTCCTTTTCTATTTTTTCTAATGCTTCCAAATTCCAAGGGTTCAACACCAACGGTTTTTCACAGATAGCGGATGCACCGTTGCGCAACGCCAAACGGATATGCGCATCGTGCAAATAATTGGGAGAACAGATAGAAACGTAGTCAATTTTCTGGTGGTCTTTTTCTCTGTAACAACGATAAAGATGGCGGTCAAAACGTTCCGGTTCGGTAAAGAAAGCAGCATCGGGGAAATAACTGTCAATAACGCCCACACTGTCCGATTTGTCCAAAATCGCCGTCAGTTGATTTCCGGTTTCTTTAATAGCTTTGAAATGGCGCGGTGCAATATATCCTGCCGCTCCAATCAGCGCAAAATTTTCGTTATTCATTTTTATTGGATTGACATTTTTAATATGTTGATTTCTGCTTCAGTTAAAAATCGGAATTTACCTCTGGGCAAGTCTTTTTTGGTAAGTCCCGCAAACACCACTCTATCTAATTTTTCTACCTGATACCCTAATTGTTCAAAAATCCTTCTCACAATTCTATTTCTACCGGAATGCAGAGTAATCCCTATTTCGCGTTTGGTTTCGCCGGCGTATGCAATCTCATCTACCTTAATTTCGCCATCAGAAAGTTCAATCCCTTCTGCAATTCTATCAAAGTCGGCTTGCAACAAATTTTTATTCAACTCTACATAATAAATTTTTCTGATGCCATGCTTGGGGTGGGTCAGTTTTTTGGTCATTTCGCCATCGTTGGTAAAGAGCAATAGCCCTGTGGTATTTTTGTCCAACCTGCCTACCGGATATATTCTTTCTTTGCACGCCCCTTTTACCAATTGCAATACATGCTTTCTATCGCGCTCATCTTCCATAGTAGTAATGTAGTCTTTGGGTTTGTTCAAGAGTAGATACACCGGTTTCTCGCGTTGCAAAATGCGGTCGCCGTAACGCACCTCATCGGTGGGCATCACTTTGGTACCCAATTCCGTTACAATCTTCCCGTTCACTTGAATAGCACCGGTTTCAATCAGCATATCGGCATCTCTTCGTGAGCATATACCTGAATTAGATATATATTTGTTCAATCTAATCGGACCAAATTTTTCTTCATGCTCCAATGATAAGATTTTTTGTTTTTTGGGAGTGGCTCTTCCTTCTCTGCGTCTGAGTTCAACAATTTCGGTTAAAATTGCCGATTCCGCAGTAACATCGCGACGTTTGCGGGGAGAAGTTCGAGGTGTGGGGGTTGAAGGTTGAGGGTTGAGGGTTAAGGTAAGAGGCTTGCGGGGAGAGGTGCGAGGTTTGAGGTTTGAGGTATGAGGTGAGTGGTTTGAGGTACGAGGTGAGCGGTTAGAGGGGCGAGGTTTGCGAGTTTCACCTTCTGAGTCCGCAGGTTGAAACCTACGGTTAATAGTTTTGCCTTCTTTGTCCGTAGGCTGAAGCCTACGGTTAATAATCTTACCTTCTTTGTCCGTAGGCTGAAGCCTACGGTTAATAATCTTACCTTCTGCTTTCTGTCTTCCGCCTTCTGCATTAAAACTTCTTGGTTTTCTTTTTTGCTCCATATAATTAATTTTTTTTTAACAAATAAATAATTTTATTAAAATCATTTGATTAATCTTTACCTCAAACCTCTTACCTCATACCTCACACCTCATTTACTGTTTCACAATCTTATACGCATTCCCTTCAACTTTAATGAAATAAATACTGCTCGGAAGGTCGTTAATATCAATTTTGTTTAATCCTTTATGAAGCGTTATCTCTTTCAGTTGAATTCCCAAAATATTGTAAATATTCGCTTTAACCGGATTGTTTAATTCGTATTGAATATAAACCTCAGCAGTAGCAGGATTGGGGTAAATTTTGATAGAAGTTGGGTTCAGTTCGTTTATTCCAACGTTTGTAACAAGTGCGTATAAAGAGATTTCAGTTTCCGCATTATTCGTATCATTACTTTTAAGTTTGCAACTTCCTGAAAACTCTAAATTTTTAGCAGTAGCCTTATAATCGTAAGAGAAAGTTAAGGTTGTTGACTCTCCGGGTTTTACCGTTCCTTCCAAAGGAGAAATGGTTAACATTTCATCAAAATCAATCTCCTCAATGCTAAAAGTTAAATCTGCGCTGCCTATATTGGAAACGGTAATATAATCTTCCACTACTCCAACTTCTTCAATGGTAACTTCTGATGCTGTTTTATCCAAACTTAAAACAGGAGCGTTTCCCAAAACGAATGTATGAGGGTCGGGTGCACCAATATAAGGATGACACTCTCTTCTGCCCGATTCGTCTGCGGCAAAGATGTAGTATTTAATCTCTCCGTTCGGCAATCCGGTTACATTTACTTCCCAAGTGTTATCGCTCACATTTTGCATATTGTAAGGAGTCCACGCCCCACCATTAGCACTGATATAAACAATTACCGAATCGGAATAGATGGTGTTGTTGCAATAAGAATAGAGTTCGGTACTAAAAGTAACGTTTCCGGTGTTTCCCATATCTGCATAATAGGGTTGGTGTTTGATGTAGAGCATACATCTGTCTGCAATTTCGTGGGTGCGACAGTGCAAGGCATCGGTGTTTTCCCAGTTGTTATAAGTAATTCCAATAATTTCATATCCGGGCATTGCATTTTGATAGGATTGAATTGCTGCGGCATCATTCGTATTCCCTGATAAGGGAACAAAAACTTTTTTATTTAGAATAAGAGAATTTGTGTATGCAGTAGCATTATACCCTCCCGGAGTATAAACTCTGTACACTTGAAAAGGCATTCCCCATGGGGATATTTGTTGTGAAAAATAAGTAGCAACATTTTCATATATTTGATACTGTGAATTTGAGGTAGGCACTTGTCCTATCATTACTTTATTAGGAGAAAGATATTTTCCCCAGCAATCAATATGTGCAATATATTCTCCAAGCGGGTCTGCGGTAAAATGGTATTGCTCAATTCCCATATATTCCAAAAAATGTTGCTCAATTTGTTGTTGTGTATAAGATGGATTTTCCTCAAGAACCAACTGAGTAGAGGCTGCCTGACTTGTACCATCGTTCATAAAATTTCCGCCTGCATGTTTTAAAGTAGAAGCGTATATGTTCATTTGTAGATAAGGAGCAAGGTATGCATTAATTTGATTATCATCGGGACGTGGTCTATTGTAATTAAAATCATAAATAGCCACCTCACTGTTGTCAATTGCCATAAACCAAGGACCATAGTCGCGTGTCCAGTAAGAATCAGTACTATGTATGATAAATTCACAATTGGCAGTATTCACGCCATTTGAATTGTATTGGTTCTGTACTGTACTTTGTTGATTGGGACTTGACACAATGGTAATTACTTTGATATCTTTTGCCATCTCTTTTATGAGCGACATCGGGATACCGAAAGGATAACGAATGAGAACGGACTGTGCCGGTTCATACTCTGCAATAGGGCGTAACTCACCTACGGGTGGTAGCGTGGGTGTTGTTCTTACTTCTATTCCTTTGTTCTTTGCCCACTCCTTTTCTTCTTGTGAAAGATGGTGATATAATCTGATACCATCTTCATTATAAATAGGTTGTGCAAAGGGTGTAAAGGCACAGATGACAAGTGCTATTAAAAGCAACAGTTTCTTTTTCATATAGTTATAATATTAAAAGGTTATTTTTTTGTAGTAAAACTATCTTACGGATATTAAAAATCAGTTAGCCCGTTTTTTATACTGTTCGTATCTCCATTTTGAATTTTCTTCGCAGGCTTTGAACAATACGTCAGCCTCTTCGGGGAATGTTCCTACCAACGAATTATAACGCACTTCCGATTTTAAGAAATCTTGGAATTTGCTCCAGTCGGGTTCTTTGCTGTCTAAAATAAACGGATTTTTGCCTTCCAATTCCAAATCGGGGTTGTATCTCCAAAGATGCCAATAACCCGCTTCTACTGCCAATTTTTGTTGGTATTGGGTTTTACCCATTCCCAAACTCAATCCGTGATTAATACAGGTTGAATAAGCAATGATGATAGAAGGACCATCCAACGCTTCCGCTTCTTTTA
>Ga0099364_10013212_pt1 | contig 11097 bp, 8 predicted proteins | sample TergutTh196P3_FD_73070 | JGI IMG/M metagenome (GOLD analysis project Ga0099364, IMG submission 73070) | Microcerotermes parvus P3 segment gut microbial communities from Pointe-Noire, Republic of the Congo - Th196 P3 | ecosystem: Host-associated > Arthropoda: Insects > Digestive system > Gut ... | reverse complement strand
AGTTTCCGTTCGCCTAGGTCATTCAGCTACGCTCCATTCCCACGGCTCACTCTAACCACATTTTGCCAGTCCTGGTCTTGCTACGCAAGCCCTTATTCTGGCTAGCAAAACGTCATGTGCCTGGAACGTTAGGCGAAAATGAATCAAGCATAAATCAAAATATAGATAAAATTGTTGGATTTATATGTGTTGACATAAAATGATATTAATATCATTATTTAATAGGTGAGGTATATATGAAATTAGCATATTGCTCGTTTTTTGTGATTTTATTTGCAATGTTTGTTTCTGGTTGCACAAAAACAGCAATGGTACAATGGACGGCACAAGATCTGAACTATGGAGACGTAGACGATATACAGCAAACTCTCAATATAATATTGCCAAATAAAAATAGAGAAGTCCATGCGATAGTATATATTCATGGCGGTTTTTATTATACTGGAAATAAACTCTGGTATCCGTTATTCTTATCAGATTTTGCTGAAAATAATATATTTGCTACAATTGCTTACCGTTTAATGCATTGGGATGAGGATCGTAAAGGAATTCAATTGAATCATATGCTTTATGATGTCCATAATGCTATAATTACAATACGGGAATATGCAAATGATAATGGTTACAATATAAAAAGTTTTATATTGGTAGGGCATTCAGCAGGTGGACACCTTGCTTTACTGTATCCATATAAATTTCTCCAGGAGAAAGATTTTCCTGATATAAATATAGGTGCAGTTGTTAATTTGGCAGGGCCTACGGATTTTACTGATGATTTTGGCTGGTCGTCTATGAGATGGTATGGTAATACCATTGAAGACAGATTGGAACAGCTTACTTTGCTAGGAAGGCGTTTGACAGGAGGAGATATAGAATTGACGCAGGGTGATTGGACAAATCAAAATAATTTCGATGAAATATCATATTATGCTAATAACATTTCTCCAATAATGTATATAAATGAAACAGTGAGTATACCGCCAACTATGATAATTCATGGACTTAATGATCATATTGTTCCATACAGCAATGCCGTAAGATTACGTTCTGCTTTAGAGAGATATTCAATACCCCATAAATTGATTACAACAACCAGAACCGCAGGTAATCATATGCTAGGAGGAAGCAGCCATGATGATCGATTAGATATGCCAATAATATATAACGATGAGGCTGAGGTATGGGTAAATGAAGTAATTGAATGGATAAAACAACATTTATATTAACTGTGTAAAAAGGATTTAACGTCGCCTAACAAACGCGCCTATCTTATGGACAGGACGCCGTTTATTCAGACGGCTCAAGGTTAATCTAGAATATAATGCATAAAAGTATAATATTAAAAAAACTTATAAAAATTCTAAAAAATTAAATATTAACCATTTTTAGATTGAAAAACATTAAACAATGATATATCATTTGAATAAGGTATATAGAAATATAGACCTTATATTATCTATGAGGAGATAATTATGTCAGAAAAGTACAGATCTATTGTGAAAGTGGATTCTTTCCAGTATGCACACAGGTTTATGAACTGGAAGAGAGAGGCAAAACATCTGCATGGACACTCTGGTTTTTTAACCATTGAATTGGAAAATGAGGTAGATCCAGTTACCGGATATGCACATGCATGTAAAGATGGCATGAAGATAGCATGGGAGGTTATTGACCATTTCCATCACGCAACACTCTTTCAGGAGGGTGACCCGCTCCTTGATGCAGTTCTTGCTGTATATAAAAGAGAGGGTATAATAAATGATCCAGAACATTGTGTTCCATTAAAAAAAATAGATCACCCTCTTGCATGGTCATACCCTGAATATAGAATAGTTGTCACGAAGAAAGTTTCTACTTGTGAAAATCTTTGTGAGCTTTTCTACGAGCTGCTAAAAGATAAAATGCCAATAAAGAAGATCGAGATGCGATCATCTCCAATAAATGCGGCTTCAAAGGAATTTAGGTAAAGTAGAAAAACTTTACACCTGACAGGCTCTTTGCTTATATTTTATCCCATATCGTTTGCGCAGCAGCAATTAGCCTGTTATCCATATTGCTTCTCATTGTATGTAAAAAAACATTTTTGTACATATCATTTTTTTCATACACAAGTATTTTTTCACCAAATTTTCCTTCGGAAAAAAATCTTGCATTTATCCTTTTTAAATTATAATTATCCAATATATCTTCCGGTAAAGATTCAATGAGCCAATGTAAATATTTAATGTTATTAACATGCTTGTTACTGTCAACATCAGATTTTTGTACATCATATTCAAGTTGATGTTTACAGTTATTAATATCCCTTATGGTATTCAAATCAACTTCCTGGGAAATTTCCGGATTAATGCCCCATTTATTTTTTATTTGATCAATGATAGGAACAGGTTTCCTTTTTTCAATATCATAAAAAACCCAAATACCTTTTGCTTTCCCTATTATGTTTCCGGAACTATCATAAATAATGTTTTCCCTATGACCCCTGATTAATGAATATTTTGATATCCAGGTTCGTATAACAATCTTTTCCTTATATTTAGGGTATCTTAACATATCAATTGCTCCGGAAATCAATACCCATCCGATATTTTGCCTTTCAAGACTGTACAGACAATAATTAATATCATGGCAATGTTCTGCAGCTGTTTCCTCCAGCAATGTTAAAATTGCCGTAGGAGATGCCACTCCGTATTTATTCATCTCGAAATATCTCATTTCGTACTTTTTATCAAACACATTTTCCATAAATGTCAGTTATACTCCACATTTTTTAGACACTCTTACATGGAAATGGTTGCATTAGACTATGGGTATATAGATCTGTATTTCTTTTTAAAGTTTGTACTTTTTAATACTGCTAAAAAATAATAACCCACCTATTCCCGTGAGTATTATTCCAATAGCGTTAAACCATAATGGCTGAAATGATTGTTCATATAAGGCAGTATTAAACCCTCTTATAGGCATTATATCACTGAATTCCAGTGCAAGAACTGCCGCCATATTATTAAACAAGTGAATATATATACATGGTAAAATGGAATTTGTTTTTAAACATATCCAGGCGGTTATTATTCCAATTATAAAAGCAGTTAAAAACTGCCAGGGATTTAAATGAATGAGCCCAAACAGAAGGGCACTGATTATGATGGCTTTTCCAGGAGAATAGTTGTCTTTAAAACCATTTAGAATTACCCCCCGGAACAGCATTTCCTCAACGAATGCCGGTATTACTCCAACTGATATTATTGAAATAATAATATAATCATTTACCAGAATAGTTTGGAACATATCCTGCATAAGATCGGGCATTGGCAGTATAAAGTGCAGTATATTATCCAATTCTGAAGATATAATTACAAACCCTAACATAAATACAATTATTGCGATCCAATGCTGCAGGGAAACTTTTTTACAAAAAAACACATTATTAAATTTTTCCTGAGATTTTTTAAATCCTATCAAAATTACGAAACCGAAAGACATCAAATTAATTATGATTAACCCTATTCCATCAATTAAGGAGCTATTTTCAAGTTCGAACAAACCCAAAATAATTCCAAAAATCAATCCTGCTGCCAATTGAATTCCCAGAAGTAATAGACATAAAAATATTGCGTTTTTGATTCCAGGATAAGATTTACTTTCCATATTTTTTTCCATTATTAAATAATATTATAGACTTTTTATTCTTGTCAATATTTAAGTATTTTTACACAAAAAAAGTAGTGAGCAGTTACAAACTACTCACTACAACCGCATGCTTAACCGCCTATCTGAATCACTCTTGCTTGTGTTTCGGCTTTCTTTTTAATTTCCAGCAAAAGAACACCATTCCTGAATGAGGCCGTTATGCCTTCGGTATCGGCATTTTCCGGAAGTTTGAAAGTACGGCTGAAGGATGAGACCCGGCGTTCCTTAATAAGGTAGTTGCTGCCGGTTTTAGTATCATCTTTCTTTTCTGCTTCCTTTTCGCCGCTATCACTGGAAACATGATCCTTGGAATCAAGATTCCTGGAACCAAGGTTCCTTTTTGACTCAATAGTCAGTTTATTCCCGTCAAGGCGGATTTCAATGTCCTTTTCGTCATAACCGGGGAGTTCCGCTTCAATCGTGTAGGCCTTTTCGTTCTCGTAAACGTCTACCGAAGGAGGCCTGTTAAAAACTCTCTCCGAAGGGCTAAGAAAATTATCCCCAAAGAAGGAATCCAGATAGCGGTCAAAACCGGTAAAAGCATTTTCCAGAGGGTTAAATTCCCTGGGCCTAAAAAGAGTTACAGCTTTCATTAACGTCTCCTTTGTATAGCAGATATCTTTTTTTACCGGGCTGGACTAACAGTCCATATCGGTAATCGTTTCCGCCAACACTAATTACATAGCAAAAACCGTGCCAATCTTTCTCACAAAGCTCACAAAGGGCACAAAGGTTGGTTATTATTTCTCACAAAACACACAAAGAGCACAAAGATAAGGGGCTTAGGGTCATCGAATTGCATGAATTATGACAAATTGCTATGCCTTAATTACAAAAATTCTTAGTGCCTTTGTGTCTTTGTGTGAGGAAATTTTTATTTATGTATCAAAATGACGCAGAAGTGGTTTTTTTCTTGAATTGTGGGTCAAAATGACCCAATTTTATCACACACTCCAGACTTCGACGGCGGCGGTGCATTTTGACCAGGCCTCGGAAGACACGCTGATCCCTGTTTCAAAGGAACTGCGTATAACGGTTTCCTGTGTTTCGCTACCGGAGCCGGGAAAAAACGAGGTATGGATGTAGACAGGGCAGTCTCCAGGGTTTTCTTCCAGGATCTCCCTCAGCGAATTAAGCGCCGCTTCGTCATCCGCCGCATTTTTCGCAAGACGTATATGAATCTCCCTCGGCGAAACTGTTTTTTCCACACTCCCCTCAGAAATCCCCTCTGCGTCCTCCGCGATCCTCTCCGCGCCCTCAACATTCGGTTCTATAGGCGTCTCCTCAGCGTCCTCCGCGATCTTTACTCTCTTGGCAGCCTGTCGCAGCAGCTTATTTAGATCTACAATACTGGAAACATGAAGAGATGTTTTTTGAGACTGAGGGCCTTTGGAATTTTTGTTTTTCGCTGGATCTATAGTTCCTTTTATGGCAATTATCTCATCTACAGCAGCAATGGCTTTGCAGCTCTCCCAGGCACTAGCGAAAAATACCAGTTCTATTTCCCCCTGCAAATCCTGCAGCAAGCCAAAGGCCATCTCCCTGTTATTTTTATCAATATGGGTTCGTAAGGATTTTAATATTCCAAGAACCGTGTAAGTTCCGGCTTCTATTTTTTCCGGGGATGAAAGATCAGGGAATTTCAGATTCAGATCGCTGGCATATTTCCAAATATTCCTGTATCTGTCCCACCTCTGATACTGAGCTTCGTCTTCCTTAACAAGCCTTTCCGCTTCATCCGAATTTATACAGTCATCAACACTAAAACTTAGCTTATCTTTAGCAGCCTGATATTCAATCTTGCCTTTCAGAATGAGGGGCTTGTCCGGAATAATTTTATCCCGGCACTTTTCCCATGCCTCAGAGAAAAAAACAAGCTCTATTTCGCCCTTATAATCTTCCAGAACAGCAAAGGCCATTTTACTGCCCTTGCTGGTGGTGTGTGGCTTCAGGTTTTTTACAAGCCCTACAAGGATATGATTACCGGAAGTCATCTGTACAGAAATCAGAGACTCGGGGTTGCCTAAATCCGCCTTTACAAGTTTTTGCCAGATTTCTCTGTACTCATCCAACGGGTGGCCGGAAAAATAAAAACCAATAAGTTCCTTTTCGCTCTTCAGCCTTTCAGACCTCCCTGCATCGGGGAAGTTCTCAAACATAAAATCCTGATACTCTTTCTCTCCGGTATCTCCAAAAAGGCTGGCCTGACCAAATTTTTTATCGTCTTTGATGTTCTGGGCATACTCAATTGCCCGTTCCAGATTTCCCAGCAGAGTCTCACGGGTCCTGTCCATGTTGTCAAATGCGCCGGTCAGGATGAGCTTTTCCATAACGGCTTTGCCTACCGTTTTTATGTCTACCCTGTTAAGAAAATCAATAAAATCCCCGTATGCGGTCAATTCTCCGGTCTCCGGGTTCTTCCGTGAGTAAATAATTTCATCCGACGGCCCATCGCCCATGCCCTTAATTCCAAGAAGGCCGTAAACAATACGCCCGTCAACTACAGTAAAAAGTTTCTGCGACTTATTTATATCCGGCGGATCAATTTCCAGCCCCATCTTTCGGGCTTCTGCAATACATTCAGAGAGCTTGTCCTTGTCCGCCGCATTTATTTCATTTGTCAGGTTAGCCGCCATGAACTCAGCGGTGAAGTTGGCCTTCAGGTAAGCTGTTTGAAAAGCCAATACTGAATAGGCAGCTGCATGGCTCTTGTTAAAACCGTATCCGCCGAAGGGTTCCATAAGCTCATATATCTCACTGGCCTTTTCCTCTCTGTGTCCCTGCTCCCTTGCCCCGGCGATAAACTTCTCCTTTAGCTCGTCGATTTTCTCCCTTATTTTTTTTCCCATGGCCCAGCGTAAAATATCCGCCTGTCCCATGCTAAAGCCAGCAATGATCCTTGCAACCTGCATCACCTGTTCCTGATATACAATTACCCCGTATGTTTCCTTTAGAACTTCTTCCAGTGAGGGATCGGGATAGATTATCGCCTGACGGCCGTGTTTGGAATCAATGAACTGGCCGATATTGTCCATGGGGCCCGGTCTGTACAGGGAGTTTAAGGCAGTTAGATCCCCTATTGACCCGGGCTTTGCCTTCTTTAGAACGTCCTGCATTCCGTCAGATTCAAACTGGAATACCGCATAACTTTTTCCTTCGCCTAACATCCTGAAAGTTGCTTCATCGTCCTCGGGAGCTTCTTCGATATTAAAACCGGCATACTCCCCGCCCTTTCTGCGGATGATTTCCACCGTGTTTTTGATCACATCAAGAGTTTTGAGACCCAGAAAGTCCATCTTTACAAGGCCGCAGGATTCCAGAAAGCCCATACTGTACTGGGTAGCTATGCTCCCGGTTTTTGGATCCCTGTAGAGCGGTACAAAATCGTGCAGAGGAGTGTTGCTCATTACCATTCCAGCGGCGTGAATACTGGTATGCCGGTGCAGCCCTTCAAGCTTCATTGCCAGTTCAAACAGCTCTGTGTATCTGGCATCCTGTCTCAGATCCCGGAGCCTCGGCTCAGCTTCAATGGCCTTCATCAAACTTATTCCGGGATCTTTTGGAATAAGCTTTGATATCATGTCAGATTCGGGAATGGAAATACCAAGGGAACGCGCCACGTCCTTGATTACCGCCTTGGCTCCCAATGTCCCAAAGGTGATGATCTGTCCTACCCTTTCCCGCCCGTACTTTTCCGTAACGTAGTTGATCACCTGATCCCTGCCCTCGTTGGCAAAGTCAATATCAAAATCCGGCATGGAAACCCTGTCTCTGTTAAGAAAGCGTTCAAAGAGCAGGTCGTATTTAAGCGGGTCTATGTCTGTTATGCGCAAGGAGTAAGCCGCAATGGAACCGGCCCCGGAACCGCGCCCCGGCCCTACAGGAATGCCCTGTTCCTTTGCCCAGTTGATAAAATCAGCCACGATGAGGAAGTATCTGGTAAAGCCCATCTCTATGATGGTGTCAAGTTCGTAATCCGCCTGTCTTTGGATTTTCTCCCATGCCTCTCCGCCTTCCTGTTTGGTTTTAGCATAACGCCTGACCAGGCCATCATGGGTAAGGTGTCTCAAATAATCGTCAGCGTTATACGCTGTTGAATTGTCTGTCAGCTCCTTCGGGATTTCAATTTCCGGCAGAAAACTCGTGAGCTCGCTGAGCCCGATTTTTGGAATATCTGTAACACAGCGTTCGGCAATGCGTACCGTATTGGAAATTGCCTCCGGGTATTCCGGAAACAGGGCCGCCATCTCCTCCCCGCTTTTAAGAAAAAACTCCGACCCGTAAAATTTCTTTTTCCGTTTTTCCTCTGTCCTGGTCTGCGCTGTTCCTATACAGAGCAGTATATCATGAGCTGTGTAATCTTCCTGCTTAATATAGTGTACGTCGTTAGTCGCAACAAGAGGAATCCCTGTCTCTCCGGATATTTGAGCAGTCGCATCAGCAATTTCCTTCTGGGAAAGGCCGCCCCTCAGCACGCCAGCCGGGATGCCGTGATCCTGAATCTCAAGATAAAAGTTGGGATTCCCGTCTCCGTCATGTCCGAAGAGATCCCGGTAATAAAGGGCCTTCTCCCTGGCCGCATCTGTCTGCCCGGTCTGAATGAGACGGGGAATCTCCCCGGAAGCGCATGCCGAAAGCGCGATGAGCCCCTTGTGGAATTTTTTTAAAATTTCTTCATCTATCCTAGGCCGAAAATAAAAACCCTCGGTATAGGCAAAGGAGCAGAGTTTTACAAGGTTAAAGTACCCCTCCCTGTTCGTAGCCAAAAGAATGAGATGGTAGTACCTGTTCTCCCTCTCACTTCCCTTTTTTTCATGGCGGGAGCCGGGAGAAACATAAACTTCACATCCAATGATGGGTTTTACCGTATTTTTCCGTTTTTCACAGGCCGAAAGGAACTCCATCGCTCCAAACATATTCCCATGGTCTGTCAGCGCCAGGTGGCTCATCCCAAGCTGTTCCGCCCTGTCAGCAAGATCCTTCACCGAAGCAGAGGAATCAAGAATGGAAAAGTCAGAATGTACGTGGAGATGAACAAAATCGACCATGTCTAAATTTACCCTGAAACTTTATTTAAGCCAAGGGTTAATTGGCTAAGGGATAGAGTTAATCCAAATCCAGCAGGTTCATCAAAGGAATGCCGCTGAGGATCATTACTTCAGGGCGGAATTCAAAGTGCATGGTGTCAAAACGGCGCCACTTGCCGCCCCAGACAAAGCCGAAGGATTCAAATATTTTAATCACTTCTTCCGGAGGATGATAGCGCCGGGTGTAGGGTATGTTCCACCAGTCCGGGTAGTAGCGGGTAGACCAGAGCCAGTAAGTCTGGAGGCCGCCCAGGTTTGCAGGGAGAAGATCAATGGCAGCACCATAAGCGTGGAAACTGCGGTTTTCTGTTTCGGCAATGTTCCGCCATACCCAGCCCTCTACAATGCCTATACTGTCGGCCCACCGTCTGACAGCGGAATTTGAACTGGCAAGCCTCAGAATTTGTTGTTCCACAAGGCTTATCTGGGTGAGTATGGAGTAATGCATCATAACAGGGTTGCCGAGAAAGCGTATCTGTTTGACGTTTTCGTAAGCTTCATGTTGATTTCGTGTCCGCCAAAGAGCATCAAAAAAGTGGGTAGACCGTATAGTGACAGGGCTGCCGCTGGTCTGTTGACTGTTCTGGCGGCGTGCTTCCTGTTCCCTCATCCTGGCGTTCTCCTCCGGGGAAGATTCAACGAAGGGGGGCAGTTCTGCCGGATAATTATAGAAAAACAGTGGCGTAAATTCCTGGACTCTGTGTAGGAGAGATGACGGCAGGAACCTGCCGCCGGCATAGTAAAACCTTTCATTGTAGACAACAATGGTCCAGTCATCGTCCATATGAGCGACTTCCCTGATCCTGTCGGGATATGCTGCCTGAATTGCTCGGAGGATTACCTCTGCCCGGTCTGTAACCGGAAAAACTTCCTCCGGATCGCTGTCTGTCGTATCCTCTGTGGAGTCTAGTGCCGAAACAGAAATATTGCCGTTTTCGCTTCCCTCCCTTTCACAGCTCAGTCCAAAAAGACACAGAAGGACAAGAAGAAAAACAGGATAAAATACGGGTTTTTTACAGAAACTCACCTTAAACAATGATACTATATTGATATTTTTTGCAAAAGGGCTCTTGAATCATAGTAGTTTAATAAGTTATTATAGAAAGCAAATGAAGATATTTTCAAAGCATTTATTGTTTTTTTTACTATTTCTGATATTTCCAGTTTACTCTTACACTCAGGACATTGTTACCGCAGACAGGTATCTGGATATGGTGTCACAGCGTTACGCCGGAATCAGGGATTACGAAGCCAGTGTGATCATACGTTCAGACGGAACAGATATGGTGGGAACGTTAAGCTTTCTGAACCCCAATTTTATGCGTATTGATTTTTCCAACCCTGTGGATCAGGTTCTGGTTTTTAACGGCGAGACCCTGTCGGTTCATATCCCCAGATTAAGAGCTGTGTTAAGTCAGGTAGTTGCTCCGGCAAGCAGGGCAAGCTTGTCCATGGCTTCGTCGGAAGGACTATTACTGCTTCGCAGAGGGTATCTGGCTTCTTTTTTGACAGGACCGGCTCCGGTTCCGCTGGATGAGAGGAACCCCGAACAGGTTGTAAAACTCAGGCTTACAAGACGTTCAACTTCTGAAAGCTTCAGGGAGATCATTCTAAGCATAAATCCCGAAACCCTTCTTATAAGAAGGATAGAGGGCAGAACCCTTACCGATGCGCTGGTTCGTTTTGATTTTACGAACATCAGAACAAATCTTGGAATTCCAGAACAGCGGTTTATATATGATCTGCCGGCTACAGCCAATGTTTTTCATAATTTTCTGTTTCGTGATATAAACTAAACGGCATAAGAGGAAAACTTGTGGTATCTCTGGGCAAAAAATTAAAGGCAATTCGAGAGGAACGTAATTTAAACCTCCATTACGTCAGTAACGAAACCAATATCTCATCCAAATATCTTGAAGCTCTCGAAAACGAAGATTTTTCCTTTTTCCCAAGTGAATCCTATATACTCGGCTACTTAAAAAGTTATGGTGAATATCTCGGTATTGAACAGGAAGAGATTCTTTTCCTTTACCGATCTCTCAGAATTCAGGATCAGCCCATTCCCATGGAAGCACTCCTAAGAGGACCTTCACGTCTTCCGAAAATCCTGGGAATTCTTGGTATTATTTTGGGAATACTTGCTCTGGGAACAGGAGCATATTTTTTTATAGTGAATTTTCCATGGGTTGAATCAGAACTTCCTCCTGAAGACAGGATAGCAAGGGAACATTTAATGATCACCGACTCTCTTGAGCGGCGGTTTTATCCCGGAGACTCCATCTTGCTTAACGGTGATACTGATCATTACGAACTTGTT
>Ga0099364_10013211_pt1 | contig 11098 bp, 9 predicted proteins | sample TergutTh196P3_FD_73070 | JGI IMG/M metagenome (GOLD analysis project Ga0099364, IMG submission 73070) | Microcerotermes parvus P3 segment gut microbial communities from Pointe-Noire, Republic of the Congo - Th196 P3 | ecosystem: Host-associated > Arthropoda: Insects > Digestive system > Gut ... | reverse complement strand
TAGGCAAGGTGCCGGTTGAAATATCAGAGTGGGATTTGGATTCGGCATCCTTTAGTGCGCACAAGCTGGGGGGGCCTAGGGGCATTGGGCTGCTGTATTTAAAGAAACCCATTGAATCCCTCTACGCCGGGGGCGAGCAGGAAGGGCGCATAAGGCCGGGCACAGAAAATACACTGGGCGCACTTGCCATGGCGGATGTTCTTGAAAGCCGGGCCAGGCCGGAAACGCTTAGGCTGGAAGCAGAAAAGGCAAGGGAGCGCTTCAGATACCTCATCGGCAAACTCAAGAATAAGCGCTGCAGCCTGATTCCTGAATGCAGGGAAGACGATGACCCTCGTTTCTCGCCCTGGATTTTGCAGGCCAGGTTTCACGATGTGCCGGGGGCGGTGATGGTGCGGGCACTGGACGATGCAGGGCTTGCCGTTTCCACTGGCTCGGCCTGTTCTTCAAGCTCTGCGGAACGGCCTGTGCTGGCGGCAATGGGGATTGACGAGCATGCCCGGCTAGAGGGAATCAGAATTTCCCAAGGCTGGTCCACGGGCATGGAAGACATGGATGCCCTTTTGGCGGGCATAGAAAAGGCGCTATCCTTCCTATGATGGCAAAGTACCTGATTAAACCCGGAGAACTCAGCCTGAAAGGGGGCAATCGGAAAAGCTTCGAAAACATGCTCCGCCGCAACCTTGCTGCCCTGTTAAAGGGGACAGGCGCACAGGTTCTTGCATTTAGCGGCCGTTATATTGTCAACTGCCCGGAGGGCATGGAAGCCAGGGCCGAGGATGCGCTCGGTCGCCTCGTGGGAATTTCCGGCTGGGCAAAGACAAGAAGCGCCGAAAAAACCCCCCAAGCGGTCATTGCCGCCTGCGTGGAAGAAGGGAAGCTTCTATTAGAAAGGGGAATGCACAGCTTCAAGATCGAGGCCCGCAGGACGGACAAGAGCTTTCCCCTTGACTCTTACCAAATCTGCTGCCTGGCCGGCGAAGCGGTGCTGAATGAAGTTCCGGGCCTTGCTGTAGATGTCCATAAACCGCAGGCTGTCATCGAAGTGGAAATAAGGGAGAAGGCCTACATTTTCGCCAATTCCCGCCGGGGAAGGCAGGGCCTTCCCGTGGGAAGCGCGGGCCGGGGCCTCCTGCTGCTTTCCGGCGGCATAGACTCGCCTGTGGCCGGCTACATGATGGCCTCGCGGGGCATGGCCCTGGACGCTGTGTATTTTCACGCATACCCTTACACTTCGGAAAAGGCAAGGGAAAAAACCGTAAAGCTTGCGGAAATTGTGGGCCGCTATGCCATGGGCATAAGCCTCTTTGTGATAGGTTTTACGGCAGTCCAGGCAAGGATAAAGGAGCGGGCCCCGGAGGCCTGGAGGACCTTGCTGCTCAGAATGGCCATGATGGAATGCGCCGAGAAGCTGGCCTTGCGCCGCAAGGCCAAATGCCTGATTAACGGGGAAAGCCTCTCGCAGGTGGCAAGCCAGACAATAGAAAACATTTCCTGCACCCAAAGCAGGGTCAAACTGCCTGTTCTGCGGCCCCTAGTAGGAATGAATAAGGAAGACATTATTTCCATGGCCGAAAGCATCGGGACCTACGAAACGTCGATCCTCCCCTACGAGGACTGCTGCGTCCTCTTCAGCCCTCCCCATCCGGTGCTGAGGGGAGATCCCCTGGAGGCGGGGAAGCTCTACGAAGCCCTGGAAATAGAGCCTCTCATCGAGGAAGCGCTGAGGGAAATGGAAACGGAAAAATGCTCATTCTGAGGCTCATTCTGAGGTTTTTGCCTGGGCGGCCTTGACGAAGGCAGCCATGCGGAAATCATCGCCCTTGATATGGTTAAGGAGCCATGAGCCGGCGGTGAAACATACCATTCCGATAAGTTCCTCGGTGGGGCCTTCAATCCTGATCTGCTCGACCAGCCCTTCAACGGTTTTTCTAAAATCGCCATGAATCCGCTTGTGATTCAGGTAATCGGGGTAATTGTATTTGATCTGCAAATTCTCCTCATCGGAAAAATGCTTGACGGCATAGCCTGTCAGAAAATCAAGCGTCTCCATAACCGCCTCATCGCCCTTCCCGCTCCTTCTTGCCTTCATTAGGTTGTTGACCGCAGAAATAAGCTGTTTGTGCTGCCTGTCGACTTTTTCATAGCCTGTTTCAAGGCTGGAATCCCATTGATACTCCATTGGGCCCTCCAATTAAAATTATTGATTCTCCCTATTCAAGGGGAGGGAAATACCCGGTGCTATCCCTGCCTGATCTTTCCATGAGATAAACCTCAGCTTCAAGGGGAAGGTAGGCCCTTCCGAAATCCGTGGGCATCCGGGACCTGTAGGACAAAACATAGGTACCCGATGGCTTGTCACTAAGATTCTGTATTACCGGCGCGATCCCTTCGTTTCGGTAAAGGGAAAGATACTGCCCGCCTGTCTGCTCGCAGAGGTAGCGGATATCAGCGCCGGGAATGCCGCCGCCTACAATGACCGCATAGAAAACCACATTGTTGTTAGACAGGTATGCGGCGAGTTCCGATATGCTGTACTGCTCAAAAGCGCCCAGGCTAGCTGCGCTTTCAGGCGTGGCCCCTGCGCCCACAAAAACCACGGCCCGCTTCTTTTCGCCCGGCAGAAGATCCGTGGCAGCCAGGCGTAGGCCCATGTCAAAACGCCAGCGGCTGGAATAGGAGGCCGCATTCCCCCTTGCCGCTGCCGCAAGCCTTTGCGCAGGGGTGTTACCGGCTGCGGCAGCGGGATTTTCCCTAATGGGCTGTTCCCCGGCGGAAACCATCGACACTACGTTTCCCGCAGCTTCTATGTCCCGGACTGCGGCGGCAATATCGTCCCTAAAAGGAAGGGTCGCTGGGGAACGCTCGATCAGGATTGACAGGTCCGTATTGGCAGAGTAATGGGCAGCGGAGAGGAAATTCTGTTCGTTTACAGGCAGGCCCTCTTCGCTGAGGAGGAAATTCCTCTGGTCAAGGCCAACGACGGGGCGGCGTAGCCTGTCCGTTACCTCGACTTCCACCGTGACAAGGGGGAACCTGTCCGGTATGACCCTGGTTATCTCGACAAAAAGGCCCGCCGCCATGTCGTCTATGCGGGTCATTACAGCCACTTCCCCGGTTTGAAAATCCGCAGCCAGCACATTGCCGTTCCGGTCCATCTCCGCCCCGGTTATCCTTACGGCGGAGGCATTTCGCAGGAGGCCCAGTTCCCTGACAATTGCCGTGTTGGGATCGATTAGGAGGATGCGGTTGGAGTCCACGGCAAGGAGCCTTCCATCTTCAAGGAAGCGGAGGCTTTCCGGGGAATCCAGGCTTTCTTGCAGGAGAGGCCCCAGATAAAAGCCGTTGCGGTCGAACATGAAGATCTGCTTGATCAAGCTGTCGGCAACATAGACCCTGCCGTCCCTGGCGGCTATTCCGGTCGGGGAGATAAAGCCCTGAAAGCCAGGGATTCTAGTGCCAAAGGAAAGGATAAAGGCCCCGGAAGGATCGAATTTCAGCACGCGCCTTTTTCCATAGTCCACCACGTAGAGGTAGCCTTCCTCGTCCACCGCCAGGTTCTGGGGGCCAACAAACTGGCCGGGCCCCCGGCCCCTTGAGCCTATGTAGAACTGCCATTCCCCGGAGGGGGAAAGGACGCTGACCCTGTCGCCCCTGAATTCCGAGAGGTAGAGGTTTCCCTCAAGCCCCCTTACAAGATCGTAAGGCCTGTTGAAACCATTCATCGGGCCACGCCGCCTTTCCCGGATTATGCCGTTCGGGTCAATGCGGACAAGCTCGTTGCTTCCATAAGCCACCACCCAGGCGGAGCCGTCGTTCAAAGCCAGCACCGATGTGGGCTGGCGGTAGAAAACAATGTCGTCGCTTTTGCTGGGGTAGCTGCCGGATTCCACATAGCGCACATTGTCGTCCGCCACGGGAAGGAGGCTCCTGCGGTTCCGCAGGGTTTCCAGGCGGCTTGAGATGAGCATTCCCGGGCCGGAGGAATATCCGAAGCCAGCGGCAGCGGCCTGCCAGGCCCTGAAGGCCATGTTTTCAATGCCCGAATGAAAATACGCCTTTCCGAGCCAGTCCAGGATTAGGGGCTCAGCGGGCCGGAAGGCCAATGCCCGCTCAAAAGAGAGGATGGCCTCGTTGTAGGAAAAACGGTTATAGGCCTGAACCCCTATGCGGAATTCCTCCCTGGCCCGGACAGTATCCAGATCCGCACCTATGCCGGGCATGGAAATGCCAGGATCGGGCGCTTGCTGGGCGTTGAGAAATAACGGCGAAAAAACTGTTATATTTAATAGAGCAAAGAGAAGAAGAAAAAAACAGGCAGAGGATCTTTTCATCTTTTCCCTGTAACGATTTTTAAGTGCTCCACGATTTCTTTTTTGTCAGGCGCAGCGTCAAAAGCCCGGCGCAGCCAGGTCCTGGCCTCGAGCATATCCCCGCTTTTATAATACGCCCAGCCCAGAGAGTCAAGGTAAGCGGGATTGTGGGGCTTAAGATCCACCGCCTTCTTGCAGCACCTGAGCCCTCTTATTAAATCCATGCCCGCATCCACAAGGACATAGCCGAGGCCGTTTAGGGCGGTAGCGTTGTTCTCGTCCATGCCCAGGGCTTTCTCATAATAGCTTACGGACTGCTTGTAACGCTTCTGGGCCCAGGCCGCATAGGCCAGGGTGGCATACAACTGGGCCGATTCAAAGCCGCTGCTCGCCAGCAGGTTAAGCTCAAATTCGGCCATTTTAGAACGCTTGGTAATTACATAGATATAGGCCAAGGTCATCCTGCACTGATAGACCCGGAGCACGTCATGGCCGGAAGTAACCACCTGCTCCAGGTAAAGAAGTGCGTCATCGTAACGCTCCAGCTTGGTATAGCAGAGGCCCAGGTAATAGGCGAGTTCCACGTTCTCTTCGGGCGTGAAGCTTTCAGCCTTTACAGAGCGCAGCTCCGCCAGGGCCGTATCCCATTTTTTAAGACGGTAGAGCCTGATTCCCTCGTCAAGGGAACCCCGTGTTCCCTGGGAATCCTGGGTTCCCGTTTCTTCCGCCATTAGCTTTTCCCTACTTGTGCTTTGGGTCCCGTTCAGCCACGGCAGCATAAGGCGGCACGCCGGGGCAGAGATCCTTTAATACAACCGGAAAATTATACACGGTACTGACAGACGCAAAATTTCTTGATACCGCATCGCAGTCGGTGCCTGCTTCCTCTGCCGGGAATTCCGGCCCAATGTCTAAAAAGCACCAAATTTTGCCGTCCGGGGCCTCCATAAGCTCTATTTTGTCATTGTATTTCTTCATTGCGGGCCAGGTAGCAACTATGCCTTCCGGGCCGCCGGCAGTATTGGGAATATTGACGTTGACAAAGGTATTTTTCCGCCAAAAAGCAACGAGTTCATCCAAATGATCCACAGACCAGGAGGCTGCCATGTCCCAGTGATAATCGCCCTTGCTTTCCAGTGAAAGCGCCAAGGCGGGAATGCCCGCAAAGCTTGCCTGGCGCGCCGCGGCGGCGGTTCCGGAATAGACGATATCGGTGCCCAAATTCACCCCCCGGTTTATTCCTGAAATCACCAAGTCAGGCTTCAAGACAAACTTGCCCTGCAATGCGGCTATTACGCAGTCCGCCGGGGTTCCTGAGCAGGCCCAGGCATCTTCGCCCTTGGCTGATAGCTTTACCGGATTGAAAAAAACAGAAAGGCCATGGGATATTCCTGAACGGTTGGTGTCGGGGGCAACCACGGTGACCTTGTGATTCCCCCTTGAACGCAGGGCTTCCGCCAGCTTTTGAATTCCCTCGGAATTGATGCCGTCATCATTGGTAAGAAGTATGTTCATGGCCTATCCAACAGCGCCCTGTGCGGCAATTTTCTCCACAGCCAGGTGCAAGGGAGGCTTATTTTCCTTAGAGACAGCTTCCTTGAGGCCGGAAACAACACGGGTCCCGCCTGAAAGCTTCATTTCATAAATTACCGGCCTGAACCCGAAAATCCGCTCGTAGTCCTCAAGGCGTTTTTTGTATTCAGCCACGGCATCTTCCCTGATAAAAGTATAGGTACAGCCCCCAAAACCCTGGCCTGTCATCCTGGAAGCAAGAACGCCGTCTATTTCCTGGGCACGCTTGACCAGCCAGTCTATTTCGGGGCAGGACACCTCGTAAAGATCCCTGAGGCTTTCATGGGATTGGCTGATGGTTTTGGTGAGGGAAGAAAAATCCGCCCGCTTTATGGAATCGTTCGCGTCTTTCACCCGGCGAATTTCCTGGATTATATGCAGGCACCTCCTGCGAATTTCCTCCGGAAAATTGCCCATGGATTCCACCAGATCCGCAGCCGCAAAATCCCGGAAACTGGCGCCGGGCTTTTTGTAGGAAAGCAGATCCAGGCCTTTTTTTATGTCCTCCTGGCGCTGCTTCAATTCCTCCTCGACTCCCATCCTGGGCACACGGGAGTCCATGATAAGGAGCTTGTGCTTGGCAAGCGGGGACTTGACCCGTTTCACCTCATTCTTAGTTTCATCAACCAGCATAAACTGATCTTTTTTTGCGGAAAATATCACAAGGTAATCAATGGGGTTTATGCTCTGATCGAAAAACAGGGCCTTGGATGCGGCGAGCCGCGACAAAAGGTCCTTTTCGGAGATATGGGCCCGAAAAAATCCCTTGAGCGCAAAGCAGGCTGCGGCTTCTATGGCCGAGGAAGATGCAAGCCCAACTTGCTGAGGGATATCGCCGGCAACGGTAAAGTTAAGGCCCTTTGCCACATAACCCATTTTTGAGAATATATGAACCGCAACCTTTATATAGTTTGCCCACCTGTCTTCCCGTTTGTATTTTAAATTAACCAAGGTAGTACGCTTCCGCTCACCTAGGTTTGCGGCGTAAAAGCGGAGAGAATTGTCCTTCCGCGCGCTTACCGCAACCCGAATGTACCGGTCGATGGCGGAAGAAAGAAACAATCCGGCCTTTGGCTCACCATGCTCGCCCAGATAATGAATCCGGCCGGGCGCTTCGGCTATGACAACAGGTTCGGATCGGTCGTTTTCCGGATCGTATTCCTGGCGGTGGATAAGACCGATATCCATCATGTATAAACCCTCGTTGAATGTTATTTCTCTAATCAAATCATACAGGAAATTAACGGATTATACAACAAAAATGAGAAATAAAATTGCCTATTTGTGAATTATAACAGGCCGAAAACTTGACACGCATCTAAAAAGAACGTACAATTTGCGAAGATACATTGAAAAAGATTGCCCTTACCGCGCTTTTCGCAGCCCTAACCGCTGCGGGGACATTTATCGCCATTCCCATTGGGCCTGTTCCCATTGTCCTACAGAACCTTTTCGCCATTCTTTCCGGGCTCATCCTCGGCCCCCTTTTGGGAAGCGCCGCAGTTGGCCTCTTCCTCCTGGCGGGGATTTTGAATCTGCCGGTTTTTGCCGGGGCCACAGGCGGCATAGCCCGCTTTGCCGGGCCGACCGGGGGTTTCCTCGTAGGCTATCTCCTTGCGGCCTTCACGGCAGGGCTCATTGCGGGCCGGCCCCGCCCAAACGAGAAAATTCCCCTTCCCCGCATAATCGCGGCGGTTATAGCGGGGTTTCTCGTTGTGTATGTCCCCGGAGTGGCCTGGCTAAAGATCAGCCGGGACCTTAGCTGGGCAAGGGCCTTTATGGCGGGCTTTGTTCCCTTCATCATCGGGGACACCCTCAAGGGGATAGTTGCGGTCCTTATTGCAAGGCGGCTGCGGAGAGTCGCGGCAGATCTGCTGAATGGATAAAATTCCCGAAAACAAAGAACTGCTCTTTTCCGTCCGGGGCCTCTGGAAAAAATTCCCCGGGCCTGCCGGCTCCGGCGGAATCGAGGCCCTGGCCGGCATAGACCTGGATATTTTCAAGGGCGAATGCCTTCTTATTGCGGGGGCCAACGGCTCTGGAAAAACCCTGTTCATGCGCATCCTTGCGGGCCTTTTGGAACCCAGCGAAGGGGAATTGCTTTTTGTTGGAAAGCCCATTGGGGAATGCAAAAAACTCCTGAGGCAATCCGTGGGCCTAGTGTTCCAGGACCCCGATGCCCAGATCCTGGGGGAAACCGTGGAGGAGGATATACGCTTTGGCCCGGAAAACCTGAAATTTCCAAAGGAAGAAATCGAAAGCCGCCTTGAGGAAACGCTCTCTGCCCTGGGGCTTTCGCATAAGCGGGACTTTGCGGCCCGGCGCCTGTCGGGCGGCGAAAAGCGGCGGCTTGCGGTGGCAGGGGTTCTGGCCATGGGCTGCGAAACAATCATCATGGACGAGCCTTTTGCGAACCTAGACTGGCCGGGTGTTATCCAGGTTCTGAACATAATCCAAACCCTGGAACAAGGCGGGAAAACAATCATCATCCTTACCCACGAATTGGAAAAGGTATTGGCTTTTGCGGATCGCCTGCTTATCCTGGCCGGGGGAAAGATCAGGGATACCGGGCTTCCAGACGCGGTGCTGAACCGGCTTGACCCTGCCTGGGGGGTCAGGGACCCCAGAAAGGCCTACCGCAATGCAGGGGACTGCACGTGGCTATAGCTTTAACTCCCTGGTCGTACAGGAAAGGCTCTTCCCCGCTGCACAGGCTGCCGGCAGGGCTGAAACTTGCCTTTCTGCTCCTGCTCTCCCTTGCGGCTTTTTTTCCAAGCCTTTTTGTCCTTTCAGGCATCGTGCTCATTCTAATCCTGCTTTCCTTTGCTGCGGGCATAGGCCCCGCTGCGCTGCTCCGGGGGAGCGGGCCGCTTTTGCTCGTTGTTCTGGGGGTGTTTCTCTTTCAGGCAGTGGAGATTTTTCCCTTGGGTTTCAAGCTTGACGGGCTTTTGGAAACAGCCATTTTCTGCGTCAGAATTGCTGCGGCCTTTGCCGCCGGGGCCTTGCTCTTTTCGGTTACCACGCCGGGGGAGATAAGGAAATCCCTGAACAAGGCGGAGACCGCTTTGCGTTTGGAGAAACTGAAACTGAAACTGAGCCTAAGCCTCTCTCTGATGCTGGGATTCCTGCCCCTGTTTTTTGAAATCTGGGAGGAGCTGAACCTTGCCTGGCAAAGCAGGTCGGGAAAAAAAAGGCTTTCCCGCCTTGCGGTTCTTGTGCCACTGGCGGTTGAAAGAATGATGCTGAAGGCCGCTGAAACAGCATCGGCTTTGGAAGCAAGGGCAGGGAACAGTTAGCAGGGACAGGGCCAGCGCATACTTTGGAAACTTTATTACTCCACTCCTCAACCTACCTTATATCCCACACGCTCCTTAGCGTAAGCTTCCCCGCCTTGCCGCTCAGGATTTTCACCTTCTTCTCCCCGGCGTTCATGTCAAAGTAATTGTCCGAAAGCACGAGGTCCTGGCTGCGGTTCTGAATCTCCACGCTTTTTGCGTAGGCGGCGGCTTTGACCGTGATTGTGTCTCCGCTGATTTTATAGCTTAGCTTTGGGTCTTCCCAGTGGAAGAACTTGGGCAGGGAGAAGATCGCCGTCCCCTCGGAAACAAGGGCATTCCCGTCGTAAAGCTGATAGCTCAAATACTCGTCGTCAAGCTTGATCTCGGGAACTTCCGCCTTGTCCAGCCAGAGGGAAGAGAGCGCCGGGACCTTTACGGGAATGGTTTTTTCTTGCAAGGCCTTGGCCTTCCTGTCCCGGATTGCCCATTTGACCGTGAGTTTTTTTTCTTCTTTGGTTTCGTTTGCCACCGAGAGGCGGAAGCTCTTTTCAATGGCGGCCTTGACATGGGGCTGGTGGTTGGCGTTGGGGTTCTGGGTGAGGAGCCCTTCCTCGTGGCAGGAGATCATCACGGGCTGGAAGAAACGCTTGGCATAGTAGTGCAGGGCCTTCCATCGGAAGAAATAGTCGATGGAGGACCAGGAAGCCACGGGCCAGCAATCATTGAGCTGCCAGTAGACCGCGCCCATGCAGCGGCCCCGGTTGCGGCGGAAATGCTCCACCCCGTACTTGATGGCCTCTGCCTGCAAAATCTGGGAAGCGTAAAGGAGGGCGTCGAAATTGTTGGGGTAAAGGAAAGTCTGATACATGTAGTTCATGATCTTGCCGTTGGCCGCATTGTTCCGCTGGTGCCGCTCCATCACGTAAGAGAAAACATTCCGGTCTTCCGGCAGGGTAAAGCTCTCCACGGTTTTAAGGGCCGGGAAGGACTGGAAACCGAACTCCGACAGGTAACGGAAAAAGAATTTGCGGTATTCGGAGAAGGGCTTATTGCCATGCCACACGTCCCAGTAATGAACGTCTCCCCTGTCGGGATCGTTGGGCGCGTCAAAGCTGCCACCCGAAGAAGGGCTTGCGGGCCAGTAGAAGGTCTGGGGATCGTGCTCTTTCAGTACCTGGGGGAAGATGTACTCGTACATCTTGATATAGTCCGCCTTCTGCTTGAGCGTGCTGACCCAGGTCATCTGGTCGACGAACATTTCCATCTCGTTGTTGCCGCACCAGAGGCCCAGGCAGGCGTGGTGGCGTATGCGCTTGATATTGTCCGCCAGTTCCGCCCGGATGTTTTTGTCGAAATCATCGGTGAGTTCATAGACTGCGCAGGAGAACATGAAGTCCTGCCACACCACAAGGCCCAATTCGTCGCAGATATCGAAAAAATAATCAGGGGGATAGTAGCCGCCCCCCCAGACCCTTATGGAATTGAAGTTAGCCGCAACGCATTGCTCCAGAAGGCGCCTCGTGCGCTTGGCATTCATGCGGGGGAGTATATTGTCCTCCGGGATATAGTCTGCGCCCATAGCAAAAATTGCGACTCCGTTGACTTCAGTGGCAAAGCTTTCGCCCCATTTGTCCTTCTGCCGCCTGACCGTCATTGTCCTGAGCCCTATGCGCCGCTCCCAGGTATCAATCTCCGCTCCCTTGGGGCTAAGGAGGATTACCTTTACCGTGTAAAGGCTCTGGCTTCCATAGCCATTGGGCCACCAGAGTTCAGGCTTTTCAATGCTTATATTTTGCGGTTTATCAAATTCCTTTGACTTGCCCTTTGGATCGGTAATGATGACCTTCCAGGAAAAACCTGCGCTTCCAGAGGGCCTGTTGCCCTTTGGCAGGCCTGCGGCGCTTTCTATCTCCACGGAAATGTCGAGATCCACAG
>Ga0099364_10013210_pt1 | contig 11098 bp, 11 predicted proteins | sample TergutTh196P3_FD_73070 | JGI IMG/M metagenome (GOLD analysis project Ga0099364, IMG submission 73070) | Microcerotermes parvus P3 segment gut microbial communities from Pointe-Noire, Republic of the Congo - Th196 P3 | ecosystem: Host-associated > Arthropoda: Insects > Digestive system > Gut ... | reverse complement strand
GGCGGGGCAGTCTCCGGACGCTTGGGTCTATCGCTCGGCGGACGCTCCTTGGCCGGGGCTGTATTCGTGTTTTTTTCGGCCGCTTCCGGCACGGCTTTCACCGGGCCTTCACTGCCACGGCCAGCCGACGCGGATGCCGGACGGGCGGCAGACGGCGGACGGGCGCTACCGGGTGGGCGGGCGGCACTACCTCCCGGCCGTGGGGTGGCCGGCGAACGGCTTTGCACTTTTTGACCACCGGCAGGACGCACGGTCTGGGTGGCCGGGCGGCGCAGGGCATCCGGTGTGTTTGCCCTGGCTATGCGCGACTGGCCGGGGCCTTCTTCCATGTCGTCGTTTAAGTCGCGTATTTTAAACAGCAGTATGGTCACAATCAGGACCAGGACAATGATGATGACCGCCAATACAATAATTATCATCCGTTGCCGGGCTATTTGCTCTTGATATATTTCCTCGTTTTCCTCGGCAACGCTCCGCAGGCTAAGCAGTCCGTCCACCGGCCATTGCTCGCCATGCTCCTTGTCGTATAAATAGTAGTCATAGCCGCCGGAATCGTTTTGGACGTAGCGGATTTCGTATTCGTAATCCATGTCGCCGCCGGTGTTGTCACTCTCCGGCACATCCGTGGGATCCTCGGGATATTCTTCTTCTTGTGTATTATCGGGCAGTTCTGCGTCCGGATCGACCAGTTCTCCGGGCGTGAGTAGGTCGGAGCGGATATAGCCGCTGATTTGCGCCCCCTGTGAGGTGGCGTTGATCTCGTACCATGTCCGGCCATCAGAGGCGACGGTCTCGCCTACCAAGATGACCTCGGTGCCGCTGCCCAAAGAGGCGACGCGGTCATGCGAAGTGGAGGCCCCGGAGCGGACCGTAACGCTGTTTTGGTTGACTGTCGCATAGCGCTGGGGGATGGATGCAGAGCCGGATGGATCGCCATCTGTCGCAGCGGATGTGTCGGATGTGCCGCTGGGTATCGTCCCGCTGACAGTGCCCAGATCGCCGCGGATATAGCCTTCGGTATTGGCATCCACCACCACCTTATACCAAGTGTGGCCGCCGGCTTCGGTTTCTTCCAGCACAGTGAGGCGCCTGCCCCTGGTTGTAGAGCCGACTGTGTCACTGTTTACGCTGGGTGTCGATCGTATATTGGCTTCCTCGACAGAGACGGTGAATTCGGCGGCAAAAGCCACCAGCAACTGCGCGGCTATGCCCAGTAATACCGCCCCCATCACAACGATTCTGCGTATTTTTTTGTTCATTCGGACTCCTTTCGGTATGATCACATCTGGCGCCTAAAGCGCTTGGCACCTTCGGCGTTCTCATCGCGCTCCGCCTTGCCAAAGCCGCCTTCGATATTGGCTTTGCGTACCTTATCCTCGTATTGGTTATGGAAGGCGCTTTCGCAATTAACGCAGCAGCGCCCGAAGCGGATATTTGTACCGCATATCTCGCAGCGTAAAAATGTGCGGCTGTCGCTGGTTATCTCAAAGCGCTGTTCCTTGACCATGTTGTTGATTGACTTGGTGGTAACGCCGGTCGCCTGGGAAATTTGGGCGACATTGGCCCCGGGATGCTCCTCGATGTAGTTACGCGCCTTGCCATAATCATCGTGCTCCGTGAAGCCGCATTTTTCGCATTTATAGCGCCCCAAACCCTCAAAAACCATCAGCCCTTCACAATCTTTACACACAGTCGGACGGCTAAAATCCGCAAATCCGATTTTTCTTAACATATTTTCCATCTTGCGCCACCGCCTTTCCCTTTTTTTCAAGTCTTACCGATGTCGCTGCGCATATACTTATTTTCAAAGCTTATCCATTTTGTGGCCACGTAGGCCCGCTCCCGCGCTGCCGCCAAATCCTGGCCCAGGGCAGTGATGCCCAAAACCCGGCCACCATTTGTGACGGCGCTGTCATCTGCGGCGCTGCCGTCTGCGACCCGCCGTGTGCCGGCATGAAAGCAATGGTAGTCGTCGCCCGCATTTACAAATTGCTCCAGACCCCTTATTGGGTAGCCTGTTTCGTAATGGCTGGGGTAACCATCCGAGGCCAAAACCACGCAAACGGCGGCATTATCCGTGAAAGACAACTCTATTTCATCCAAGCGGCCGTCTATGCAAGCTTCCAATACCGAAAGCAAATCCGTCTCCATACGGGGCAGTACCACCTGCGTTTCCGGATCGCCAAAACGGGCGTTATATTCCAAAACCTTGGGCCCCTTAGCCGTGAGCATCAGGCCAAAAAAGATGATGCCCTTAAATTCGCGGCCCTCGGCGCGCATGGCGTCCACGGTCGCCTGATAGATATGCTGGCGGCAACATTCATCCACTGCCGACGTGTAGTGGGGGCTGGGCGATATGCAACCCATCCCGCCGGTGTTTAGGCCGGTATCGCCGTCTTTTGCACGTTTGTAATCCTGCGCCGAGGCCATGCATCTTATGGTCTTGCCGTCCACGAAAGCCAGCACAGATACCTCGCGGCCTGTGAGGTACTCTTCTATCACTATGCGTTTGCCGGCTGCGCCAAAATCCTCATCCTCCATCAGTGATTTTATGCCCGCGCGGGCGCTGCTTTCGTCTTCACATATCAGTACCCCTTTACCCAGTGCCAGGCCGTCCGCTTTCAGGACGAGGGGGTAGTCTGCGCTGCTGATGTATGTATACGCGGCCTGCGCGTCCTCAAACAGCGCATAGGTGCCGGTCGGTATGGCGTATTTTTTCATCAAATCCTTGGCGAAGGCCTTGCTGCCCTCCAGTATGGCCGCCCGTTTTGAGGGGCCAAAGACACGGAAGCCGGCCTGCGAAAGGATGTCCGTCAGTCCGGCTGCCAGGGGGTCATCCGGACCAATCACAATCATATCTGGTGTTATTTTTTCTGCCGCCGCCAAAATCGCGGGAAAATCCATGGCCTTTATCGGCAGACATTCGGCTAATTTTGCGATACCGGCATTGCCGGGGGCGCAGTATAGCTTATTCACACGCGGGCTTTTTTTTAGGGCGCATATGATGGCATGTTCCCTGCCGCCGCCGCCGATTACGAGGATGTTCATGTGGGGCCTTTCTTTTCAACCAACTGCTTTATCGCCTGGGGCAATATGACCCATTCTGCCTCTTCCATCACCCGCCGTTGCAGGCTCTCGGGCGTATCATCCGGCAAAACTGCCACCGCCTTTTGCATGATGATGGGGCCGGTGTCTAAGTCCGCATCGACGAAATGTACGGTAGCACCCGTTATTTTTACGCCCCGCTCCAACGCCGCCTCATGCACTGCAAGGCCATAGTAGCCAGCCCCGCAAAAGGCAGGAATCAGCGCAGGATGGATGTTTATGATGCGGCCGGCATAATCATGGATAATGCTTTCCGGCACTTTTACTAAAAAGCCGCAGGTAACGATTAAATCCGGGGCGAATGCGTTTATTTCTTCATGGAGGCGATAATGGAAGGCCTCTCGCTCCGGGAAATCCTTCGGCGATACCGATATGGCCGGGATGCCGTGCCGTCTGGCCCGTTCCAGGGCATAGGCGCCGGGATTGTTCGAAATAACGCCTGCTATTTTTACGTTGTCCAGGCTGCCGTCGGCAATGCGGTCGATGATGGCCTGTAAGTTTGTGCCCCCGCCGGACACCAGGACCACTAGCCGGAAGCAAAGCATAGGCTGCCCTCCGCTGTCTGCTCCCCGGCTCTTGCGACATGGCCGATGACATAGGCCCGCTCCCCGGCATCTGCGGCGGCGTTGATGGCTTTTTCGACATCTGCCCCATCTATGGCCAACACCATGCCCAGACCCATGTTGAAGGTATTATACATCGTCTCGTCGCTGATAACACCCGTTTTTTGAATCAGGTCAAAGATGGGTGCTGTCGCGAAACTGTCTCTATTTATCACTGCTTTATGGCCCGCCGGCAGCATGCGCGGGATGTTTTCGTGGAAGCCGCCGCCGGTTATGTGGCTGGCTCCTTTTATTTGTGCGCCGCTGTCGCGGATGGCCTTTAGGGCCTTTATATATATCTTGGTCGGCGTGAGCAGTTCTGCGCCCAAGCTTTTCCCCAGGCTTTCATGATATGTGTTCAGGCTTTCCGCATTCATGGGGAAGATTTGGCGAATCAGGGAAAAGCCGTTGCTATGTACGCCGGAGGAAGCCAGGCCGACAAGGACATCGCCCTCCTTAATGGAACTGCCGTCTATCATCTCTTTTTCTTCCACCACGCCGACGGCAAATCCGGCCAGATCATATTCATCCACCGGCATCATCCCGGGGTGCTCGGCTGTCTCGCCGCCAATCAGGGCTGCCCCGGCCATACGGCAACCCGCCGCCACGCCCTTCACTATCTGGGCGATTTTTTCCGGTTCGTTTTTGCCGCAGGCGATATAATCCAGGAAAAAGAGCGGCTCACCGCCGGCACAGGCTATGTCGTTCACACACATCGCCACCAGGTCTATCCCGACCGTGTCATGTTTAGCCAAGATAAAGGCCAGCTTTAGCTTCGTGCCCACGCCGTCCGTGGCCGACAACAGGACGGGATGCTCCATCTTTTTCAGCGCCTGGGCAGAAAAAGCACCGCTGAAAGCGCCCAGGCCACCCAGCACTTCGGGGCGCTGGGTACCTCTTAGCTCTTCCTTCATCAATTCCACGGCTCTGTATCCGGCCTCTACATCCACACCGGCGCTTTTGTAGTCCATGTTTGCCTCTTGCCTCATCACGGCAGGAGTAGAACCCCTGCCCTACAGTTTGATTCTTTTTCAATATTCTTTATATCCGATTTCATGCAATCTCGCATCCTTCTCCGCGACGGCTGCGCGCATATTTTCGCGGTGGGTGACCAACTTTTTCGCCAGTGCCTCATCGGAAATGGCCAGCATCTGGGCTGCCAGCAGACCGGCGTTTAGCCCTCCGTTTATTGCCACGGTGGCCACCGGTATGCCCGGCGGCATCTGGGCGATGGAGTAGAGGGCATCCGCCCCGCCCAGGCTATTGTTCGAGTAGATGGGCACGCCGATGACCGGCATCGTGGACAAGCCCGCGCTCACGCCGGGCAGATGGGCAGCCATCCCCGCCCCGGCTATTATCAGCTTAATCCCCCGTTCTTTGGCACCCCCTATATATGCAAAGAGCTTGTCCGGATCGCGGTGGGCGGAGATGATGTTCATTTCAAAGCCCACACCCAGCTCGTCCAGTATCTCGGCAGCACGCGACATGACCTTCATGTCCGAATCGCTACCCATGATGATTGCTACTTTTGGCATTTCCCTACTCCTTTGCTTTTCTTTCCTAATCCCTATTCTACTAGATATTCCTTATTGTGGCAAGACTTTAGAAAAAGCTTATGATTCTAGCGCCCAAAATATAGCGCCCATCCTATCAGGCCCAAAACAGCCCCGTTCATCACCAGGCCCACAATGGGAAAGGCGCGGAACTTATCCTTTTCCAACAATGCCATGGTACCCAGGGCCAGGCCGGTCAGGGAAAATATGCCGCTTATGAGCATGGCGCTGGCCAGTCTTTCCATGCCGGTGCCTCTTTGCTCAAAGGCATAGTATGCAATCAGACCCAGGCATACCAGGGATAGAAGACCCAGGATCGCTGCCATGATGCCTTTGGTGGCGTGTTTTTTGTTTGTGTAGATGTAGCTTTTGCTTTTCATGGCGTTGTTGGTGTGAGGGCTACGCCCCATATTGACTGTAGTAGTCAATGATTCTTTTATTTATCGCATCATCTATATACACCCGCCCACCTATCTCGCGATTATATAAATACGCTGCCACCTCGGGCATGGTGACGATGGCGCTGGCGCTCAAGCCATACTCTTCGGCAATCTCCGCAAGGCCGGACTGCGTGCCCTGGCCCCGTTCACAGCGATCCAAAGATACAATCAGGCCGATGACGGATGCGTCAGCCTGGGCCTGGATCAGCGGGTAGGTTTCCCGTATGGACTGCCCGGAAGTAGTGACATCTTCAATAATGACGACCCTGTCACCATCGCGGATTTTACTGCCGAGAATGAGACCGGCATCGCCGTGGTCCTTTACTTCCTTGCGGTTGGCGGCGTAGCGAATCTCCTTGCCATAGAGCTTACTTAGGGCAATGGTCGTGGCCACGGCCAGGGGTATGCCCTTGTAAGCCGGGCCAAAGAGAATGTCAAAATCCAGTCCAAAGCGCGCGGCGATGGCCTGGGCGTAGAATTCCCCCAGGCGGCTTAATTGGCTGCCCGTGACATATGCCCCGGCGTTCATGTAAAACGGGGATATGCGCCCGCTGCTTAAGGTAAACTCGCCGAAAGAGAGGGCGCCGCATTCCAGCATGAAGTGGATGAAGTCTTGCTTATAATTTTCCATGTGATACCATTTTGCGGCGGGGGCAAGCCCCCGCCCTACAGGTTTTCGTGGGCTACAATACCCCGGCTATATCCTCTATCATATCTAGCAGCGCTGCCCTGGCCGCATCGGCAAAAGCCGCGCTGCCATAACGGGTGTAATTTTTATCCTGATAGGCGTATGTGATGCCGCGTGAGGAGCTGATCAGCGCCCCCAGGCCGTCCTCATCGAATAAATGAGCGACATCGGCGGCCCTGCCGCCTTGGGCACCATAGCCCGGCACGAGGAAAAAGGTCTGGGGCATGAGTGTCCTCAGGCGCTCCCCTTGCTCGGGATAGGTGGCGCCGACCACTGCCCCGACATGGCTGTATCCGCTGGCGGGGGCGACAAAATCCGCGCCCCAGGCCGCCACCCGCTCGGCGACCAGCTCATAGAGCGGCCGAGCCGGGCCCACAGCATCGGCGGGCATCAGCAGGCGGTCCTGGAACTCACCGCTGCCGGGATTGGAAGTCTTCACAAGCACGAACAAGCCTTTGTTTGCTGCCTTTGCCGCCGTGATAAAGGGCTCCATGCTGTCCGAGCCCAGATAGGGATTCACGGTGATAAAATCGGCCGCAAAGGGCGAAAAGACCTTATCTCCCACCTGTACCTGCCCCAGATGGGCGGCCGCGTAGGCCGCCGCGGTCGAACCGATGTCGCCGCGTTTTATGTCGCCGATTATAAGTAAGCCTTTTTCTTTGCCGTAGGCACAGGTTTTCTGAAAAGCGATAAGTCCTTCGATGCCGTATTGCTCATACATGGCAATCTGCGGCTTGATGGCGGGAATCAGATCGTATATATGGTCTATAATGGCTTTGTTAAACTGCCAAATGGCCTCGGCGGCCCCGGCCAGACTTTCCCCATATGCGCCGTAGGCATCCGCCCGGATATGGGCGGGGATGGACCCTAAGACCGGGTCCAGGCCGCAGACGACGGGGGCGTGGGTGTGTTTTATCCTATTGATTAACGTGTCAATCATTTAACGTCGCCCCAAGACCAACAACGGCGGGAGCAGAGCCCCCGCCCTACAGACCGACCGCCGCCCCAAGACCATCACGCCCTACACCAGCACCATGCGCGATTCCTCGGCATACTTCCGGATATGGGCCCCCGTGTATTTACGATGCTCATCGCCGGAGACAATCACCAGGGTCGGGGCCTGCATCACCCCGTAGCGGGCGGCCAGCTCCAGATTTTCATCGGCATCGACCGTCATGTAGGAGATACCGCTCAGGCTCTCCTTGGCTGTCTTGCAATTCGGACAGGTCTTGGTCGTGAACAAATAGGCCACGCCCTCGGGCTTTTCCACCGATACCAACCGCTCGTTATTTAGGTCGGCAGCGGATGACAGCGTCACCACGCTGGTGATGGGCTTTTTCAGTTGCGAATGTTCCGGCTCATAGGTCACGCGGTTTTGGAACTCGGAGAGCTTGCCGTCATTCCAATTAGAAATGGGACGATAATAGCCGGTGATACGGCTGTAAATCTCGCAAGTGAGGCCACATTCCGGACAAGTTTTCTGCTCACCGGCCAGATAGCCGTGCTCGCGGCAAATCGAATAGGTCGGCGACATCGTGTAGTAGGGCAGATGATAGTTTTCCGCGATGCTGCGGATAAGTGCGGCGGCCGCCTTCCAATCCGGCAGCTTCTCGCCCAGGAAGGCGTGGAAGACCGTGCCCGAAGTATAGAGGGTCTGGAGTTCGTCCTGGATGTCCAGGGCATCGAAAATATCCCGGGTGTAATCGACCGGCAAATTGGAGGAATTGGTGTAATAGGGCACATCCGACAGGGCACTGGCCGATTTTATCGACGGCCATCTCATGCGGTCATGCTTGGCCAGGCGGTAGGACGTGCTCTCGGCTGGGGTCGATTCCAGATTGAAGAGATCGCCGTATTTTTCCTGATAGTCCGAGAGACGGCTGCGCATATGCAAGAGCACCTCGCGGGTAAACTCCTGGGTCTTTTTGTCGCCCATGTCGGCGCGCAGCCAGTTGGCATTCAGGCCCACCTCGTTCATCCCGATTAAACCGATGGTCGAAAAATGATTGTCGAAGGAGCCCAGGTACCTCTGGGTATAGGGGTAGAGACCTTCGGCCATCAGCTTGGTGATGACCTCGCGCTTCACATGGAGGGAACGGGCAGAAACATCCATCATCCGATTCAGGCGGCGGTAAAAATCATCCTTGTCCGTCGCCAAAAAGGCGATGCGCGGCATGTTTATCGTCACGACCCCGATGGAGCCGGTGCTCTCGCCGGAGCCAAAGTAACCGCCGGTTTTTTTGCGTAGCTCACGCAGATCCAGGCGCAGACGGCAGCACATACTGCGGACGTCGCTGGGTTCCATGTCGGAATTTATGTAGTTCGAGAAATACGGCGTGCCGTATTTTGCCGTCATTTCAAAGAGCAGGCGGTTTTCTTCGGTTTCCGACCAGTCGAAGTCGCGGGTGATGGAATAGGTGGGGATGGGGTATTGGAAGCCGCGCCCGTGGGCGTCGCCCTCAATCATCGTCTCGATGAAGGCACGGTTTATCATGTCCATTTCCACCTTGCAGTCTTTGTAACAAAAATCCATTTCCTTGCCGCCGACAATGGCCGGCATATCGGCCAGATCGGGCGGCACGGTCCAGTCCAGGGTGATGTTCGTGAAGGGGGCCTGCGTACCCCAGCGGCTGGGAGTGTTCACGCCATATATAAAGGATTCTATGCATTTTTTCACATCACGGTAGGACAGATTATCGACTTTCGCGAAGGGAGCCAGATAGGTATCAAAAGAAGAAAAGGCTTGGGCGCCCGCCCATTCGTTTTGCATGATGCCGAGAAAGTTCACCATTTGATTGCAGAGGACGGAGAGATGGGCGGCAGGGGCGGAGGTGATTTTGCCGGTGATGCCGCCAAGACCGTCGGTAATGAGCTGCCTGAGCGACCAGCCGGCGCAATAGCCCGTCAGCATCGAGAGGTCGTGGATGTGGATGTCGGCCCCGCGGTGGGCGTCGCCGATCTCCGAGTCATATATCTCCGTCAGCCAGTAGTTTGCGGTCACGGCACCGGAGTTCGAGAGAATCAGGCCGCCGACAGAGTAGCTGACGGTGGAATTTTCTTTCACCCGCCAGTCGTTTAGTTTCACGTAGCTGTTGACGATTTCCTTATAATCCAGGATCGTCGATTTCATGTTGCGGATTTTTTCGCGTTGCTTGCGGTAGAGGATGTAGGCTTTGGCCACGTCGGTATAGCCGGTCTGCTCGAGCACTTTTTCGACGCTGTCCTGGATGTCCTCGACGGTGATGCCGTCGTCCTTTAGCTTGCTTTGAAAATCGGCTGTCACCCGCAGCGCCAATAAATCTATGATTTCATTTGTATAGCGGCTGTCCGTCGCGTTAAATGCCTTCATTATGGCATCGTTTATCTTCGTCAGTGTAAAATCTGTTACTTCCCCATCCCTCTTTACCACTTGAAACATGTCATACCTCCGCTGGATAATACGTGATTATCTGTCGCCGTCATTTTAGTCTTTGTAATTTTTTTTGCCGTTATTCTTGGGGCGGCACATCTATCTTAACATTGCAAAATATCCTTGTCAACAAAAAAACACAAGATATTGTGGAATTTTTTTTGAAGGCCGTAATATCTTGTATAATCGCCTATATAAGGGCTTGCAGGGTCTTGACTGACCGGGTCGGTCTTTCGAGGCAGGCAGATTGGGCTGCCGGGAGTAAGTGACGTGTTTGGTGGGGTGACCGGGTTGGTCAACTATTCCCCTCCCCTGGAGGGGTGGCGCGAAGCGCCGGGGTGGTCGCCGGGGTGGTCATTGCATAACAAAAGCGACCCGTCCGCTGAGGGGGTTAATGGCTAATTAACCATTGATTGTTTTAGCTATATGAGATATGATATAGGCAAAGGTCATGGGAGGTCTTGGCAATGATCGTAAATTCAACGAATATGCAAAATAATTTTGGCAAATACCTGGAAATTGCTTCGGGGCAAGAGCTGGTAATCACGAAAAACGGCTTTCCCGTTGCGCGTTTGCTGGGAATGAACGACACGCTCTCTTTTTTGTCCGACCGCTTGGTAGGCATTGTTCCCCATGATGTAAGTGAGGATGATGCAAAGTCGGAGAGGTTGGCGAGACAATGAGACTGATGCTGGATACCAATGTCGTGGTTGACATAATCACGAGGCGTGAGGGCTACGAGGATTCCTTGAAGCTCTTGAAATATTGCGAAACGAAGCGCGTCTACGGTTTCATATCTGCCACAACCGTAACGGATGTCATGTATATTATCCGCAAACACCTCCCGCCGAATCTTGCACGCCAAGCCGTGCAGACCCTGTTATTAATCGTGGACGTGGCAAATGTCCTGAAAAGCGACATTTTATCCGCGTTTTCAAGCGACATGAAGGATTACGAGGATGCGGTGCAGGCCCTATGCGCCAGACGCATGAAAGCGGATTTTATCGTGACCAAAAATCTGAAGGATTTTACAACATCGACCGTTCCGGCAATTTCACCAAGCGGTGCATTGAAAATATTGCGTGGTTGACCGGGTCGGTCAATGGGGGGTGCCTACTCCCCCACCCTCTTCCGCCGCCGTACAGAGGAGTCAGGGGGACGGGGGGTTTGACAGTAACTCCGAATAAAAATTCTACGTGATGATATTGTAGCAACCACAGTAACTTTAATGATGGAATAAAGAAAGCATTAAAAATTTTTACGTTTTAATGCTTTCTTTATTGCCCTGTACATGGAATTAT
>Ga0099364_10013209_pt1 | contig 11098 bp, 13 predicted proteins | sample TergutTh196P3_FD_73070 | JGI IMG/M metagenome (GOLD analysis project Ga0099364, IMG submission 73070) | Microcerotermes parvus P3 segment gut microbial communities from Pointe-Noire, Republic of the Congo - Th196 P3 | ecosystem: Host-associated > Arthropoda: Insects > Digestive system > Gut ... | reverse complement strand
CTGTGTTCCGTCGGACTGGCGTTTATAGGCCTTTAAAGAGCCGGAAATAAGGATAAACATATCCTGGCCCCTATCCCCTTCGTTAAAGATCGTTTCTCCTTTTTTTATTACCCGTCTTTCCATAAATGCGGCAACCGCATTAAATTCCAGTTCGCTCATGCCGGAAAATATAGGAGAATTAAGCAGTACCGGGTTTAGAATGGGCGGCAGTGAATTCACGGCTTTGTCTCTTTAAAATGGCTTATTGTTCCTCCGCCTCCCGATTTCCAGGTATCCAAAAGCATGGAATAGGTTCCCTGAAACAGGGGATCCCAGATGGACCCATCTACCGGCCAGACTGACCAGGCTATGGTTCCGCTAAAGGAAAAAGCAGGTATGTCCCCCTGGGCGGGAACCGGTTCCATTCCGGAAATGGCAGCACTAAGTTCTTTGGCTACCTTTTCGGCCGATTGCCGGGAGCATTTATTGATTAAAAGACCTGTTTCGTTGCTTTTAAAACGTATTGCCCAGCCCCGGCCTATTTTACGGGTAAAGGTTTTAAGAATCATGGCAATTTTAACCATGGCATTATCCCCGGCTTCGTGACTCCGGGAATCTACGAGAATTTTAAAACGATCCGGTTTTAGCATGATCAATGCCATGGGTTCTTCGAGGATGCGGTTAATTTCATCGGTTAAAAAGGTCTGCTTCCACAAGCCGGTACTGGGATCTTCGTATGCCCGGCGGTGCAGTTCGTTTACCCAGGAAAGATTTTCCAGCAGTATGTTTTGCGTGGATTTAATCCTTCCTGTCATCATGACTATGGAATTAAGCAGAATTCGGGAAACAATATACGGTTCCAGAGAGGTAAAATCGTCCATACTAAAGCCCATTGCAGGAAACATTACCAATATGGAATCTTCTACTGCCTCTGCATTTGCATCGTATTCCGCTTTACGGGCAAATTCAAAATCCCCAATGGTTTCTCCTTCGGCATAACGGGCTAGTTCATCGTTTCCTCCGTCATCGCGGGGTTTATAAATTCGTATAGCGCCGTTTAACAGGACATAAAACCTGTCGGCAGTTTGGCCTATGGAAAATAATTTTGCCTTTTTACGCAGGTTGATAATACAGGAGTGATCCACCACAAACTGGATTTCCCGTGTCAGAAAGTTTTTAAAAAGTTCAGCATTGGTAATTGGAGCCGGGTCAAATACCTGCTTAAACGATTGTTCCAATGAATAGCCTCTTTTAGGGATTATACCCCGATCATAGTTTTTTTTCTACCGTTCTACCTTATCATTATACGATTTATAAAAGGGTTTCTATTCCGGCCTTATGGCAGGAGAGCTTTAGTTTACCGTTCAATGTGCCCAAACGGGCCTTTTTTCGTATTGCCAGTTCAAGATACGCTGCTTCTCCTGCACCCAGCCCGTAAAGAGCGGCAATATCCAGAAGCTGCCTGGTATAGTCGCCGCCAAACGAGACTTCTGTATTAAAATAATACAGCGTTAAAAGCCGGTTTAGCTCCAATGCATCGGCATATCTTAGCCTTTCCCTTTTCAAGGCAGTTAGAAATAATTCTGTCATTTCGTCCCAAAATTGAACCGGGACATAGATTTCGTTATCTGCAATTCTTCTGAATAAATCCTTTACCTGGTTGGATTGTTCGTGGGGCAGAAAGAGGGCTGCGCAAAAGCTGCAGTCAAATACATAGATCATGAGAGTGTCTGATAGCTAAACAGCATTTCTATAATCTCCGCTCTGGAAGGAATGTCCTCATTTACGGGGATAATCCGGGCAATGGGTTTTCCCTGCTTAATAATAAGGTATTCGTTACCCTTAACTACTTCTTCGATCATCTCGGAAAAATAGGTTTTTGCGCTGTCAAAGTTAATATTCATCTTACTATACCAAGTATGATGCCTTGCAAGGAACTTTGCAATTAAGTACTATAACAAAATGAAGATCTGGATAAAACTCTTTGTCGGCTCGGTACTGGGAATAATACTGGGCTTTTTACTCCCTCACGAAAACCAGACCATCCTTGGTATTATGACCTGGCTGGAGCAGTTTGCCCTGCGTATAGGCCGTTATACCGCCGTACCGCTGTTGTTTTTTTCTTTGGTTGTTGCCATATATGAATTAAGGCAGGACCGGGAATTCTGGCCGCTTGTGGGACGCAGTCTCTTAATTATGGCCGGAGGCGCGGCATTTATAGTAACATCGGGAATTATTGTTGTCCTTCTTTTTTCTCCGGCCCGTATTCCCATTTTAATAGAAGAGCAGTTTGAAACCGTATCCCTGCATTTACCGGATATGGTTCTGGCCCTGTTTCCATCCAATCCTTTTACTGCATTGGTAAATGACGGCATTTATCTGCTTCCTGCCTGGTTTTTGGCCTTTTTTCTTGCCATGGGCCTTGGATTGGACAAAAACTACTCCAAACCAGTCCTTTCCATAAGCGATTCACTTTCAAGAATTTTTTATCAAATAGCTGCCTTTTTTTCGGAAATTATTGTATTGATCATCATTATCCTTTCCGCTTATTGGGCAATACGCTACCATATTGTCCTTAGTTCCGGTCTGTTCCGGGACATCATTCTATTACTGGCAATCCTTTCTATAGTCCTGGCATTTGTCATTTTCCCGCTTTTCCTGTTAATACTTCGTCCAAAAACCAATCCCTGGATAAGCCTCTATGGTTCTTTGGGAGCGGCCTTTGCGGGATTTTTTTCAGGGGATATTAATTTTACCCTGCCGGTAATATACCGTCAGGTAAAGGAAAATATGGGGGTACGCCGCCGTTCCAATGCGGTAACAGTAAGTCTTTTTTCCATTTTTAGCCGTGCCGGAAGTGCAATGGTCGCCGCTGTTGCTTTTATTGTAATTATTAAGTCATATTCCCGTTTGGGAATACCCATGCAGGATGTGGTAACTATAGGATTACAGGCCTTATTGCTTTCATTTTTATTGGCAGGTCATCCGGGAAGCGGGGCTTATACTGCCCTTGCCGTATTGGGCATGAGTTATGGCAGGGGCTTTGAAGCCGGTTATTTGATCCTTAGGCCCATGGCCTTTTATCTTATTGCAATAGGAACTTTCCTTGATGTGATGTTTTGTTCTTTTGCCTCCTATGCTGTAGGAAAATGGAGCGGGTTCCAGGAAGACAGGGATATGCGGCACTTTATATGATACTCCTGGGTATTGGCGCCCTAATCCCGGCGCTTGTTATTCTATACCTGGCTTTTTCCAAAAAGACCAGTACGGCAATTAAAAAAGCAGCTATTATAGCCCTGGTTATCATTGGGCTGACAATCCTTACCTGTTCCATTTTGATATATTTCCTGCTTGGTTCCTCCGAAACAAGCGAATCTGGCCCTGTACTTCTTCCAGGACCGGAAATACCGGAACAAGGGCTGGATTTACTAAACATTATAGTTATTGCCGTTATTGTTATTGGCTTTATAATTATATCAATGATAGTATCCCACCGTGAAAAGAAGAAAAAACGGCTATAATTTTTACCATGAAACTTATAGAGAAGGGACTTGAACAGCTTTGTAGTAACGATACAACAAGCGCACTTTTAATAGAAAAGCGTATTGACGAACTTTCCGGGTTATTATACTGCTATATGGACGAAATTGAACGTTTTAACCGAATTTATAAGCTGGTAAAAGTATCTTCCCGCAAAGAACTTGTCATAAAGCACATACTTGATTCACTGGCTCCTCTGGGACATATAAAACGTCTATTGGGTGAAGATTATATGCTAATAGCTGATATAGGTTCCGGTGCGGGACTGCCCGGTATACCCCTGGCACTCTGTCTGCCCGGAATAAAGATAACCCTTATTGAACGTATGGCCCGCAGGGCCAATTTTTTACGAAATACCGTTGCTGTTCTTGGGCTTGCTTCCCGTGTGATGGTAGAAGAAATAGACCTGGAAGAAATCCAAAGCTGTTTTGACCTTGTCACATTGAGGGCCCTAAGCCCCCTAAACCCGGATTTTACTGCCAAACTAAGCCGGCTTCTTCGCCAGCCCCAATCAAATACTCAGCCAACAAATGCTCAGGCAAGACAGGGCGGCTTCATTGCCGCCTATAAGGGAAGACGGGAAACAGCCCAAATAGAGCTGGCCGGCCTTACAGGCTATACTACAGAATTACTTCCTGTTACTGTGCCATTTTTGGACGAAGAACGCTGCCTTGTTCTGTTATATCCGCTCTTGCCAAAATAAAGCAGCGTATGTTAAGCTCAGATCATGAAAGTATCCATTATTTTTGGTTCACAATCCGACACTGCCATTATGAAGAAAGCAGCGGAAGTTCTAAAGGATTTTGGCATTCCATATAACTCCCGGGTTATTTCTGCCCATCGCTGCCCCGAATTGCTGGGCACAGTCCTGGCGGAATACGAAAACGACGGGACAGAAGTCATTATAGCCGGTGCAGGCCTGGCAGCCCATCTGCCGGGTGTTATAGCAAGTAAAACCCTTATCCCGGTAATTGGGGTACCTGTTGGCGGAGGCGCGCTTAATGGCGTAGATGCGCTTTATTCCATTGTACAAATGCCCAAATCCATACCGGTTGCTGCCATAGGTATAGATAATGCAGCAAATGCAGCCTACCTTGCCGCTGCAATACTTGGCATTAAGTATCCGGAAGTACGGGAAAAACTGGAAAATGCCCGAAAACAAGCAAAAGAAGATTTAGCCAAAAACAGCATAGTTGATTTATAAGAAATCTGGAGGTTTTTGTGGCTGACAAGCAGGTCGAACTGGGACCATTGCTTTTTGAAGGCAGGACAAAACAGGTTTATGCTGCTCCCAATAAAGAGTTAATTGTTATTCATTATAAAAATGACGAAGGTATATATAATAATAAACTTTCTGCAAGTTTTTTCCGTCTATTGGAATCTTCCGGTATAGCTACGCATTTTGTTACACGAATTAACGACAGGGAACAGCTTTGCAGAAAGGTAAATATTATTTCCCTGCAAGCAGTAGTTCGCAGTAATCCCCAACTGCCCCAGCCTGCCGCGGAACTTTTTTGCAAAGACCAGAAGGAAAATAATCCAATAAGCCGGGAGCAGGCTGTTTCCATGGGAGCGGCAAAAAAAGAAGAAATCGACTATATAATCAAAACTGCCCTCCAGATCCATACAATACTTGCTCATTCCCTATTGGAAAAAAAACTGTTGCTTACAGAATGCAAACTGGAGTTCGGCCGAACCGAAGAAGATCAGATTGAGCTGATAGATGAAATCTCTCCCGATACCTGCTGTATAGTGGATGCACAAAGCAATGAACCGGTATCCAATGCAGAGGTATGGAATAGAATTGGAGATTTTCATCTAAGTACATAAAAAATTTGCATATCATGATTAATTTTATTATCTTATAATTGTGGAACAAAACAATATAACAAGGATAAACCAAAGAATTAAAGAGCTGCGAAAAGCTCTAAATTTGACTCAGGTAAAGTTTTCCCAGGTTATTGCCCTTTCCTCTGGTTATCTGGCAGGTATTGAAACGGAAAAACGCAAAGTGAACAACCGGCTTATTAAGTTAATTTGTTCTTCTTTCTCTGTAAATGAACAATGGCTGCGAAGCGGAGACGGCGCCATGTTTACAGATGACAGCGACCAACAATTTATTAAATTGGCAGGAATGTTTAAAGAGCTTGAACCGCGGTACAAAGAATATCTTTTTAGTGAGATTGATCTTTTGTTAAAAATCCAAAGCGACGAAAGAGCGTTAATAAAGGGTTCTTTTGGGAGCGGTTTGGCTTAAACAGTTTTCATTACGATCTATATCTGCTATTCTGTTTAAAATGGATTATAAAGATGCCGGTGTGGACATAAACGAGGGGTACCGGGCAGTAGAAAAATACCGGGATTTAGCGGCAGAAACCAGGGACAGATGGGGCGCATCGATACTTAACGGCATTGGCAGTTTTGCGGGAATGTTTTCGCTTAAGGATGCCGCTAAAGGTATGGAGGAGCCTGTTTTGGTTTCCGGCACAGACGGTGTGGGAACCAAGCTGGAACTTGCCAGGATAGTAAAGAAATACGACACAGTAGGCATTGACTGCGTAGCAATGTGCGTCAACGATATACTGTGCCACGGTGCCCGGCCTTTGTTTTTTCTGGATTATCTGGCCTGCGGAAAGCTTGATGCGAATATAGCTTCGGAACTGGTTAGCGGCATTGCTGCCGGCTGTAAGGAAGCCGGCTGTGCTCTTTTGGGGGGCGAAACTGCAGAAATGCCCGGTTTTTATTCCGAAGGAAGTTACGAAATTGCCGGATTTGCCGCAGGTATTGCCGATCGTAAAAATATAATCGACGGCAGGAATATACGCAAAGGGGATGCCCTATTGGGCATAGGCTCTTCCGGAGCCCATTCCAATGGTTTTAGCCTCATCCGCAAAGTATTTCCCGACATGACAGAAGATCATAACGAAAAACCTTTAGCTTTGGCCCTATTGGAACCAACACGGATCTATGTACAGCCTGTACTGGGTTTAATGGAAACTATTCCTGTTCATGGCATGGCCCATATTACCGGCGGAGGATTTTACGAAAATATTCCCCGTATGTTTTTTTCCGGCGGCAATGAGCATTATAATGCTCTTATATACCAAAATTCCTGGCCCATCCCGTCCATTTTTAAACGTATAGCCGCTGCCTGTGCAGGGCTTAACACAAGCGGCACAGAAGCAGAGCAAGCCGGGGAACAATTGCTTAAGACAGACCTTTCCCTTCGCAGCCAAATGTTTGCTACCTTTAATATGGGAATTGGCTTTGGCCTTGCCCTGGACAAGGAATATGTAAAAAAGGCAAAAGCGTATTTGGAACAATATGGATTTTCTGCCTGGGAGATAGGAGTCATAAACACAGGAGATGATTCGGACAATACCTTAAACGGTTCTGCCGGCCAAATGGTACATTTTATATGAACATACTTGTTCTGGTTTCGGGGAACGGCACTAATCTCCAAGCCTTAATTGATGCACACTATTCCAGCATTATTACAGCAGGCATTTGTGCAGTTATTTCCGACCGCCCCGGTATTTATGCTTTGGAGCGGGCCAGGGCTGCGGGAATTCCTGCTCTTACAGAAGAACCGGACAAGGGACTTTCCAAAGAACAGCGGCGCATTGAACATTCCAAGCGTATACTGGAGCGCGCCCGCAATTACAAGGCAGATCTTATTATCCTTGCTGGTTATCTGTCCATATTGCAGGGTGAACTGTTACAGGAATATATGGGGCGTATCATTAATATCCACCCTTCCCTATTGCCAAAATACGGAGGCCAGGGAATGTACGGGGAAAGAGTACACCGGGCAGTGTTGGATGCAAGGGAAAAGGAATCGGGCTGTACCGTTCATCTGGTAGATCAAGGAACCGATACAGGTCCCATTCTTTTACAGCGAAAAGTACCGGTACTGGCAGGGGATACGGCAGAAAGCCTCGCACAGCGTATACATAAGGAAGAATATATAGCCATAGTAGAAGCAGCAGTACTTATGGTACAAAGACTGGATAAAGACACAGAAAAAGGAAACTAACAATGAAAAAACGGGCATTAATCAGCGTGTACAACAAGGAGCATATACAGGAACTGGCAGGGTTTTTGGAACAAACAGGCTGGGAAATTATCTCTACAGGAGGGACCTATACCTTTTTGGCAGAAGCAAACATTCCTGTCATCGATGTTTCTTCGGTAACAGGATTTCCCGAATGCCTTGACGGCAGGGTAAAAACGCTTCATCCGGCAATTCATGCAGGAATACTTGCCCGCCGGGACTTACCCGCCCATATGGAAACCCTGCAAAATCTTTCGCTGGGAACCATAGACCTGGTCTGCGTGAATCTTTATCCTTTTTTTGAAAAAGTCCAGGAAAATCTTGGCCTTGAAAAAACCATAGAATTTATTGATATAGGCGGGCCAACCATGCTTCGATCTGCGGCAAAAAATTTCCGGGATATCATTGTACTAAGCGATCCGGAGGATTATGCAGAAACAATATCCCTTCTTAAAACAGGCACTGTTCCCGATACCTATAAAAAATACCTTGCAGGAAAGGTCTTTAATCTTACTTCGGCCTATGATGCGGCAGTTACCCGATATCTTTTGGATCTGGATACAACAATTGCTTATACGGAAAATAGCAGCACAGATAGCAGTGCCGGTATACAGTATCCTGTCTTTTGGCCTTTTTCCCTAAAAAAATCCCGGCAGCTCCGTTATGGCGAAAATAATCATCAGTCTGCTGCCCTGTACCTGACAGCAGATAAAACCGGAGCATTGGGAAATATGGAACAACTGGGCGGCAAGGAACTGGGGTATAACAATATCCGTGACCTGGATCTTGCCTGGAAAGCAGCCTGTGCATTTGGTTTTCCCGAAGAAAACAATCCAGCGATAGATCATCGTGCTTTCGGCGAAGAAGATTTACAGCAGCTTGGTATATCCGTTCCCCGCCTTCCTGTCTGTGTTGCAGTAAAACACAATACCCCCTGCGGTATTGCCCAGGGATCAAACCTTCTTGAAGCATACGAAAAAACCTATATCTGCGATCCTGTGTCGATATTCGGAGGGATTGTTGCCTGTACTGCAAAGATCGATACTGCAACAGCAGAAAAACTCTCCGAACTTTTTTTGGAAATTGTTGCTGCTCCGGACTACGACGAACAAGCGCTGGCACTATTACGGCAAAAGAAGAACTTACGGATAATGAAAATACCCTGCCCCCCCAGTGATCCAATAGAAGCCATTGCCGTAGACGGAGGAATGCTTGTCCAGCCCATAGACCGCTTACTATTGGAAAAATGGGAAATAGTTACCAAAACAGCGCCGGATAGCAATGATATAAGCGATATGGTTTTTGGCTTAAGAGCGGTAAGTTTTGTAAAAAGCAATGCCATTGTAGTTGTAAAAAATTGTACCGCCTTGGGCATAGGGGGCGGACAAACAAACCGTATCTGGGCGGCAGAACAGGCTCTTGAACGAAGCACTAAGGCTCTAGTTGCAGCAGCAGAGAATCCGGCTTTGGCAAAAACAGTCATAACAGACGAAAAACCTATCAGAGTACCGTCCAGCAATGCAGTACTAGCCTCCGATGCATTTTTTCCTTTTGCCGATGTAGTAGAAACAGCAGCAAAAGCGGGAATTAGGGCAATAATCCAGCCCGGCGGATCCATACGGGACAAGGAATCCATAGAGGCCTGCGATACTTTCGGCATTGCCATGGTCTTTACCGGAATACGGCACTTTAAGCATTAACAATTCCGCTGTATACTATAAGCCATGTCCAGGGGAATTGTACTGGTAGGCAATGAATCTTCCCTTCTTTCTGCATTATGCGCAGAAGCAGGCAAACGGGTAGAAAAATATGCCCTTGCTTATATTCCCCCCGGCCATGACAGAAAAACAATACAGTACAGCAGTATAGAAGACCGGTCTTTGGCTGACAGGCAGTATATATTTGACTGGAATCCTGCAAGCCCTGTTTCTGCAAAAACCCTGGTTCTTTCTGCACTTAACAAACTGGGAAATATTGACGAGGCTGTTCTGGTATGCGTACCGCCGGCATACCGGAAAAATGCCGATGCTTTTACCGCAGACGAAATTGATCACTTTTTTGACTGCAATATAAAAGGCTGGTTTTTTCTTGTACGGGAACTGGCTGTTTTTTTTACAGAGCGTAAACGGGGAACCCTGGCGCTGGTATTGCCGGAAATAAATACAGGTTCCGGGGTAGATGCTCCGGATCTATGCGGCCCTGTCGCAGCAGCTTCATTTCGTTCATTTGCCCAGGGAATTATGCTGTCTTCTGTAAATACACCGTATGAAACTTTGGGGTTTTCTGTACCGCAGCCGGGCGGAGATCAGGCCTTTGCTGCCTATGTATTTAAAACCATGGAAGAAGAAAAACGGAATTCGGGCAGATGGTATAAATTCGGAAAATTCGGTCTTTTTAACCGTTAATGACATATGTAATTTGAAATCTTTGCGCCTTGGCGTGAGTATTTTAGTATTAAGGAGAGGAAAAAATGAAAAAAACCATTCTTTTTGGATTACTTTTGGGTGCCATAACTGCCGGCAGCTTTGGTACAGAAAACGACGGAATATTCAGTTACAGGCTGGGACAGTTTGAAGTTCATATGCTGGTAGAAGCCCAGCGGGAGGGAAATACCGGTATATTAATTGGAGCCGATCCTGCTCTCCTTAACCGCTATATCCCTGCTGACGGGTTTATGCATTCTACCAATGTCTTTCTTGTTAAAACTCCCGAGCAAACTATTCTGATTGATACAGGATTTGGCACTACCATTTTTGATAAAATGAAAGCTTTAGACGTAGAGCCCGAACAGATAGATATTGTATTAATTACCCATCTGCATGGGGATCATTTTGGCGGCCTGCAAAGAGACGGCAGAGCGCTTTTCCCCAATGCAAAAATCTATGTTTCTGCCAGGGAACATGAATACTTCACCAGAACCCAGGTAAACCAGGGCGCTGTTGCAGCCCTGGCACCGTATGGCGCCAATGTAATCACCTTTGAGCCATCTGCACTTGGTTCAACGTTAAGGGAACTGCTTCCCGGAATAACTGCCATTGCCAATTATGGACATACCCCCGGCCATACGGTTTTTCTGGTACAAAATGGCGGAGTTAGGCTTATTATTGCAGGAGACTTTTTACATGTAGCCCTGGTTCAGTTCCCCAATCCCGATATTTCGGCAACATTTGATGTTGATCCCATAGCAGCGGCAGTCTCGCGCAGGCAGATTTTAGCCTGGGCAGCAGAAAACAGAATTCCCATTGCAGGTATGCATATAGTATATCCGGGCATAGGAACTGTCGAAGCCGAAGGAAACGGTTACAGGTTTATACCGGTACGATAAGTTTTCAGAATTTTCCCTATTTTTCTCTCACAGAGGCACAGAGTTCATAGGAAGACCTCGCGCAGGGGCGCAGGAGGCTGTAGGAAAAGGTCTCGCGCAGAGGCGCAGAAACGCTGAGGACGCAGGGAAGAAAACACTATACAAATCAGTAACAGCATATTACGATCAAAGTGGAGGGGAATATGGCAAAATATCGGACT
>Ga0099364_10013208_pt1 | contig 11099 bp, 8 predicted proteins | sample TergutTh196P3_FD_73070 | JGI IMG/M metagenome (GOLD analysis project Ga0099364, IMG submission 73070) | Microcerotermes parvus P3 segment gut microbial communities from Pointe-Noire, Republic of the Congo - Th196 P3 | ecosystem: Host-associated > Arthropoda: Insects > Digestive system > Gut ... | reverse complement strand
CGCAAGCCCCGCCATGCCGCGTTGACTGGCTTTTTTTATACCCCGGCTGCCTTTTGAAGCGGTAGAGTTTGCCATATTGTGGGCTTCGTCAAATACGATAACGCCGTCAAAATCTTTGCCGAGCCAGTTTACTATTTTCTCAAAATTTGAACCGCTCTGGTCGAAACCTTTTGACAGAGCGGAGTAAGTGGCGAATAATATTCCCTCATGATTGCTTAACGATTTATCCGCTTTTTTGCCGCCCTCAAACTCCGTCACTAAATCAGAATTGCCGAATAATGCCGTAACATCTCGTTTCGCGTCCGGCACTAATCCCCTGTTTTCGCTCAGCCACACGGCTTTTTTTCTGCCTTGAATATAGTTATCTAAAATAACGCCTGTGATTGTTCGACCCTTACCAACGCCCGTGCCGTCGCCCAAAAAGAAACCTCTTGTATTGCCGTTCGGCAGGGTTTGGCTGTGGCTTTGCCCCGCGTACGTCACGGCTTCAAGCTGAACGTCCGACAATATGCCGTTGGGAACTATATCCCGACTTAAATTAGGCTTATAGGTAACGGGCGGCGGCGTGATTGCGCTCATTGCCGCGCTTTCGCTGATATTGGCAGGGTGGGGCTGTACGTTTTCAAGTAACAGCGTCTGCGGTTCGTACTGCTCGAATATGCTGTCGGTAAGCTCCGTTTTTACAGGCTTCGGCTGTCTTATTAACGGCTTAACACTCCCAATAGATTGTCCGCTGTCAGTATCGCTAATTCGTCCAGTTCCGTTATACCCATTATCTCTCCCGTCATTTCCTCCGTGTCGTTCTCCGTCGATGCCTGATGCAGCCCCATCATCATTGACATTTGCAGATTCGGGTGTAACATCGGAATTTCCTCCAACAGCCGTAGTAATTTCTGATGTGACTTCCGGCTCGCGTCTATCTCCAGTAGCTGCGGAATTAATCCTGCCGCCTGCGTCAGATACAATGCTGTCGTGTTCGTTTGACGCTTCTCTTTCAGAAGAAGCGTCAAGATGTGCTGCTGTAACGGGGTTTTGTTCAGCTCCGTTATCGCGTTCAGGTTGGTTCTTTGGTCTGTCATCTCTTATTCCTCCCAATAAATTTTGTAATTCAAGCAAATTTTCTACAAACGCAGTCTTGACGGGTTCTCTTGTCGCGCCGTCTTTGTCAATGACTATCATTTGTATTCCAAAACTTGTGCCGTATTTGTTATAGTTTTTGCCGTCAATGCTGATATTCGCCTTAACATTATACTGCTCTTTTATGTCCCGCCACCAATTTCTAAACGCGGGAGCCTCGTCTGCCATTCCTTGCCCCGCAATAGCTACAAGCCGCCCGTTCGGAGCGAGAATTTTCAACGCTTCCTCAATGTGCTTTGAGCCGATACGGTTGTTTTGAGTATTCCGTTCGGCAGATGAAGAAAACGGCGGATTCATAACGATAACGGTCGGCGCGATTTTATCGCCGTGAATGTTGTTAATCTGCTCCGCGTCCTCGTTAAAAAAGCCGTCAAAAGGCAGAGTTCTGATGATTTCAAGTCTGCGTTTGTCAAGTTCGTTTACATAAACCGCCGCGCCGTCTTTCTTGGCGAACACCGCTATACCGCCAATCCCTGCGGAGGGTTCAAGCATTATATCGTCTGCGCTGATATTAGCCGCATAGTTTGCGAGATATGCGATACTCGGCGGCGTAGAAAACTGCTGAAACCGCTCCATATCAGCGGTACGCCTTGTCTGTGTCGGCAGTAAATCAAGCGTTTCCAATAAATTTTCGGCTGAAATATTATCCGAAGCTAAAATATATTGATTTACTCCGAGTTCCATTGCGTAATAAGTGGCGAATTTACAATTAGAGGGTTGTATTAACCTTGCGTTTGCGCTATAATTTATGTATCATAGAAAAATCAGCCTATAAAATTTAAAACGCCCAAGGGAGGGAATACAATGGACGAAACAACCAAAATCATACGCGAATATTACGATGCCAGTGTTGAAGGCGAATGGAATAGAATTGCAAACAGACCGGAATTTCTTTTGACTTGCCGTATGCTTGACCGTTATATAAAACCAAACGATAAAGTCCTTGATATAGGCGGCGGACCGGGACGATATTCTCTCTATTTTGCAAATAAGGGAAGCGACGTAACGCTGTTTGATTTATCGCCGGAGAATGTAAAATTCGCATCAGAACGAGCCGCCGAGCAAAGCCTTTCAATAAAAACCATAACGGGTGATGCAAGGGAAGCGGATAAGTTAATTAGCGAAACATACGACCACGTTTTAGTTATGGGGCCAATGTATCATTTGTTAGAGGAAAGCGAACGTATTAAAGCGATAAATGCGGCGTTAAAACTAATAAATCCAAACGGTATTATATATGTATCGTTTATAAATCTGTTTGCTGGAATGATTTATTATATGAAACATTTTTTGGATTTTTCTTTAGATAACGGAGGCGATGTTTATATCAAAAATGTAATAGACGGAGAAAGTTTTGGAGGCAACGCTTTTACAAAAGCATTTTTTACCAATCAAAGAGATATATTGCCTTTCATGGCAAAATTTCCTCTTGATAAATTGCATTTGTTCGGACAAGAAGGCATAACTTCTCCTTGTGAAAGTAGTATTATGAGCCAAAGCCAAACTGTCATAAATCAATGGCTTGATTTCAGCGAAGCCGTTTGGGAACGCGAAGAGTTTTTAAGCTATTCGGAACATTTAATGTATATTGGAAGGAAGCGTAAATTGCGCGATTGAAACGGTTTTACCGTCTTTTACGGCGGCTTCTTCCGCTTCTCTGACTTCACGAGCTGCCTGCGCTTTTTCTGCGTCAATACGGGCATTTCCCCAATATTCGATTTGATTTGCCATTTCCGAAACATAGATTAAACTTGCGCTGCCGGATAGTTTTCCGTCCGAAATCGTAGGAACTCTGTACATATTTTCGCCGCGTACATTTGTTATTTCTGATACAAAGTGGGTATCTCTGCCGTCAAAATATTCTCTGCCGATATACGGGTCGTTTGTCGGATTTTCCCGCGCCCGTTCGATTTCGTTTTTATACGGCACTTCAAGAGGCAGAACATCGGCGAGCTGCTCGTATAAAATTTCGTCAGTCCGCATAGGCAGAACCACGCCCAATACGCCGCCGTTTCGGTCTTTGATAACAAGATTGTGCAAACGGACATCATAACCCGAATTATCAACATAATATTGAGGGTCTGCGAACTGAAAAACGTCGATATTATTTTTATCGTATTGAAAATACTGTTTTTCGTCTGCGAAAACGTATGATGAACGACTGCCGGAACGTAAAAAATGAGGGTTCTGCGATAATTCATACTGCGCGGCGGTATTTTCGAGATATTCCAATATATGGAGATTCTCTCTCGGTTCTATTATATTTGTCCGTCTGCGTCCGTTGACTTGTTCGGCTATAACGCTGATGTCGGATTCGGCGGCTCTCATTATAATGTAACCGTTTGAGATAAATAACGCGCCTTTATCGTTTACGGCATATTGCAGAGTTTCGGTGTCTGTGAAACGATTAATAACAGGCGCGGTGAGGGTAATTCCCTGAATTTGCGTGGGTTCTGTGACTTCGGGCAGAACGAACCGCCCCGATTCCATAAGCTGACCTATACGCTGCTGAACTTTCGCCCACGATAAAGTTATATAATTCGGGTCTGCGCCGTCTTTGGTAACGGCAAAACCATTATTCACAGAAGAAACAACACTTCCATCAGCGAATTTCATAACCGTCCCGTACTCATATTTCAGATGTTCGGCGGTATTTCTCGCCCTGCCGAACTCCTGCATATACTCGAAAACACGCGCCTTGCTGTCATTATCGCCGTTCCATTCTATAATCGCCGCGTCAATATCATCTTGCGTAATTGTTATAGGAGGCTCGTCGATTTCTTCCGATAATTCGGGCTGTTCAGCTTCTTGTATAACTTCAATCTGCTGCTGTTCAGACGGGAATAACGATATTTGCTCCGCCTGATACGGTATATCGTTAGACGCAGAAACGCCGCTCACATCGGACGGCGTTTCGTTGTTTAATTGAGGATTAACTCGCTGATTATCGCTTCCTCCGCCGATGCTTTCAAGCTGTTCATGTGCCGGATCCAGCCCGTCGGGTCTGCCGACTTGTTCGGCGGCGGCGATTGCGCCGTCAGTTCCGTCATCATTCGCTCCAAGCTCTCTTTCGCCGTCCGTTCGATTTCCAGACAATGGCTGAACAGAGTCCCCTCCAGCGAAAGCGCCGAGTACAGAATCCGTCTGCGGCTGTTCAGGTAATTCTTCCTCATCATGCCGTATTTCCCCAGCGTTTCCGTCGTTTCGGGTATCGTTATGTCGGGGAGAAGATAATCCCCGTTCTGTGTGTAGGTTATTGCCGCGCTCATAATTTGCCTCTCTTTCCGCGCTGTGTTCGCGCTCGTATTTTTTAATTGTGACTTCGATTTCTCTTAAAATTTCCTCCGAAACCATGCTGACGGCTTCGCCCAATGCGCCGACGCTTTTCGGCGTGTTGAAATCAAAAACAGGCTGAAAATCTTCGTTCTCGATATAATCCGCAGGGTCGATACCGCACCTTGTCATTAAGGCGTAAGCCGTACTGACCGTTAAGGCTTCTCTGAAAGCAACGCCTATATTAAATTCGTCGTAATCATCAAGAAAACTGCCCTCTGCTGAATACTCAATATCCCGCTTGTTATCATTATAATAGCGCGCTGAAAGAGATTCTGCAAGGTCAAAAAGCACATTCGCGAAAGAATTTCCGGACTGTTCACGATTTATCCCGTATTCGGACGCAATACCGCCGAAACTCTCACGCAGAGCGTCCAAAACAACGGCTTCATGCTCCCGCCGCAACTCCCACACAAAAGGACGGCGGGCATTCTGCCTGCCGTCCTGCGTGTCCGCTACATCAAAGACATATCTTAATTTCGGCGTACCGCTTGAATTGTCGAGTAGCGCAATGCCTTTTGAGCCGCGCTTAACATAACGATTCATGGGATTATTCCACGTTTCAAGTGGGGCGCAAGCCACAGCGTCGGGGCGTTGCGCGTGTATCATTAACTGTTCCTCAAACGGATATTTATATAACCGTCCGGCGGTTGATAAAAAGCCCGTCCAACTGCTCATACTGCCCGTAATTTCACGGCTTTGAGCGGCGGCAAGTTCGGCGTACTGCTGATATTTGCTCGCTATATTTATACCTCCCATTCATCAAATTCATCGGCGATATAGAAGCCGATTTCTGTAAATTCAGCGTCTGTGATAAATTCTAATTTCTCGATTGAGCTTGTGAAAATCTCAATCATTTCAGGGTCGTCAACGCCGTGAAGCCCGCTGACAAGCTCGCCGATGAGCGTTTTACGGCTGCTTGTGCAGTAAATGCTCATGAGATTTATTTCTTCAACGGTAAATTTATCAAACATATTACAGCTCTTCCCCCTTATTCTTTTTAATGGAATCTTTGCCGGTTTCGCCTTTGTTGCTGAACATTTCTTTGCTTTTCTGTTCGTTTTTTTCGAGAGTTTCAAGCAATGACGGCTTTTCGGATTTTTCAGCCTTTGGTGTCGCCGGACGTTCGCCCCGCAACTGCAAAACTTCATCTTTCGGCACAACAAGGTTCATGTTCCATTTGCCCTTTTCAACGGTAAAAACGGCGTTATCAAAAGGTAATACCGCTAACAGCTTCCCTAATTTTTCAGGGTCGAAAGCATACGCGATACGACCGTCAAGAGGAGTCATAAAACTCTGTTTATCAGGGCTGTTCGGCTCTTTGCGCTTATCAAGGTCTGCCATAAGCTGATTAGCGTAAAATTCAAAGCGGTTATCGTTCAGCTTATTTGTATGATTTTACATATCGCATGATTTATGCGTAGAATCGCGGGTATTATTCCAAACGTTATCAAGGACTTTTTTCAACGCTTCGGTGTCTGCCGGTTCGTTACGCCAGTACGCCATCTTCACGAGGTCAGGCGGATAACGCCTGTTAAACTCGTCTTTCGGCATGACAATCTGCTGTCCGTTTCCGTAAGGGTCGTCAATATAAATTCTTATACTGTTTGAATTTACGGCGTTTTTACGGACATTTTGAGCATATTCTGATATATCAAGTTCGTAAAGACTGCCGCGAACCCTGCCGTTTGTTATTCCGCTGACATCAACAGCATAAGCGAGTTTTAACTCATTTTCTGCGCCGCCTCCGTGATACAGTACGCCGTTATAGCCGCGCGTGTCCCTCTGAAACACTTCGCGTTCGGGGTAGCAGTCTATCCCTGACGGGTACGATACGAAAATTAATGTTTTGTCGGTATAATCGTTTATTTTTGCGGCTTGCTCCATTTGTTCAATAGCTATACCCAAGTCGTTATCAAGGTGAAAATATGTGTTATAATTTGAGATTTCCCTCAATGCTTCGCGTAAATCCGCGTTATCAATTCTATCCAATACTAAAGCTCCTCTCCGTTTTTAGATTTTTTCGGCGTGTCTTTGCCGGGTTCAGATTTTTGTGAAAACTGCTCTTTGCTTTTTTTCTCGTTGGCTTCGAGAGCCGCAAGTAATGACGGTTTTTCGGATTTTTCAGCCTTTTTATTACGGTTGACTTCCGTTTGCTGTTCAAGATTATTAAGCGCGGTTATCATTTTATCACATTGCTTCCCGATAGCGTTTTGTATAGATTTCTGCGCTTTATACGGCGCACTGACCGCTTTTGATAATTTTCCGGCTTCTTTTACCGCGTCAATCGGTTTTTTACCGACCACAATACGCGCCATGTTTTTGAAACCTCTTGAAGATTTATGAAATTCATTAGAAAAACTCTCAATCTTCGCAACTGCTTTATCGCAGTTATCGGCGTTTACAGCGGTGTTGAGCTTTATTGCCTGCAAACCGCTTTTTATCTTGAAAAACGAAGCGATTTTATCAAGCGCCGACGCTCCTTTTTCCTTGAAACTCTGAACGGCATTTTTACAGCCCTCAATTATATTATTTTTCAGCTCTGCAATCTGCGTTTTTATTTCCGCAACTTTGACTTCAAGCGTTTTAATGGTATTTTGAAGCGAAGCGCGTATCGGATGGTCTTGCGCTTCTTTCATCGTTTCAAGCTGTGATTTCATATCGGTGATTTGATTTTCAGCTTGTTTAACGAACTTTTCCATACTGCCGACATGATTTATCAAAGCGGTAAGCCCTGATGTGTCCTTATTATTTTTTTGCATTATTTCATACATTTCCTTAACGGCTTCATTGTCAAACAAGATGTTGCCGCCGTTCGCTGTGGTTTTATCCATAATTTATCAATTAACCTCCGATTCGTTCTTATTTTTTATCGGCGTATCTTTGCCGGGTTCGGATTTTTGCGAAAACTGCTCTTTACTCTTTTTCTCGTTAGCTTCAAGAGCCGCAAGCAATGACGGCTTTTCCCTCACTTTGTCGATAAAACTGTTCAGCAAGACAGGGTGAGCGTTGCAGAAAAATCCCGACGCATTTTTGGGAATATCAAACTTTTTCGCCCACGCCTGATTGGACGCCGAATACCGCCCGTCGCCTTGCTGTTTCTGCATTGTATTCGCCAAAACCCACTCCGCTCGCTCCGCGCCGTATTCGGCAATCACATTTTTAGCGGCGGTTTGTAAATCGTAGTGGTGAGGTTTATAGTTGCTGTCTGCGATTGCCGCGTCGATTGCGGAAGCGCATATTTTGTTGAGTTTCAAGCTCTGGCGGTATAAATCAAGTTCGCCGTTTTCACGCGCAAAATCGGGGGATTGCTTATATAACGGAACGTCAACCGGCTTCGGCAGTTCTGGTTCAGGAATACCAAACGGCGGCGTTTGCTTATATTCGACCGCTTTTTGTTCAGCAATCGGCGCGGCTTGCTCTGTCCGTTTCTCAACTTCCACACCGAGAAACGCCGGAAGTTCCTTGAAACCGTAGCTGTCAACGAAATGTGAGGTTATTTCGCCGCTTTTGTTTATGACTATAACATCGCTTGTCGATACGCTTCGCCCTGTAAAATCGCCGGGGCGGTCTGCGTTGAATTTTCCGAAAAGCGTATCAAGCGTTTCAGACGGCGCAAGAGGTGCGGTGTAGACAAAATCATAATTCCCGCGTTCTACTGAAAGTCCGCGCTTTTCAAGGCTTTCGCTTCCCTCAAAACGGTAATTTCTCATTCCGTCGCCGTCCTTAATCTGATAAATGGCGTAGCAGTCGGCGTTCGCGTGTATAAAGTCCGATTCCTTTACAGCTTCGTTATTTGCGGCGATTATGACGGCTAATTTTTCGGCATACATCGGGGAATTTTCCCAATCTTCTTTGGTTATGCCGAAAATTCCATCGTGCTTGACTATCTCGCTTGTGTCAAACGCCATAGATTCGGTGTTGTCGGGGTACAACAGATACACAGTTAAATCGCACTCAAATAATTGGGCGGCTCTGTACTCTGTCAACGGAAGCATATCTTCGGCGGTGTAGCCGTACAAATCACGCTCCGCAAATCCGATTGCGGGGTCGGGCATTACTTCGTAGATTTCTGTCTGATTATCAAGATTATTATTATTTTTAGCGGCTTTGATTTCAGAAATAACCGGCTTCACTTCTTGAAACTCAAACTCCATACCCGCGATATTTTCCGTGTGCGTTTCCGTTGTATATTCAGGCTCTGATTGATTTTCTGCCGATTTTTCCGGTAATTTCGCCGTGAGGTCAATGCCGCGTTCTTTGCAGGTTGAATTAAATTTATCTTCAATAGCGGTTATGAGGGAGCTTGCTTCTTTGCGGATTACGTCAAGCGACGACTTTATTTCGGACATATCACGGCTTCCATAAGTCGCAAGATACCCGAACGAATTAGGCGCGGTTTCTACGCCGAAACGTCCCGCTACAACGTATGCTATACTCTCGCACTCGACCTCTTTCTGCGATTTTGTCTTGGCTTTATCGCCCTCAATCATATTATTCATGTCGTGCAGACGAGCGTGGACGACCTCGTGGATTATCGCCGCGACGGTCTGCGGTTCGCTCATGCCCTCGCGTATGCCGATTTTTTCGCCGTATCTGCAATAGCCGTCCTGCGCCGTACTCATCTGCTCAAACTCAACCGGCAGCGGTGACACTTGCTTTAAGGCTTCCAAAAAAGCCTCATAATGCGCGACATTTCCAGTTAAATCTTCAATCAATTCCGGCAAAGGGTCGCCGACTGTGGAGCTTACGTCAAATACGGGCACTAATTTGAACTGCGGTCTGCCCGGTAATTCGGTTAATTCTTCCATAATAATATTGCCGTCTTTGTCGAGCATCGGCTTGTTTGTTATGGGGTCAATTTTCTCGAATAATTTAGTTTCGGGCTTCTTTTCGCCCATCGGAGCGTAGATATACAGGCTTTTTGCTCCTTTTTTTACCTGCCGATTGAATTTTTCCCGCCACAGTTTGAAACTCGCTACTCTCGTAGCTGACGGCATTTGCTGCCGTATCAGCATGATATTTCTGCTCGAATACTGCGGAAATTTCGCCATTGTTTTAAGATAATCCTTGTATTTATCGCTGTCGTAGAGTTCTTTCATTCCGCTTTCAAGCGCGTCAGTCAATTCTTTTGTCCGAGTTTTTGCGCGTTCAGCGGCGGCTTCTTTGTCATATTCTGCTATTTAATCCTCCTTTCTGTTTTTTATTTTTGTTAATGAAAAATTTATTTTTTTGTGGTATAATTACTTAATAATGAAAAACGAGGTGTACATGATGAACCTTGAAAAAGCAATCAACAGCCGCCGTTCGCGGCGTAAATATATACCGACGCCGATTGAACCGCAAACCGTTTCAAAACTGCGTGAACTCATAACGGAATATAACAAGGAAATGGGAATACGTTTTGAACTCGTCTTAAACGACGGTAAAGCGTTCAACGGATTTCGTAAGAGTTACGGTATGTTTTCAGGCGTAAACGATTATATCGGTTTAATCGCCGACAAAAACGATACCACAGCCGCCGAACGGCTCGGCTATTACGGCGAACTGCTTATGCTCCATGCTGTAAATATGGGGCTTGGCACTTGTTGGGTCGGCGGCACATTCAGCCGCGCCGATATGCCGTTTGCGCTATCCGAAAATGAAACGCTGGTCTGCACGATTGTTATAGGGAACACGCCCAACAATGACAGTTTCAAAGAAAAGTTAGTCCGAAACATGACGCACCGTAAAAATAAAACCGCCGAACAAATGACCGTTGCCGATACCGCCGTACCTGATTGGTTCACGCTCGGCATGAAATGCGTTGAGAAAGCACCGTCGGCAATACACAGACAGCCTGTTATATTTTCATATAGTAAAGGTAAAGTCAGCGCGTCCGTTTCGGATATACTCGCGGAGGGAATGGCGCTTGATTTGGGTATTGCTAAACTTCATTTCGAGTTAGGTTCGGGCGGCGGTAAATGGGAATGGGGCAACGGCGGCGAGTTTATACGCTCGTCCGAGAAATAAAATTATTCCGATTGCTTTAACATAGAATAAACAATCTGCGGGCGCGCCCAAACGCGCTGAAACTTTTTCCAATCGTCCAAAATTTCGCCTTTTTCGTTACGGTAAAGCATTGCCATAGGGAAGAACCCCGCCGCCCACGCTTCACGCAGACGCTTTTCCGCATTATCAAGCGTATCATCAGGATAGCCGATTAAGACGTAACAACGGGCGGTATGTGAAGCCTGCGTAATACCGCCGCCGCGTAAAAGTTTACCCGCGTGATAGAGATATTCAAGGTCGTCGGGCGTATCATAAGCGCAGTATAGCCGTTTAGTTTTGACTTCTTTTAATAAATCAACGTGCCATTCTTTTAATAATTTCGCTTCCAAACCGCCCGTAAATATGGGCTTTTCGGGTTGCTGTTTTAGCATATCGAACACGGCGCGGATATGATTTTCAGAGCAAGCGAGTAAATTATCGTCCAAAATGTTATGCCCTTCGACAATCGGCAGTTCGCGGAGCGTATAACCCTCACGTTTCGGAACGGCGCATAGAGAACACCGATTCGGACAGCCGCGCGACGTTATTACATAACATTTTTTGAGGTACATACCCGGCACGAATACGCCACCCGGTTC